>Ga0136611_10002307_pt1 | contig 13264 bp, 10 predicted proteins | sample AntDrymUQ2232306_2_FD_106645 | JGI IMG/M metagenome (GOLD analysis project Ga0136611, IMG submission 106645) | Polar desert sand microbial communities from Dry Valleys, Antarctica - metaG UQ223 (23.06) | ecosystem: Environmental > Terrestrial > Soil > Desert | place: Antarctica: Dry Valley... | reverse complement strand
TCCCCGCAGCGGCTATAAAGTCATCTTCATTCCGTTCGTGAACGGACGCCCGGCGGGCCCGCCGTCGGATGTGCTGACGGGCTTTCTGGACGCGGACGGCAATGCGCGTGGTCGGCCCGTTGGAGTCGCGGTCGACGGACGGGGCGCTCTGCTCGTCGCGGACGATGTCGGAAACCGGATCTGGCGGATTACGGCTGCGCCCGTCGCAGTTCGCGCCGACGGGTCGCCAAAAGCTAGTTTTCGCATTCCCGCCGCAAACGGAGCCGACGGGTGTCGCGTTTCACGAAAAGCCGCTCCATTTTGCAAAATGAGCGGTTAGTGGTCCTGATCATGCGATCTGTCGTTGAGCGGCAAGTTTTGTCTTCACGATCCCCAGACCGACTTTGGGGGCTGGGCAATCGCTAATCCAATAGCCGCTTTGCGCCCTTCTCGAACATCGCCGCTCGGTCAGCTTGCGCCCGAAAGCGGTCATTTGTTCACGTTGGTTGCGAATGGCTGGAATGCGCCCTTATCGGACCCTCCACACAATGTTAGGCCTCCCCGTTACCGGACATTCTTACAGTCGCAGCTCTGGCTCGTAACGTGCCTAGCGCGATGCGGCAGCTGGTGGCCGGCTAATGTCGACGTGGACGGCGCTGCGTGGCACTGCAGGAGGGTGCGCAAGGAGCCGGTCGAGGCACTTCGCGTGCTGCTGGTCGACAATCATGAGGGCGTGCGCGAAGTCACCGCCGCCGGCCTCGCCGAGATGGGGCACCAAGTCGTCAGCGTCGAAGACGGGCCGCGGATGCTCGCACTGCTCGCCGCGCGGCCCAACGACTTCGACCTTATCGTCAGCGACTATGCGATGCCGCTGATGTCGGGCTGCGACATGCTCGACCGCGCGCGAGAGATTCGCCCCGACCTGCCCGGGATCATCATTACCGGCTATGCCGAAAGCGGCTCAATCGCCAAGAAGCCGGCGGGCGTCCCGGTGCTGGCCAAGCCGTTCAGCGGCGAGCAGCTTGCCGATTCGATCCGCGGCGCCATGGCGGCCATGCGGGGCGTGTGCCCACCCGAACTCAGCCATTGACGATGATCCCGCCGTTGGGATGAAGCACCTGGCCGGTCATGTAGCTTGAATCCTCGCAGGCGAGGAACAGGAAGGCCGGCGCGACCTCGTTGGGCTGGCCCGGGCGGCCCATCGGCGTGTCCTTGCCGAAGTCGGGAATGTCTTCCCAGGGCTTGCCGCCCGACGGGTTAAGCGGAGTCCAGATCGGCCCCGGCGCGACCGCGTTGACGCGAATCCTGTCCTTGACCAGGTTGGCCGACAGCGAGCGGGTGAAGGCGGTGATCGCGCCCTTGGTCGCCGAATAATCGAGCAGGTCTTTCGACCCCTTGTACATGGTGACCGAGGTGCAGTTGATGATCGCCGCGCCGGGCTTCAGGTGCGGCCGCGCTGCCTGGGTCAGGTAGAACATCGAAAAAATATTCGACTGGAACGTCCGCTGCAGCTGGTCCTCGGTGATGTCGCGAATATCCTTATCGGGATGCTGCTCGCCGGCGTTGTTGACGAGGATGTCGAGCCGCCCGAACCGGTCGACCAGCTGGCGCACGGCATCGTCGCAGAAATCCTTGGCGCCAAGGTCTCCGGCGATGACCATCGCGCGGCGGCCTTCGCCCTCGACGATCGCCTTGGTCTTGGCGGCATCGTCATGCTCGCACAGATAGAGGATGGCGATATCGGCGCCCTCGCGCGCGAACAGCGCAGCGACCGCGCGGCCGATGCCGCTGTCGCCGCCGGTGACGATCGCCACCTTGCCCGCCAGCCGCCCCGAGCCCGGATAGCGCGGTTCCCACTCGGGCTTGGGGATGAGCCCGCTCTCATGCCCGGGCAAGGCATCCTCGTGGATCATCGGTTCGACGGTATCGGACATGGCGTTGCCTCCAGTTGCGATTGGAAAACCGCTGGGTCGGGCCTCCGTTCCAATTGAGCGGCGGCGAGGATTCTGCTTGATGGGGCCGTGGACAGCGCGTGGAGCTTTGCGATCGATCGCGGCGGGACGCACCGATAACGTCGCCCGCTCGTCCGATGGGCGCTACCGGACCTTGAAGCTCCTGTCCGAGAATCCGGGCCAATATGATGCCGGCGCGGTTGCTATGGGCTGCTAGTGAAGGCGAGGGTCGCTGCAAAGATCGCAGCAAGCCCGGACCGAAGCTATCGGCTCTCGCTTGATGAACGAACGTCCGCTTGCAGGCAGGCGAAACAACCGCCGGAACGTCCGCAATGGGCGCTTAGCGGGACGGCTGGATTTGGCCGGTAGAGGACCGTCCGGTTTCAGTTCGGAGCCTCAAGAAGCTGACGTTAATCTCGTCGACTTAGAGCGCCTAGGCAACCGAACGGTGCCCCGACCGGTTACGTGCTTCATGAGCGAACAAATCTCTCCCGAACGCTGGTGGACCATGACCCGCGGTCCGGGTCCTGTCATCGCCACTGCTATTCACGATGGTCACGACCTTCGCCCTGAGGTCGCGGAGGCGATAATGCTGCCGGATCTCGATCGTTTACGAGAGGAAGATCCCTTTACCGGCCAGGCCGTGACGGGGGTTCCGACGCACATCATTGCGCACCGATCGCGGTTCGAATTTGATCTCAATCGGGGCTCCGATGCCGCCATCTATTGCAAACCCGAGCAAAGCTGGGGCCTCCAGGTGTGGAAGGCAGAACCGAGCGAACAGCTGGCCGCGAAATCGCTAGAGCTCCATGCCGCTTACTATCGCATGCTGGGCGATTTGCTGGACGACGTAATGGCGGAGCATGGGCGGTTCGTGGTGATCGACGTGCACAGCTACAACCATCGGCGGGAAGGCGCCGGCGCCACGGCGACGCCGCAGAAGAATGCGCCAGACGTCAACATCGGCAGTTTCTCCATGCCGCGCGACGAGTGGGCCTTTCTGCTCGACCCACTGATGGAGGCGATGCGGGGCTTCGACTTCAACGGTCGTCAGCTCGACGTGCGTGAGAATGTCGCTTTTCAGGGCAAGGGCGAACAGACCCGATTCGTCCACCAGCGATATCCGGCTAAGGGCTGCGCCATCGCGCTGGAGTTTAAAAAGTTCTTCATGGATGAATGGTCCGGCGAACCGGACCCGGCGGAGCTGAGCGCGATGCGCGAGTTCGTCACCTTTTCGGGTCAGGTCGCAGCAGAGCTGCTGGAGCGTTGATGGCAAGAGCCACGCCGATCCCTAATGTCGCTCCCGAGCGCCGCAATGCCCGGCGGCGCAAGGTTGGTGAGACGGGCCGCCTCCATCTCGACCGTCGGCTGCCGTTCCTGGTCGTGCATCGGCTTGCGGCCGGCGAGGTCGCATCCCGCAGCCTCGCCCGGCGGGTCGCCGTGAACAGTCCGGCTTACTTGGTGTGGGACGAGGGACGGGACGATCACGCGGCGCTGGAGTTGCTGGGTCGGCTAACGGTAGAGCTTGGGGAACCCTCCATGCCGCTGCTCGTGATCGCGGTCGAGGATATGCACCAGCTCCCCGAAAGCGAGGACAGTCAGGAACTCACTCCTTTTGTGGCGGTCGTTGGCGGCGGACGCTCTACCCGGGAGTACCGTGCCCGCAAAGCGCTGGTCAAAGCGCTCGACTCAATCGAAATCGACCTTCGGCATCCCCAGGTAATTGAGCAGTCAGCCCGGCCCGACCATTGGCTGCGCGCCGCGTTATCCGCGGAGGCAGCGGTGAGCGATGCCCTGCTGGTCAGCCTGCCGCGGATTCATCTGCGCGAGGATGGCGGGGTTTATCCACAAGTGGCGCATGAGCTTGCCGTCGCTTGCGGCGACGCGTTACTGCGAACGGCCTGCGCCTATCTGGACGCAGGCACGGGTTATGCCCCGGCGCATTACCGCTCGCTCGGGCGGAGCGCTTACCTGAAGGCAGCTCTGCGGGTGGATGAGAAGCTCGCCGAGATCGCGGGCAGCTTCGATTTTCTGTTGTCGGTTTCACCGATCAACACCACAGCGGCGCTTGAGCAATTCCTTGTCGATGGCGAGCAGGTCGCGCCCGACTTTCGCTACCGCCCGCTGACGGTCGATCCCGACACGATCAAGCGCAAGCTCTACCAACTCGACTTCTCGCGGCTGGAAGACCCGTTGCTGGAGCGTCTATTTACCGACAAGCGGCACGAGATCGATGCCCAGCTGACCATGCTGGCGACCCGCAACACGCCGTCATTTCGTCCGGCCAGCCATTTTCTCTATGGCGCGGTGCGGGAAGAACTGCTGCGCGACGCGCGGCGATTGCTGGCCATTCCCAATCTGCGGCGGGGTCGATGCGAGACCATTGGTGCGCCAGCCATCGCCGATGCCGCGCGTGACCTCATCGGCATCTATGGGCGCCCCGACGATCCGTTCGCGGCGACGGTGGAAATCCGCGACGACATCGCGGGACTGATGGTGACGGGCAGCCGGTTGTTAATAGGATCGGCAACCACCATGCGAGCCGACCGCCTCGATGCGCTGCTTTCCCATGAGGTCTCTACCCATCTCCTGACTTACCTCAATGGCGCTTCCCAGGGCCTGTCGATCTTTCGCAGCGGTCTCGCCAACTATGAAGGCGTACAGGAGGGATTGGGGGTGTTCGCGGAATGGGCAGTCGGGGGGCTGACCATGACCCGCATGCGGGTGCTGGCCGCGCGTGTCGTGGCGGTGGACGCAATGCAGCATGGTGCCGATTTCATGGACAATTACCGCCAACTGCGCCGCGACTTTGGATTTTCCATGCCAGGGGCGTTCGGTATTGCGACGCGAGTTCATCGTTCGGGCGGGCTGGCCAAGGACTCCATTTACCTGGCAGGGTTCCGGGCCGTCATTGACCATGTCGCGGCGGGCGTTGCGCTGACGCCGTTCTGGCTGGGCAAGATTGCGCGGACAGACGTGCCGGCAATGGAGGAACTGCTACAGCGCGGACTCGTTCACGCTCCAAGGTTCCTGCCCGCTTACCTTGAACGACCGCACGTTCAGCAACGCATCCAACTCCTCAAAACCGGGCTCGGGCTCGAACAACTTCTTTATTAAGGGTCGATCGATGCGCATTGCTTTCTTCGTCAACGACGTCGCCACGGAATTTCCCGGCTACACCACCACCGTGCTCGCTCACCAAGCGGCCATGCGCGGACACGACGTCATGTACATCACTCCATCCGATTTCATCATGGATCGGGACGACAGCTTGCGCGCTCATGTGCGCCAGTTGCCGAAGAAGAAATGGGCTAGTCGAGAAGATTTCTTTGAAGCGCTGACGGCAGCCGATACGACGACTGAAGCCGTTGACCTTGTGGACGTCGACGTCCTGTGGCTGCGGTCCGACCCATCGCTTGATGCAACGACCGAACCTTGGCGAGCCGAGGCCGGCATCCTGTTCGGCAGGGAAGCAACCAAGCGGGGAATCCTAGTCCTAAACGATCCGGACAGTCTCGGCCGAGCCATCAACAAGCTCTATTTCCAAGGGTTTCCCGTGGAAGTGCGGGCTGAGACGATCGTCACCCGCGATCAGCGCGACATCAAGGCCTTTGCCAAGGCGCACAAGAGCAATGTCATCCTCAAACCGCTACAAGGCTCCGGCGGATCGGGTGTATTCAAACTCGACAATGAAAGCGCCGGCAACCTCAATCAGATCATCGAGGCCATCGGCCGCGACGGTTATATCATCTGCCAAGCCTATATTCCGGCAGCCAAGAAAGGCGATATTCGCTTTTTCCTAATGAACGGCAGGCCCCTGGAGGTGAACGGCAAGTTCGCCGCGCTTCGCCGGGTGGCAGCGAAAGACGACATCCGCTCCAATATCCATGCGGGCGGCAAAGCCGAGGCCGTAGAAATCGGAAAAACGGAGTTGCGCGTTGCCGAGATTATCCGGCCCAAGCTGATCGCGGATGGCATGTTCCTGGTGGGCATCGACATTGTCGGGGATAAGATCCTCGAGGTTAACGTTTTCTCGCCAGGTAATTTGATGAGCTGTTCCAACATGGCAGGCGTCGATTTCTCGGAGTCGATCATTGCTTCGGTTGAGCGCAAGGTCGACATCGCGTCGGATTACGGTAGAACCTTTGATAATCGTCACCTTGCGATGCTGTGACCGGCCGTTACGCACCGGGTCCCTGGTCATCGCTAACACATAATTGGCCCCCGCCAAGCGACCGAACCAGCTCGTGGCACGATACCTCAGCTTCGATCCGAAGCGGCCGAAAGTGGCCGAAAACCGTCCGTCAGGTCCGGGAAATAAGATGCAGTAAGCCGACGTTCGCTGCTGTGGACGTTGATGTCTGCATTCGACCCAGTGTGGGCCTTACACGTTTCATAGATACTGCGGCGTGCACTTCCGTTCGCACCATAAACACGAGATAGCTCTCGGTCAGATGCAGCATTTCTCGGAGGCAAGGAGCGACGCTGCCAGTTGGCAGCCCAGATGATGACGTAGACGAGATGAAGGACAATCCTTTAGCTACAAGTCAGGCCAGTTCTGCCCATTGCTGAGGATTATGCGATTATACAACGCTGCGCTGTCCTTCGGGGTGCGCACCTGCGTTTCGAAGTCGACATGGACGATGCCGAAGCGCTTGGTATAGCCCAGCGACCATTCGAGATTGTCGAACAGCGACCAGGCCATATAGCCGCGCACGTCGACCCCCGCCGCGATCGCCTCGCCGACTGCGGCGATATGGCTTTTCAGATAATCGCAGCGAAGCGGGTCGTTGATGCCGCTCTCGCCCGCGCGCGGCGGATCGTAGAAGGCCGATCCGTTTTCGGTGATGTAGAGCGGCGTCTCGCCATACAGTCGCTTGAACCACAGCAGCATGTCTTTCAGCGCCGGGGCGTGCACTTCCCACCCGGTTTCGGTGTACGTCTTGCCCTTCTGCATCACCTTGCTCGCCTTCAACGGCCAGCTAGCCTCGTCGTGCCGGACGACATTGCGGGTGTAATAATTGATGCCAATGAAATCGACCGGCTGGGCGATATCGGTCAGGTCAGACGCGGCGAAATCGGGCCACGCCTCGCCGAAGATTTCTTTCAACTCCGCAGGGTAGCTGCCTTTCAGCGCGGGATCGAGATATTGCCGATTCATGTAGGCGTCGGCGCGAGCCGTCGCGGCCGCATCCTCGGCGCTGTCGCTCGCCGGCGTCTTGGGCTCGATGTTGACCACCAGCCCGATCTCGTGCGCGCCAACCTCGCGATAGACTTTCACTGCGGCGCCGTGCGCGCGCATCAGATTGTGGCTGGCGATCGGCGCCTCGAACATGTTGCGGTGCCCGGGAGCGAGCGCGCCATGGAGGTAGCCGCCGTCGGTGACGACCCACGGCTCATTCAAGGTTACCCACTTCTTGACGCGTCCGTCCAATCGCTCGAACAGGATGCGGGCATAGTCGGCGAACCAGTCGGCGATGTCGCGGTTGAGCCAGCCGCCGCGATCGTCGAGCGCAGCGGGCAAATCCCAATGGTAGAGGGTGCACAGCGGCTCGATGCCGTTGGCGATCAGCGTGTCGACCAGCCGCTCATAGAAGGCCAACCCCGTTTCGTTGACCCGTCCGGTCCCTTCGGGGAGGATGCGGCCCCAGGCGACCGAGAAGCGATAGGCCTGGAGGCCGAGCCGCTTCATCAGCGCGACGTCTTCCTCCATCCGGTTATAATGGTCGCAGGCGACATCACCGGTGTCGCCCTTGGCCGCCATCAGCCGCGGATCATGGCTGAAGCGTTGCCAGATGCTCGGGCCGGCGCCGTCGGCGAGCGGCGATCCTTCGATCTGATAGGCCGCGGTCGCGGCGCCCCACAGGAAATTATCGGGGAAAACGGTCATTGCTTGTCCTTGTGCTTGAACCAGCGGTGCGCGAGCAGCCAATGCTGACGGGCAACCTTATCTGCGGCGTCGGCGTGGATTGAGGCAGTCACTGGCCAACCTCAATCCATATCGGCTTGCCAGTCGGGCGGATTACGAGCTTGCCGCTGCGCCAGGCCATCGCGCGCCCGTTGACCCGCGCGAGGGGCGGGGCAGTCGCGAACGGCCAGTCGAGGACAAAACCTCCAGGTGGCCGCGCGCTGCCGCCGATGGTCACGGTGAGGCGGCGCGCGTTGCCGCGCATGGCGAAATCGAGGCTGCCGTAGGGGGTGGCGAGGCCTCGGATCGCCGAGCCCTGGCCGACGAGCCAGTCCTTTGACAGCCCGCCGCCGAGCACCAGCGCATGATCGTCGCGCCGGTCCCAGGCGAACATGTCGAGTGCGCTGCGGACGAAATCCGAAGCCACCCAGGCATGCGGCATGTCGCCGATGAAGCGGATCTCGCGCGGGTTTCGACCGACCACCTCGGCCCATTGGTTCCATGCAGCGGGGCGGCGATCGGCCATGAAAAAGGCGATCAGCGGGTCGATCCGGTCGCGCCAGCCGAGGCGCACGAAGCTGCCGATGACGCGGTTTTCATAGGGCGTGTAATCCTTCCACGTCTTGGCGCCCGAGGCGCGGGCCTGGAACTCGACCCAGTAGCGCTGGAAGGTCGCGTCGAGCATGGCCGGGTCGAGCCGCGCCTGCTCATTGCCCGGGTCGAGGGCGACGGTGGTCGAGGTCGCGTCGAAATCGCCGAGGCTGGTAGCGCCGGGGATAAACGCGATCCTCCACTGGTCGCGCGCGGCGAGGATTGCGGCGTGGAGGTCGGTAGCGAATTCGTCACGCGACGCGGCGACCTCGCGCGCTTCGGGCTTGCCGAGCGTGGCGGCGATGTCGGCCGCGTCGCGATAGCCGCGCAGCGCCCAGAAATCGTCCCACAGGCTGTACTGCGGCTTGGCCGAATAGCCTTCGTGGCTGATCGACGGCGGCATCAGGCCGTAGAGCATGCGAGTGCTCGGCGCGCGGTTGGCTGCGGTGCGTTCGGAGCGGCGGAGCGTATTCATGTAGCGCGCGGCTGCAAGCACCGACGGCCAGTCGCGCTCCAGCGCGGCGCGGTCGCCGGTGAAGCGGTACAGTTGCCCAACGAGGAAGATATATTCGCCCTGGCTGTCATTTTCGGGGACCGGATCGGCGCCACGGAAATCGACGCAGCACGGCACCTTGCCGCTGGCGAATAAATGCCCTCGATACCAGTCGGCGAAGCCGCGCGCGACGTCGGCGCGGCCCATCCGCAGCAGCGCCTCGGACATCATCGCCCCGTCGCGCACCCAGGCGCGATTGTAGCTGCGCGTGCCGGGCTTGAGCATCGGCCCGTCGCGGCTGGTGAGGATGTGCGAGAAAGCGGTGGCGACGGTGTCAGCGAACGGCTGCTTGGCGGGGGGAACGGTGAGCGCGACGCGGCCGAGTACGGCGCGCCAATGCGCGACGGTCTGCGCGTAAGCAGTGTCGAACGGCGGGGCATTTTCGCCGAGGGCGACGACGATGCGCTTCGTCTGACCCGGCGCGAGGGCCAGCGAATAAGCGAGATCGGCCTCGGCCATGTCGCGCTGGCCGCCGACCCGGACGCGCGGCGATCCTTCGAAACGCAGCGCGCGGACGACCGCCGGGTCGCCTTCCTCCCGCGGCTGGACAATGGCGAGGGTGTTCGCGCTCCTCTCGATCCGCGCGATCGGGCTGGCGCCGCCCTGCTGCGACAGGAATTGCGCGGGCGGATTAACCTGCCACGGGCGGATGCCGAGGCGCAGATCGATCCGCCGCGTGGCGCGCGTGCGGTTTGTCAGCGTGTAGGCGGCATAGGCGGCGCGGCCTTCGTGGTCGGCGAGTAGCGTTGTGTCGAGGGCGAAGCCGGGCGCGGTCCAGCGCACCGACGGGATCGGCAGGCGATTGTCGGTCAGGCGCTGCGTCGCCTGGACGTTGGCCCAGTCAAAGCGCTTGCCGCCGTCGATCACGACTGGCGCGATCGAGTAGCTGCCCTTGGCGGGCTCGATCGCGGCGTCCTCGTCGATCAGCGCGACCACTTTGCCGCCGTCCGATCCAGCGAGCGTCCAATAGGGCTGCTGGCCGAGGAAGGCGCGCGGGTAGGTTCCGCGTGGCGCGGCCCTGGCCAGGGCGGCGAGCGCGTCATTGGCACGATTTTCTGCGGCGGGCGGGACGGTTGGCTTGCCGGAAAGGGCAATGATGCGCAGATCGTCGACCACGATGCTGCCCGCGCCGCCGTCGCGATTGCGGGCGACGACGACTTCGACGCCGTCGGCGCGGCGCAGCGTCTTGTCTTCTCGGGGGCCCCAGGCGAAGCCTACCTCGCCGGCGGGGACGACGACGTCCTGCCACTCGGCGGGGGGGCGGAAGTTGCGCCAAACTTTCCACCACACATTGTCGCCATCGGTGAGTTTGAGCTGGAGGTCGTTGCGCCCGCCGCGCCCCCGCATCCGGAAGCGGATTTCATAGTTGCGGGGGATGGCGATGTCGGCCTTTCGCCGGGCGAAGGCGTAGCCCGACACGCCGCCGAAATCATACGCCAGCTCGACCGCATTTCCAGTGGCACGGGTCGACGCGGCGACGCTGTCCGAGCCTTGGGCCGGCCAGGCGGCGGCGTCGTCCATCGGGTCGACGAACAACGGCGGCGGCGCGGCGCCGAGCAGCGCGAGCGCGGCGAGCATCAGCCATCGCCTCACCCTTTGACGCTCCCGGCGAGCAGCCCGTCGAGATAATGGCGCTGCAGCGCGAGGAACAGAATGAGGACCGGCACGACGGTGATCACCGACCCCGCCATCATCAGCTCATTGTCCTGGACATGCTCGCGGCTCAGCGCGGCGAGCGCGACCGGAAGCGTATAAAGATTCTGGTCGGCGAGCACGATAAGCGGCCACATGAAGTCGTTCCAGCTGCCGAGAAAGACGAACAGCGCGAGCGTGATCAAGATCGGCTTCAAAGTCGGCAGAACGATACGGCGCAGGATGAGGCCTTCGCTCGCCCCGTCGATCCGCGCTGCCTCGAGCAACTCGGTGGGGATCGACAGGCAAAATTGGCGCACCAGGAAGATACCGAAAATGCCCGCCAGCCACGGCACCAACGCGCCGGCGTAGCTGTTGACCAGCCCCATCGCCTTGAGTTCGAGAAACAGCGGCAGCATTCCGATTTGCCCCGGAATGACCAGTGCCGCGACCAATATCTGAAAGATCGCGTCGCGGCCCTTGAAGCGCAGCTTGGCGAAAGCGAACCCAGCGGGGACGACGAACAGCAAAGCAAGCAAGGTCGCCAGGCTGGAGACGATGATGCTGTTCACGACATAGCGGCCGACCCCGTAGCTGCCGAACAGAGTGCGGTAATTGTCGAGCGTCGGATGATTGGGAAACAGCGGCGGCGGAAAGGCGGCAGCCTCGCCCGGCGCCATGAAGCTGACCGAGACCATCCAGATCAGCGGCATTAGCACGAGCAGCGCGACCAGCGCGGCGAATCCGGTCAAGGCATTGCGGCGGATCATATTGCACCGACCCGTTTGGCGACCTTGAGCTGGACCAGGGTAACTGCGAGGATGCACAGGAACAGGATGAAGGCGACCGCCGAGCCCGACCCCAGGTTCCACCATTTGAAGCCTTCTTCGAACATGAAATAAAGGACGGTGACGGTCGACCGCGCGGGGCCGCCCTGGGTCATCACATACGGTTCGGCGAACAGCTGAAACATGCCGGCGACGGTCAGGATCGCAACGAGCAGCACGGTCGGTGCAATTGCCGGCAATGTGACATGGCGAAACCGCATCCAGGCATTGGCGCCGTCAACCCGCGCCGCATCCTCCAGGTCGCGCGGCACCGCCTGCAACGCCGCGAGGAAGATGATCATATTATAGCCGAAGCTCTTCCACGCGACGAAGATCAGGATCGCGAACAGCGCGGTCGAGGGATTGCCGAGCCAGTCGACCGGGGCGACGCCGACCAGGCCAAGGCCATAGTTGATCAGCCCGTAGCGGGTATGGAGCAGGTAATTCCAGACGACCGCGGTCGCGACCAAAGTGGTGACGAACGGCGCGAACAAGGCGACCCGCCACACCGCCCGCCAGCGCAACGTCCGCGCATTGATCAGTAACGCGGCGGCAAGGCTCAGGACGACTACCAGCGGCACGCCGAACACGACGAACCACATGGTGTTGCCCATCGCCTGCCAGAACAGGGGATTGGTTACCAGCCGCTGATAATTGTCGAAGCCGATGAAGCGCAGGTTGTTCAAATTGGCGAGCGCGTAAATGTCGAAATCGGTGAAACTTAGCACCAGCGAGGCGAGTGCAGGGAGCGCGAAGAACAACAGGATCGCAGTCAGCGCGGGGGCGACCATCGCCCGGCCAGCGCGCGCTTCGGCGCCGAGGTGCGATGAGCTCATGCGGGCAACTCCCGCGATAACATCCAGCGGCGCTTATCGAGCAGGCGGTCGGCGCGGTGATCCATGTCGGCGACGGCGTCGTCGAGCGTGACACGGCCGCGCACGAACAATTCGGCGACGGTCTGCATCTCGGTGGCGATCCGCTCCCATTCGGGCACCTTGGGCAGCGCGCGGGTGCGGTCGAGCTGGCGCGCGAAAGCGGCGGTCGCCGGATCGGCGGTCAGGCCTGTCCGGTCCCACACCGCACGGGTCGGCGGCAGGTTACCGGTGAGCGACTGAAGCTTGGCCTGGCTGGCGGGGGTGAGCAGGTCGGTGACCAGCCGCCACGCCGCCGCCGGGTCGCGCGCGCGGGCGAATACGACCAGGCTCGACCCGCCCGGCGTCGACCGGCCGGGTCCGTCGGGGCCCGGGAAGGGCGCGGTTGACCAGCTCGACTGGAGCGCGGCCGGAAGGCGGGTCTTCATGTCGCCGATTGTCCACGGGCCCGACGGATAGACCGCGAAATACCCCTTCGCGAACTCGTTCCAGACATTGCTGATCTGCGCCGCGCCGGCGATCGGCGCTAGACGCTCGTCGAACAGCGACTTGTAAAACGCCAGCGCTTGAAAAAATTCGGGCGAGCGGAACGCACCGCGTGTCCCCTCGGCATTGAGGAAGGTCGCGCCGGCCGACAGCGCCATCTGCGTCAAATGCTCATATTCGTTGATCGGCAGCAGGATCGAAAAGCCCTCGCCGCCCTGCCGCTTGCGCACCGCGTGCAGCGCGCGTTTCCATTCGTCCCAGCGGTCGGGCGGCGCGGCGAATCCGGCGGCTTCGAACAAGTCTTTGCGGTAAAATTGGAGGCGCGTGTCGACGTACCACGGCAGGCCCATCAGCCGCCCGCCGATGCGGTTGGTGTCGACCACGCCTTCGAACTGTCCCGCGACCATCCCTTGCATCGCCGCCGGGACTGGCAGGATCGCACCGATCGCGGTCAATTCGGCGAT
>Ga0136611_10002306_pt1 | contig 13269 bp, 13 predicted proteins | sample AntDrymUQ2232306_2_FD_106645 | JGI IMG/M metagenome (GOLD analysis project Ga0136611, IMG submission 106645) | Polar desert sand microbial communities from Dry Valleys, Antarctica - metaG UQ223 (23.06) | ecosystem: Environmental > Terrestrial > Soil > Desert | place: Antarctica: Dry Valley... | reverse complement strand
CGCGGGATCGCGATCATCCACGACGAACTGGCGGGCTGGGTGCGCGCCTTCGACGCGTACCGCCAGGCGGGGGATCGCCAAACCTGGCTCAGCTCGTGGTCGGCCGCTCCGCTCAAACCCAATCGCAAGACCGGGGAGCCGATCTACATCCCGGACCCGGTCGTCTGCGTGGTGGGCGGCATCCAGCCCGACGTGCTGGCCGACCTGGCCGGGGAGGCGGCCCGGGACGACGGCTTCATCCCCCGACTGCTGCTCGCCTGGCCGGACGCCGAGCCCTCGCCCTGGACCGACGAGGTCGTGGACGAGTCGGTGTTCGCGGCGATGCTGGCCGTCGTCCGCCGGTTGCGCCTGGTGGGCGAGGACGTGGTCGTCACCCGGCTCTCGGGGGCCGCCTACGCCGAGTGGGTCGCCTGGTTCAACGAGAACCGGATCCTGACGGGCGACGCGCGGGGGCTGACCGCCGGCTGGGACGCGAAAGCCCCGGTGCACCTGGCCCGGATCGCGCTCGTGCTGCACCTCCTGGCCGATCCCGCGGACCCGGAGCAGCCGCTCGCGGTCGCGACGATGCGCGACGCGATCATGATCCTCGAGTACTTCCGCGCCCACCTGGCGCGGGTGCTCCCGGTCTTCGGCGCGCTGCCGCCGGTGAGTGGCGCGGGGCTGCCGGCGCGGATCCACCGGATCCTGGCGGAGGTGTCCCCCGCGTGGACGGCGCGGTCGGTCATCGGGGAGCGGTTGGGCGGGCACGTTCCGGCCGCCGAGATCGGCGGCGCCCTCGATCAGCTCCAAGGCCGATCGGTCGCGGAGCGCCGCTCGGTCGCGACCGGGGGCCGGACGCGGGAAGAATGGCGGGCGATCGAACCCGACACCGAATCTGAACTCCAATCCGACCAAGCGTCCGGCGAGAAAACGGGAAAAGACGGGACAAGTCCGCCCGAGTCCGAGGCGCCGCCCCTTTTCCCGTCATTCCTCGTTTTCCCGCGTCCCGGATCGTTGGACGAGGGTGACGCCGGCGCGGCGTGGGAGCGCTGGGAGGAGCCGCGGTGAGGGTCCGGGATGACGCCGAACGGCTCCTTGCCGACCTCCTGACCGCGGGCGCGATCCCGGCCATGGAGCGCGACCGGCTGCAGATCGCTGGCCCACCGGGCGTGCTTACCCGCGCCCGGCGGACCGCGATCGCGGCGGCGTTGCCGGAACTGCGGGCAATCGTGATTACGCGGTGGCGATCGCGGGAGGAGTGCGCGGCGCGCCACCCTTGTCGGTTGATGAGTCCGTGCGCCCGGCCGGTCGACGGCCGACCCTGCCTGGTCCCCGCGACGTGCTGCGTATGCGAGGGGCTGCTGCCGCCCGGCCGCTGCTACCTGTGTCCCACCTGCGCCGACGCGACCCGAACGACCGCGACCCATCCCAAAGGAGACTGCTTGCCATGAGCCGACCCGTCCGGTGCCGCCGCTGCGGCGCCGTGTTCGTCCCCGCCCGCCACGCCGTGCTGTCCCGGTGGTGGCGGCGGTGTCCCCGCTGGCGGGGGCCGGTGGCGCCGACGGGCGGGGTGCCGGTGACCGACGGCGGCCGGCTCCTCCCGTGCCTGCCGGAGGCCGCGTGAGCCGGCGGGAGTGGCGCTGCCGGAACCCGGGCTGCGCCGCGCCGCACGGGGCGGTGCTGGGGCGGCTGACAGGCGACGGCGGGCTGGTGCTTGATTCCGCGGTGACAAGCTTCCGGTGTTATCTCGACACTCGGCGGGCGATCGTGTGCTGCCCGACGTGCGGGGCGGAGCGGGAGTTCCGGGGTGGTGCAGTCGTGGCGGGCGGACAGCGGTGATCGAAATCGCGACCAGGGACCGGTTACCCCTTGCGGCAGCGAATCCTCGGCGGCTGTATTGTTCCAAAACATGCCAAGACCGAGTAAAGTACGGGCGGCGCAAGGCCAGCAACGGATAGAAATCGTTGCTGCCTCGGCCGTGTCGCCGACGCAACCTGGTCTCCTTCCACGATCCTTTCGAAAGGGACATCATGGTATCGACGATCGGATTTGCGGGGATCGGACAAACTCCGGATGACGATGTTGTATCGGCGATCTGCGCATTTCTTCCCGACAGGCTGTCGGTAGTGGAAGCCGGATGCCTTGACGGTATGTCGCGTTCCGAGATTGACGCGCTGGGTCCTGGAGCGCGCGAAGTCGGAATCGCCACTGATCTCAAAGATGGCACGTCCATCCTCTTGTCACACAAGAAGATTCTGCCTCAGATGCAAGCCTGTGTTGACGCGTTGAGCAATGAGCATTACGCGGACATCATCGTCATCCTCTGCGGCGCTGACTGGTCGAGCATCACCTCTCCTACGCTCCTCGTCAACCCGGGTCGGGTGTTCCCTAGTGTCATCTCGGCTCTCAGCTATGGCCGCAAACTTGGTGTTATGAAACCATCGCCCGGTCAAATCCAGAAGGAATATGCGCGTTACAAAGACCTCGGTATTGATGTCCATGTCACCGCGGCCTCGCCATTCAGTGGATCAGCGCGTTTCGACCTAGCGCAACACGCGGCAACTGAGATTCGTGACGCCAACTGCGATCTGGTCTGGATGACCTGCGTCGCGATGGATCGGGAGATGAAAGAGATTGTGGCGAACGTTACTGGTAAACCGGTGATCCTCGCCAACGAACTGCTCGCGAAGATCATCTCAGCCACGCTTCCGGCGTAGGACGACGCCAATAGGGCACCTGACTGTCAAACATCTCGGCGCTAACAACACGCGTCCACTCGTAACCGAATAATAAGGGCGTTGGATCATGTTGTGGTATCGCTCGCCTGCGTGCGTCATGCCCTCAACGCGGAATCCATTGTATCTAGGCTCATGGACGTACTCAGCAAGTTAGGACGTTATGTACTACTCGTCGGCCCGGGTGCTTCCCCGGTACCGCTCCGTCGAGCGCGGTAGCCTCACCAGGCGGCACGCCCGCCGCCCCGAGAAGCCAAACCGCTCCCAAATCCACCCTACCGCGGCCCGCCGCTGGGCGGGCCTCATCAGTTTTTTTGGAGGAGTTCCTTGAGCGCCTGGATGTCGAGGGCTTAGTCGGCGACCAGCCGGTTAAGGCGGGCATTGTCGTCCTCCAGTACCTTGAGCCGCTACGCGTCGCCGGATTCCAATCCGCCGTACTTCTGCTCCCACTGGGAGAAGGTCTGGGCGCTGATGCCGTGGTGGCGGTACAGCGGGACGAGGTCGGCCCCCGCCCGTGCTCCTTCAGCACGCCGACGATCTGCTCCGCTGAGAACCGGCTCCGCCGCATGACGTCTTCCTCGGGGCCTCACGCCCCGCGAGGACTCTCACTATCCGTGAACCAGTTTTCGGGGGGAGGTCATGTATACTCCCGTTAGTTAGGAGGTTACGTTAGCCGAAACTTCATCGGAAGCTATCCCCCAACCCAATGATAGGAGCCACAATGACGAGGTCCCGAGACCGCGAAGCGATCCAACTTGTTGACAGCTTTATCGTTGGTAAAACGAATCGACGCACGTTCACCAAGCGCATGGCCGGTCTTTCGGCGGGCGCGATGTTCGGCGGTGCCCTCGCGGGGATTCTGCGCCCGACTGACGTTGGTGCGGCGCGGGTGAACCGGCAAGACGCTGCGCCGACGAAAGGCGGCCGTGTGGTCGCGTCGATCATCGACAAGCCAGTGAACATGGACCCGGCGTACTCACAACTGTACTCGTCGATGCAGGTGTACCAGAACATTTTCAACAGTCTGGTCTACGTCGATGCCAACTACAACTTCACCCCCGGTCTTGCCAAGACTTGGACGCAGGTTGATCCATTGACTTGGGAATTCAACCTGGTCGACAACGCGACGTTCCACAACGGTGAGAAATTCACCTCCCGGGATGTGGTCTACACCGTCGAACGAACGTTGGACCCAGAAGGGGCATTCCCCAACGCGGCGTCGCTCCAATCTATCGACAAGGCCGAATCAGACGGTGACTATAAAGTTCGCTTCAAGCTCAAGTATCCCTGGGGGAGTTTCCTCGCCGAAATGGCGATCTGGTTGGAGATCGTCAATGAAAAGGGAATCAACTCTGCCGATCCCAAGTTGAACCCCATCGGGACCGGCCCGTTCAAGATGACCGAATGGGTACAGGACGATCACATCCAACTGGATCGCTGGGAGAACTACCATATCCCTGATCGTCCCTACCTGGATACGGTTATCTTCCGCTCAATCCCCGACGACACGGTGCGCTTGACCGGTCTCCAAACCAACGAACTCCAGTGGATCCAGCAAGTTCCGCTCTTGAACGCGGAAGCGCTCCGGGCGGACGAGAGTGACGACATTAAGGTTACGGCGGCTAGCCCGTACCTGCCGGACTTCCTCTACCTGAACGGCAGCAAACCGCCGTTCGATGATGTTCGGGTACGACAGGCGGTTGCCCTCTGTCTCGACCGAGCACAGATTGTCCAGGTTGCCTATTCCAACCAGGCCACGCCGGCCGTCGAAGTCGCGTCCGAACTCAGCCCGTACTTCAGCGGCCAGAATCTTTGGGCGAATGGACCTGATTACGAGAAGGCCAAGCAGTTGCTGTCGGAAGCCGGAGCGGAAGGACTGACCTTCGATTTTGACGGTCAGCCGCAGGTCGCCACCCAGCTCAAGATCGCCCAGGTGATCCAGCAACAACTGAGTCAAGCGGGCATCACGATGAACATCCAAAGCTACGAATCAGGTGAGTGGATCACCCGCCTCAACACCCTGGAGTACTCGGCCACAGCAACCTACTACAGCGTTACGATCGATCCCGTCCAGTTCTACAACCGAAAGTTGCGCTCCGATTCAAAGGGCAACAATACGGGGTACAAATCGGCCGAGATGGATCAACTCCTCGATGCCTGGGTGCAGGAATCCGACAGCGAGAATCGGGCGGTGGCCTACGCCAGGGTGGTGGAGCTCGCCCAACGGGATGCTGCAGTCTTGCCGCTGGATCATCAGTATGTGCAGTACTGGTCGCGCGTCAACCTTTCGGGTGTCGAGCCTGTGCCGAGCCTGAAGGTCGAAATGGAGAAGGCACACTTCACCGAGTAGCGATCCGGACAAACAACCTGGCGAACAGAGGCGCGACATCGCGCCTCTGTTCGCCACCGGACGAGGAGATTGGGCAAAAACCGGTGACACGAGATCCGAGCAGCGAGAAGGGTCGCTAATTGTTCGTTTCGTATGTCATTCGACGCATGCTATTGACGATCCCGGCGATGCTGGCGATGTCAGTTGCGGTGTTCTTCATCGTCCGGTTAGTGCCTGGAGATCCCGCACAAGCGATCTTAGGAGTCTACGCAACACCCGAGAGTGTCGCCGCGATGCGCGAGGAGCTCCATCTGGACGACCCCATTGCCGTTCAGTATCTGCGCTGGCTCGGTGCCGTAGTGCAAGGCGATCTGGGGAAGAACTATCAGACGAACGAAGCCATAAGCGATCAACTGCTTAGCAGACTCCCGGTCACCATCGAGTTGACACTGCTAGCAACGCTGTTGTCGGCGGCCATCGCCATCCCGTTGGGATCATTGGCCGCCATGCGAGGGGGATGGGCGGAAGGCGGCTCAACCGGTCTCGGATTCCTCGGCGTTTCGATCCCCGATTTCTGGCTGGGGGTGATGTTCATCCTCACGTTTTCCCTCTATCTCGGGTGGCTCCCTTCATTCGGATTTGTTCCCCTCAGCGAGTCGGTGCGTGACAATTTGCGCCACATGGTCCTCCCTGCGATCACCCTCGGTCTGAGTTACGCAGCAGTGCTGACGCGAACGACGCGTGGGGCGGTGCTCGAAACGCTTGACCTGCCGTATGTGTCAACCGCCCGCGCAAAGGGTCTCAACGAGCGCAGAGTGCTGATCGGTCACGTCTTGCAGAATTCCGCCATTCCGATTGTGACGGTGATCGGTCTCCAAACCGGCTATTCGCTCGGAGGCGCTGTCATCATCGAACAGGTCTTCTCACTTCCTGGCATTGGCCGCCTCACCCTGGACGCGGTTCTCGCGCGCGACTATCCCCTGATTCAGGGCTCCGTGCTCCTGATCACCCTCATGTTCATGATGGTGAATATCGTGACTGACGCCATTCATGGGCTGCTCGATCCACGCGTCCGCATGGGAGCACATTAGGAAACGCGATGCCGATGCCAGGATTCAGAGCGAGGCAAAGCACTCTCCCCCTGGCCGCGAATCAGCCAAAGCGGCAGCGGCAAATCGGGAAGAGGTTGCTTCGAAACAAGCGCGTCTTGGTCGGCGGGTTGATCGTACTGGTGATCTGCGCGTTCGCGGTCGCCGCTCCGCTGGTGACACGACACGCGCCTAACTTTGGTAATTATTCCCTGATCCTGACAGCGCCAACTGACGATAACTTTTTCGGCACGGACGGTTTTGGCCGGGACGTGTTCAGCCGTGTCATCTACGGGCTCCGCATCTCGATGATGGTCGCGTTTATGTCGGTCCTGCCAGCCGTCGCGATCGGCGTGCCGTTGGGGCTGATCGCCGGATACAAAAGCGGGATCGTGGATAACCTGATCATGCGCCCGCTCGATCTGTTGATCTCGTTTCCGCCGATCCTGCTGGCGATCACGCTGGTAGCGATGTTCGGCACGCGATTGTCGATCACCATCGCGTCGCTCACGCTGATCTGGATGCCAATCATGACCCGGATTCTGCGCGGATCGGTGCTATCCGTGCGCAATGCCGAGTTTGTCGAGGCGGCGCGGACGATCGGCGCGAGTCCCGCTCGCGTCACGATTAGTCACGTATTACCCAACAGTCTCGGTCCCCTGGTTGTCCAGGCTTCGATCAGCATGGGCATTTCGATCTTGATCGAAGCGTCCCTGTCCTTCGTGGGGCTGGGTACGCAACCGCCAGACCCGTCACTTGGGGGAATGCTGGCGGAGAACAAGGACTTCATGCGCGCTGCCCCCTGGTCCGTGATCTATCCGGGAATTTCGATCATGGTCGTCGTGCTTGGCTTCAACCTGTTTGGTGACGGACTGCGCGACATCGTCGCATCGCGTCGTCGACGATAAGCGCGTCATCACAACGCGCATGGGAGGTGTCATTGTCAGCGGGAACTCATCCAAGCGCGGTCGCCTTGGTCGCCGGAGGCGAGAACTGGCCCAGGATCTTTGAGGCCGTTAATTCCCTGCTGGGCTCCGGCAAACGCGTCCTCATCGTGACCGAGACGGACAATGCGGCGACTCCGTTGGGGGCATTCGTCATTCCCCTGTCGAAGGCGTTCGATCCGTGGTTTGCCGACGATCTAACGTTGGAAACGGTCAATCACCTCGCCGCGGGGACTGGAGTTGAGCTCACGGTCGTCGAAGACGGCGCTTCGATGGTTGGTGTGCAAGCACGGTCGATTCGAGTGGGAATCTACGGGAGCGGTGGTGCACCGTTTAACCACGCGTCGATTGTGGCGCGTTGCGGATTTCCTTGGCGGTTCATTTCAGCCCCTGAAGTGCTGGCAGGTCATCTCCAGGACATCGATGTCTTTATCATGCCGGGCGGTGGCACCCGCTCGGTGATGGGCGAGCTAGAACCATTGGGCGCCGAAGGATGCCAGGCGATCGCCAGATTCGTCCAGCACGGCGGCCTGTATGTTGGGTGTTGCGCTGGATCTTATGCGTGCGTTGTGCAGTCTGCCACCTTTCTCCAACGTTGCCCGGTCCAAACCCATCTGCAATTGCTCAATGCCCGTCCCGCACCTAGTGACACCGCAAAAGGGCGATTCGGGTTCTTCTCGCCGGGTGTCGGCATTGTTCGCGTCGCGAACGAGCAACCAACCCATCCCGTGATGTTTGGGATGCCCGCTGAATTTCCGATAGTCCACTACAACGGACCTGTCTTTGAGAAGGTCGACCAATCGACCGTCGCAAATGCCTCCGAGTTTGTCGGACTCGCCACCTTTTCAGGGTGGACCGATCAGTTCACCCCGTCCGAGCGATTCCAGGGCGAAGTGGTCCCCCAAGAAGCCACCTATCTCAGCACATCGATTGCGGCGCGACGGCACGCAATCGTCGCTGGTGAATACGGTCTCGGCCGCGTTGTTGGATTCGGGTCACATCCCGAATTTGGCTTCGATCCGGCGATGCTGGAGTGGGGTCGACCGGCCAGGATGCTCGTCAATGCCATCCTCTGGTGCTCCTGGGCGCCAGCAAGCATCGACTGCCAACGGCACGTCCCATCGGTTTCCAGGCACGCGATTCCGCCCGGTCATTCCCTCGATGCCGTGATCGCCGCCTCTGACGCGTTGCGTGAGGTAATTGGTTTGCTGGCTTCGCGTTCGATCGAACCGACGCCGCCCTGGCTTCGTCCTCCCTATGCACTGTCAACCTTCGGCCGCCCGCCTGCGGAAATCTGGTCGCACGCCATCGCCGAACTACCCAAACTGACAGACGAGGTCCAGACCATCGCGACGATGCTTCGTCAGCGCATCCGCGACCGAGGTGACGACTTGACGATGTGGGAACGCGATGCGCTCGATCGAGTTGATCACTTGACACTTGATCATCAGCCCCCAGAATGGAATCAGGACCACGGGTATCAGGGAGCGGTGGCACTGATACAGGTGGCAACTACCAAGTGTCTCACCGCCATCGCCAATTGGGGGATCGATCTCCCGACACCAACTGGCGCCTATGATCACATTGACACAAACCCCTATCATCTAGTTGCCGCGTCCTATCTAGGGGCGTTGGGCCAGGTCGTCGGCGCCCATCAGTTGCTGCGAGCGATGGTTGAAGAGTGGTCACGCGCTGAACGCCTTCCGGGAGGACAACGAAGCGAGATGAGCGCCTAAATGCTCGTGGGCAGAGTCACCGTTCGACGGTACCCGGCGATCGAATCCCACACGTCGCGTGAAGACAATGAAGGGATGGAAGGGATGCTCCGATGACGACACCATCGACACGTTCGCAGAGTTTCTCCTCCTGGCTTGATAAATCGCTGGAAGACGCGATCCTCGCCGACATTGCAATCGACGAACCCTGGTCGATTGTGAAACAGTTCTCCGAGATCGTTCGAAGCTCGGGCTCTGTCGAAGAACGTCGCGCGTTCAATATCCTGACCGAAAAGCTGACGCAATTCGGCGTGCCCTTCACCTTGCACGAACCCGAATGTTTCATCTCATGGCCGCTCGCGGCGTCCGTCCGCGTGGTCGGCGGCAGCGGCCAGTCGTTCGTCGCCAAGACCTCGGCGATGTCAGTTTCGACCGATGGTAAGAAAATTAAGGGCGAAATCGTCTATGTTCCGCCGTCTAGCCTCGACGCCGAAGACGCTGTGCACACCGTTCTGAACCTCGACGGTCGAGATGTCCGAGGCAAGATCGTCCTTGTTGACGGGCTGCCACTCAGCAACAACGCGACCGCGGTCGCGGAGTCCGGTGCCCTGGCCGGCATCTTTATTAGTCCCGGCAGTCGCATCCACGAGAGCATCTGCACGAGCATCTGGGGCACGCCAGATCTGGACTCGATCAAGCGACTGCCCCGGGTGCCGATGGCCGCGGTCAACCACTCGGACGGGCAAAAGCTGATTGACCTCGCCATACAGGGCGGCACCGTCGCGGTCGCGACTAACCTCGACACCCGGTGGAGGACGATTCCAGTGCTGGTCGCAGAAGTCTTGAGCGATGTCCTCCCCGACGAGTTTGTTCTGCTCAACGGTCACCTTGACTCCTGGCACGGCGGTGTGGGCGACAACGCGACCGGTAACGCTGCGATGCTCGAAATTGCCCGCGTCTTTTCGCAGCATCGATCGTCGCTCGCCCGGTCGCTCAGAATTGCCTGGTGGAGCGGTCACTCCCATGGTCGCTACGCTGGATCGACCTGGTACTCCGATACGTTTGCCATCGATCTCGCCGCAAATTGCGTGGCGCAGGTTAACTGTGACTCGCCCGGTTGCCGGTGGACCGAAACGTTCAACAGCCTGTCGTGCATGAGTGAAGCGGCGCCGATGATTGAAAAGACGATCGAGCGGATTACTGGCATCGTCCCAAAGGCTGTGCGACCGCCGCGCGCGGGTGACTACGCCTTCAACAGCATCGGGATCAGTTCGTTTCTGATGCTCTCATCGACCATGTCCGACGAATTGCGCCATGAAAAGGGGTACTACCCGGTTGGTGGGTGCGGTGGCAATATCGCCTGGCACACGGAAGACGACACGATGGAAATCGCCGATCCGGACTACTTGCTCCGCGATATCCGAGTCTATGCGGGATCATTGCTCGCCGTCCTGAACGCTCCACACCACCCGTATGACTGGCGACTCACGTCAGCAGAGATTCGCTCGACGTTGACCAGATACCAAACCGCAATTGCGGGGGATTTTGACTTCTCGCCTTCCTTTGCGGCACTCGACAGGCTTGACCAGGCGCTCAATAGCCTGTACGCAACGGCATCCGCGAACGATCCAGCTTCACCGGAAGCTCGCAAGTTTAACTACGTGCAACGCCGGTTAGGTAGGATCCTGATTCCCGTCAACTACAGTCGGATGCCGCCGTTCTGGCATGATCCGGCCCTAAAGATTGCGCCCCTCCCTGATCTCTTCCCTGCGCTCAACGCCAAAAGATCAAGAGCATCAAATGACAGCCTGCAGATCCTGCGCACCCATCTCAAGCGAGGGCAGAACCGGCTTGTCTGGGCGCTCATGCAAGCCCAAGAACTGGCCGATCGTATGGCGACCGCAAGTGGTTAGCTTTAATAAGTCATTTCCGCTCAGATTGAGAAGAGGACAATAATGACCACAGCACCCTTGATCACAATGACCGCCGTAGGTGATTTTATGATCCAGCAGCGAGCTGAACCTGACGACATTGCCATTGTCGCGCAGCATCTAGAGGGTGCTGACTTCAAAATCGCCAACATTGATACTGTACTCTCCGATCTAGGCGAGCGGAATCCGAAGTACTCGAACCTGCGCGGGCCGCAGGGCGCTGTACTCGACATTCAAGCAATGGGTTTCGATGTCGTGACGCTCGCGAACAACCACGCCATGGACTTTGGTGGCAGTGGTCTGGCAGATATGCGTGCGGCATTCAAACGAGCCGGGGTGCACCCCGTAGGCGCGGGACAGACGCTCCTGGAGGCAACGGCACCGCTCAAGCTTGCCAGCGGTGACCGGACCGTTTCCATCTTTTCCATCGCCTGCACGCTGCCGCCCGGGTCCGCGGCAGGAGAACGGTCGCCAGGTGTCGCGCCGCTCCGCATTCATCAGGCGTATGCTGTCGATGAGTCACTAGCGGCCGAACAACCGGGGAGTGTTCCCACGGTCATAACCCGGCCGGATCCAGTCGATCTGAAGCGTATTTGCGACGCCGTTGCGCTAGCGCGGCAGGCAGGAGACATCGTTCTCGTCGCCATTCACTGGGGAGTCCCACGTTTATGGAGGTCAGGGGGTGGTCCCCGTGTGCTTGACTATCAAACGACGGTCGGTCGCACTATCATCGATGCGGGGGCGGACGCTGTTGTTGGTAATCACGCCCACGAACTTCATGAGATCGAGATGTATCACGAGCGGCCGATCTTTTACTCCCTGGGCAATTTCTGGATTGACTCGATCGCCGAACGCAGATGGATGGGACGGGAAGCGTTCGCGGTGAAGATGGAGTTCTCCGGAGAGGGACGACCGGAATTATACATCCTACCATTGCTGCTCAACGAGCAGGGTGTCCCGGAGTTCGACCTGCTCAACCGCGCGATCACCATGCTCCGGGAAATCTGCGAAGACCTCAACTTCGAACCGACATCCGACGCTCGTTGGTTCCGTGTCGGTTGACGTGTCAGGCAATCACGCGACAAGCAACCCGCGGTGATCGCGATGCTCGACCGCAACCATGAGCGTTGGGGTAATGATCGCCGTCCGTGGTGAAAAGGCGATGGAGAGGCCGACGCTCATGATGAGGACGGAGATTTTGGACCGGCGCGATAGGGAGACGTCGACCCGCGCGGCTGCGCGCCGACCAACTAGGTGCGCCACGGCGTCCGGCAACCCCGATCCGACGGAGGGCAGACCTGGTTCGCCTGCCACCCGGCGGCCAGTTCCGGCGGCCGTATCGCTTATCCCCTCTCGTGTTTGAAGGATCGTTTGCTGACTCCTATGCTCATTGACGAAGCCGACGAGTCCTGACCTCTGTTAGAATGGAGCCAACAAGCGAGTGGTGGACGCACGGGCCGCCGGACGCGAGCAGCATTGCTCGCCCGGCGGCCCGTCGGCGTTAACGACGGGAACGACCGGCATGGACGACGCGCAGAGCCAGACAGCAGACGGGTCGGTGGCGTTGGGCGACCTGGTCCCCGACCCCCGCAACGCCCGCAAGCACCCCCAGCGCAACCTCGCCCTGCTCGAGCAGTCCCTGCGCGAGGTCGGCGCCGCCCGCAGCGTCGCCGTTGACGAGCGCGGGGTCGTGCTCGCCGGCAACGCCACCATTGCCGCCGCCAAGCAGGCGGGGATCCTGTCGGTCCGGCCCGTGGAGGCAGACGGCAGCGAGTTGGTGGCGGTGCGCCGCACGGGGTTGACCCCCGCTACTGCGACGTGACCATCCGGCTCTGGGAGGGGCTCACCGGGGGGACGGCGACCCGGGAGGCGGCTCCGGGCGACCGGGATGCCGCTGACGACGCGGCCTGAGCCGGCGGGAAGGTGCGACAGGATGCCCACGGATCGGACGCCTGGAGATCTGCCGCTGACTCCGAAGCAGCGTAAGGCGGTGGCGGCGCTGCTGACCACGGGCGAGGTCACGGCGGCGGCGCGCGAGGCCGAGGTCTCCAAAGACACCCTCTACCGCTGGCTCAAGCAGCCGGTCTTCCTGGCGGCGGTGCGCCAGGCCGAGGCGGCGGCCCTCGACGAGCTCTCCCGGCTGCTGGTGCGCCTCGGGCGGACGGCGGCGGCGACGCTGGCGAAGGCGATGTCGGATCCCGTCGCCCCCTACCCGACCCGGGTGCGGGCAGCGGACGCGGCGCTGGGGCGGCTGCTGCAGGTCCGGGAGCTGGCGACGCTGGAGGCGCGGGTGGCGGAGTTGGAGCAGCTGTCCGGGCTGGGCGAGGAGCCGGGGCGGTGAGGGGCCAGGCGAGCGTCTGGACCCGAGCCCGGCGGCTGGAGGCGGCCAGCACCACCACGACCCCCGACGACCTGCGGGCGACGGCGGAGCGGATCGCCGCCGAGTTCGGGCTGAACCCCCAGGAAGTGCTGGCGGAGGCCGGGGCGCTGGCGGGGCGGTGCCGGTCGGCGGGGGCGACCACGCCGCGGCAACGGGCGGCCCTGGTGG
>Ga0136611_10002305_pt1 | contig 13269 bp, 13 predicted proteins | sample AntDrymUQ2232306_2_FD_106645 | JGI IMG/M metagenome (GOLD analysis project Ga0136611, IMG submission 106645) | Polar desert sand microbial communities from Dry Valleys, Antarctica - metaG UQ223 (23.06) | ecosystem: Environmental > Terrestrial > Soil > Desert | place: Antarctica: Dry Valley... | reverse complement strand
CTTTTACTTCGACAGTACTGACATAAATTCCCCATTTAGCTGTTACTTCTTCGAGGATGCCTTTGATCTTCTGATTGATGACGACCGTGTCACTGAGAACTTCATCGAGACTACTTTGGCCGACGATATTACGCACCGTCGTCTGGGCGATTTGGTAGGTCGCGTCGATGACATTTTCAATTTCGACAATTGATTTAATAGGATCTACGACTTTATAGTACGCGACAGCCGCGACTCCGATAGATACATTGTCTTTGGTTATGATTTTCTGTGATTCTATTGGCAATGTCACGATCCGGAGGCTGACTTTGCGCATCTGATCGATAAAGGGGATGATAACCCGAAGTCCCGGTTCCTTGACCAATGGACGTACTTTGCCGAGACGGAATACTACGCCACGTTCGTATTGGTTGATGATCCGAAGCCCAGCTGCAATCGTGATCAGAGCTACAGTAACTACTACAAAAGTCACAAAACCCATATAAAACTCCTATTAGTTAATCAATTTAATGAGGGTTACGGCGCAGGCTTGTCAATATAGTCCTGACACAGCCGCTCAAAAACCGCATTCGTCCATCCGAAGCCCGTCTGCGAAGGATAAACCCCTTTGACTGGCGGCTTATCAGGGCTAACAACATGATATTTTTCTAGAAAAACACCATTCTGGTTGAACCAGTTAAGGTTATTTTTGAGCCACTTATGGGCGACACGGCGGGCATCCGAGTGGTAGCCATAGCGCTCTAATCCTTTGATAACCACGTATTGCAGCGGAGCCCAGCCATTTGGATATGCCCACTGCGTTGGCAATGATCCGGGCACCATCTGGCCGATAGGCAAGGCGTCGGTTGTAGCTAAGCCGCCCTTGTTTTCGAAGCGCTTGAGAGCTCGTACGAGCTTCTTAGCCTGTTGTTCGGTGACCATACCGGCCCACATTGGGTAGTACGCTGCCAATGAACTGACAGTTCCCCGCTTTTGCTTTTTGTAGTTGTAGTCATAGTATAATCCGCGGATGTTGTCCCACATCAGATCATTCATTGATCGCTTGCGGGCATCAGCGGCCTGTTCCCAACGGACAGCATCGCGCTTGTCGCCGTATATCCGGGCAGCCCTGGCAAAGTCCATTTCGTAACGGTAGAGTAATGCGTTCAAATCTGCCGGCAGGTAGTCCAGTGCTTTGCGGTTGAAGCGCGGCGTCATATCCCAGCCGCTCTCGGCTTCAGCGAGGTCATGGAGGTAGTTGATGTCGTAGTAGCGCGACAGGCCGTTATGAACCAGGCGTTCATTAGGCTTCTTGATACCCATCCAGACAATCGCGTATTCTTCCTTGGCGATTTCGATAGCCCGCGCCAGCCATTCTTCGCCTGGATCGTAGGCTTGATAGACCTGAAAAATAAAGGTAGTCAAAAACGGTGGCTGAGACCGACCCATCAGATACATCCTTGAAGCATTTGGTATAACCCGGAAACGTTCAAACAGCGTCAGCAGATCTTCCAATATTCCCATGACGAGATCTCTGTGCCTGTCCTTATCGGGCTCGCCGAGCATTCCCTGAACCATAAAATAACTGTCCCAATAATAAAGCTCGTTATAATCAAAACCAGCGTCCTCGGTGTAAGACGGCACAAGATACGGCTTCAGAACACCCAGCAGGCTTTCATCGTCCTTCGGATGGTATCTTTCAAGTTTTGGCCAGTAGGCGGCGATGTAGTCGCGGGCGACTTTGACGTCGTCAGCTGTTAGTTCTGTATCTTTACTAAATGAAAACAAACTTTTGCTTTTTTGTGCAAGGGATTTCGCCTGGATCATAGCCTGATCACGGGCTTGGTTGGCGGCGCTGCGTAACATATTACCTTAAGCCTACTGAAGTAAAGCAGGTACCGTCAAGCGGACATTTGAATTTCGTTGACTTTGCATGTAGTTAGGCGGGGCTGACCAACATGCTTTGGAGTACTTTGAAGTATGTCTGCAGGTCCTTAAGCGATATATCTTTTGACATTCCCGCCAGCTGTTTTTCGAGGCGCTTTTCTACCGCTTCGATGATTTCCTTAGCCTGCGACGTGACACAAAGCATTTTTTCGCGCTTGTCTGGCTTGTTCACGGCACTCGTAATCAGGCCGCGCTTGTGCAAGGGCCGGGACATCATCGTCACGAGTGGGACCTCGACGTGCATGAACCTTGCCAGGTCAGTCGTGCGCAGTCCGGCTGCTTTGTCATTCAGCCGGCAGATAATTAACCACTGTGTGAGGTTCAGTTCATACTCTTCTAGTATTGTTTTGATTTTACCCTGAAGTTTTTTGTGCACTATCAACTGTAGCGCAGCTCCACCATACGAACTTAACATTTCCGACGTTTGCTTTTTTGCCATACTAACCCCCCTCAATCAATAAAAATATAATAAAAGATACTTATAATAAAACACGCAAAGGTGTACTGACCATACTATCTCTGGAAAACTGAATGCGCTGTTAATTAAATTACTTAACCATGACAATAATGCGATATACTGAAACCATCAAGTTAAGTTATATACCTACTTGAAGCTATAATATAAGGAGGAAATCAAATGTTAAAAAAAGCAGCTTTAGTAGTAGGAGTAGTGTTTTTGCTTCTCGGCCTATTAGGTTTCATACCGGCGCTTACCCCAGATGGCAAGGTGCTCGGCATCTTAGCGGTCAATGGACTGCACAACATGGTGCACCTCTTGTCAGGCATTGCCTTTCTGGTCGCTTCACAGCGCAGCGACTGGTCAAGCTTGACCTTCAAAGTCATGGGAGTCGTCTATGCACTCGTTACTGTACTGGGCTTCTTAGCCGGTGATGGCGGCAGCATTCTTGGCTTGATCATCGTCAACACTAATGACAACATCCTGCACCTCATCCTTACAGCAGCCTTTTTGTACTTTGGTTTCGGCGTACCAGCTGGGCGTGATACAACCAACCCAACTATCAAGGTATAGTACGGGAGAATTGTACTTAGAGAACCCCGGACCACAGAGATTCTGAATCCGGGGTTTTTGTATAACTGCGATTATTCAGCGACCATTGCTTCGAGCTATTTGAACTTAGGCAAGCGGCCCCGTTCAACACAATCTTTGAAACTCCAGACGCCGCCCTCCTCAGTTTTGTAAGTCCAAAAGAACCAGGCAGATGCTTTTTCAAAAGTCATCAGTTGAGCACTGCCATAAGCTCGGCGGGCCGCTTCTAACTGGACAGGGTTAAGACCTTTGGTTGATTTACCGTTTAGCACCAGACTCCATTCGCCAACGATGACTGGATGGTATCGTGCCATTTTAGTAATCTGTTTATCGACTTTATGAAGCGTCTTTTTGATGTGCCCAGCAACATCCATGCGTCGGTCACGGGCTGTATAGGCCTGGTATTGATGAGTATCTATATATAAATTAGGAAACTTCGACGCCCACAGGTGCCATGCCCAACGGCGTGGCTTGTAACTGTCACTAAACACCACCCATACGTCTGGACCACAGTTTTTCCGTATAATCTTATAGCTGGCCTTATAGTATTTTTTGAGAATAGCTGTTTTGATCTTCGGATGCGGTTCATTTAATAATTCAATCCCCAGTAGGCTTGGATGATCAGCATAACGCCTCGATAGCTTTTCGATGATTCGTAGTGAAGCAATAATATTGCGTTCATCTTCCGGCCACCCGATGTCGCCAATTCTGCCACTTTCCTGCCAACCATTCTGCGATCCAGGGGCACCATGCAAATCGAGAAGAATTTTGATATGCGTCTGCTTCGCCCAGGCAAACGCTTTGTCGACATATTCTATATTGCCGCTAAATGGCGGCTCGTCCCCAAAAACCCAATAACCAACCGGTAATCGAACTGCTGTGATTCCTTGCTTGGCCAGCCATTCGAAATCAGACTCCGTTATAAATGTATTATGATGGTTTATGATCTTACGGTTCAGGTCTTCGCTGTCGAGTTCGCACAATGAATATTCATCACCCGCAGCCAAGTCTTTGAAAAGGCTAGGTGTAATCCAGCGCTCCAACAGCAGCCAGCCGCCGAGATTAACGCCTCGAAACGGCTCGGTTTTCGGATCAATCGGTTTCTGGCGCCTAAAAAACATATTACATAATCTCCAATAGACATATCAATGTCCAGACATTATACACGCCAGCACTGAGGCAGTGAACTATATAAAGTATTTAATCAGTTATTCTGACGATCCACTCGACAGATGCCATAGTCTGCAGTATCTGCAACGATAAGCATACAGCTTAGTTCCGTAGCGATAATGTGTGACATTTGCTGTTGCCGCAGCTTGCTTCTGGGTGTCGAACACTAGTTTGTCTGCGCAGGGCAACGCCTCGGGCTCATCGGTTTCCATATTCTTATCATACCCTACTAGCTTCTTGTCTGTCGGCGTAGATTATTATACTGAGTTTTTATTTTTATGAACTATACTAAGTTTGTAATAGGAGATACATTATGGTAAAGAAATATCTAGTTTTCATTGCTCTGGCAGTAATAACCATTTTTGGCGCTGTTACTCAAACAGCTCGAGCCCATTCAAATACAACACAGACAAATGCAACCCCAAGCGAAACCCAAAGTATCTGGTGCGGATTGTGGAGTGGAGTCAATCTAGACTTTGGCGGCCGGAATTGCGGCAATACCGCCCAGCAGCAGACAACACAAACAACCCAGCCTCCTAATCGACAGCCCTCTACAACCATACCGACCACTCCAAATTCCGCCAGGCCGATTTATGCTGCCCTCGGAGATTCCGTAGCAGCTGGACTCGGCTTGCCGGCCCCGGCAAACGCAGAACCCGGAATGACATTCTGTGGCCGATCATCGCAGTCTTACGCATACCAGGTAGCTGCCGCGACTAATATGACTCTCCGGCACGGGGCGTGTAGCGGCGCGACAGTCGGAGACCTGTTCACGAAGCAAGGGGTCAACGGACCGAACATAACCGCCCAACTTGATTATGCCTATGCTGCGGGCACACCATCGTTGATTACAATTACAGCCGGGGCAAATGACGCCCACTGGGATGAATTTATCCGCGGCTGTTATGCTTCCCGGTGCGCCAATGGAGTGACAACAAGCTTGGCAAATGGATACTTGGTAGCATTACAAGCCAAATTGTATGTCGCATTTACCAGCATCCAGCTCCGCAGCAACGGTGCGCCGCCGCCTGTCATCGTTACCGGATATTACAACCCACTGTCGACTGCCTGCACCCAGTATCAATCGAACATAACTGCCGATGAGATTGCCTGGTTGGCTGCCGAAACAGCCGCCCTCAACCAAACTATCAAAGATGTTAGTTCCAAATACTCGTTCGTAACCTATGTGCCAGTTGATTTTAGTGAGCATGATATCTGCTCTGGCAGCTCCTGGATCCAGGGATTAGCCGACAAAGCTCCATTCCACCCTACCGCAGCCGGTCAGCAAGCTATTGCCCGCTCTGTGCTATCAAGCATCGGCAAATAGTCGTTCGCTTATTACGAGTTGTCGACGCCTGTCGGATGCAATACCCGGACTGTCTCTGGCGGAGTAAAGAACTTTTTGACTATACAATAATCGCCTTCGGTCCGGACTACTTCCTCGATCAATTCTGTCTGGTGCCCACGAATGATAACAAATTGTGCGCGATTACGATGTATCTTTTTATACTCGCTCGGTGATAGCATCACCCGTTTGCGACAATTCTCGTCCGAACATTCGCAGTAGAAATGCAGCGGAGTATCTTCGTTGTGGATAATATGCTGCTGGCTGGTCTCCTCGGCTAATCGCCTAACCTCCTCAAAACCGCGTTGCACTTCCTCGTTATACCGCCTGAATACAACTTCATTTTCAGCCATCCTGCGTTGCGATACAGTCTCTCTCATAGGCTTATTGTAGCAGACCAAATGATACTATGAAATATCTAACTTCAACATAAGGAGTACGACATTATAACGGATATGTTTTCTCAATGTAACGGAGTAATTCAGGAAAATCCTGGCGTTGTTCAAAGTGTCCGGCACCCGGTATTTTATGTTTATCAGGCCCTAAATGCACGGCAATATACGCAAATTCTGATTGTGGGATGTAGGGATCGTCATCACCAAAAAACAAAGCAATCCTCTTTTGATTTGATTTTATAGCGTGCCATTGCCATGGGTCGTCATAATATCCGCTTACTTTTTCAGACTCTTCCCCACGGTCCGTATAACACGGCGATATGAGGATTGAACCCATTATCTTATGATCTTCAGCATAGCGCATAGCCGCGACAGCTCCGGACGACCAACCAATAATGACATCTTGCGTACCTGTTTTGAGTTCATCCTGCAGATATGGAATCCACACCGAACGGCGGGCATGCTTCGGATCCGGCATCGTATCGAAGTGCGTTTCATACCCCATACCTTTCAGTTTTTTCTGGAGCCAAACTGCCCAGGCAACTTCCCAGCTAGTAGAACCATTCCCATGTATATAAACAAATCGAGGCTTCATTTGGCAAGTATACCAGACCAACTCGGAAGATAACTCATTGACATATTTTACCAACAGGCTTATGATGGTAATATGCTTTACTTGGTAAAGTAATATATTTAACTATTATCATTAAAAGGAGCATACAATATGCCAAACTCAAACGAAAGCGGGATGGTCAAAGTAGTTGCCGCCGGTGCGATTGCTTTAGTCATCGGTGTAGCCGGTGGTTACATGATCGCCAACAACAAATCATCAGGTGAAACTTCCAAAAACTCAACTGCAAGCAGTAGTGTCGCTACTGACACTAAAGCTGCAAACCTTCGGGTAGCTCTCAACAGCCTCGAAGCACAGCACGTTGACCTCGCATCAGCAGCTACACGCGCTGGATTCGATGGCAGCCCAATGTTCAAGGCATCAGCCGGAGCACTCGACAAAAACTCAGTTGCATTGTCTGAAGCAGTTGCAAGCGTCTACGGCAAAGAAGCCGGCGACAAGTTCCTCGAAATTTGGAGAAGCCACATCACCTTCTTTGTTGACTACACTGTAGCCGCAAAAGCTGGTGACAAGGCTGGTATGGACAAAGCAGTTGCAAACCTTAACGGTTACGTAACCGCTATCTCCGACCTCCTCGGTGGTGCGACTGGCCTTCCTACAGAAGCCGTAGCAGCGCTTGTTACCGAACACGTCGGATTGCTCAAAAAAGCAGTTGACACCCACGGTGCCGGTGACTACGAAGCTAGCTATGCCGCACAGCAAGAAGCTCGTGACCAGATCACCAGCAAAATCGCTGACACGCTAGCCGGTGCTATCGTCAAGCAAAGCCCTGACAAATTCAGTAACTAGTATACTGCTCTCAGGCACGGTGAGTTGGGGTGCGGCAGCAATGCCTGCCCCAAACTTACCACTTTATCTACTCATCTCCTTAAGGATCTATTATGAACAAGAAAATCTTAATACCCGCACTTATTATCACAGCCGCTCTCGTCGGATTTGGTGCGATGAGCGTTGCCCGAAAGGATTCAAACCAGGGATCGTCCACTCCGGCTACGTCCATGTCTGATATGAATGACAAGAACATGACCAAAAGCGACGATACTGCCCCAGCCGCACAAGCTGAGACAGCAAACCAAGTTACATACAAAGGTTTCGCCGTCTCCCCGAAAACCCTGAAAGTCAAAAAAGGCACTACCGTAACATGGACAAACCAAGACGCTGCTGAACACGACGTCACACCGGATGTCGAAACGGCTGACTTCAAAGCTAGCGAGCTCTTCGGGAAAGGCGAAACCCACTCAGTTACATTCAATACCGTTGGGACTTACAGTTACAAATGTTCACCTCACCCATACATGAAAGGAACTATTGAGGTAACCGAATAATGAAAGCGGCCCTCCTCCGCATTTCCCGATCAACCCCTGCGCTGATAGCCCTCTTTCTCGTATTAACGCTTGGCGCCTTTGCTACTAGTTACGTTATCAGTAATAGTCAAAAGGCTGGCGCAGGTCCAGTCTGTACCGGCAGGTGTGTTGCCCTCTATGCTGACAAAGCTACCCCCGACACGCTCGTAGTTACTCCGGGCGAATACGTCCAGTTCAACAGTGCAGACGGCAAAAACCACAGCCTCAGTGTCGGTGGTGGCGGTGACGAACACAGCCACTCCGGTTCATTCAGCTCCGGCACGTTTAAGTCTGACGAGGGCTGGCGCGTGCAGTTCAAGGAAGAAGGTTCATTCTTGTTCCACGACCATCTAAACCCGAAGCTCAATGTATTAGTTGTTGTGTACACTCCGGGCAAGACATACAAAGTCGAATAAAACAAAAAGGCACCAGACACTCGATGAGTTACTGATGCGTTTTTGGAGGAGCTGGCGGGCACCGCCCCCGCGTCCGCTAGTTTATCTTGGTTAGTCTTCTACAGGTATAGTCTCATTCATTTCTCCGTCTCTTGCGATAGGGAGGCTTAAGGAATGACATTATGAACGGACAAGCTGTTCATTCCAGCAACCCTAAGTCTTAACGCGTGCTATGGATGGTAGTTCGCGGGCAACCAGATGAATTGGCGTGCGTTCCGGATACCTGGTATCTCCGAATGCACGGCACTAGTGATTAAACTAGGCTGTTGCGAGCTCGCGCTGTGGGAAGAGCTTTTGGCCCAACTCAGCAATGAGTGATTCGCGATCAGTAGAGTTTGCATCTATTGAAGTTTGTCTATAACGCTGACAAGCGACCTGCTGATCTAACCGATAAAGTCCAACGTCAAGCTTAAAGTCAGCCCCATACGTGTTTACTCGGTATTGCTACCAAGCTAATGTTTATTATAGCATATTCGTCAACACATGACTACTTGACACTCAAAACCTCCAATTTGAGTGGCGTCCTGCGGGGCAACCCCAAAATTATTTTTGTAAGTAATTCTGTGTCTGATAAACGCTGTACAGAGTATACCACTGATCGATAGTCAAATTTTGTGCACGCAACTGGGGGTCTATATTAGACTCAGATAACAGTTTGCCAGTTTGTATCTTATCGAGGTGCAGACCAGCGCCCAATGAGTTGAGGAGTGTCTTACGGCGGGCACCAAAACCAGCTTTGACAATCCTGAAAAACAATTTGGTATCAATATCTGCGAACAGCGGATTTGCCCGGCGCTTGAAGATAACAATCTGCGAATCAACTTTTGGTGGTGGCGTAAATAGTTTCGCGCCGACAACTTCACCAAGCGATATGTCCCAAAAATACTGCGCGGTTACGCCGAGAATGGATAAATCGCCAGGACCGGCAGCCAATCGTTCGGCTACTTCTTTTTGCACGAGCAAGGCGACCTGGCTTGGTTGGTTTGATGATTCGGATAATACTCGGACCAGTTTACTTGTTAGATAATAAGGAATATTAGCGACAACTTTGTAGTCCGGCGGCATGGTCGTCAGATCAAACTTGAGGATATCGCTATGGACAACCCGCAGGTTTTTAGCTGGAACATGCCTTGCAAGATTATTAGCGAGTATGGTATCGAACTCTACGGCAGTCACCTTTAATGCAGCCGCGGTTAACAACCGGGTCAACGAGCCGAGACCCGGGCCAATTTCGAGCACCGTATCTTCAGGCTGGACATCGGCAGCAACCAGCATGTCTTGCAGGCTGACTTCGTCATTGAGCCAGTGCTGGCCGAGAGATTTATTTGGAATTGGGTCGTAAGTCATCGGGTGCTTTCTGGTTTGTACTATATCTACCAGTTATGGTTTCGCAACCAATAATTATACGCGTTCGCCCAACCGCCATGCCGACTATTTGCGTAGAAGCTGCACCAGCGCAATTGCGTGACAGGGTTCGTACCCCAATCAGGCCCGCCGCCCCTCGATACGTTCGCCATCTTGCTGCCGGGCGTCGACTGGCACAAGCCATATCCAGTACTGGGATCTGTCGGCGTTCCATGATACGGTGGACAGCCGCCATATTCGCCCTGCCACTTCGTCGGGCACCAGCCAGATTCTTTGCTGATGATGTAGTCAGCATAGACATAGTCGCTCGGCGCAATACCGGCGAGCGCCATATCACCCTTGATGCCACTGAGGTTGGACCCTTGGGCTGTTATCTGTGTAACGGGCTGCTGAATAATAACCGTTTGGATGGCCTTTCGGCTCACTTCTTTGCCGTTCTGGGTATTGATCTCGTAAGTGACCGCCCGCTTGCCGGCTGCCCCCTGTTGTCTGACAGCAGACACGCCGTACGACAGAGTATTATCCGGTATTAACTGGACAGGCATAGGTATATCTTCCTGGACGGTTACAGTTGATAAGCCATTTCTGATCACGGAAAGCTGGGCATTGGCAGTTATTGGCGTATCAAGGCTCAAATTAACTATATCTTGAGGTAACAGTTTTACTTTCTTTTCAGCAAGTAACTCGCGTACCGTATCTGCATGAGTTCGCATTACTACCATAGAACCATATAGGTTGACGCTAATTGGAATAGCCCGGTCAACTATGACTTGCTGCCCAATCGCTCCGTCTACGAAGCTAGTTACCGGTTTTGTTTCGACATTATCCTCAGGGAAGACAGTCACACCTGCCTGCCTGGCAACGCTTCGGGATGTCGAAGCCGCGCTAAATGCAAACTGCTTTTGGGCTCCATCTATAATCTCTACAGGCACCGCCCGATATATGTTAATCCGGAAATCATCCTGCTGGATCTTCGTAGTTACCACTGGCTCTACGACATCTCCTTCGTTCAATTTCAGGTTGAGCTTGGTAAGCAATGTGCCGACAGTCGGTTCAGCACTGGAAACAATCTGCTGGGTGTTATCGTAGGAAATAACCACTACGTTCGGATTTGCGGCCTCGCCCTGGCGGCTAAAAATCAGCAAAATCAAGCCGGTCAGTACAATTAGGGATGAAATAGTAATAACGGGCACTGCGAACGGGTGCCGGGCAGCAACTCGGGCCCGTGCGACGTGTTTGGTGTGATTTTTGCGGTAACTACCAGTTACCCGCTTGAACTTTTTGTGCATGCCATCCAAATTTATAACCCGCGGTAGGTGTTAAGGGAAGGATAAAACTGTGGTATTATCCTGACGCGAACTACTTGGTATTGTATCAAACAGCTTACTTGCTGTCCAAAGAGGTATAGAGACGGATAGCCTCCAAGACATCCGTCGAGCAAGAATCTTTCCTGCTGTCCGCTACCGGAATCCACGCATAATCGGCTATTTCGAACCGCTGAGTCCGGATATGAGGTTTTTCCCTCAGTTCGGCAACAAAAAAAGCAGCCGTGAAGGCAAGTCCATGATTCGTAGATTGCTGGGTAGCTACATATCTGAGACTATGCCGCTCGAGCTGCAAACCAGTTTCCTCGTACAGCTCACTTAGCGCTCCGTCATCAACCAGTTCGTGGCGATGCAAGCCGCCTCCCGGCAAAGACCAGCGCCCATCCCCGAGCCAAGTTTTGACAAGTAAAACATCCTTATCGACGACAACTAGTACACGGGTACGTGTCGTACCTCGTAGATACAGCCATAAACCTGGCCAGACAACCCAAAAACAAATAACGCCGAGCTTTTGCCAATTAGATTTTATAATATGCTTAGGCATTTTTTACAGTTTCTCGAGAGGCGCAAATCCTATATTAAGCTTTTTAGCACCCTTGCCTTTGAAATAGATAGTGGCTACATCACCTTCCATTTCCATGATCTGTCCGACCCCGAACACTTGGTGGCGGACTCCGTCACCCTCAGACAAGTCAGGTACATAACGCGGTCCATCATCGACGAAATCTTTGGGCGTACCAAGGACACCTGGCTCCGGACTGTTTTGCAGGCTAATCCGTTCAAAGCCGCCGAATGCACCGCCACCGCTGCCGTGTCCGCCGGATTGGCTGTAGACACCGCGCTCGCCGCCACTAAAGCCATAGCTTCCTGCATCCGACTGGATGTCGGCACCGATTTCACTCAGGAAGCGGCTCGGTGGATTATGCTGGACGCCGCCGTACAGCATGCGGCTGGTAGCACACATCAGGTAGAGCTCTTCGCGCGCACGGGTCATGCCGACGTAGCACAGCCGGCGCTCTTCTTCCATTTCGTTCTGATCGTACAGGGCGCGGGAGTGCGGGAAGATTGTTTCTTCCATGCCGCCCATGAAGACGACCGGGAATTCCAGACCTTTCGCGGCATGGAGTGTCATCAGGGTAACTGCGTCGCTTGAAGTATCCATGCTGTCGATGTCGCTTACCAGGCTGACTTCCTCCAGGAATCCGTCGAGGCCGACTTCGGCATAGCTCTGGGCGACGCTCAATAATTCCTTGACGTTTTCCTGGCGGGACTCCCCCTGCGGCGTGCCATCGTCGAGCGAGTGCAAATAATCAATCCTTCGGAGCAATGAGTCGAGCAACTCTGGCACCTGGACTTCATCAACTATTTTACGCAGGCTCAGCAAGATATCACCAAGTTCGGTCAGCGCCTTTCGGGCTTTGGCCGTCACCTCCATGCAGGTTGCCGCCTGCGTCAAAGCCTGCGACATCGATAGGTTGTTGTTGAGCTGCCAGAAAAAGAAATTCTGCAGGCTTTTGACGCCGACTCCCCGAGTTGGCACATTGACGGTCCGCTCAAAACTAATCCTGTCTTCCGGCTGATAGATCAGTCGCAAGTAAGCCATAATATCCTTTATTTCCTTGCGATCATAGAAGCGCTGGCCGCCAATAATACGGTACGGCACCCCGTAATGTATAAATGCCTCTTCAATCGATCGTGACTGAGCGTTCGTCCGGTACAACACTGCGTAATCCCTGTAACTGCGCTGCCCCGAGTCAATTCCCCGGCGCATCGTCACGACCATCGATTCGCCTTCGGCGCGTTCACTTTGAACCTGCTTGAGCTGTACCGGCAGTCCATTGCCGGCATCGGTCCAAAGCTCCTTGTCTGACCGTTGAGAATTTTTGGTAATTATCGCGTGGGCGGCATCCAAGATGTGTTTAGTGCTGCGGTAATTCTGTTCGAGCTTGATAATAGTACACTCGGAATAATCGCGTTCAAAGTTGAGGATATTCCGGAAATCAGCACCCCTCCATGAATAAATCGATTGCCAGTCATCACCAACGACCGCAATATTGTTGTCAGCATTTGTCAACAGTTTGACGAGCTTATACTGCGCCAGGTTAGTGTCCTGGTACTCGTCAATCATGATGTACTTGAACTGGTTTTGCCATTTGCAGCGGACTTCCTCATGGTTCTCCATAAGACCGACTGTCCGGTTGATCAAATCATCGAAGTCCAGCGCTGCCGCGTCCTTCAGGATGCGCTGGTATATCGGAAATACTTG
>Ga0136611_10002304_pt1 | contig 13269 bp, 18 predicted proteins | sample AntDrymUQ2232306_2_FD_106645 | JGI IMG/M metagenome (GOLD analysis project Ga0136611, IMG submission 106645) | Polar desert sand microbial communities from Dry Valleys, Antarctica - metaG UQ223 (23.06) | ecosystem: Environmental > Terrestrial > Soil > Desert | place: Antarctica: Dry Valley... | reverse complement strand
TTGACCGAGCGGTCGGCGTTTTTGCACCGAAAAGTTTTCACCTCGATGCTTATTGCTTCGATTCAAATCCTGAAAACGCTTTGTTTCTTGATTTGCTGGCTGACGAAAAAGTAAAGAAAGTCTATTTCACGGGAATGCTGACGCACGGACAAACAGATTTTTTCATTCAATACATAGACCCCGAATCTCACACTGTCAAACGGTATTACCCGGATTTTCTCGTCCAGCTCAAAGACGACTCGTGGCTCATCGTCGAAGTCAAAGGCGACAACTTAATTGAAGCGTCCGTCGTGCAGGCGAAAGCGCAATATGCCCGCCAACTCGCTTCAGCCAGCAATATGAGCTACAAAATCATCAAGGGAACCGATGCCGAATCCGGCAACTACAGTCAATTATTTCAATCGAATTAAGCTGCCATTCCGTTCTAAAAAATTTCTCAAAAAATTCGGTTTGGTACAAGTGTGGTTATTGATGTCAGCGGGACGGTAATTCAATCGATTGAAGGTAATAGGGATATGATTTGTGGAAAAATTAATTTAGTAGCGATTTCTCTGAGAAATAAAAAAAACGAACTATATCAGCGGTTGCCGGAAGAGGTTTAATTTAAGTAAATAATTTGGAAAGCAGGAAAAAAGTTCTATTTTGAACGCTAAATGACTACATTTCTGAAACTTTCTGCGTCAAAAACTTCAAAATCCTTTAAGGACAGTACCACTTTCGGATACTTTTTATTCAGTGCCTCTAGATTGGGGCAGCGATTTATCTGGAGTGCCGCGGTTAAACGGCATTCAGGATTGTAATCTGACCGATTATGATGACCCGCAAAAATTTCCTAACATCGCTTTGATTCAATTTACAGAGGCATTTGAAAAAATACTCAAATTTGCGGATCTTCTGAGACTTCAGCGAAGCAGCGTCGTTGATTTGGTTGCATTGCTGGTTAAATGGCTCGGATATGTCTGGGGTGTCGGTAAAAGTGAAAATCCATTGCAAAACGGCGATGGACTGCCGAGCGCGGTTTTCGCCGAAACGGTTTACGGCATTTGCGGAATTGAATTGACGCCCGGGCTTGAAAGCACCGGCGCCTGCCCTGAATCGATCTGGCAGGCGGCAAAATGGTGGCGGAATTATTACGAGCAGAGCAGCGAGATTGTTACATCACAGGCTCAACCAATTGTCCCAAAGGGAAGTTTTATTTTGCGTCAGCCAGCCGCAGCAGTTTATGAAAAACCATATACTCCATCAAAAAATACAACAGGTATAAAGTCAAAAGAGAACTCAGGGGAGTAAAAAATTAAATGACATTTTCAAGATTCAACAATTCCACACAAGTCCGTAGATGAAGATGATTTAATAAATTGATGATCGATAGCACACCGAATCCGAAAATCAAGTTTTATACAACCGGTTATGCGGGTAGGGATATCAATGATTTGAAACCGATGCTTAACTTGCTCAGTTCGGTGCTGGTTGACGTTCGATTTTCTCCGACCAGCGAAATAATGCGCTGGCGGCAGATTTATCTTAAAACTCTTTTGCGCGAAAAATATCATCACCTTCCACACCTCGGCTGTCGCGCGTTCCGTGAAGGGAAAGCCCAAATTCAAAATCTCGATTTAGGTATAAAAGTTCTCGTCTCTTTTAATGCCAATGCCATTTTGATGTGCGAATGTGCCGATCTTAAAAATTGTCATCGGCTTATCGTTGCCGAAGAACTTCGCTCTCTTGGATTTGAAACGAAAGAATTAGTGGATTGGAATGTTGATAAACCGACTCTCGATAAGCTACTTTAAATTTCAAGATATTTTTCAAATTTTACAATTCAATGGAGATTATTAATTATGGCAACCAAGAAAAACGATTCGGCAAAAACAACGGGCGGCGCCGCTAAAAAAGCAGCAACAGCAGGCAAAAAGGCAGCGACAGGTGGCAAAGAAAAATCATTGACTGAGCTGGTTAGCGCGCTCGCTGAAACAACCGGCATCACGAAAGCGAAAGCAAAGGAAGTGTTGGATGCTCACGCGGAGCTTCTAATTTCCGAACTTAAAGAAAACGGCAGCGTTCAACTCGCCGGAATCGGAAAACTTAAACTCGGACAGCGTGCCGAGCGTCAGGGACGAAATCCATCAACCGGCGAAGCGATTACCATCAAGGCAAGCAAAACGGTTAAATTCTCTGGCGGGAAGCGTTTCAAAGATAGCTTTCAATAAATAAGTCAGATTCAATTCAGATTCAAGGGAAAAGAAAAAGTCGGCGATTAATCGCCGACTTTTCATTATTTTATATAAAAACCTGCTTTCATATTTGCCCTATAATCGCTTTTTTCAATACAACCCTGGTCGTTCCATTCCTTGATTTCGAGTCATTTTAAGAAAAGTTATCTAAAAACCGCAATTATTTTTTCAGTGCGTCCCGAATGGATTTCGAGTGTTTGTCTTTTTTAACCGCGAGCCTCTGCACATAAATCTGCGTGGTTTTGATGTTGGAGTGTCCGAGAGCCTCCTGAGTTTCCGCCATTGATTCCGAGTATTCGGAAACGATTTTGGCAAACGTATGCCGCAGGCGGTGAATATGAAAATGAGAAATTCCGGCTTCGAGAGCGTAGATTTCCATCCGTCTGACAAACCCGTGTGAAGTTAACCCCTCCTTTTTGGTCGAGTTTGCCACAGCTCCTCGGTCGTGCCGCAACCAGAGCGGTTCGTCTTTTCCAAAAATATCAGTTCGATTGGTCGCAGCAAGGTAATCCGACAAAGCGTTTTTCGTAGTCTCGTCGTCGAGTTCAAAGTTGAGGAAAAATCCGCCCTTAACTTTCGCTTTGATAAAAAATCTTCCGTCTTTAACTTCAATGCTGTTTCCGCGAAGACTCATAATCTCGGCGCGCCGTTTGCCGGTCGCCACATAAAACTGCAAAATCGCGTTATCTCTCAAATGAACGGCTCGCCCGGCAGCGGCGCGGGCGGCAACAACTTCGAGCAATTTTCCCAATTCTTCGCGCGATAACGCCTTGACGCTTTCCGATTGAAACGGCTTTGAAGCTTTCGGCAAGGAAACGCGCGCTGGATTGATCGGAATAAATTTCATCATCCCGACCTCCTTACGCAAATACTCAAAAAATTGAGCCAGCGCCGAAATTCGATTATAAATTGTGCCGTCAGCCAATCTTTGAGTTTTCAAACTCCATCGCCATTCTTCGACATCAGACGGCAAAACCGATTCAGCCGATTTTCCGCAAAAATCAAAAAAATCGAAAACGGCTTTCGATTTATCGTTGCGAATATCGTTGCTTCGCCTCAGAGACGGATTAACGGTTCTGGTCAGCCAGCTTTCAACGACCGCATTAACATCGAGCGTGAGCGTAAAATTGTCGACATCTAAAATTTGGAGTTCTTCGGAAGTTGTCACAAACGAATTTTAGATGAGATTTTATCAGAAATCAAGATTACACATTTTGTAACAATGTGTAATCTAAATGTTAAATCTATCAAAAATGTGCCGGATAAAGATTTTTAGCAACTTCGTAGATTTTTTCAATTCCGGGTCCCGAACCACTTTCAGCCCAAGTGATCAGTTGTTCAATCTTGCGGGCGTTTGTGTCGTTAACACATACTTTTTGGCTGGCGTTTGGAATGGAGATTATAATTTGCCCTAAATCATCATTATGTAAAGAGCGAAGATTTTGAAAAAAAGCGGGACGGTCAAATTCTTCATTTTTACTATTCAATGGATTGGCAGTCTGAAAATTAATACCTCTCCCAATCAATTCGGATTTAGAGTCGAATAAGGGTCTAAATGCTTCGGATGTCGCGTCGAAATCACATTGAAAAATTCCTTTGACAAAACTGTTTATGAAATGCTTGTTTGTCAGCGAATAGATAATGCGGATTCCTGCCCAAGAGATATGAATTTCAAGAACATTCTGAAAATCGCTTGCGGAAATCGAATCCTTCAAACACAAATTTTCTTTTTCGCCGTTCGGCAAAATGTGAAAAATCTCTAACGTAATGTTGCGGTCGAGATAAAATTCATCAAAATTACCTTCCACTCCAAAGGCTCTGGCACGGGCATATTGCAAATGCCAAATCGCTTGGCGGTGAAATCTTTCCCCGTCAATTGATTCCGAAACTGGCATCGCTGCGTTCCTGCAGGGCGGTATTACACAACTCGCACGATAGTTTCAGCCACGCATCGAGTTTTTGTTGCTGACGTTTCAACGGATAAAGTCTGAATTTATAGGTTCGCACCGCCATTTTAATAATCGTTTTATTTCGCGTTAAAGATTTTGATTCCGTTTTCGTTACCCATTATTATCCTGGACGCGAGATTTATAAACAAACCGTGCGCGACGACGCCTGCAATTCCATTTAGTTTGTTTGACAGGTAACCGGGATCGAAAATTTCACCGAAATCCGAGTCGATAATATAATTCCCTTCGTTCGTAACAAACGGACGGTCATTTCTCACTCTGATTTTTCCTGAACCGCCAATAATCTCTATTTGTCTTAACACATAATTTGACGCGAAAGGTATTACTTCAATCGGCAGCTTTAATTTCCCCAGAACGTCCACTTCTTTCGTGGAATCGGCAATGATTATTTCCTCTTTTGTCATAGAAGCAACGATCTTTTCTCTCAGCAGAGCGCCGCCTCCGCCTTTGATAAGAACAAGGTCGGGATTAAACTCGTCAGTCCCGTCAATAGTTATATCTATTGAATCAATGGTATTAATATCAATCAACGGGATATTAAGGGATTCGGCTAATCTCTTGGTTTCGTCAGATGTGGGAACAGCCTGAATTTTCAACCCGTTTTTGACCGATTCGCCCAACTCCCGAACAGCGTAAGCGGCAGTCGAACCCGACCCTAAGCCGACTATCCGGTCGTTGCCGATAAATTTTACCGCTTCTTTTGCGGCAAGCCGCTTTTCTATTTCCAAGTCCTTTATCATTTCGGATATTATAATCTTTACACGTTAGAATTGTTGTAAGTTTTTGTCGAACGAGAAATTTGACAGTCATCCGAACACGACCGTTGTCGGCGAGGCGAAAAAGTTCGTTAAAACCCGGATTGGAGTATCGAGATATGGATTTTTATTTTTTGTTGTTTTCGCTTTTCTTCCCGCGAATAGTTCTCCTTGTCTACTTTCTGATTGAGCGATTCCCGCACAGCACAATTCCCCTCTGGGGCGATGTATTGCTCGGCGTGTTCATTCCGCGCATTTTGATTCTGATTTTTATTTACGAAAATATGGGATATAACAACATCTGGTTTGCGGCTCATTTGCTTGCCCTGATTTTGACATATTTTACGGGCGGAACTAAAACCGTTCGCTGGCGAAGGCGGCGCGGGGAAGAATCGAGGAGTCGTTAAAATAACTGGAAGGTTTATAAAACTTCATCAAGGAGATTTATAATGTCTTTGAAATCTCCTACGCCATACTTTTTTATCTTTTGTTACCGAACAAGTTTTGGCAACAATCCTTCTAAAACTCAAATAATCATCGCGTTTATTTCGTCGTGAAGTCTGCGGCTTAGTCCGGCGGGGTACGCTGTCTGTTAGCGAACAGCAAGTATCTGCAAACAGACAATTGAGAATTCTCAAATCGTTTTGCTATCCGTTAAATTTAGATTTTTATCAATAAATACAGGGAATATCTGATTATTACAGGGCGCGCGAGTCGTGGCATCAGACTTGCCATATAGCTAAATACAAAGCGATTCTCTCCCGGCTTTGAAAACGGATAAGGAGAAAAGACGATGAAAAAAATTCTCGGTTTTATTTTATGTTTGACAATTTTGGTCGGGTTGAGCGTTTCGACGGCTTCCGCGCAACACAATTACGGACGCTATAATAACCGGCGCATCGGCACACTTGGAAAAGTCGCCATCGGAACGGGCGCGGGCGCGATTATCGGCGGTTTAATCGGCGGCAAACGCGGCGCAGTTATCGGCGGCATCGCCGGCGCGGGCGGCGGTTATGTCTGGAGTAGACAAAATCGCAATCGCAATTACCGCCCGAATTACGGTTATCAAAATCAGCCGAACTATCAGCTGTATTACAACAATTATCCGCCGCGCCGCTAATACCGGCGACGGAAAATATCGTGAGCCGTTTTCGTTCTCGTAACTCGCAAGCAAGTGATGATGTTCCTTGCAAAACGCCTGCATCTGAAGACGCGAGATTTAACGAGACACCGGCGGCGAAACGGTCAAGCGTGATTTGTGAGCATCCGGTTTTATTTAGGAGATTTACAATGAAAAACAAAAATATCAGTATTTTGAAACGAGTCTCTTTTATGTCTATGTTTGTCTTTGGGGTTATCGTCGGAACGAGTTCGACCTCTTACGCCCAGCACAGAGGCGGACACAGCGAACAAGTCGAGCATCAAGGCGGCTACTACAGCAATAACGGTTATAATAACAACGGTTATAATAATCGCGGACACAGCGAGCAAGCAGAGCATCAATTCAACAACGGTTATTACAATAACAATGGTTACTATAATAACAACGGTTACAACAACAATCGTTATTACAATAACCGGCGCAGCAACCGCGGTTATTACGGCAACGGGGGTTTCGGAAACGGAATTCGCTTAATCTTCGGCGGCAGACGACACTAAACCAGCGTCGGTTTTTATAAGCAAAGCACCGGCGGGCATCATAATCTTAATGCCCGCCGGTGCTTTAGATTATCGGCATTTTTGAAAGGCTCAGGCGAAAATTATAAAAAAAGCCGATTATAAGTTAGATTTTGAAATGAAAAATTTCCACAAAGTCGAAAGAAAAATACGAACGAATAAGCAAAAGAAAAGTCGAAAAATTTTTATAATTTGGTTAAGCCTTTTCGCTCTCGGGACAATTTATTTCTCGTCAAGCACGACCGCCCAGTCAAAAACGAACATTAAGCCGAAAGCCGCTGCAAAGCCGCTTCCGAATCTGACATTAAATACGACTAATGGACAAAAATGGAGTTTGGATGAAAATCGCGGGCGCGTTGTGCTGCTGAATTTCTGGGCAACGTGGTGCGTTCCGTGCCGCGCTGAAGTGCCATATCTCGTCCGCCTTTCAAACAAATACAAAACGGGCGGATTGGATGTCGTCGGTATTAATATTGACGGCGACAATATCGAGCAGATTAATAGTTTCATAAAAGAGTTTAAGGTAGATTATACGGTTCTGTTAACCGTTCCCGGCTCAATCCTAACCCGGCAGAAAGCCGTTCCGATGTCCCTGCTGATAGACGGAAAAGGCGTTCTGGTAAAAAAATACGTCGGCGCGATTAAAGAAAGCGTTTTTGAAAAAGACATCACAGATTTACTCGACAGGAAATCCGCGCGGACGGAAGATAAATGGAAAGGCAAGGTCAACGAAACTTTTAAACAAAGCGGAAAAAATGAACGAAGAAAATAAAACGGAATCTGCCGAACCGCAGATTGTCGCCAAAGAAAATATCCGCGCCGACAAAAAGCCATCTATTGGCGGGCGGCTTTTAGGCTGGCTCGGATATTTAGCCGTCATTGCCGCGATACTTTTCTTTTTCGTGCCCGAATCCTGGTGGCAATTCGGCGTATCGCCCGCGAACGGCAGAAAAAACACGCCAAATTTTTCGCTTCGGAAAATCAACGGCGAAGAATGGAGTTTCTCCGAGCAGCGCGAAAAAGTAGTGATAGTAAATTACTGGGCGACGTGGTGTCCGCCGTGCCGCGCGGAGACTCCCGGACTCGTCAGTCTTGCCGACGAATACAAATCGCGCGGGTTGGAAGTAGTCGGCGTGACGATGGACGAAAATTTAACCGGCGTGCCGCCGTTTGTTGAGAAATATGGGATAAAATATCCGGTTCTGATTCCCGGAAGCGACCCGAATCTGCCGACGGGCGAAATAATGCTTCCGACGACTTTTCTCTATGACAAAAACGGACGGCTGGCGAAAAAATACGTCGGAATGGTTTTGGAACCAACTTTCAAATCGGACGTTGAAACGCTGCTTTCCGAAAAATAATAGAAATTTATCAGCTCATCAAAAGCGCGAGGAAACCAAGGGATGCTGTGAATAATAATGAAAGAAATTGATTTTGTATATGATGCGATTATTGTCGGCGGAGGTCCCGCTGGTTTAAGCGCGGCACTTGTCCTCGGACGATGCCGGAGAAAAGTTTTACTGCTCAACGCCGGCAAGTCACGCAATGCCCGCACCCACGCTACATATGGCTTTCTAACCCGTGACGGGATAAAACCGGCGGAGTTTATCAGTATTGCGCGTGAGCAGTTGAGCCGCTACACAACGGTAGAACTTCTTGAGGCTGAAGCAGCAGACGCGAAATGCATCGGCAATCATTTTGAGGTAACGCTGGATAACGGCGAGCATTTCAAATCGCGCTCCCTGCTTCTCGCCACCGGGGTCGTTGATGAAATTCCGGCGATTGAAGGACTGGACCCGCTTTACGGCAACAGCGTTCATCATTGCCCGTACTGCGACGGGTATGAAGTCCGCGACCAACCGATTGCCATTTACGGGCGCGGTGAGAACGGCAAAGGTTTGGCGCTGGAGATGACGGTGTGGAGTCATGATTTAGTTCTTTGCACGGACGGCGTGTCCGAGTTGAGCGCGAAAGACTTGGAGCGACTAAAAAGCAACGGCATCGAAGTGCGCGAGGAAAAAATCGCGCGTCTGGAAGGAAACGAAGGTTTGCTGGAACGAATCGTTTTTACGAATGGCGAAACGCTGCCGCGCCGCGCGATGTTTTTTAGCACGGGACATCACCAGCGTTCAAATTTAGCCGAACGGCTTAACTGCAGATTTACCGAAAAAGGCGCGGTCGAAACGGGCGAATATGAAGCTGCCGGCATTCCCGGTCTCTATGCGGCGGGCGATGCGTCGCGGCACGTGCAGTTCGTTATAGTCGCGGCGGCGGAAGGCGCGGAAGCCGCTTTTGCCATCAATACAATGTTGCTCAAAGAAGACCTCGAATAAAACGCGGAAAACTTTAATTTCACAAAATATTCGACACCATCAATCTTTGGGACGAAGAACAATTTCATCTTCACACACGCGCATTGTTTCTTCCGGTATTTTTATGGGATTCAGACGTGTAACCCGGTAAATTTTTTCCGTTTCAAGACCGACTGCGACGAACTCTTCGCACTTTGATTCGGTCGCCGCATTATTTACAAATATATTAATCCAGGCAAAGTTAAAAACCACACCGAGACTGAAAGTTAATAATGCCGTCATCGGTTTTTTCGGAAAACTCTTCATATCCAACTTCGTAACCGGCAATCTACTTAATTCTTTCCAATCTAATTTTTTTAAGACACTGACATTCACTCGCCGAGCCATTGCCGTTACAACCAGACGTTAACTGCGTCAATGCTTTTTTCATGACACTTAATGTTTTTATCTTCGCTTCAATATCAGCTACTTTTGCTTGCGCCAGTTTTCGCACGTCAGCACCTGTCGAATGCGGATTAACCTGCAAGGCGAGAAGTTCTTTGATTTCATTTAATGAAAAGCCTAATTCCTGCGCCTGTTTAATAAATCGAATCCGCTCGACCGATTCCGCAGGGAAGGCGCGGTAGCCTGACTCTAAACGCGGCGGCTTCGGCAGAAGTCCCTGTCGCTCGTAATACCGTATGGTTTGCGAATTCACTTCGCTGCGCTTTGCCAATTCACCGACTGTTAATCGTTCCATCAAATTTATCCTTCCATTTACTACTTTAAACGGTCATGTAATAAAAGAGATGCTGGAAGAATTAAGCTGATGAATATAAAGCCTAACAACAGCTTCCAACATTTTCCTGGTCTTTGAAAAACAAATCGTTCTTCGCTGCAAGCGCTTCAGATGCGTCCGAAAGTTCAAGTTTTGTCTTTCGATTCTTTGCGTTCCCGCTTTGCCAATCCAATGACAGACTTCGGGAATCAAGTTTTGATACGACTCCCAATTATCGGTGTAGTAGCGCGTAATGTGAACTGAAGAGAGCTTCCCAAGCAAGTTTCGCAGGCTTTCATCAGTTCTTTTTCCAAGAGAGTAAGCCAGCATTTGTCTGTGCTTCGGCGAATAGGCGAGCCACAGCCAACACTGATTCTTTTTCTTTTCGACAAACGACCACATTTCGTCAAGCTCGACATCCACCACGCGGTCGGGAAGTTTTTCGGGCGGCAAATTTGCTGCCTGCTGACGAATCAATTTCATGACGGTTGTTGCCGAAACTCGGAGAACTCGCGCCGTATCTCGAATACCTGAGCCGTTCAGAGACATCGGCACAATCAACTCTCGAATCTGTTTCAAATAAGCTCGATAACTATATTTGAGAATGAATTGTTTGCCGCAACCGTTGCACCGATAGCGTTGTTTTACTTGCTTGTTTATGCCATTCTTTTTGATGTTCAGGCTTGAACAAGCGGGACAAGTTATTGTTTCATATTGCACATTTGAGATTCTAACTTGTCCTTTCTTTCAAACATCTTTTCTGTTACACGACCCTTTAAACCTTATACCTAAATATAAGGTCAAGTATGAAATTACAATTGCCGGCAAATCCGGTCAGTATGAAGAGTTTTTCAGCTGTCAAGTGGAAACGGAAGAAGATTTCCGTCAATTAATCCATACCAGCCGCCGGTCTAATACGCGAATGGTTAAAGTTTTTGGGAATTGCCGTCAGTTGACAAAAGAAGACCTGGAACAAAAACATTATGAAATGGAATAAACTTGACAGTGTTTTAACTTATTCCATATAGTGAAATTGAAGATGAAGAAATGGCTGACATCGCTTTTCCTGCTTTTCGCGCTCGCCTCCGGCGTGCTGGCAGGAACGCCTGTTTTTTCGGGCAAAGCGGAAAACGGTATGCTGGCAATGGAGTGCTGTAAAAAGAAAACAAAAGATTTCGATGCTAAAAGCGTCAGCGCGGCGCAGCTTTGCTGAGCGGTAAATTGCGGCAGTCCAGTGCCGAATTCGCCGGGGGCGGCTTTTAATTTTTCGCCTTCAACCATTATTATCAGCGATTCGATTCTCAAACAAATCGCGCTCACACGGACGAGAAAAACCGGTTTTAAAGGTTTCCTCGTCCGTGTGAGCGCGTAACTTTCTCATCTCCTAAAAGATTTATCAAACCGGCTTTTACCTGTGCAATTGTGATTTCATTACTTATGACAGGATTTTATATTTGAATTGAAAGTAAGTGTGTTTGAGTAATAAACAAAGTCACTTTTTCCGCTTTTCTGATTACTGTGATTCGACGATTAGTTTGCCGCACAGCATATTCATCCCGCAGACAAAGTTGAATTCGCCAGCCTTGTCGGGCGTAAATTCAATTGGTGTAGTTTTAAACGCCGGCAGATCACGGGCGATACCAAAGTCCCCGAAAACAACCTGCTCGCTGCACGAAGAAGTTTCGTCGCGGTAAAAATTCAGCCTGATGGGAATATCTTTTTTTACAACAATCACATCGGGCGAGTAACCGCCTTTGACCGTCACTTTTATCTCCTGCCTGCCGCCTTCTCCGACGACGGCGGCAACCTGCTCGCGCTCGCCGAAAAAGTACCACACTACAAATATAATTAAAGAAATCCCGCCAATGACAATCAAAATTTCTGTTGTATCCACAATTTTTCTCCTTATTCACTAACCTTCGGCGATTTGAAAGAACGAAGCCGCAAACTGTTCGCCACGACCGAAACGCTCGAAAGACTCATCGCCGCCGTGACCTGAAACCGTAAAATTGAGCCAGTGGTTTGGCAAGTTTCTTCCGATATTGAAAAATCAATTTGAGGAGAAACAAATGAAAAAGATTTATACCGATGAGCAGATTGTTGGTTTTGTGCGCGAAGCCGAAAAGACCGACGTGACGATTGCCGAGTTTTGTCGGCAAAAAGGCTTTAACGAAGGAACATTTTACAAGTGGAAAAAACGCTTCGGCTCGATGCAGGTCGCTGAGGTGAAACGCCTGCGGGAACTCGAAGCGGAAAATGCTCGACTCAAACGTATTTTGGCAGATCGAATGATTGAAATAGATGCGATGCAGGAGCTGCTGGCAAAAAAGTGGTAACGGTTGAACGCAAAAGAGAGGCGGTTGTTTTTCTGAAAACCAAAAAAGTTTCTGAACGCCGCTCGTGCCAATTAATTTTACTGGCGCGTTCGACCTGTCAATACCGGATCAGGCGCGAGCCGGATGAAGAGTTTGAAAGGCAGATTAAAGAATTAGCATTTGCCAATCCGCGCTACGGTTATCGGCGCGTTCACGCATTGCTGGAAAGGCGCGGGCAAAAAAAGGTTAATCGGAAACGAGTAATGCGAGTGTGGCAGAAGTTCAGTTTGCAGGTGCCGCGCCCGAAGAAGTCGAAGAAATGCCTCCGCAAGCCGCAGTTGGTAATGCCAAAGGCTTCGCGCCCGAACGAGGTATGGACGTATGATTTTGTTTTTGACCGCGATGCCGCCGGTCGCCGATTGAAACTGCTGACGATGATAGACGAATTTACGCGCGAAGGTTTGGCAATCAGAGTCGCTCGCTCGTTTAAGGCGACGCAAGTCAAAGAAGTTTTACGGGAAATCGGAGAAAGGCGCGGTTATCCTGATTTTTTGAGATCTGACAACGGGAGCGAATTTATTGCCGGAATCGTCAAGGAGTTTCTGACGGAGAACAATATCAAAGCGGCATATATCGAACCGGGAAGCCCTTGGCAAAACGGCAAAGGCGAGAGCTTTAACGGCAAATTCAGAGACGAATGTTTGCGAATGGAAATCTTCGGCAATCTGAAAGAAGCCGAAGTTATCGCCGAACAATGGCGCAAGTTCTATAACGGTGAACGACCGCATTCAAGTTTGAGTTATCAAACGCCGACTGAGTTCAAACGCGATTGGGAAATGCAGCAAAGATTATTGAAAATCGAAACGATGAGCAAACTTGCTATGCCGATGGCTCAAGGTTTGGGGGCTTGACAGCACAACAGATTGACAGCAGGCGATACGCCGGGAAGTTTGAACTTTGCGGCGATGATACTCGCGAGAGTGCTGCCCGGGTAGTCATCTGTGCTGATAACACCGGCAATTTTCTCATTTTGGTAGCGGTTAACGATTCCCTCAATCTCCGCCAACGGATCATTGATACAAACTTTCGGCGGCGGCTCGTTCGCAACCAGATCCTCCAGACCCAAAGATGCATAGTCATGATATAAAAATTTGTAGTTGCCGCTATATGGCAATGATGCCAGTTCGCGGTAATCCCTATGAGTTGGACAGAGTATCAGAACCTTTTCCATAACTTCTCTGCTAAATGC
>Ga0136611_10002303_pt1 | contig 13270 bp, 12 predicted proteins | sample AntDrymUQ2232306_2_FD_106645 | JGI IMG/M metagenome (GOLD analysis project Ga0136611, IMG submission 106645) | Polar desert sand microbial communities from Dry Valleys, Antarctica - metaG UQ223 (23.06) | ecosystem: Environmental > Terrestrial > Soil > Desert | place: Antarctica: Dry Valley... | reverse complement strand
GCGCACAGGGCGAGCACCACGACGGCCACCGCGAGGTAGGCGAAGCGGCCCTGCACATCGACGGGGGCGATCTGGATGGTCGCCACAAGGAGCACCCACCCGAGGGCGAGGGGGATGAGCACCTTCCAGCCCAGGTCCATCAGCTGGTCATAGCGCAGACGGGGGAGGCTGGCGCGGAACCACACGAAGGTGAACAGGAAGATGAAGGTCTTGGCCACGAACCACACCGGCGAAGTGGTGCCGAAGAAGGGCACGTCCCACGGGATGGTCGGGCCACCGAGGAACAAGGTGACGATCACGGCGGACATGGTCACCGTGTTCATGAACTCGGCCAGGAAGAACATGGCGAACCGCATGGCCGAATACTCGGTGTGGAAGCCGCCCACCAGCTCCTGCTCCGCCTCCACCAGGTCGAACGGCGGGCGGTTCAGCTCCGCCGTGGCCGCGATGAGGAAGATGACGAAGGGCACCACGCCCAGCCGGATCAGGTTCCAGCCCACCACGGAGTCGGCCTGGGAGCCGACGATGTCGCTGGTGTAGAGGGAACCGGTGACGAGGACGATGGCCACGACGGCCAACCCCAGGGCGGCTTCGTAGCTGATCATCTGGGCCGTGGCCCGCACCGAGCCGATCAAGGGGTACTTGGACCCCGACGACCATCCGGCCAGCATGACGCCGTACACGGCGATCGACGACATGGCCAGCAGGAAGAGGATGCCGACGGGCGGGTCGGCGAGCTGCATCCGGGTGGTGCGACCGAAGAGCTCGAAGGTGCCGCCGACAGGGACGATGGCGAAGGAGAGGAACGCGGGCACCAGCGACAGGTACGGCGCCAGGCGGAAGACGGTGCGGTCGGCCCGCTCGGGCAGCAGGTCCTCCTTGAAGAAGAGCTTCATGCCGTCGGCGAGTGTCTGGAGGATGCCGAAGGGCCCGGCCCGGTTGGGGCCGATGCGGTTCTGCATGTCGGAGATGACCTTGCGCTCGAACCACACCATGAAGAGCACCGAGACCAACAGGACGCCGAACGTGACCAGCGTCTTGATGACCACGATGGCCACCACCGTCAGGTCGACGCCGTCGGCGAACAGCGGGTCGCCGGCAGCCAGCAGGGCGCTCACGACAGCGTTTCCAGGACGATGTCGGCGACGATGGCTCGCGAGTCGAGCATCTGGGCCACTTCGAGGCCCGGCACGTTGAAGTCGGCGGCGGCCGACCCGCGGGGCAGCGAAGCGTCGGCGCGAACCTCCACCGTGGCCGCCAGCCTAGGAGCCCGGGCCCGCACCAGCGCCCCGGTGGTGACGCCGAGACGGTCGAGGTCGTGGGGGTGGACCCGCACGACGGGGGCGGCCGACAGCCCCGCCAATGACGGGGACTGCTGCGCGGTGACGCCGGCGTCGTACAGCTTGCGCCCGGCCACCAACCGCAGGGAGTACGAGTCGAGAGCCTTGGCCCGGACGTCGTCGGCTCCCCCTCGGTAGCGCACCAGTGCGGGGCGTGAGGCGGCCGACGCGGCCGGAGGCGCCAGCTCGACTTCGGCCTCCGCCTCGCCCTCCCCGACCTGCGCCGCCTCGGCTTCAGAGCCGCCATCCGCCTCGGCCTGGGCGTCGGCCACTCCCTGCGACTCCACATGGGCCAGGCCGGGAGTCGACGCGGGGTCGGCACTGGCGTCGGGCACCGAGGCGTCGTGGCCACGCGGGATAGCTGCGCCGAGCGGCACGACCACGCCGTCCCGCGAGGCGCGACTGGCCAACAGCTCGGCCGACACGCCTTCGTGGGACGGGGCCAGGGCAGCGATCTCGTCCCAGATCTCTTCTGTCGACGTGAAGCCGAGATCCGCACCCAGGTAGTCGGCCAGCTCGACGGCGATCATCCAGTCTGGGCGGGCCAGGCCGGGCGCGTTGATCTTCTGGCCGAGCCGGGTGACGCGTCCTTCGATGTTGGTGGTGGTGCCACCCCGCTCCGCGAACGCGGCGGCCGGGAACACCACATCGGCCGTAGCGCTGGATGCGGTGAGGAACGTATCGACGGCGACCGTGAAGGCGACGCGATCGAGGGCTCGACGAGCCAGCTCACGGTCGGGGAAGTCACCCAGCGGGTCGGCCCCGAGCAGCACCAGTGCGTCAATGGACCCGTCGGCCGCGGCCTGCAGGATGCCGGTGGTGTCGAGTCCCCGTTGATCAGGGACGGTGGGCCAGGCCTGATCGAACCACGCTCGGCCCTCGTCGAGGGTGACACGACCCGGGAGCATGCCCGGCGCCAGGCCCATGTCGAGCGCGCCGTGCACGTTGCCGCGCCGGAGGCCCGAGAGGAAGGAGACGTTGCCCATCGTGGCCAGCGCCTCGGCCGCAGCGGCGATGGAGGCGGCCGACTCGGAGACGGATGGGCGCCCGAGCACCACGACGATGCGCCCGTCGGGACCAGCGTCGACGGCACCCGCCAACAGCGCCCGAGCGGCGGCGATGGCAGACGCCGGCACCCCGGCCGCGTCGCGCGACGGCGACGAGGCGACGAGGGCGCCAGCCAGCACGGCCGCCTCGCCGGGCCGGTAGACGAGCGAAGCCTTGGCGTAGCGCGACATCCCGGACAGCTGGGGACCCAGCTCGACCACGGGCAGGCCATGATCGACCGCCGCACCCCGCAACCGGAGGTACAGCACCGGCAGCTCTTCCTTGATGTCGCCGGACAGGAGGATCACCGCGGCTGCGTTGCAGGCGTCGTCGATGGTCGCCCGCGGCAAGCCCAGCACCAGCTCGGCAGGGAGCCCGTCGGCCAGCTGGGCGTCGACGTTGTCGGTACCGAGCACGCCCTTGGCCAGCTTGGCCCATGCGTACGCGTCCTCGTTGGCCAGTCGAGCCCCACCGATCACGGCTACCGACCCGGCTCCGCCGGCGGCCCGAGCCTGGTCGATGCCACGCGCCGCGACAGCCAGCGCGTCACCCCAGGACGCCGGGGCCAACTCGCCTTCTTCTTCCCGGACCAACGGCTGCGTCAGACGGTCGTCGCTGTTCACCGCTTCGTAGGAGAACCGGCCCTTGTCGCACAGCCACCCGTGGTTGACGGGATCGCTGTCGAGGCCCAGGTAGCGCGTGAGGTCGTCGCGACTCGACTGCACCGCCACGCGGCACCCGAAGGCGCACTGCGTGCAGGTGCTCTCGACCTGCTCGAGGTCCCACGGGCGGGCCTTGAACCGGTAGGGCACGGCCAGCAGGGCGCCCACCGGGCAGATCTGCACGGTGTTGCCGCTGAAGTAGGACGAGAACGGCTGATCGGGGAAGGTGTTGATCTCGGTGCTGGCCCCCCGTCCGATGAACTCGATCAGCGTGTCGCCGGCGACCTCATCGGCAAAGCGCGTGCACCGGTCGCACTGGATGCAACGCTCGCGGTCGATGAGCACGTTTGATGACAGCGCGATGGGCTTCTCCCAGTGGCGCTTCTCTTCGACGAAGCGCGTCTCGCCGGGCCCGAAGGCCAGCGTCTGGTCCTGCAGGGGGCACTCACCGCCCTTGTCGCACACCGGACAGTCGAGGGGGTGGTTGACGAGCAGGAACTCGAGCACCCCGTCTTGTGCCTTCTTCACCGCCGGCGTGGTGGTGTGGATGACTTGGCCCTCCGCCACCGGCACGTAGCAGGCCGGCGTGAGCGCGGTGCCTCGCGGGCCTTCGACCTCCACCAGGCACATGCGGCACATGCCGACCGGCCGCATGCGGGGGTGGTAGCAGAAGCGGGGGATGTAGGTGCCGACCCGCTCGGCGGCGGCGATGACCAGCTCGCCCGGCTTGGCCTCGACGATGGCGCCGTCGAGGGTGATCGAGACGGTGGTCTTCGGCTCCGCCTGCTGGTCAGTCATACGGACAGGCTCCGTCCTTGATGTGGATCAGGAACTCGTCGCGGAACATCCCGATGGCCGAGACGATGGGCGGTGGGATGGAAGGGCCGAGCGGGCAGATCGTCGTCATGGCCGGTGGCCACTTCGACGGCCACTGCACGCCGGGGGAGATGTTGTCGCACACGTCGAGCAAGAGGTCGAGGTCCTCCGGGCGGCCCGAGCCGTTCTCGATGCGGTACATGATCTTGTCGAGCCAGCTGCTGCCCTCACGGCACGGCGTGCACTGGCCGCACGACTCGCGGGAGAAGAACCGCACCAGACGCCACGACGCACGAACCATGCAGGTGGTGGAGTCCATGGGGATGATGGAGCCCGAGCCCATCATCGAGCCGCCCTCGCCCTTCACCTTGGTCTCGTCGAGGGGCATGTCCAGGCGCTCCGGGCCGAACCAGAACGACGACGCGCCGCCGGGGATGAACGCCTTGAGCTCGTTGCCGTTGCGGATGCCGGCGCCGTACCGCGGGTCGTAGATGAGGTCGCGGAACGTGTTCTTGGCCAGCTCGACCTCGTAGTTGCCTGGCTTGTTGACGTGCCCGGCAACTGCGAAGAGCCGGGTACCGGTGGCCTGCGGCTCGCCGAGGGCGGCGAAGGCGGCGCCGCCGTTGGTGAGGATCCAGGGCAGGTTCGACATCGTCTCGACGTTGTTGACGATGGTGGGCGCGCCGTAGAGGCCCATCACGGCCGGGAAGTAGGGCGGCTTGATGCGAGGGAAGCCGCGCTTGCCCTCGAGGCTCTCGAGGAGCGCCGTCTCGTCGCCACAGATGTAGGCGCCGGCGCCCGGGTGGATGACGACGTCGACCGAGAAGTCGGACCCGAAGATGCGCGAGCCGACCGCTCCGTGCTGGTACGCCTCGTTGAGCGCCGCCGTCATCCGCTCGATGCCGAGGGCGAACTCGCCTCGCACGTAGATGAAGGCCTGGGCGGCACCGATGGCATAGGCGGCGATGAGCGTGCCCTCGATGATCTGGTGGGGATCCAGCTCGAGGAGCATGTGGTCCTTGAAGGTGGCCGGCTCGCTCTCGTCCCCGTTGACCACCAGGTAGACCGGGTCGGCCTTGCGCAGCATGGACCACTTGCGGCCGGCGGGGAAGCCGGCGCCTCCGCGGCCGAGCAAGTTGGCCGTGTCCACCTCGGCCTGCACTTCGGCGCGCGTCATGGAGACGGCCTTGCGCAGCGCCTGATAGCCACCGTCGTCCACGTAGCTCCGCAGCGTCCACGACTCGGGCATGCCGATGCGACGGGTGACGATTGGCGGATGATCGGTGATGGGCACTACCTGCGCTCCCCGCTGTCCGGTTCGGGCGCGGTGTCCCCGGTCGCCTCGAGCTCCTCGGCCTGCTTGGCCGAGCGGTCCACCATGGCACGGTCGCGAGGCTCCACCCCGTGACCCGTGTCGACGGCGGCCTCCGGCGCATCCGACGCGGGCGCCGGAGCCTCGACCACCGGAGCGACCGAGGTGGCGCCGGCGAGCAGGCCCACCGTGCGCCGAACTCGGCTCAACGTGCCGTGGGGTGGCACGGATTCGGCCAGCACCCCTGCGGCGAGGTCATCGACCAGCGAGTCGAAGCTCTCGTTGGTGACATCGCCGAAGAACCGCCAGTTGACGGTGAGGCAGGGGGCGTTGCCGCACAGGGCGATGCACTCGACCTCTTCCAGCGTGAACTCCCCGTCGGAGGTGGTGCCCCCGGCGCGGACGCCGAGGCGGTTCTCGGCGTGCTCGAGCAGCTCGTACCCGCCCTGCAGGAGGCAGGCGATGTTGGTGCACACGGAGACGAGGTGCCGACCGACGGGCTCGGTGAAGTACATGTCGTAGAACGACGCCGTGCCCAGCACCTCCGCAGACGTGACGCCGAGCAGCTCGCCGACGTGGGCCATGCCGGCCTCGGTGAGGTGGCCGTTCTGCTCCTGCACGAGGTGCAGCAACGGCAGCATGGCCGACCGCTTCTGGGGATATAGGGCGATGGTGTCGTCCGCCCGCTGCAGGAAGTCGCCGGTGAGACGGGCCATCAGCGGTCGACCTCCCCCATCACCGGGTCGACGGAGGAGATGACGGCCACCGCATCGGCGATGACTCCCCCGCGCAGCATGACCGGGAGGGTCTGCAGGTTGACGAACGAGGGCCCCCGCACATGGAGGCGGTACGGCTTGGGCGAGCCATCCGAGACGATGTAGCAGCCCAGCTCGCCGCGGGGCGACTCCACCGGCACATAGACCTCACCCTCCGGCACCTTGAACCCCTCGGTGAAGATCTTGAAGTGGTGGATCAGCGCCTCCATCGACTCGTCGATGCGGGCACGAGGCGGTGGCGTGACCTTCTTGTCCTGCAGGCGATAGTCGCCCGGAGGAACCAGCTCGACGATCTGGCGCACGAGCCGGATGGACTCGCGGATCTCGTTGAGGCGGATGGCGTAGCGCTCGAAGGCATCGCCGTACTGTCCGACGATGACGTCGAACTCGACCTGCTCGTAGTGCAGGTACGGCATGTCCTTGCGGAGGTCCCAGTCGATGCCGGTGGACCGCAGGATGGGGCCGGTGGCCGACAGGGCGAGGGCTTCCTCCTGGCTGATGATGCCGACGCCTTCGGTGCGCTGACGGAAGATGAGCTGCCCGGTGAGCAGCTCGTCGTACTCGTCGAGCCGGGGCTCGATGGCGGCGCACAGCTCGAGGACGTCGGTGCGCCAGCCGGCCGGGAGATCGACGGCCACGCCGCCCGGGCGGATGTAGTTGTAGTTCATCCGCAGGCCGGTGACCTTCTCGAGGAAGGCCAGGACGAGCTCGCGTTCGCGCCAGCCGTAGATCATCATCGACACCGCGCCGATGTCCATGCCGTTGGTAGCCATGAACAACAGGTGCGACATCATCCGGTTGAGCTCGGTCACGAGCATCCGGATCCAGATGGCCCGCTCGGGCACCTCGATCTCGAGCAGCTTCTCCACGGCCAGGGCGAACGTCAGCTCGGTGAACATCGGGGACAGGTAGTCCATCCGCGTCACGTTGGTGGGCCCCTGCAGGTAGGACAGGTCTTCGCCCGTCTTCTCCATGCCGGTGTGCAGGTAGCCGATGACCGGCTTCGAGCGCAGCACCGTCTCACCCTCGAGCTCCATCATCACCCGCAGGACACCGTGGGTGCTGGGGTGCTGCGGTCCCATGTTGATGATCATGGTCTCGTCCTCGGTCATCTCGACCGAGACGTCGTCACTCATGAGCACGCGGCCCTCGGGCAGGCGCAGCACCGCGCCCTTCTCCCGCAAGAGGTCGATCGGGTCGGTGTCCTCGCGACTCTGCAGCTCCTGCGCGCCCTCGGACGTGCCTGCGCCGCGCCAGACGTCGTCGCTCATGGTCGCCTCACCGCTCGCGGGCCGGGAACTTGAACTGCACGGGCACCCGTCCGGTGTCGTAGTCCTTGCGCAGGGGGTGGCCTTCCCAGTCCTCCGGCATGAGGATGCGGGTGAGATCGGGATGGCCGTCGAAGGCGATGCCCAACATGTCCCAGGCCTCCCGCTCCATGGCTTCCGCGCCGGGGTACAGCTCGACCACGCTGGCCACGGTCGGGTCCAGCTCGGGCACCTGGACGCGCACGCGCACCCTGGCCTTCTGGGCCATCGAGAGAAGATTGGCCACGACCTCGAAACGCTCGGGCGCCACGCTGGCCGGCAGAGATCGACCGGAGTGGGTCAGGTAGTCGACGCCGCACAGGTCGGAGCAGAACGCATAGCCGTCGGCCTTGAGGCCGGTGACCACCGCCAGGTACTGCTCACGAGTGGGGTGCACCACCTGCTGGCCACGCGACCAGGACACCGGGGCGCCGTGCAACAACTCCTCGGTCGCCGCCGGCGCGGGCGCGTCCGCTTCCGCACCGGGTGTGGCCGTGCTCACGACTACTTCCGGGTCCCGAGGATCTGCACGCCGCTGCGGGCGCCGACGCTGGGCTGCGCCTCGACCTGCAGCTCGGCGCCACGGCCGGTGGCTTCGCGACGTTGCGTGATCTCTCCGGCCTTGACCTTGGCGTGCAGCGTCAGGATGGCGTGAAGCAGTGTCTCCGGGTTGGGCGGGCAGCCCGGGGCATAGACGTCGACGGGCACGATCTGGTCGACGCCCTGCACGATGGCGTAGTTGTTGAACATGCCGCCGCTCGAGGCGCACACGCCCATGGAGATGACCCACTTGGGCTCCATCATCTGGTCATAGACCTGACGGAGCACCGGAGCCATCTTCTGGGACACGCGCCCGGCCACGATCATGAGGTCGGCCTGGCGGGGCGAGGCCCGGAAGACCTCCATGCCGAAGCGGCTGATGTCGTAGTTGGCTCCACCCGCCGCCATCATCTCGATGGCGCAGCAGGCCAGGCCGAACGTGGCCGGCCACATGCTGTTGTAGCGGGCCCACTTGACGAGATCCTCGATGCTGCCGGTGAGGAAGTTGTGGCGCAGATCACCGAGTGCCATCAGGCCGCCTCGCCCGGCACGACGACCGGCTCGTCAGTGGGCGCGGCCACGCCCAAGGGGGTGATGGGCTTGTGCACTCGGCGGATGGACGAGGACGACCGGCCCGTGTGGACGGCGTCGGCGGAACGTCGCTGCACCGACGGCCCCCACTCGAGGCCGCCCATGGCGATCTCGTACAGCAGGGAGATGAACACCACGGCGGCAAAGGCGACCATGGCCATGAGCCCGAAGAAGCCGAGGGCTCCGAAGGCCACGGCCCACGGGTAGAGGAAGATGATCTCGATGTCGAAGATGACGAAGAGCATGGCCACCACGTAGAACCGCACGGGGAAGCGCTCTACCGGGTCGCGGCTCGGCACGATGCCGCACTCGTACGGTGCCGACTTGGCGCTAGTCGGCTTGTGGGGGGCCAGGAGCCCGGATGCCAGGAACGACCCACCGGCGAAGACCACGGCGAGGACCAGCAACACGAAGATGGGGAGGTACTGGTCCATAGCGCTCCTACGCCGTCGCCGTGGCCAAGGAACGGGCGGCCATGAGCTTGCGGTCACGATCGTGGAGCAGGTACGCCACCAGGGCGAAGAGCAGCGTGGAGGCCAACGCGAAGACGAACGAGGGGTAGCGCAGGCTTCCCAGGTCGCGGACCATCACCACGCTGTAGACGGGCTCGGTGGTGTCGGGAGCCGGGGTGGGAGGAGCCCCGCCGATGTCGCTCTGGGCGATCACCCGCTGCACCTGCACGATCGCGTAGTGCGGCTGGTGGAGCCAACCCTTCAACGGGGTGGTGTTGCGCTCGAGGAAGCCGCCAGGGATGAAGTAGCTCTCGCCGCCCTTGCGGTAGCCGCCGACGAAGATGTACTCCTCGGATTGCTGGAAGGGAGGCTGCGCACGGAACGCCTCGGCGGCCGGTGCGGCCGCCTCTCCTTCACCCGCTGCGGCCGCCTCGGGTATCAGGGCCTTGTCCGCGCTGGCCAGGGCGTCACCGAGGATCTGGTCACCTAGCTGCAACCTCTGCCAGCCGTTCGGGAAGCCCTCGGCCTCTTCGATCGTCGCCCCTTCGACCACGCTGCCCGAAACCAGCTCGGTCACCTGCCACGTCGGGGGTTCGCCCTTGAGCCCGATGCCGTAGACGACCCAGACCCAACCCATGACGGCCATCCAGCCGGTGAGGCCGGCGGCCGCCAGCAGGAAACCCAGCTTGGCGCCGGTGTTGGTGGCCAGCAACAGGTACACGCTGCCGCACAGGATGGTGAAGGCCACCACCACGATGGTGGCGCCGCGGATCTCCGGATCGACGCTGAGGGCGGCGACCGACGTGGAGAGCAGTGTGGTCAACATCACAGCGTCCGCTCGTACTCGACGATGGCCCGGATCTGCTCGGGCGTGAGCACCTGGCCGAAGCCGGGCATGCCGCCGCCGGCATCGTCACCGACGCCGGCCACGCCATAGCCCTGCGCGTACTCGCTGCCCTCGGTGATGAACTCGATCATGTCCTCGATGTCGGGGAACTGCCGCAGCGTCTCCCCTCCGGTCAGGTTGGGGCCGAAGGCGCCGCCGCCACCCATCACGCGGGGCTCGCCGTACGACCAACCCTGGGTGTGGCAGCGGGCGCAGTTGGCCCGGAAGAGCACCTCACCCGATGTCGCCGAGCCACCACCCGCCCTTGCCTCGGTTGCGGCCGCCTCGGCCGAGACCTTCTTGGCCTCTTCGGGGCTGAGCTTGATGTGCTCGAGGTAGTTCACCAGGTCGTCGATCTGCTGGGTGTTCATCGGCCCACCACCCTCGACGCCCCAGGCCGGCATGGGGGTGTTGGCTCGGCCGTACACGAGGATCGTGCGGATCTCTTCCTCGTCGAACTTCAGCGCCGCCGTGTTGATGGCCGGCGCGCTCCATGTCACCTGCCGCTTCTGACCCAGGTAGTCGGTGATCGAGTACAGGGTGCTAGCGCCCTCCCCCTTGGCGCCGTGGCAGGTGGCGCAGCCGAAGTGGGCACCGTGCTCCGGAGAGTTGGTGGGCTGGAAGAGCGACTCACCCCGATGGACCGAGGCCTCGTCGAAGGTCTCGACCGCACCGGCTTGGCGGCTCGGCTCGTTCAGCCAGTAGGCCAGCGGCCCGATCGAGCAGATGGCCAGCAACACCAGCGCCCAACCCAGCGCACGCTCGAGTCGTGGACCTTCGAGCTCTTCATCGGTGTAGTACGGCTTGCGGTTGGGGGCCAGCTCGACCTCGGAGCCAGGGAGCGCCGACGGGTCGCGCTGGCGCAGGGTGACGAAGAGGTACGCCAACCAGCCGACGATCATGAACACGGCGACGAAGAAGCCGATGCGCTGCTGGGTCGTGGCCGCGATCAGGCCGGGGAACGGGGTCATGCGCAGTGGGGTCCTTCCGCTTCCTGCCCGGTGGTGTTGATGCCGCTCGGCGGCCCTTGGATGACGGTGGCGGTGTCGACGACGACGGAACCGCCGGCGACAGCGACGGCGAAGCGGTCGAGGCCTCGAGGGGCGGGGCCCGCCTTGCGCTCGCCGACGCGGTTGTACTGCGACCCGTGGCACGGGCATTCGAACCACTGGGACGTCGCGCACCACGGCACCCGGCAGCCCAGGTGCACGCACTTCTGGTAGAGGGCGACGACACCACCCTCCATGCCTTCGAGCACGCCGCCGGTGTAGGCCACAGAGGCCTTGTCGATGTCACTGGCCGGGTACGGGTTGATGTAGAAGCGGCCCTCGGGGATGTAGACCGGCTCCCGGGTCTCCTCGATGGTGGCCAGAAGGTCGCTGAGGTTGCCGGCCCGGATCTTCGAGCCGAAACCCTCGCCCGCCGCCGGCCACAGGAAGGCGATCATGGTGACGCCGAAGCCGCTCAAGCCAAGGGCGAACGTGGCCGTGATGCTGCGGTTGAAGAACTGGCGGCGGGTGACGCCGTACGCCTCGGCGTCGAGCGGGGCCCGCACGGCGGGCGGAGCGGCCCTGGTGGGGGCCAACGCACCGCCGCCGGAGCGCTCGAGGGCTACGGAACGCTCGACCTCGCGGCCACTGACCACAGGTGCGTCGGCGGCCGGCTCCGAAGTGGCCCGGTCACGCTTACGGGTCTCCCGGGACAGCGCACCCAGCGCCGAGGTGCGGTCGCGCGAGCGCGTGGTGGCGAAGACCAGGAGGCCGGCCAGGAGGACCAGGGCGGCGATGGCGAGCGGAACGATCAGATCCACAGAGAGATCCTTAGAGGTCGAAGATCTCGTGGACGCCTTGGCGCCACGGAAGGATGAAGTTGAAGCCCTCACCACGGAAGAACGAACCGATGATGACGAGCACGGCCCAGAACATGAGGAACACCGTGAGCGACGCCACTGCGAACTTCCGGTCTTCGGGCTTGTTGGACGGGTTCTTGTCGATGTAGCCGGCCGCACCCAGCACGATGAGGCCCATGCCGGGGATGGTCACGCCGGCCACCATCGGGTGGAACATGGTGAGCAGCTCCTGGAGCCCGAGGAAGTACCAGGGCGCCTTGGAAGGGTTGGGCGTGAGGTTGAAGTTGGCCTGGCCGAGGAGCGGGGCGTTGACGAAGGTGGAGAACACGAGCAGGAACGCGGTGATGGCCAGCGCGGCACCGAACTCGACCACGAGCAGGTGGGGCCAGACGTGGACCTTGTCGGTCGGAACCGCCTTGACGTCCTGGATGGAGCCCGCCTTGACGACGGTGAGGAGGCGCTGGGTATGGCCGGCTGGACCGGCCATTGCGCCGCCGGCGCCAGCTCCGCCGGCCCGGGCGACGGTGGCGGCGGCGGTGGCCCCGGCCGTGGTGGCGGGCGCCGGCGCGGTGGCGGTCGTCGTTCCACCGCCGGCGCCGGCATCGCCGCCGGCCGCCTTCGCCGCTCGGGCGGCCTTGGCTGCCTCGCTGCGGGCCAGGAGATGGGACGGAATCTTGCCGGTGGCGGCGGCGTCGGCATTGGACGCCGCCACCTCGGCCGCATCCGGCCCGGCATCAGGCGCGGCTGCAGCCGGCTCGGCGGGGGCGGCGCCGGCTTGCTTGGCGGCAAGCTGCGCCTTGCGCTCGGCCGCTCGCTTGAGGAGGTGCTCGGGGATCTCAGCCATGGGAGGTTCGGCTCCTACAACGGTCCGGAGATGCCGCCATCCTTGCGCACCCTCCAGAAGTGGATGGCCATGAAGATGACGATGATGAACGGGAACATGAGCACGTGGAGCACGTACCAACGCAGCAGCGTCTCGCTGCCGATCTCGACGCCGCCCAGCAGCACGAAGCGCACCTGCGAGCCGAAGACAGGCGTGTAGCCCATCATGTTGGTGCCCACGGTGACGGCCCAGAGCGCCAGCTGGTCCCACGGCAACAGGTAGCCGGTGAACGAGAGCAGCAGGGTGAGGGTCAGCAGGATGATGCCGATGACCCAGTTGAACTCACGGGGCGGCTTGTAGGCCCCGTGGTAGAAGACTCGGGCCATGTGCAGGAACACCGAGAGCACCATGAGGTGGGCTCCCCATCGATGCATGTTGCGCACCAGCAACCCGAAGGTCACTGCCGTCTGCAGCGTCTTGATGTCGTCCCATGCGGCTGCCGCCGTCGGCCGGTAGAAGAACATCAGGAAGATGCCGGTGACGGTGAGCAGCAGGAAGAGGAAGAAGGACAGGCCGCCCAGGCACAGCGTGTAGCTGACCTTGACTGCGTGGCGCTTCACCTTCACCGGGTGCAGGTGGTAGATGAGGCTGTTCATCACCACGTAGGAGCGGTTCCTGGGGCTGTCGGTGTAGCCCTTGCGGAAGATGGACCCCGGCCGGAAGATCGACGCCCACGCTTGTGAGCCCCGCATCTTCTCGCCGACGTCGGCCAGACGCTCGGCCGGCGAGGCCCGATGCCCGTTGCCATTTCCGTTGCCGTTTCCGGTCACTCGCCTGGCCATGCCTGCCCTTCTCTAGACATCCGGGAG
>Ga0136611_10002302_pt1 | contig 13273 bp, 13 predicted proteins | sample AntDrymUQ2232306_2_FD_106645 | JGI IMG/M metagenome (GOLD analysis project Ga0136611, IMG submission 106645) | Polar desert sand microbial communities from Dry Valleys, Antarctica - metaG UQ223 (23.06) | ecosystem: Environmental > Terrestrial > Soil > Desert | place: Antarctica: Dry Valley... | reverse complement strand
GGCCATCAGCAGATCCATCACTGCGCGCGTGCCGTCGCCGCGATCGGTGTAGTCGCCGGTCTGCAGCAGCTGGGTGCGGCCGCCGGCCCACTTGTGCTGGTCGTCGATCAGGCCGGTCTTCTTGAGGATTGCGGTGAAGCCGTCGAGGCTGCCGTGAATGTCCCCAATCGCGATGATCCGGCTGGACCCCTGCGCGGTCAGCGACGTGATCGCCGTCGCGCATAGGAAGAGGACCAGCAGCAGCGCGATCCGTCGCATGTCGTATCGTAGCCCACCCCAATAGATCAGCTCAACGCCGCCGTCGACATCACGTTTTCGTAAAATCCCGCGGTGTCGCGTCCTTGCGACACGGCGATCGACCCTCCGTTACACCGTCGCTTTCAAATAGGCGGGCCAGCTGATCTGGCCTGTTTGTGGAGGTTCCATGCACGTGTGTAGACGGTTCGCGCTCGCCCTGCTTCCCGCATTCCTCACTACGATCGTCGTCGCGGCCCCCGCGTTCGCGCAGGGGCAGGCGCTCGATGGCGTCATTGAAGGCTTCGTCAAGACACAGATGGACGGCCGGCCGCTGGCCGGCGCCACGGTGCGCGCGTTCAATGCCGGCACCGGTTACGAACGATCGGTGGTCAGCGACGACTCCGGCCGCTACAACCTCCCGTTATTGCCGCCCGGTGAATATGTCGTCTTCGTGGACGCGCCGTCGTTCCCGACGTTGAGCAGGACCGGCATTGCGCTGCGCGCCGGACAGACGCTGACCGTTGAATTCGAGATGTCGACTTCAGCATTCGCCGAGACAGTGCAGGTGACCGCGGCGCAGCCGGCCGTTGAAGTTGGCCGCACCGTGCAGAGCAACAACTACGACGAACGCACCGTGCACGCGATCCCGACGATCGGCCGCAGCATCCTCGATTTCTTCGTCCTGCAGCCGGGGGTCAACGCACCGCCAATTTCGAGCGGCGGCTCCGGCACCGGGACGCCGAGCACCGTGTATGGCGGGCTCGGGCTGCGCCAGATGAACGTCGACGGCGTCTCGAACAACCTGCAGGGCGGCGCAAGGAATCTGGTGATCTCGCAAGAGGCGGTGGAGCAGTTCCAGACCGTCACCAACTTCTCGGCAGAGTTTGGCCGCGTTGCCGGCGGGTTGCAGAACGCCTTCACGCGCTCGGGCGGCAACGCGACGCACGGCTCGGCGTACCTGTTCACACGTCAGGACTGGCTCAGCGCGCGCCCGTTCCTGCTCGCACCGACCGCGCCGCAGCCGGAGTTTCAACGCTACAACTACGGCGGCACGGCCGGTGGCCCGGTGGTCCGGGATCGATCGTTCTATTTCGTCAGCTACGAACGCTGGGCGCAAGACCTGCCGGTGGTCTCCACCATCACGCCGGCCAATGCGGCCGCCCTCAGCATTCCGCCGACGAGTATCGGCGCCTACACCACCACATTTCGCGCACATACCGTGACGGCGCGCAACGATACGCAGGTCAATCCAGCGAACCGGCTGTCGTTCCGCTACAACTATTACTACGACCGCGAGTCACCGCTGAACGGCGGTCTGATCGCGCGCGAAGTCTCGACGCGGTTCGACGAGAGCCCGTACTCCTACACCGCACAGCTGGTATCGGTGATCAACCCAAGGATCGTCAACGAAGCGCGGTTCCTGTATGCGACCCGCGCGATTTCGAACGGCGTGTCGGCCGATCCTGACGCGCCGAACATCGACGTCAGCGGCGTCGGCAGCTTCAATGGCAACGCCAATGGGACCAGGAAAACCCTCGAGAAGGGCATGCACATCGTCGACAGCTTGACGATGACGCTGGGTCGCCACGTGGTGAAGGCGGGCTTCGACTTGCTGCCGGTGTCGTTCCGCGAGCGCACCACCAACATCAACGGCTCGTTCGTGTTCGGCGGGTTGCCGGCCGCGGCGGGCGTACGCGGGGCGGTCACGCCGCTCGAGCAGTTCCTCCTGACCGAACAGCGGGCGATCGACCCGGCGACCGGCCGTCCGTATTCGTACTCGCGCTTCACGCAATCGATCGGCGCGGAGTACTTCGAGGCCAGCACGTTCAACCAGGGCTACTTCGTCCAGGACGACTTCCGGCTCACCGATCGGCTGAAGTTGAGTCTCGGACTTCGATACGAGTACTTCGGACGCCCGCCTGCCAATCCCAATTCGGATCTGCCGCTGACCGAAGAGTTCGCGACCGATGGCAATAACTTCGCGCCACGCTTGGGTTTTGCGTTCGATCCCACCGGCGCCGGCCGTACCGTGATCCGCGGCGGCGCCGGGCTCTACCACAACGTCGTCGTGGCACAGACCTACAACACGTTCCTCCGCGGCAACGGCCTGGATGTCATCAATGCCAACGTGACGCCGACCAGCGCCGGTGCGCCGGCCTTCTCGAGGACGAAGGTCACGCCGCCGACCGGCGTCAGTGTGATCTCCGACGTGCGCGCGATGGCCGACGACTACCAGGACATCGAGGTCCTGAACTGGTTCACCACGCTGGAACAGGAACTGGCGGGCAATCTCGCGATGTCGGTGACGTATCAGGGCAACAAGGCGAGCAACCTGCCGGTCGCGCTGAACGTCAACCTGGCGCAAGTGGGGACGACGGCCGATGGCCGGCGGCTGTGGTCCACGCAGAACCGCCCCGATCCGCGCTACGACAACATTTTTGTGTCGTCGTCCATCGGCGAGCAGCGCTACGACGGGCTGGTCGCGGTGCTGACCAAGCGGTTGTCCGCGGGCAACTCGTTCCAGCTGTCCTATCACCTGTCGAAGGCGCAGGGCACCGCGTTCGTCAACGACTTCACCGGCTTCGGCGTGTTTACGTCGGCGTCGGACCCGCTCGACATCACGGCCGACCGCGGGCCGTCGGACTTCGACATGCGCAATCGCTTCTCGGCGACGTTCGTCTACGAGCCCCCGTTTGCCGCCCGCGGCGTCGCGGGCGCGCTCGTCAACGACTGGCAGTTATCGTCGCGCGTGATCGCATCGGATGGGTTCCGTTTCAACGCCACCACCGGGCAGGACGGCAACGGCGACACCGTCTTCAACGACCGTCCGTCCGGACAGGGCTACAACCAGTTCGAGCTGCCGGCCTATGTGACCGTCGACCTGAGGCTCGAGCGGAGTATCGCGATGGGCGCCGGCCGCAGGCTCGAGTTCATCGCCGAGGGCTTCAATCTCACGAACCGCCTCAACCCGACCAATGTCAACCGCACGTGGGGGCCGAATGCCACCGCCAACGCCAACTTCAATACGCCGACCGGCGCCGAAACCGCGCGCCAGTTCCAGCTGGCGGCCCGCTTCGCATTCTAGGAGACGATCATGAAACGATTCATCGCTCTCGCCGCCATTTGCGCCGTGCTGCTGACGCCCGCGCAGGCACAGACCCAGGAACCGCGCGTCGTGATGATCTCCATCGACGGGCTGATGCCATCGAGCTACACCGATCCAGCACTCGCACAGCACACACCGAACTTGAGGAGGCTGGCCAAAGAAGGGATGTGGGCCGACGGCGTGATTGGCGTGTTGCCGACCGTGACCTATCCCTCGCATACGACGCTGATCACCGGCGTCGAGCCGTCGGTGCACGGCATCTACGACAACCGGATCTTCGATCCCGAAGACAAGTCCGAGGGCGCGTGGTTCTGGTATGCGCGTAGCATCAAGGTGCCGACGCTGCCGATGGCGGCGAGGGCGAGAGGCCTGCGCGCGGCGGCGGTGACGTGGCCGGTGACGATTGGCATGGACCTGGACGTGATCGCGCCGGAGTACATCGGTTCGCGGCATCTGGAGAGCCTCGACATGCTGCGGGCACTGTCGAAGCCGAGCACGCTGATTGACCAGGCCGCGATCGCGCGCGGCAAGCCATTCAGCTGGCCCCAGAACGACCGCGATCGCACCGACCTGACCTTGCACATCCTCAAGACCTACGATCCGAATGTGATGCTGCTGCACTTGATCGCGCTCGACGGCGCGCAGCATTCGTATGGCCCGGGGTCAGCCGAATCGTTGAAGACGCTCGCGGAAGTGGATGGTCACGTCGGCGAGATCTTCGATGCAATCAAGGCGAGCGGACGTCCGACGCATGTGTCGGTGGTCTCGGATCACGGCTTCCTGGCAACGAAGACACAGCTCCAGCCGAATTTCGCGCTCAAGCGAGCGGGCCTGCTGCAGGTCGGCAGCCGGGACGAAGTCACCTCGTGGCGCGCGTTCTTTCACGCGAGTGGCGGATCCGGTTACGTCTACGTAAAAGACGTCGCCGATCGCGCGCGCGTGCAGCAAATCCTGATGGACATGAAGAAGGATCCGGGGAACGGCGTTCGCGAAGTCTGGGACAGCACGCAGCTCGCGGCGAAGGGTTCACATCCTGACGCCGCGTTTGGCATCGATGTGATCGACGGGTTCTACACCGGTGCGGGACACGATGTCCTGGTGAAAGCGTCCGGCAGCAAGGGCGGCCACGGGTTCGATCCGGCGCGCCCGGCCCTGCACGCGTCGTTCATTCTCACCGGGCCGGCGGTGCAGCGGCGCGGCTCGGTCGGCGTCATCAAGATGACGCAGATCGCGCCGACGCTCGCATCGATTCTCGAAGTCGGCCTGTCGCCGTCGGCAGCGAAGCCGCTGACCTTGTCCACGGCCACGGTGACCAGGGCGTCGCAGCGCCAGTAACTCGCGCGTTCAGCTGCGCAGCGTCACGCTCGGATCGATCCCCGCGACCGTTCGTGCCGGCCCAATTGCGGTCAGCACGGCGGTCGTGAGCAAGATCAGCAGCGCACCCGCAAACGTCGCCGCGTCATAGGCCGACACGTCGTGTAGCAAGGACGCCATCACCTGCCCGGCTGCGATGGCAGCGGCGAACCCCACGATCGCTCCGATGCTCACCAGCGTGACCGCTTCCCGTACCGTCCGCCAAGCCAGGATCGACGGCACGGCGAGGAGCGCCAGCCGCAGCAGCACGCACGCGATCGCCAGGGATAACACGATCAGCGTCGGCCGTGCCTGCGCCACGACCACGCCGTGCAGCGGCACGCTGCGGGCGCGCCAATCAGCGTTGGATTTAGGCAAATCGGCGCCGAGCGTCGTCATCGCGGCCTGGATGCGCGCATTCGCGGCAGCCAGGCTCCGTCGATCGATCCGCGCGATGGTCTGCAGCCAGCGCGATTCATGGCTGTCGCGATCCGCGGGCCGCAACGCGAGCGGGACCCACACATCCATGCTCGCTCCCGGGAACGCGAAGGTGCCGGGCATCACTCCAACGACGGTGATTGGCTTGCCGCCGAGTTGAATCGTTGGATCGCGGAACGATCGCCAAGCTCGCGTTCGGCGCGCGCCGTGGCGGCGTCGCGCGACAGGCCCTGCGACATTAGGTCGCGGATCTTTTCGTCGAGATGAAACTGCAGCTCGTCGTCGACGTTGTCCATCAGCGTTTCACCGGTTCGGGGCCGGCCTATGCGCCGAGGATCTGTCCGACGGCGGTGGCGTAGCGCTCCCAGGTTGCGGCATCGGCGCGCAAGCGGCGGCGCCCCGACGGGGTCAGCTTGTAGAAGCGGGCGCGGCGGTAGAGCGCAGGGTAGAGCGCCCCTTCTTCGATCAGCATCGTCTGGTCGGTGCGCTCGCGGATCCAGCGCGTGATGCTGTAGCCGTGCTGCGGGCCCCACGACAGCGCCTTGAGGATGAGGACGTCGAGCGTGCCGCGCAGGATGTACGCACGCAGTCGGCGACAATAGACAGGTGATACGTCTTGTGGTCTTCGCTCTCGTGGCGTTCTCGCTGGTGCAGGCTCCGGTGCCGATTCAGATCTCCGCGCGGGCGCGGTCGCTGCGGCCAGGTGAGGTCGTGGTCCTCTCGATCGTTCCGCCACTCGCCACAGAAACGCTGCGCGTGCGCGCGTTCGACAAAGACATCGCCGCATACAAGGACGGCGACACATGGCGCGCCATCGTCGGGGTGGATCTGGACGTCACGCCGGGTACGTACCGGGTCAGCGTCGAGACCGGCAACGCGGAGAATGTTGGGCGCGGAACCCACGAACTTCACATCGCGCCGCGCACCTTCCGCACGCGGCGCTTGACGGTGAACCAGGCGTTCGTGACGCCGCCAGCATCTGAGCTGCCAAGAATCGAGCGCGAGTCAGCTTTACTTGCCGCGACGTGGGAGTCATCCGCGCCGAGCCGGTTGTGGACGTCGGCGTTTGTTCGCCCGGTGCCGCAGGCTGCGAACAGCGCGTTCGGCACGCGCAGCATCTTCAACGGCAAGCCGCGGAACTCGCACGGCGGGGCGGATTTTCTGAGTCGGGCGGGCACGCCGATTCAGGCGCCAAATGCCGGACGCATCGCCGTGGCGCGCAGTCTCTACTTTTCGGGGAACACCGTGATCATCGATCACGGCCTCGGCCTGTTCTCGACGCTCGCGCACCTGTCGAGGATCGACGTCGAGGAAGGGGAGTTAGTCACGCCAGCCCAGCGCGTCGGCCTGGTCGGCGCCACCGGACGGGTCACCGGAGCGCACCTGCACTGGGCAGTGCGCGCCGGCGATGCACGCGTCGATCCGTTATCGCTGCTTGCGGTCCTCGGGCAAACTCGTTAGTCGTAAAATACGGACGCTTCGCCGCGCTTCTTCACCATCTCGCTGATGTTCTTCGCCATCATGTCTCGCCGGGCGAGTAGCGCCTTCTTCCCCCTGTCGTCGACCCACTTCTCCAGGCCGCGATCCAGGTCCTCCATCGTCAGGGCCTGCATCTTCGCCCACAGCGTGCGATCGACGCGGCCGAGCGGCGCGAGGCCCTTGAGGTCCTTCTTGTCGATGAACGCGCGCGAGTGGTCGATCAGGAAGAGGTGCCAGTCGCTGTCGTAGATCAGGTTGCCCTGGTTGCGATCGATGTTGGCGATCAGCAGGTCGAACATCTTCATGCGGGTCAGCTGCAGGCTCCACATCGGCTCGGGGCCCTGCGGCGGCTTGGCGACGCTCCAGCCCTTGGTGTTTTCGATCCAGAACACGGCGGCGCCGGTCTTGCCCTCCATGCTGCGTTCGACGATGGGCGGGACCATGTGGAGGTCGAGCATCCGATCGAGCTTGTAGGCGGCGAGCTCCGACTTGTAGCTCTCCATGTAGCCCTTGTTGTAGCCGGGCCGGAGCGGCTTCCACGCGAAGCGCGAGCCGTTCTCGAGGGTGGCGCGCTGCGGCTTGGTGACGCCGATTGGCACGTCCTCCAGCTTCAGGACTTTGCCGGTGAGCAGGGCCTCTTCGAGCTGCGGCTCGAAGCCCGGCCAAGTGAGCGAACACTTGGCGGCATCGGAGACTGGTACGGCGACCTGACCCGACAGGGTCGAAGCCGAAACTACGAGTGCGAAGGCGGCGATGAAGGCGGGGGCTCGTCGCATGAAGAATCCTTTCGAGCGCATTGTAGCCGGACTTGTCCCGACGAGGCCTTCCTCGAACGGGGAACTGTAGTTGCGCGGGCGCAACCGGTGTTTCCCGGCCGTTGGCGGGTTTCCCGGCCTGATCTGGCCGATGCGTTCGCCACCACGCAACCGAAGTTGCCGTTTCCTTTGGTTACGTGCGCCGGACTGCGCTGGTTCATTGCGACGCAAGCATTGCGCCTGCAACAACTTACAACGATTACGCGCAGACGGCGACTGTCTTGCTCTAAACGGCCGCGACTGCGCGCGAGCTTTCCACGGACTGCTCCCTGACCGCGAGCGCTCGGACAAAGTACTCGCGCGCAGCAATTTAACTTTCACTGGAGGACACCATGCGTACTAGCCTGACCACCGTGCTCGCGATCTGCGGCGCCATCCTGACCGCCTCACCCGGATACACCAGCACCACCCCGCAAGCCGCATCGCCGGCCACCCAGGCCGCGTCGACGCCCGCGATCAATTTGAACGCGGCCACGATCGACCAGCTTGAAACGCTGCCCGGCATCGGGCGAAAGACCGCCGAACGCATCATCGAGTATCGAACGAAGAATGGCGGCTTCAAGCGGATCGAAGACCTGATGAACGTCAAAGGGATCGGCGAGAAGAGCTTCCTGAAGCTGAAGCCGCTGATTGCTGTTCCGCTGAAGACGGACAAGGCGCCCGGTGACTGAAACGCACGCGCTTTCGCGTCGAACGGGCTTCGGCGGCGCCCGGGGCGCCGCACTCATCGACATCGTCGTCGCCACCTCGCTGATCGTGGTGATGGCGGCGATCGCCGTTCCAGTTCTCGGCGGCACCATCGACCGCGAAAGAACGATCGTCGGCGCACAGTATCTCGCCGGGCAGCTGCTGCGCGCGCGTCTTGAGTCGCTCAAGCGCGCGCGAGCGGTTGCGGTGCGCCTCGAAGTGGTCGGCGACCGCACGAAGTTGCGGCTGTTTGCGGATGGCAATGGCAACGGCGTGCTTCAGCGCGATATCGATCGAGGTATTGATCCGCCGCTCACGCCGCCGGGGTGGCTCGACGACCAGGCGCGCGGCATCTCGTTGCGCGTGAATCAGCCCATCACAGACGTCGCCGGCGGCGCCGCGATCGCGCCCGGTGACGATCCTTTGCGCATCGGCAACACGGCGTTGTTGACGTTCAGCCCGCTCGGCAGCGCCTCTAGCGGCACGCTTTATATCGCGGCGCCTCGGGGCCCGCAGATCGCGATTCGGGTATTCGGGGCGACCGGCCGTGTCCGCGTGTTGATGTTCGATGCGCGGACACGCCAATGGCAGCCGTAGCGGTCGACCTGCTTGAACGCCGCCGCGAGCGTCGGCATCTCGGCGGCGGACCGTGGGAGGCAGCGACGCTGATCCGTCCGGGTCAGCGCGTCACCGTAATCAATATCTGCAGCCGCGCGGCGCTCCTCGAGTCCGCTGCGCGGCTGCGGCCTGGAGCGCATACCGAGATGCAGCTGGCGGGCGCCGCTGCACGCGCCAGTGTGAAAGGACGCCTCGACCGCTGTTACGTGGCCGCGCTCGAGCCAATCCTCTATCGCGGCGTGTTGATTTTCGACCAGTGCGTCGACGTCGGGGAGATCCCGAACGGATACGAGTAGTAGGTGCCTTCACTTCGTTCCCACATGGGCACTTGCTACTCAGTTTTGAATCTCAGCGCGCGGCCGCGCGTGTCGATTTCGGCCGGGATCTCCGAGTGGAGGGCGGCTCACAAGTTGGCACTCCGTTTGGTATCGATCTGATTCGCTATGAACGCTGGCCCAAACATCACCCTCGCTACCCACAAGCAGCCGCGTCGAATCGACCGTCGCGCCGGCCTCGACCTGTTGCTGCGCCAGGTTGCCTCGGACTTGATCCACGCGACCGACCGGCGCAACTTGACCTTGTCTTTGACGCAACGGCTCGCCCATCTCGCGAAGGCGCGCACCGTCGGACTGAAGGAAATATCCCGCTCGTTGCCCCCGCGCTCGCCGCAGCCTGTCCGGGCGATGGACTACGTCGCGTTCGTCGTACCGGTGAAAGAGGAGGGACGGCAGGTGATGCTCGAGGCGTCTTTTGACGCGCGCACCGGGCCTGATGACTGGACCTGTCAGTTGCTCGAGGCGGCAGCCAGCATCGCCGGCATGCTGCTCGAAGCGGAGCGTCTTGCCAATACACCCTCGCCATTGACAGCGGTCGAGCGGGACGGAGCGGCACCGCTGATCGGGTCGAGCGAGACGATGAGGCTGCTTCGCGACCGTGTCGAACGCGTTGCTAACACGAATTTCACCGTGCTGATCGAAGGCGAGAGCGGCGTCGGCAAGGAGCTGGTTTGTCGTCAGATCCACGACCTGAGTCCCAGACGTCAGGGTCCTTTTGTGGCCATCAATTGCGCCGCGCTGGTTGAAACCCTGCTCGAAGCAGAGTTGTTCGGGATCGAAGAGCGTACTGCGACCGGCGTCCGGGGCCGCCGTGGCAAGTTCGAACATGCCGACGGAGGCACGCTGTTTCTTGACGAGATCTCCGACCTCTCGATGGCGGCCCAGGCCAAGCTCCTGAGGGTGATTCAGGACCTCACGGTTGAGCGGGTCGGCGGAGTCGGGCCGCGTCAAATCAATACGCGAATTGTTGCGGCCACTAATCGCCCGCTATCGGCACTGGTTGATCGCGGGTTGTTCAGGACCGATCTGTTTTACCGGCTTAGCGGGGTGGAGATCCGCGTCCCGCCGCTGCGGATGCGTAAAGGGGACATTCTCGAGTTGACCCAGTATTTTCTGTCCCGCCATGAGGGACGCGGACGGCTCAGCATGACACCGGCTGCGGTCGATGCCCTGATTGCCTACGACTGGCCCGGCAACGTCAGAGAGCTCGAACGAATGATCGAGGGCGCGATTGCGACGGCCGAGTCTCGGCACATTTGTGTCGACGACCTGCCGGTGAGTTTGCGAGGTGGCTACGGCGAGCATCTCGTCCCGTCGTGCCAGCTGGGTGAGTCGATGCGCGCCTGGGGGAGTCGTTACGCGCGGCTAGTGCTCGAACGAAATGCCGGGAACAAGCGTCAGGCGTGCCTGGCACTCGATATCAGTTACCACACCTTGAACTCGTATCTGAGGTATCGGCCGTCGGCAGCCGCATCCGTGTCGAGCGCGGCGGCGAGCGAGCTGATCTCTCAGAGTTGAGCTACCCGCACGTTCGATCCGGCGGGGGACGAGCTTTCCTCTCGCTTGACCCTTCACGGAGTCGCACAGTACCATTCGGGGGTTCCCTCTATCGAGGTGAACCCCCTTCTTAATGACTGAATCCGCAGCCGCTCCGCTCAAGAAGACACCCCTGCACGCTTCACACGTCGCGCTCGGCGCCCGGATGGTGCCGTTTGGCGGGTGGGACATGCCCGTCGAGTACTCCGGCATCACCGCCGAGCACATGGCGGTGCGCACCGCCGCCGGCCTGTTCGACGTCTCCCACATGGGCGAGTTCGAGATCGCCGGCAAGGGCGCCCTGGAGGCGGTCCAGCACATCACGTCGAACGACGCGTCGAAACTCCAGGTTGGACAGATTCAGTACTCCGGCCTTACTACCCCCGAAGGCACGTTCGTCGACGACCTGCTGGTTTACCGCTTTGGCCCGTCTCACTACCTGCTGGTCATCAACGCCGGCAACATCGACAAGGACGTGCCGTGGATCACCGCACGCGCCAAGGAAGTGTCGCCCGACGTCGCGCTCGTCAACTCGAGCGATCGTTACGCGCTGATCGCCGTGCAAGGGCCGAAGGCACAAGACATCCTGCAGACGCTGACGGCGATCGATCTGCCCGCCATCAAGTACTACTGGTTTGCCCACGGCGAAATTGCCGGCGTCCGCGGCACCGTCTCGCGCACCGGCTATACCGGTGAAGACGGCTTCGAAGTGATGGTCCCGCCCGCGATGGCCGCCAAGGTGTGGGACGCATTGCTCGAGGCAGGGAAGCCGCACGGATTGATCCCGGCCGGACTCGGCGCGCGCGATACGCTCCGCCTCGAGGCCGCCATGCGGCTGCACGGCAACGACATCGACGAGAACGCCACCGTCGTCGAAGCCGACCTCGGATGGATCGTCGGCTGGAACAAGCCGGCCTTCCTCGGCCGCGACGTGCTGCACGCCCAAAAGTCCGGAGGACTTTTAAAAGTACTAGTCGGTTTCGAAATGACCGAGCGCGCCATCGCGCGCCACGGCCACGAGGTGTTCCACAACGGCGAGAGGGTCGGCGTCGTCACCAGCGGCACCCAGACACCGTTCCTGAAAAAGGCGATCGGCATGGCCTACGTGCCACCCGCGCTCAAAGCCCCAGGCACCGAACTCGACATCGATATCCGCGGCCGCAAGGCCAAAGCCATCGTCGTGCCGATGCCGTTCTATAAACGGCCGAAGAAATAACGAATAACGAATATCGAATAACGAACCGAATCACATAGACCGAGAGCCGACATGTCTTATCCAGCAGATCTGAAGTACACGAAAGAACACGAGTGGCTCCGCATTGAAGGCGATACTGGCGCCATCGGCATCACCGACTTCGCCCAGCAACAACTCGGCGACGTCGTCTATGTGGACCTGCCGGATGTCGGCGCGACGATCACGGCGGGCTCGGTGTTCGGGACCATCGAATCGGTGAAGGCCGTGTCGGAGCTGTTCGCGCCGGTGACCGGTGAAGTGGTCGAGACCAACACCTCGATCAAAGACCGCCCCGACCACGTCAACAGCAAGCCGCACGAGACCTGGATGGTGAAAGTCCGCCTCACCAACTCGAGCGAGCTGGCCGGCCTGATGGATGCCGGCGCGTACGAGCAATTGATCCAAAAATGAAGCAGGTTCCCTTTCAGCCCCTCGACTCCTTCGCTCCCAGACACATCGGCCCGCGCGGCGAGGACGTCGCCGCGATGCTCAAAGCGGTTGGCGCCGCGTCGCTCGATCAACTGATCGACGAGGCGATCCCGCCGAGCATCCGCCTCAAGACGCCGCTACAACTGCCGCCGGCGGAGAGCGAATCCGCCTATCTCGCGCGCCTCAAGACGATCGCGAAGAAGAACAAGGTGTTCCGCAGTTTCATCGGCCTCGGCTACAACGACACGCTGACGCCAAGCGTGATCCGCCGGATGGTGTTCGAGAACCCGGGTTGGTACACGCCCTACACGCCCTACCAGGCGGAGATCGCGCAGGGCCGCCTCGAGTCGCTGCTTAATTTCCAGACGATGGTGTCGGACCTGACGGGGATGCCGATGGCCAACGCGTCCCTGCTGGACGAGGGGACCGCGGCCGGCGAGGCGATGGCGCTGCTGCATCGCGTGCAGGGCAAGAAGCTCGGCAATGCCGCCGGCAAGTTCCTCGTCTCCGATCGCTGCTTCCCGCAAACGGTCGCCGTGCTGCGCAGCCGGGCGGAACCGCTCGGTATCGCGGTCGAGATTGTCCGCAGCGACCAGATGAACTTCGCCGCGCCCGACGTGTTCGGCGCGCTCGTGCAGTACCCCTGTGAAGCGGGCAGCCTGTACGATCTGAAACCGTTCATCGACAAGGCCCACGCCGCCGGCGTCAAGGTCGCGGTGGCGACCGATCTCCTGGCGTTGACGCTCGCGACGTCGCCCGGCGAAGGCGGCGCCGACGTGGTGTTTGGCAACTCGCAGCGCTTCGGCGTGCCGCTCGGTTTCGGCGGACCGCACGCGGCGTTCTTCGCCACCAGCCAGGAATTCGTTCGCCACATGCCCGGCCGCGTGATCGGCGTGTCGATCGACGCGCAAGGGCATCGCGCGTACCGCATGTCGCTGCAGACGCGCGAGCAGCACATCCGCCGCGAGAAGGCGACCTCGAACATCTGCACCGCGCAGGCACTGCT
>Ga0136611_10002301_pt1 | contig 13274 bp, 10 predicted proteins | sample AntDrymUQ2232306_2_FD_106645 | JGI IMG/M metagenome (GOLD analysis project Ga0136611, IMG submission 106645) | Polar desert sand microbial communities from Dry Valleys, Antarctica - metaG UQ223 (23.06) | ecosystem: Environmental > Terrestrial > Soil > Desert | place: Antarctica: Dry Valley... | reverse complement strand
TTGGCCGACCACGAAACGGTCTTTCGAGCCGCGTCCGTGCAGCGTCACACCACTCAACCGTCGCGTCCACTGCCCAGAATCGGCGGCCACTCCGTCAGTGCCACGACTTTGACATCGCCCTGCCTAGAACCGGAGGGCACCGGTGCTGACCGTCTCAGAGGGACCGCTACGCCGTTTCCCATCCCTCTTGGGGCTCGCGCGCCTCCCGATACTCCCCCGCCTGAACCCGCCGCGCGTATAATGTGCGGGGGCGACTCGGGCACATCGCAGTAGTGTCTTTCGTCCTGAGCCCGCTCTACGAGGTAGGGACTCTATGGCACAGCTACAGCCGCACGTCTGTCCGATCATAGTCGGGCGGGACCGAGAACTATCCGTCACCTCTCGGCTGCTCGTCGGCGTCGCGAGCGGTAGGTGTGAAATGCTACTCGTCTCCGGAGAGGCGGGGATTGGTAAGAGCCGCCTCGCCCGCGCACTGACGGGTGCCGCGCGGGATCGGGGATTTCGAGTCCTCGAGGGCATCTGCGACGAGCGCGACCGAGACCTCCCCTTCGCCGTATTCGTCGATTGCCTCCGCCAGGAGCTCCACGGTAGGCCCGGCCACCGGATCCGCCAGCTCCTGGAGAAGGACGCGGAGGTGTTTGCCCGCCTCGTACCCGAGCTACGACCGCCCAGCCCGGAGCGGTCGCCCCTAACCGCTGAGCAGGAGAAGCGCCGAATCTTCGAGGCTTTCACGGACCTGTTCGTCGGCCTATCCGGGGAGCGGCCGCTCCTGCTCCTCATGGAGGACCTGCACTGGGCGGACGAGACGAGCCTGGAGCTGTTGCAGCTGGTGCCTCGGCGGCTTGCCGGGGTGCCCGTGTTCATCTTGGCCACCGCGCGCAGCGACGAGCCGGGCAGCTGCCTCGATCCCTGGCTTGCCTTCCTGGAACGCCGCCGCCTCCTCACCCGCATCGAGCTGTCTCCCCTCAACGGGGCGGAGGTCGCTCGGATGATCGAGGCGACGCTGGGCCGGCCCGCGCCGACCGCCGCCGTCGCCGCCATCCAGAGGCGAGCGGAGGGCAATCCCTTCCTCGTCGAAGAGTTCCTCAGGGAGCTCGCTGACACCGCTGACGCACAAAGGTCCGACATCTCACGGTGGCGAACAGTGGAAGCGCTTGATATTCCGTTTGGCGTAACCGAGACGATAAGGCGCCGCCTGAGCAGCCTCGACGCGGGTGCACGGACAGTCGCCTGTCTCGCCGCCGTCGTCGGCAGGCGGTTCACCTTCGAACTCCTCCGCGAACTCACGGGCATGGACGAAGCGGAGCTTATTCACGCCCTGCGAGCGTTGATCGCGCAGCAGCTGGTGACCGAGGAGGCCGGCGATGGGGGATCGGTATTCGCCTTCCGCCACGCGCTCACCCGAGACGCCATCTACCGCGGCCTGCTTGGTCCCGAGCGGCGTCAGCTGCATTCCGCAGTAGCCAGGGCGTTGGGGGTGCGCGCCGATCCGACTCTGGACGGAGAGCTGGGCTATCATCACTATGAGGCCCACGAATGGGCGCCGGCGCTCGACTGCGCCCGTCGCGCGGGCGATGCGGCACAGTCCGTATCGGCCACTGCGGAGGCGCTCTCCCACTATCGGCGCGCGCTGGATGCGGCCGGTCGCCTGGGTCAGCAGGGCGAGTCCGCGGTTACCGAGTTGCATTGCGCTTGCGGCAAGCTCGCAGCCCTACTCGGACTGTATGACGAGGCCAGGGCACACTTCGACTACGCGCTCCTGCGAGCGGGCGCATCCGGCGGTGCCCCGATTGAGCAGCGCGTGCTGTACGAGCTGGCGGGACTGTACGCGAGCCGGGACTACGACGCCGCACTGGCGTACGGAACCCGTGCGCTCGAGTTGGCGCGCGCACTCGGCGACCCTTGTGACGAAGCCAGAGCGCTCAACCGCCTGGGCAATATCGCGGTCAATCAGGCGCGTTTTGACGAGGGTCTCGTGCACCACAGGGCCGCGCTCGGGAGCTTCGAGCGCCTTGGCGACCGCTGGGGCCGCGCCGACTCCCTGGACCTCATCGGCATGGCTCACTACCTGGCCGGCGACGTGCCGGAGGCGCGCGAGGATTTCCGGCAAGCGGTCGAACTCTTCGATGAGCTCGGCGACAAGGAGCGCATCGCCTCCAGCATGACGAGTCGTGCCCTCTACCTGGCCGTGCTGGATGGTCCCTGCGCCTTCGACGGCAGCCCGGACGAGTGCCTCGCCGAGGCCGAGGCAGCGGTCGAGCTATGCCGACAGATCGACTGGCGGGCCGGCGAGGCGTACGCGCTCACGACGGTAGCCTCGGCGCAATTCGGGCGGGGCGACTACGGGGATGGGTTGCGGGCAGCGGAAGCGAGCTATCAGCTCGCCCTCGAGATCGAGCACCAGCAGTGGGCGATCATCTCGCAACTCACCCGGGCGATCGCCCTCGCCGACCTTGGCGACGCCGCCACCGCTCTCTCCATCCTGGAACCGTTGCGGGAAAGTGCCCGCCGGATGGGCGCGGCGCAGTGGATGAGACGGATCGAGGCCTGGACGGCTCATTGCAAGCTCCACCTGGGCCTGATCGAGGAGACGGAGCGGATCCTGCGTCCGCTGCTGCCGGCAGGTCCACGCCCCCGCTCGATCTCCGAACGCCGAGCGCTCTTCACCCTCGCCGAGCTGGAGCTGCGACGGGGCCGGACGGAGCTCGCGCTCGACGCGGTACACCGACTCGAGCTTGGCCCACAGCCCCATCAGGCCGCGCATATGATCCCCGCCGTGCTGATGCTCCGGGCCGAGGCGCTCGGACGGGACGGCCAGTCGGAGGCTGCGCGCACCGCGCTGCTGTCTGCACGCGAGCTCGCCACCCATAACGGCCCGCGCGGTCTCCTGTGGAGGATCAGCGCCGAGCTGGGGATGCTGATCCGGCATAGCGGACGCTCGCCGCGCGACGAACTCGCCAGGGGCAGAGCCGAGCTACTGTCACTGCTCCGGTCCGTCGAGGATGAACAGTTGCGGGACACGATTGCGGGGGCCCCCCAGGCGCGTGTCCTCGGCGTGTCCGATATGAAGGGTTCGGAGCGCGACATCCTCACGCGCCGCGAGCGTGAGGTGGCAGCTATGGTCGCCCAGGGCAAAACGAATCGCCAGATCGCGGATGAGCTCTTCCTCTCCGAGAAGACCGTCGAGATGCACGTGAGTAACAGCTTCGGCAAACTCGGCTTTAGCTCCCGTGCCCAACTGGCCGTCTGGGTTGCGCAGCGCAAACTCCCCGACGGCCGTTAGTGCTCTCACCGCGAGCCGACCTACCTGCCCAACCCCGTATGCGTCTGGCCAGAGAATACAGGGTGGTTCCCGTCCAAACCCAGGGGAATCCACGTCGCGAGCGAGCGGGAGCCGGCTCTATCCTTTCATCAGGGTCCAGATCGGCAACGCGGGACGTGCACAGCAGCCCAGTAGAGAGCGATTAGCAGGAGGAACCTATCATGACGAATACGGCTACGTTCGACCCCGTCGTCTTCAAGCGTACGACGGAGCAGCAGTGGCAGCGTGCCGCCGAGGCGTGGCATCGCTGGCATCCGGTCTTGCAGACGTGGCTCGGCCCCGCCACCGAGCAGATGTTCGACCTGGCGCGGATAGGTCCGGGCAGCCGGGTGCTAGACATCGCCGCTGGTTGCGGCGAGCCAGGATTCACGGCAGCTAGGCGGGTGGGCCAAGAAGGGTACGTGCTCGCGACCGATATATCGGCCGAGATGCTGGTGTACGCCGACAGGGAGGCGAGCGAGCGGGGGCTGAGCCAGTTCGAGACGCGGGTGATGGACGGGGAGAACCTAGAGCTCGAGGACGGATCGTTCGACGCCGTGCTGTCGAGGGTAGGGCTGATCTACTTCCCCGACCGCGCGCGGGCGCTCGCGGAGATGAGACGGGTGCTGGTGCCGGGCGGGCGGCTCTCGGTCGTCGTGTACAGCACCCCCGACCGGAACAAGTTCTTCTCCATACCGGTGGGCATCATCCGCCGGGAAGCCCAGCTGCCACCACCATCGCCCGCGCAACCCGGACCGTTCAGCCTGGGTAATCCGGGCGTTCTGGAGGAGACGCTGCGTTCCGCCGGGTTCTCCGACGTGGAGGTACACGCCGTGCCCTCGCCGCTGCGCCTGCCGTTGGCCGCTGAGTGCGTGCGCTTCGAGCGCGAGTCGTTCGGTGCGCTGCACCAGATGCTGTCCGGTCTCCCACCCGAGCATCAGGACGCGGTGTGGCAGGAGATCGAGCGGGAGCTGAGCCAGTTCGAGCGCGACGGCGGATTCGAGGGACCGTGCGAGATGCTCGTCGGTGCAGGCACCGTGTAATCCTACGTGCTAGGCGAGTGAGGATCGGCATGAAGGTGCAGAGGAAGGAGAGCCGGGATGCGTGTCAAGGTAGCGGCCATCCAGGCCTCGCCGGTCTACCTGAACCGCGAGGCGACGATCGGGAAGGCGGGAGAATTGTGCGCGCGGGCTGCCGGCGAGGGGGCGAGGCTCGCCGTCTTTCCCGAGGCGTTCGTACCCACCTACCCCGACTGGGTATGGCGGATGAAGCCGGGGGACCCGCTGGGGGAAGAGCTCTTCGCGATGCTCCTCGACCAGGCGGTGAGGGTCCCCTCGGCAGCGACCGACGCTTTGGGGACCATCGCCAAGAAGACGGGGCTCTACCTAGCGATCGGGGTCAACGAGCGGGACGCGGACGGCCGGGCTGCGACCATTTACAATACCCTGCTCTACTTCGGCCCCGACGGGACGCTGCTGGGTAAGCACCGCAAGCTGATGCCGACCGGCCCCGAGCGCATGGTGTGGGGCTTCGGGGACGGCTCGACGCTGCTGGGGGCGCCTGAGACACCCTTTGGTCGGGTGGGCGGACTGTTGTGCTGGGAGAACTACATGCCCCTCGCTCGCGCTGCCCTGTACGCCCAGGGAGTGGACATCTGGTGCGCGCCTACCTGGGATCGGGGCGACGCCTGGCTCGCCACCCTCCGGCATATAGCGCGCGAAGGCCGGGTCGTCGTGATCGGGGTGGCGATAGCCAACCATACCGGCGACATACCGCAAGGGACGCCGGGCCGCGAGATCCTGTGGGGTGAGGACGGGTGGATCTGCGAGGGCGGCTCAGCGATTATCGATCCGAACGGGGAGGTGTTGGCTGGCCCGGTCGTTGAGCGCGAGGAGATCCTTGTGGCGGAGGTTGACACGGCGAGCATTGCGGCCTCCCGGCGGGCCTTCGACGTGTGCGGGCATTACGCCCGGCCCGACGTTCTCCGCCTCATCGTCGACACCGAAGCCAGGCAGTTCGTAGGATTGAGTCTGGATGCCAGCGGGGATCCTGCAGACTCTGCCAGGCCCTCATGATCTTCGCGATAGGTAGCAGTACCCTACCCTTACAGAACTAATCAGATGCACCGTTAGCGTGAGTTTTTCCCGAAATGGTGATACTGCTGGCGAATTGTCGTGGCATCAGTGAGCAACTCAGGCGGTGCCCAATGCTTGATGCCGCGATGCTAATGCCGCGAATCGGGACTGGCGAGTCTGCGCCCGGGGTTGCTCCATCAGCCACCCTATAGCGCGTACCAGGTTGATCGCGACGGCTATGAGGTCATTTCTGTAACCGCGTCTTCGCCAACCCGATATAGCGAGCTTGTCTCAGCTCGAACGCCCTAATCCCTTGCGACAGAGTGCCTTCCACCCCCGCACGCATCGCGTGCTGGGGTTGCGATAGCAGCCGGACATTTTCCGTCGGTAAGAGACCCTGTAGCGGGGCAATATCACGCCTGACCAGCTTGTCGGCAACCCTGGGGCAGCCTAGTGCAACCCCATACGAGGTTATGTGTGATGGGGTATAGTGGTGGGTATGAAACAACCTATTTTCGTGCGTCCCCCGACGGACGCCGAGCGCGTGGCTCTGGAAGCTGGCCTGCGCTCGTCCGATGGCTTCACGCTGCGCAGATGCCAGATCCTGCTGGCGAGTGCCCGCGGGGAGCGGGCGCCACAGATCGCGCGGCACCTCGGGTGCGCGAGCCAGACCGCGCGCAATGCCATCCGCGCGTTCAACGCGCAGGGGCGGGAGGCGCTGCATGAGGGCTCGTCCCGTCCTGAGAGGATCAACCGTGCGTTCGATGGCGAGGGAGCCCAGGGACTGCTGGCGCTGCTGCACCAGACCCTGCGGGCGTGCGACAAGCCCACGAGCGTGTGGACGCTGGATCTCGCGGCACAGGTGAGCTTCGAGCGGGGGCTGACACAAACGCGGGTCTCCGACGAGATGATCCGGGTTACTCTCAAGCGGCTGGGGGTGAACTGGAAGCGGGCCAAGAAGTGGATCACGAGCCCGGACCCGGAGTACGCGCGGAAAAAAGCAGTCGCGACCAGCTGATGAGGCTCGCCGAAGCCCACCCTGAGTGGGCGATGGGCTTCGAGGATGAGGTCTGGTGGAGCCGCTTCGAGCAGTCCGCGATGCATTCGTGGATGCCCAGCGACGAGCCGTTGCGGCTCGTCGAGCAGCCGGTCGCGAAACAGGATAAAGAGCCCAAGGCACTAGCGTGCTACGGACTCTCGGTACGACTGCAAGACGCGGATGGGAATGTCGAAGAGCGGATGTGGCTGCGCTTCGTGGGAGCCAGGCCGGTGAGCCCAATGACCACCCGGTTTCTGAGCTGGTGCTGTGACAAACTCCAGGCTCTGGGGAAGACTGCCCTCTTGCTGGTATGGGACAACGCAAGCTGGCATAAGAGCAGGGAGGTGATGGGCTGGATAAAGGAGCACAACCGGGCGGTCAGACAGCGCGATCGCGGGGTGCGCATCCTCCCTTGTCTGCTGCCTTCCAAGAGCCCGTGGCTCAATCCCATCGAGCCCAAGTGGATGCAAGGTGCGAAGCGCCTTCCCGTAAGGGCCTCGCGAAGACGAGGAAACGGCAAGCGCAGGGTGGCAGAGCCCGACCGGCTGCTGAGCGCCGCCGAGCTGGAGCGGCGCGTCTACGACTGCTTCGACTGCGATCATCAGGACCACCTCTCCATCGCACAACAGGCCGCTTGATTCTGCACTAAGGAACTCCATCATCAGCCTGCTACGACACCGACGCTGTCCGAACATCGCGGACGCGCTCAGACACTATAACGCCCACCCACAGCTCGCCTTGTCCCTCATCGGCGCCCAGCCACGGCGACTTTGAAACCCCCCTGACCCGCTCGCGGCAAGCCGTTCACCCGCAGCGTCCGCCCCGATGCTCTACCCCAAATCGGCGTGCGGGCCATCCAGGCCCTCCCCCAGCTCAGTAGCCGCCCTTGAGGGTTCGCCGCCTGCGGGTATAATCAGTGCAGACCACCACCGCCGCACCCGCCCGGCGCCGATGTGGCGGACCAGCAGAGCAATCGGAGGAAGCCCAACGTGGCCGACAACAACCAGCCTAACCCGGATACCGCACAGCGGCCGCGGCCGCCGGGACCGGAGGCACCGAGAGGTGAGCCGAACAACAACCCACCGAGGCAGCGATGGGTTATCCCCCGCTGGGTGTGGTTGGTGCTCGCGCTCGCGCTCCTCCTGAACTGGTTTCTTGCCCCACTCCTGGCCGCGCCGGAGCAGACCAGAGTCATCCCCTATTCCCTCTTCAAGACACAGGCGCGCGCCGGGAACGTCTCGGAGATTACCACCAGCGGGGCCGTGATCAACGGTACATTCAAGAAAGACATAACCTTTCCACCCACCGGCGAGGAGGGTTCCACAAGCTCCACCACCTTTCAAACCCGCGTCCCGGAGTTCGGGGATCGCGACCTCACAAATCAGCTCACCGCGCAGGGTATTACGGTGAACGTGCAGGAGCCGCCCGGTGGACGCTCCCTCCTGCTGAACATCCTACTGAGCTTCGCGCCCACACTCCTGTTTTTCGCCTTCATGCTCTTTCTCCTCCGGCGCGCTACGCGTTCGTCGCAAGGGGGGGTATTCAGCCTGGGCCGCAGCAGAGCAAAGCGCTACGCTGCGGAGTCGGACGAGACCATGCGGATCACCTTCCAGGATGTCGCGGGCATCGAGGAGGCGGAGCAGGAGCTCGTCGAGATCGTCGACTTCCTGAAGAACCCAGAGAAATATCAGCGCCTCGGTGGCACGATCCCGAAAGGTGTGCTCCTCGTCGGGCCACCGGGCACGGGCAAGACGCTGCTCGCGAAGGCGGTCGCGGGCGAGGCGGACGTGCCGTTCTTCAGCATGTCCGGCTCCGAGTTCATCGAGATGGTAGTTGGTGTCGGCGCCTCGCGCGTGCGCGAGCTGTTCAGCAACGCAAAGAAAGAAGCGCCCGCAATCATCTTCGTGGACGAACTGGACGCGATCGGCCGACGCCGAGGGGGCAATGCGAACTTCGGCGGCGGCAGCGACGAACGAGAGCAGACGCTGAATCAGATCCTCGTGGAGATGGATGGCTTCGATGGCCGCAACGCCGTAATCGTGCTCGCCGCCACGAACCGGCCCGATGTGCTCGACCCAGCGCTGCTGCGGCCCGGCCGCTTTGACCGCCGGGTCACCGTGCAGCGCCCCGACCGCTTGGGCCGCAGGGCGATCCTGGAGGTGCATACGCGCGGCGTGCCGCTCGATCCCAACCTCAGTCTGGAAACGATCGCGGAGACCACACCAGGGCTCGTCGGCGCGGACCTGCGTAACCTCGTCAACGAGGCCGCACTGCTCGCCGCGCGCCGCGAGAAGCCGTTTGTGACCCAACTCGACTTCTTCGATGCTATGGAAAAGATCATCCTTGGCGCGGCGCGACAGCTTGTGCTCAGCGAGGACGACCGTCGCCGCGTCGCGTATCACGAAGCCGGCCACGCGATCCTCGGCCTGCTCGTGCCCGATGCGGACCCCGTCCACAAAGTAACCATTGTGCCGCGTGGACAGGCGCTCGGCGTCACGTACTCCGTCCCGGCAGACGACCGATTCAACTACACCGAGCGCTACCTCCGGGGCAGGATCGTCGGTGCGCTCGGTGGCCGGGCGGCAGAGGAGATCGTGTTCGACCTCGTGACAACCGGCGCGGAGAACGACCTGAAGCAGGTCATGGAGATCGCGCGACAGATGGTCACGCGGTGGGGCATGAGCAAGGAGGTCGGATTGCTGTACCTCGCCGGCAACGAGGGAGAGGACTTCCTCGGCTCGTCCGGCGGCGGTGTCTCCCGCGACTTTGGCGAGGGACTCATCGCGACCGTGGACAAGGAAACTCGCCGAATCATCGATGAGTCATACCAGGACGCGATAAGCGTCCTCATACGTGAGCGATCCAGGCTGGACGCCCTGGCGGATGCCCTGCTGAAGCGCGAGTCGCTCGACGAGGACGAGATCCTCCAGGTGGTGGGGCTGCCTGCGACGGCCCGTTCCAGGCCAGCCCTGGTCCAGGCATCTACCACAACAACACAAAAAGGATTGACGACTCAGTCAAATACCGACCACGTATGAGCGGCCTTGCCGTGTCATGACGAATACGCCTGCGCCGTAGCGACATGTCACTCTGAGCCGCAGTAAAGGATCGGTGGTCCTGATTCGGTGCACTATACCCAATCCAGGTAAATGTCGACGCTCTATTGTGTGTAAGGGCACCGCTTGCCATGCCCCTGTGGCGCTGGGACAAGCAATCAGCCGGTTCGCATCGATGATAGCGCGCTGTCCTGGCGGTTCTTCTTGACTGCGCGATCATCTCACTTGCTGCACCTCGTCAACTGCCGCGCTGCGCCAAGCTTCACCCAAACCGGCTCGGCAAGCGTTCTCTTGCCGCCCACCTGCGTTGGAATACGCTGTGTTTGGTGCCAGGTGCAACACATACGCCTTCGCTGCTATAGTTTCTCTGTCATGCTTGGCCCTTCAACCCAACATCATACTCGTCGCAGGCCCGTGCGCGGTGGGTGCATGCGCCGGTTCATGCTGCTCGCGCTACTTCTTGGCACCGGGTGGCTGCTGTTCATCGCGGTACGGGTCGAAGCCGTCGGGAGACTCGACGATGCGGCACAGTCCGACGCTATCGTCGTGCTCGGCACCGCGCAGTATCAGGGCACGCCCTCCCCCGTCTTTCAGAGCCGACTCGACCACGCAGCCGATCTGTATCGCCGGGGTCTTGCGCCGCTGATCGTGGTCGCGGGCGGTAAGCAAGAGGGTGACCTGTACACCGAGGCAGCGGCGGGCACACGCTACGTAGAGGCGAACGGAGTGCCGCGAGAAGCGCTGCTCGCCGTCGCCGAGGGGAACGACACCCTGACGAGCCTGCGCGGTGTCGCGCGCGAGTTGCGGGAGCGGCAGCTGCGGTCAGTTGTGCTCGTCAGCGATCGCAGACATATCTTTCGCTCACGCGCGATGACCTCGGGCCTGCGGCTCCAGCCGCGCAGTTCGCCCACAAACAACAGCCCCGCAGAGGGTACCGCCCTCTTGCGCGTGCGCTATACCGCCCGCGAGGTCGCCGCCTATACCAAATATCTGCTAACCCGCTCGTACGTTCCACTGGGATCGTCTGGGGCTGGGTGACGATCCTCGTCAACTCATCGCTCCGTTGAGCGGGGGCCGAACACGTCGCGCACGGTCCCGGCTCGGCTTATGAGCGCGGTGTCGTCGTGGTGCTATCGTCGGACTGCTGTGACGGGTAATCGGTGTCCGTGGCTGCATCTCGGCTCGTCACGGTCGTGGAATCGTTCGTCGCGGTTGTCGCGGTCGTGGAGTCGTCCGCCCTGCTTGGGATGGTACTGGTTTCCACAGTACCCGTAGTACCCGTAGTGGTGTCGGCCATCATCCGTGAACTGGTGTCGTCCGTCTGTGCCTGGTCCCAGCCCATACTGTCCACCTGGTCCTTCGCAATGTTCAGGTAAACGCGATCGTGCTCGATACCGGTGATGGCCGACGTGGGAATGTAGATGTCCTTCGTGAACAGGAATCCCTTCGTCACAAGCACGTAGTTCGGGCCGAGGTCACTGACGTCGCCGATCTTGTCCCCGTCGCTCCCGTAAACGTCCCATCCGTTCTGTATCTGACCTACATCCATAGACAGTTCGGCAGACAGTTCGGCAATTATGTTTCTTTCTTATCATATTGCCGGTGGCGAGAGTTCCATCCTTGCCTCCCACCGGTGGCTAATGCACACCTTGTGCTTTGCAGGAGATCGGGGTAGAAGAGAGGGCTGCTCTTTCTTCTACCCCCTGCGCGAATCACACTGGACCCAACAAGTACCAGTCGCTACCTCGCCCTGACATCCTCATCAAGCGGGTTATCGCTACGACGGTCGACGTCAACGTTACCAAGTTCCTCGATATTCACCTGCTCGCGCCGAACGGTGTCTGTCACGCCCTCCGTGCTCTCTACCGTCCGCTTGTCGATCTCGACCTCCTCCGCGACACGGGTCTGCTTATCGACCTCTACCCCCTCCTCGCGCACCGGGACACTGATTGTCCCACCCTGAAACGCCTCGGAGGTCTCACTCGTAGAGTCGCTCGCGTCCACGCTGCGCACCGTGACCTGCTCGCGAGTTACCGGCACTTCCAGCGTCTGCTCCTCCTCGACCACGTCCTTGCTCACGCGCACCTCACCCGAGTCGCGCGTGCTCTTGGTCGCCTGCAACTCCTCCTCGTGACGCTGCACCCGAACGTCATCGTCGTCTGTTTCCATTGTCCGCGCAGGTTCGGCATGCTCGGTCGTGATGTACTCCTGCGCCGCCCCGGTGCTCATCGTCTGGTCCGTCCCTGTGCCACTCCGCACCGACGATGCCGATGCGCTGTCCACGTCAGCCATAGGCGGCTCGTCCCAGCCCATACTCTCGACCTGATCCTTCGTGACGTTCAAGGTCACACGGTCGTCCTCGATATCAGTAATTGCAGAGGTCGGGACATACAGGTCCTTCGTGAAGAACATCCCCTTCTGGACGAGGACGTAATTCGGCCCCACTTCATCGACATCGCCCACCTTCTCACCGTCGCTGCCGTACACATCCCAGCCGTTCTGGATCTGGTCGATATTCATCGTGCCCGTAGTCGCCGTGCCCATGTCAGGGGCGTCGCTCGCAGTCGCGTATGCACGATCCGACGTTCCTGCGTCTTCATCACCCTCAATGACGGCGCTGCGATCCGTAGGCTCGTCGCTCCCGCTCGTCGTCGTGTACTCCGTGGGCGATGTTGCCGTCTGGTCTTGGGCACCGGCACGAGCCTCCGCAGTAGATGTACTGGACACCGTACCATGATCCTCGGTCCGCCTGCTGTTCGTGCCGCTTCCGGCGTTCGGGTCTTCCAGCAGCCCTTCCTGATTCTCGTTCGATGACATACTGCCCCCTTTATGGGATACTTCGGCCATATGACCACACGAGGAGGGAACAAACTCCCCCATCGTGCAGAACGTTGCAGAGCGCGTGCCACTGTGACTGCCCCGCATCCACCCTGAGGCGCCCACACAACAGTCGGACGGACTACAAGTACGATATCCCTAGCTGAAAGGAGACCACATGAGTGAGAAGCGGCCGCACATTGCAGTGGTGAACGACGATACGACGTTCCTGCGACTCATGGAGGACTTGCTGCGGACCGACGAAGGGTACGAGGTCTCAACATGCATCGTCGGGACCGAGGGATACGAGTTCATCCGTCGGTTACAGCCCGATCTGGTGATCCTCGATCTCATCTTCGGCCCCGCAGAAGAAGGCTGGCGCACCCTCGACCTGCTCACGCTCGATCCGCAAACGCGCCGCATTCCGGTAATCGTCTGCTCGGCGGCACTCCAGCTCCTGCATCATCACCGGGAACATCTCGAGCAATTCAATGTATACGTTCTACCGAAGCCATTCGACCTCGACGTACTGCTCGACCAGGTCCGCTCAGCCATCGTCGACCCGCGCAAGGGCACGATCTCGGCATCGCAGCCTCCTGCTGCGGACCCAACGCCCACGGAATAGCATCCGCGCCGCCGAAACAAGCGCAGGTTTCCGCTACCTGTCCGGGCTGCTACGTCGCATCCCTCAGTCTGCGCATCCCGACGAGCAGCTTGCTGCACACTTCTCCACCAGGCAGCGTCAGGCATGCCGAAATCTCCCGTACTTTCAGGCCGCGAAAGTATCCTGGCTCCGTGACCACGCACACATCTTGCGCTAGTTCGTCGCATAGCTCCGCGTGTACGTGGAGCGGCCCTGCACAAACGGTACACGCGAGCCGTTCGCAACGCGCGCGTCGCACGGCACGCATAAGGCTCGCCTCTATTCCTCGCATCGGCTCGGCGCCGATATCGACCGTTACAGGGTTGACGAACGACTCCTGGAC
>Ga0136611_10002300_pt1 | contig 13276 bp, 12 predicted proteins | sample AntDrymUQ2232306_2_FD_106645 | JGI IMG/M metagenome (GOLD analysis project Ga0136611, IMG submission 106645) | Polar desert sand microbial communities from Dry Valleys, Antarctica - metaG UQ223 (23.06) | ecosystem: Environmental > Terrestrial > Soil > Desert | place: Antarctica: Dry Valley... | reverse complement strand
TCCAATTCACTCAAACGCTCGTCTGCTGAAAACAAACCTACCCTGTTGTCTCGATGGTATCGCATGGGAAAATTGTACCAAAGGAAAAAGAAAGGGGAAGCAATGGGTTTTTAGAGGTGCCCAGTCGACTACGTAAACAGATTGAGAAGAGAACTGCATCGCTTGAAGCGCAGCACGAGAAAGATCCACAAGACTTTGAGACACAACACGCTCTGGGTATTTTGCAGATGACGGAGCGCCGCTGGGACATTGCCAACGAATACTTGGATTCCGCGTACCGCCTGAATCCACAAAGTTTGGAAGTGCAAATAAATACCGCTGCTATCTTAGCGCGGCGCGGTAGGTATCGCCCGGCTCTTGATTTACTAGAGAAAGCACATCAGGCATGGCCGGGTTCACCGCTGGTACTTTTCAAGCAAGCCGTGACTGCATTGGAGGCACGGCAGCCGGTGCAAGCTCTTCGAGCTGTGGAGCAGATGGAACGCCTATGCAAGGCGAACCCCACTGCAAGCTGTAAGTACCACGATGCTGCGCTGACCTTGCGCGGCCTGGCACTGCTGCTACAAGGGCAATTACCACAGGCCAAGGAAGCTCTAGACTCCGCCGCGCAGCACTTGGGCGCAACACCTTTGAGCGCTGCGCCCGAATTAAGTGACAAAGCAATATCAAATGAGGCAACTTCTCCCTCTCAGCAACCGGATGAAGCTGACCACGACGAGAACCACGCTGAAGCGGAGGACCTGGATTTCGATGCTTGTCCACTCAAGAGTGGCGAAGCCGATATGCATAATAACTTAAGCATCGTCGAAGCGGCGATGGGCAACTCGATAGATGCCATTAGACGCTTGGGGCTGGCTTTAAAACTGGAGCCGGAACATCCGCAAGTACATAACAATCTGGGTGTTATCGCCTACCAACATGGTCATTTGAACCTTGCTCTTCGTCATATGGAGTTAACCCTGCACTTGGAAGAAGCGACAGGGGACGTCCGCTCAAGCACACATAACCACTTGGGTGTCGTTTATGCGGCTCTGGGCAACAGGTCAAAAAGCTCTGTACATTTTCGCCAGGCCGGTGGTTACGAACGAATGGAGTTCGAGACCTACTATAACCTCGGGCGCTCTGCGCTAGAGGCGGCCCGCCAAGCAGAGGCTGTATCGTATTTACGCCATTCGCACGGCCTCAATGCGCGTAATGCCGATCTTCACGTTTTGATGGGGATCGCCTATATGACGAGCCGCAAAAGCGAGCTGAAGGCGGAAGCACTCAAGTCCTTCAAAAATGCCCTGCAATTGCAACCTGAGCATTACATTGCAATGGTCAATCTGGCCCTGGCATTGTTAGAGGCGGCATATCCCGCAGAAACAGTTGAAAAGGTTATACGTCAGGTACACAAAATGCATCCTGAAGGTGGGGAAGCTCGGTTTCTACATGGTCTACTGTTGCTCCAGGGTGATGACGAGGACACGCTCTTGGCTCAACGCCAGTTCGCCTTATCGTCACACGCCCGCCCTGATCTACTCGCCGCAACCTATAATTTCGCTTTATGTGAGTACTGTGCAGGGGCTTATCAAAGTGCTGTGCTACGCCTCCAGGGCGTTCTGAAAAGCGATGCTTGTTTCGGGCCGGCATATTATCTTCTGGGCTTCGGGCACATGCGGGCCAAGCGTCACGACGAGGCGTTAGAGGCATGGTTAAAAGCCGTAGCGTACGAGCCCGATAACGCAGACCTACAGGCGAATTTAGGGTTCGTTTACTATCAACTCGGCGAGTGGTTAAAAGCTGCCGCCGCGTATGATCGCGCGCATAAAATAGCGCCTGACCAAATCGACCTTTTGTCCTGTATAGGACTTTGCTATGCGCGCGCGGGAAACCAGATGAATGAGGCTCACGAAGCAAATACGGCACGACGCGCAAACCCTCTCCTGAACATGACCAAGCAACAAAAGGCCCAGAACGAGGCTAACAATACTAGAGAAATCAAAGACTGGACAGAAGTCATGTACAAGGCGATCATGAGTTTTACCATTCATTTGCAACACCAGCCCAATGACCCCATCCTACACTCCAATCTGGGGGTAGCCCATTGGTACAATAAGGAAGTTGAAAAAGCTATAGGGCAATGGCGCATCGTAGGCAAGCTTGATCCTCGCTATGCCGCTCGCCTCACTTCGGCTGAGGAGCACACCTACGATGAATCCGGATTGGCCTTTAGACCCTTCAACTGGCGCCGTCATGTCGCGAAGATAGCGCCTCTCATGCCGCGTCCTCAGTTGCGTCTAATACCAGTAAGCCACGAACCCGCTCTGAATCCAGTCACACCCGATCCTGAATCAGAAAGCCTGTCCCAGATGCGTTACAAGCTTGATTGCACCATGCGCGCCCTAACCTGGAACGAATTAAGCCACGAAAAGAAAAACAAGTCGGATGTAACTACCTGATATACGCAACACTCGCAGTTTAAATCTCGCATGCTGGATGCTACGCGCAAAACCTTGCCGAAGTAAGTTGTTCGAGTAGCCAGGGGGACAGTTAGCCGTCTTGAACCACCACGACTTGCAAACAAAAAGTACGCCTGAACTCAGGCGTACTTTTTGTTTGTGCGAGGCTATTTCGGAGTCGGCCAATAGCCGTCTTTGAGCGTAAATTTGCGCTCATCGACCGGCTGGCTCAAGGTGCGGTAGCGCGGGCCGCGCGTCCAGTGCGCCTTGCCCAGAAAAAGCGTGTGCCATTGCGGCGGCAGGTTTGTCTTGAATGCCTCGCTCATGTCCGAGCCGTCCCAGTAGGGAAACAGCGAGGCGCCGTAGCCGGCGATGATGATGGCGCGCTCTTTATCGCTGCGAATCTGGCCTGTCGCGTGAATCAGGGTTTCGCTGAACAAAAGCGTCGAGCCGGCGGGCGCGACAACCTGGTGAATCAAGGAGCGATCTTCGTAAGCGCGCGCGGCGACTTCACTGTCGTCCAAATCCATTTTGTGGCTGCCGGCGATGACGACCGTGCCGCCGTCGTCAGGGCCAAGATCGGTCAGCATCGTCAGCGTTTTCACGAAGTTGCAATGATACAATTCGTTTTTAGAGTGGCTGGCAAAAGGCACGTCGGTGCCGCGATGAAAACCGAAAGTCGGCTCAGCATCGAACGTGTCGCCGGGAATGCGGCTGTTGATATGCGCGTCATATTCCAGCAGCCGCGCTTCGCCGCCGATGAGTTCTTCGCACATGGAAACCAGGCGCGGATGCGAAACGAACGCCGTCAAAACCGGATCGGCTTCGAGCAGGCCGCCCATGTAAACGTGGTGCGCTTGATTGATCGAAGCGAACGGCTCGTGCGCCAGGCGCTCGCGAGTCGGCTCGCGCAATTCGCGCTTGATGCGTTGCAGCGCGTCCAGTATCTGGCCGCATTCGTCGCGCGAAAGCGCATCTTGCACGATCACGTAGCCGAAAACTTCCAGATGATAACGCTGCGCCGGCGTCAAGGCTGGAAACGGACGCTCGAATCCCGGATTGTTGAAAGTTGGAATCATCGAATCTCCTAAAAGTACGCCTGAATTTGTGCCCCGAAAGGTCACCCGTCAGGCATTGTAACAGAATGCCTTTGGGTATTTTAGTGTCTGCCATTTTCTATGTCTTAACTGTTCAAGCGCAAGGAAGCGCGGATGCTTTTTGTCTGGCGCAAGCAACTAAATCATTGCGTATGCCCCGACGAAATTTCCGACTGCCATCTGCTTTGTTGTGCCCGAGTTGTGCCCGAATTTTTGTTGCGTCCGGTTATTCAGGCGTACTTTTTGTTAAATTGAAATCAATGATTTTTCGTTTTTTAACAGCCGGCGAATCGCACGGGCCGAGCCTTTGCGCCATCGTCGAGGGAATGCCGGCGAACGTGCCGCTTGTGGCGGAGCAAATCGACACTCATCTGGCGCGGCGCCAGGCGGGCTACGGGCGCGGCGGGCGCATGAAGATCGAGACCGACAGGGTCACGTTTTCCGCCGGCGTGCGCCATGGATTGACAATCGGTTCGCCGATTACCTTGAATGTCGAAAATCGCGATTACGCTTCGTGGGGCGACGTGATGAATCCGGCGCCGGTGGAAGAATACGCGCACGATTCGGTGAAAACGCGCCCGATTCAAATTCCGCGACCGGGCCACGTCGATTGGGCCGGCGGCCTCAAATATCGCAGCGTCGCCGATATGCGAAATATCCTGGAGCGTGCCAGCGCACGCGAAACCACGATGCGCGTCGCCGCCGGCAGCGTCGCGCGCGCTCTTTTAGAAGCGTGCGGCATTTTTCTAGGTAGCCACGTCGTCGAAATCGGCGGCGTCAATGCGGGTGAAGTTGTGCGGCCAAGCGCGCGGGAAATCAATTCTATCGCCGACAAAAGCGAAGTGCGCTGCCTCGATTCCAGCGTCGAAGAAAAGTTTAAATCGCGCATTGATGCGGCGCGCGAAAGCGGCGACACCGTGGGCGGCGTTTTTGAAGTTGTCGCCGATGGAATTCCCGTCGGGCTGGGTTCGCACGTCCACTGGGATCGCAAATTGGATGGGCGATTGGCGGGTGCGTTGATGAGCATTCACGCGATGAAAGGCGTCGAAATCGGGCTGGGTTTTGAAGCCGCGCGCCGTTCGGGTTCGCAGGTTCACGACCCATTTGTTTCAGGCGAACCTCTGGCGCGGCCATCGAATAACGCGGGCGGCCTGGAAGGCGGCGTGACCAACGGCGAGCCTCTGGTTTGCCGCGTCGCAATGAAGCCGATTTCGACGCTAATGAACGCGCTGCCTTCTGTCAACGTGACAACAGGACAGGCGACGGCGGCGCACGTCGAGCGCAGCGATTATTGCGCGGTTCCGGCGGCGGGTGTTGTCGGCGAAGCGATGGTCGCGATTGTCCTGGCCAACGCTCTGCTGGAAAAATTCGGCGGCGATTCGCTGGAAGAAATTGTCGAGCGCATGGAAGTTCATCGCGCTTTTACGCTGTCGCAAATCAAGAAATGGGAAGAAACGGGCGAATGACAAAATTTGGATTTTTCTCAAAAGTGCGCGCAGCCCGGCGAATGAATTCGCGGCTGTTGGGCGCTACGTGCCAAGTGTCCGCCTGCGCGGACACGACGCATTTTCGTTGTGTCCACGAAGGTGGACACTTAGCCGAAGGCTCTCCTGCCGCGATTTTAATCGCTGGGCTGCGAAAATCAAAAGTACGCCTTTATTCGGGCGTACTTTTCGTTGTGGCGCTTTCAATTTCGCCGTGCTACGCTGCGCCGGCGCAATCGAGCGCGCCGAGCGCGGGCGGTTATTCATCGGATAACGGCTCCGATTTCGGCGTTGGATTGAACAGAAATTCAAACGGTCGCGAGCCGATTGCGGTTCTGGGATTGGGCGGGAAATCAATGCGCGGAGCGGTGCCGTGGATCGGCTTGCGCTTGTCGGAATTGCTGGCACAAAAACTCGCGCCGGTGATGGGCGACGCGCCTTCAACGGCGAATGTGGCGCAGTTTCTCGCCGCTCGCGGCTTGCGCGCGGGCGATTTCTCGTGCCCGCAAAACGCCGGCGGCGCCGTGTTTTCGGCTTTGAAAAAGGATGCGATCTGGAAAAAACGCGTCGGCCTGGCCGTGATGGGCGACGTGACGCTAAGCGGAATCGCGCACGGCAAGGGCGCGCTGCAAGCCGCGAGTTTTGCAAATGAAAACGCGACGCTGACGATTCGCCTGCGCGCGATTCGGCTGGCCGATTCGACGTTTTCGCCAGTCGTAACAATCGCGGCGCCGGCGCGCGAATGGGCGCAAATTCCCGCGCGCACGGCGCTGGCGATTCTCGATTCGTTGGGCGTAAGTCTCAGCGAAGACGAGCGCACGAATTTGGTGCGCGATGCTTCGCCTTTATCAGCCAACGCGACAAGCGAGCGCCTGCGCGCCGAGCAGCGATTGGGCGAAGGCATCGCCGCCGCGCTCGATTGCCGCGTTTTGTCGGGCAAATCGAATAAAGAAAACTGGCGCGCGGCGGCTTTGCGGGGCGAAACGGCCTTGGAAATTTTGCGCACGATTGGAAAAACCAGGCCGCAAATCGGCGACAAAAACGCGGCGGCGCAAATCGCGGCCAGCGCCAAAAACTGGATTTCCTACGCGGCGACAACCACGAAGTCGGCGCGTTTGCGTGCGGCGCGCTAGCATCGGCGTTTGGGTTTTGCAAGGTAGCGCCAATTCAAAAGTACGCCGTTATTCGGGCGTGCTTTTTATGGTTTGACCGCGCAAGGAGCGGTGCGCTAGAATGATTAATGAATTTCCCCGAAAGGCTTTGCCATGTTGCGAATGACCATTGAAGGCGTCGGGTTCGATCACCGGCGCCAAACCGTTGTCGTGCTCAAAGATTGGGACTCGCAAAAGCTGTTGCCGATCTGGATCGGCGCCGCCGAAGCCAAAGCCATCGCGTTGCAAATGGAAGGCACAACGCCGCCGCGCCCGCTGTCGCACGATTTGATGCTGGCGTGCGTGGCGCTTGGCGGCGGCGAAGTTTCGCGCGTCGTCATCAACGATTTGCAGGACAACACTTTTTTCGCCACGATTCACATCGAAACGCCCGGCGGCGCGCTACACGTCGATTCGCGCCCCTCGGATGCGATCGCGCTGGCGGTTCGCGCCAAGTGTCCGGTTTTCGTCGATGGCGGCGCGCTTGAAGCCTTGATCGACATGAACGGCGAAGCAAGCGGCGAAGACGAAACCGCAACGCCTGAAGACGATTCGCCCTTGCCGCCAGGAATCAGCGAACTCGATCCGTCAAAACTTCCAAGCGATATTTCCGACGACGACATGGATCGGTTTAAGCGGCTTGTTGGAGACTTGGATTTGTAGGCGGGAGGCGGGAGGCGGGAGGCAGGAAACCGGAGGCACAGCGCGATGCAGGAACGGGGTTTCCGCGATCTGCGTGTTTATCAAGCGGCTTATGCGGCGGCAATGGAGATTTATGAAATCTCCAAAGGCTTCCCGAAAGAAGAACGCTATTCGTTGACTGACCAGGTTCGGCGCTCTTCGCGCAGCATTGTCGCCAACATTGCTGAAGGTTATCGCAAGCGGCCTTATCCGAAATTATTCGTGCCCAAGATGATCGAAGCTGATGGCGAAGTTGCAGAAACACAAGTCTGGCTCGACATGGCGCGCGACTACACTTATCTGTCGGATGAGAAGCACGACGACTTGACTGAACGTTACCAGCAAATCGGCAAAATGCTGGGCGCCATGATCGCCCGCCCCGAACGCTTTTCTCAAGTCACTTCAAAACAACCCTAAATTCAGGCGTACTTTTCCCGCCTCCCGCGTCCCGCCGCCTGCCTCCATTTGCTAAAATATCTGCCACACGCTTTCAGGAGAATTCAATGGCACAAAAAGAAGTCGGCATCGGACTGATCGGTTATGCCTTTATGGGCAAGACGCACTCGAACGCGTATCGCCAGGTCGATAAATTTTTCGATACACCCGTGAAACCCGTGCTGCGCGCGATCTGCGGGCGCAACGAAGCCAATGTTTCAAAAGCCGCCGAGCATCTGGGCTGGCAAAGTTATGAAACCGATTTTCGCAAATTGATCGAACGCAGCGACATCGACATCATCGACATCGCGAGTCCGGGCAACGAGCATTTGCCGATGGCCTTGGCCGCAGCCGCCGCCGGCAAAACCGTGTTCTGCGAAAAGCCGCTCGGCAACACGCTGGACGAAGCCAAACAAATGACCGACGCGGTCGAGAAAAGCGGTTCGGTCAACATGGTTTGCTTTAATTACCGCCGCGTCCCGGCTGTCGCGCTGGCCAAGCGCATGATCGAAGACGGCACGCTGGGCAAGATTTATCACTTTCGCGCGCGCTACTTGCAAGACTGGATCGCCGACCCGAATTTCCCGCTGGTGTGGCGCTTGAAAAAAGAAGTCGCCGGAAGCGGAACGCTGGGCGACATCGGCGCGCACATCATCGACTTGTCGCAATATCTCGTCGGAAATCTGACCAGCGTCGCCGGAACTCTCGAAACTTTTATCAAGCAGCGGCCTTTGCAAGCCGCATCGACGGGAACCGAAGGACTGGGCGCCGCCGCATCAGAAGAAATGGGCGAAGTCACCGTTGACGACGCCGGCGTTTGGTGCGGACGCTTCGGCAACGGCGCGCTTGGCTCATTTGAAGCGACGCGATTCGCGCATGGCCGCCGCAATTTCAACACGTTTGAGATTAATGGTTCAAAAGGCAGCGTCGCGTTCAACTTCGAAAGGATGAACGAACTGGAATATTACAACGCCGAAGACCCCGACGACCGCCAGGGTTTCCGCACCATCAATGTCAACGAAGGCAGCCAGCCGTATTCGGGCGTTTACTGGCCGCCGGGCCATATCATCGGCTACGAGCACAGTTTCATCAACACCGTTTCGGATTTGCTGAACGCGCACGCCGAAGGCAAAAGCAAGCATCCGACGTTTCGCGAAGGCGCGCAAATCAACGCCGTGCTCGACGCGATTGAAAAAGCGTCGGCGAGCAAGCGTTGGGAAGAAATCGAACAGTTGTAATCGGGTTCGGGGTTCCGGGTTTCGGGTTCCGAAATCGGCTGCAACCAGAAAGTACGCCTGGAAATAGGCGTACTTTTCGGAACCCCGAACCCGGAACCCCGAACCCGAATTATGAAAATTTATCTCGACGGCCAGCTTGTGGCTAAAGAAGACGCGAAGATTTCCGTTTTCGACCACGGCTTTCTCTATGGTGACGGCGTGTTTGAAGGCCTGCGCGTTTACAACGGGCGCATTTTTCGGCTCGACGCGCACCTGGAAAGACTGGAAAGATCGGCGCGCGCGATTCTTCTCGAATGGCCAATTCCGCTGGAAGAATTCAAGCAGGCGATCATCGACACAGTGCGCGCAAATGAAATCCGCGACGGCTATATTCGCGCGATTATCTCGCGTGGCGCGGGAGATTTGGGCCTTGATCCGCGCAAATGCCCCAAAGCCACGGTCGTGATTATCGCCGATAAAATCGCGCTTTATCCGCCCGAAGTTTACGAGCAGGGCATGGAATGCGTGACTGCTTCGACGCGCCGCTCGCGCCAGGATGTGCTGTCACCCGCGATTAAATCGCTCAATTATCTCAATCACATTCTGGCGAAAATCGAGTGCATTCGCGCCGGCGTTCCCGAATGCGTGATGCTCAACGATCAAGGCCTTGTCGCCGAATGTTCGGCGGATAATATTTTCATCGTCGCGGCTGATTATAGTGGAAATATCGAATTGCGCACGCCGCCGATTTCCGCTGGCGCGTTGGATGGAATCACGCGCGACGCGATTCTGGAACTCGCGCGCGCGATGGAGATTCGCTGCGTCGAATGCGACATCGCCTTGTTCGACATTTACAGCGCGCGCGAAGCGTTCCTGACCGGAACCGGCGCCGAAGTCGTGCCGATGACGATGCTCGACAGCCGCAAGATCGGCGACGGCACGCCCGGCGAACTGACCCGAAATCTCATCGCGGCCTATCGCGAACTGACGCGCAGCGAAGGCGACGATTTGTTCGTTTAAATTTCAAATGGGACACGGACGCTGCGCGTTCACGGAAACGCGCGGATGAACGCGGATTTACAGGTTATGGCCCAGCGAATAAATTCGCGGCAGAGGAGCCTTCGGCTAGAAGTCCGCCTGCGCGGACAAATTCGTGTCCACGCAGGTGGACACCGGGCTGAAAGCCCCGCTGCCGCGAATTTATTCGCTGGAGCGCAAGCCTAAAGTACGCCGTTATTCGGGCGTACTTTTCTTCTTATGTCAGACGAAAACGTGGAATTTTCAGGTGGCGCGGACGGCGAATCGCTCGATTTCGAGGCGCTGATGGCCAGCCTGCACGAATCGCCGCGCGCGGCGTCGCCGGTCGTGTCCAGTCGCTGCGCGCGTTGCGGCATGACGTGGGATCGCTTGCGCGAAGACGGGCGCGCCGGTTGCGCGACGTGTTACGAAACTTTCGCCGACGAACTGCGCGCCGTGATGGAAAAGTCGCAGCGCGGCGCGGCGCATCTGGGCAAAACGCCGCGCGCCGCCCAAAAACGCCGTCAGCGATTGTTGCTTTTGCGCGCGCGACGCGATCATCAACTGGAGCTTTTGCAGCGCCGTTTGCAGGAATCGGTCGCCGCCGAAAAGTTTGAAGAAGCCGCCAAATTGCGCGACAAAATCCGCATTGTGGAATCGACGATTGTCAGCGACTCGTAAGCGGGAAGCGGGAGGCAGGAAGCAGGAAAAGTACGCCTTAGTTCGCACGTGTTTTTCCGCTTCCTGCTTCCTGCCTCCTGCCTCCCGCACCATGACTGCACCTTTGCTTCTCACAACTTTCGAGCGCACCGCGAAATGGATGCGGCGCGGCGGGCGCGATGCCGACATCGCGCTGTCTTCGCGCGTGCGGCTGGCGCGCAACCTGCGCAAATTCGAGTTTCCTCATCGCGCACAGCCCGCCGACTTGATGATGATTCGCCATCGCGTGTGGCAGGCGCTGCACGCGACCGGACAAGCGCCCGGCGGCCTGGCCGATGCGCGCCTGCTTTCGTTTGAGGAATTCACCGGCTGGGAACGGCAGAGCCTGATTGACCGCTATATTTCGTCGCGCGAGCACATCGCGCAGGAACTGGGGCGCGGCGTGGCGGCCAGCGCCGATGCCGGCGTTTCGGTCATGGTCAACGAAGAAGATCACATTCGCATTCAAAGTTTGCTGCCCGGCTTGCAGCTCGACAGCGCGTTTACACTGGCCGATAAATTGGATGACGCACTGGAATCGTGGTTCGACAACCGCGGCGGAATCGCGTGGAGCGAAGAATTCGGTTATCTCACGGCGTGTCCGACCAACGCGGGAACAGGCGTTCGCGCCAGCGTGATGCTGCATTTGCCGGCGCTGGAAATTGGGGGCAAAATCGAGCGCGCGCGCAAATGGGCCGAAGACAAAAATCTCGCGCTACGCGGCACATTCGGCGAAGGCTCCAAAATCTGGGGGCATTTGCATCAATTGTCCAATCAGGCGACTCTTGGCTTGGACGAAACCGATGTTCTTTTGGAAGTCGAAAACGCCGCGCGCGAACTGTGCGAAACCGAGCGCCGCGCGCGCGCCGCGCTGCCCGAAAAACACGCCGTCGAGACGCGCGACCGGCTGGGGCGCGCTTATGGAACGCTTCGCTACGCGCGCCGCATCGGCTGCCGCGAAGCGACCGATTGTTTATCACTTTTGCGTCTCGGCTCCGAAATGAACTGGGTCAAAGGCCTGACGCGCCAGCGATTCAACGAGCTTCTGGTGTGGATTCGTCCCGCGTATCTACAGGTTTTGCATGGCCGCTCGGTTCCAAGCGCCGAGCGTGACGTGCTGCGCGCCGATTTGCTGCGCGTCCATGTCACGAGATTGCGGCTGGATACGGGATTTTTTGAACCCGAAACACGAAAATCACAGACCAAAAGTACGCCCGAATAACCGCGTACTTTTTGACTTAAGGAGCTTAATCATGGCAGTCAAAATGACAGTGTTGGACAACGGCCCGATTAAAGTCGAAGGTGAAATCGAAATCTTCGACGCCAACGGGCAAGCGATTCCGGCCAAAGCGACAAGCTTTTTGTGTCGCTGCGGCGCCTCGACAAAAAAGCCGTTTTGCGACGGCCAGCATTCGAAAATGGGCTTTCAAGCTGCGGCGCAAGCGGTGCCGGAAAGCAAGGAATAAGTGCCGAGTGATGAGTGCGGAGTGCGGAATTTTCCCACTCCGCACTCCACACTTCGCATTCCGCACTCGAATGTTTCTCGCTCTCGACATCGGCAACACCAACATTACGGCGGGCGTTTTCGATGGGGAAACGCTGGTCGCGCAGTGGCGCTTGTCAACGCAGCGCGAGCGCACATCCGATGAATTCGCGGCGTTTCTTTTCGTTGCGCTTGGAGCGCGCGATTTAGGTTTCGCCGAAATTCGCGGCGTCGCGATTTCGTCGGTTGTGCCCAGTCTCACGCCGGCGGCGACGCAATTCGCGCGCGAATATTTGAAAATCGAGCCACTCGTCGTCGGCAAAGATACCGATACCGGACTTGTCAACGATTACGACCCGCCGCGCGACGTTGGCGCCGACCGCCTGGTCAACGCGCTGGCGGCGTGGAAAAAGTTCGGCACGACGTGTTTGATCGTCGATTTCGGCACCGCGACAACCGTGGACGCGGTTTCGCGCGCCGGCCATTATCGCGGCGGCGCCATTGCGCCCGGTCTGCAAATTTCGACTAACGCATTGTTTCAAGCCGCCGCAAGGCTGCCGCGCGTTTCGCTGGAAGCGCCGCCAAACGCGCTGGGGCAGAACACCGCGCACTCGCTGCAAAGCGGCCTGGTTTTCGGCTACGCGGGTTTGGTCAAAGAACTCATCGCGCGCACTTTGCCCGAATTGGAAGACGAAAATGTCACGGTTCTGGCGACCGGCGGCCTGTCCGAACTCATCGCGCCGCACGTTCCGGCGATTCAATTCGTCGAGCCGCATTTGACGCTCGAAGGCTTGCGCCTGATCTGGGAAATGAACGAAAAACAGGGATGAACGCGATGCACGAGATCAGAAAAAGTACGCCTGAATAAAGGCGTACTTTTCTTTTTTAGGACTTACGCAAAGACCATTTTGACAGGCGGTCTTTTGAGTTGTTGAACGAGATAATCATGCAACAGCCCGTGCTTAACCTGGTAGATGGTGGTTTGCCTTTGGTGAGCCACTTCCTTCAGACGCGTCCACACCAACAGCGCGCACGCGATGTGATTGCGCTGGATGCGCGCTTTGCGACACTGGCACTGCTCGATGCCCGTCAACTGCTTGATTTTACGGTGATACTCCTCAATCTTCCAACGAAAGGCGCACGCCTGTTGTGCGCCAGAAGTCGAATCCTGAGTCAGATCGTTGGTCACAATCCATTCCGTGCGGTGCGAAGACACCTCAACCCGGAAGAGTTTCACCTTGTAGTCTTTGGGGAAACCGAGCACTTTGATCCCCTTGCCGCTTTGCAACTCCTCCGCGCTCCATTCCAGGTCGCTGACGTGGCGGTAAGGTCGCGCCCCACCGCTGTCGTCAACCATGCGGTCACTTTTGAGCGGACAGTAGAAAATCTTGGCGCTGCTGTTGCTGCTGCTCCTGCTGCTGTTGCTATTGCCGCTGCTGCTGCTGTTGCTATTGCCGCTGCTGTTGCTATTGCCGCTGCTGCTGCTGTTGCGGCCAAAGTCGTCGATAGCCAGCATCAGGTCTTTGGTGGCATACCAACTGTCCATCAAGACGGTGCCAAAGGGAATCTGC
>Ga0136611_10002299_pt1 | contig 13277 bp, 12 predicted proteins | sample AntDrymUQ2232306_2_FD_106645 | JGI IMG/M metagenome (GOLD analysis project Ga0136611, IMG submission 106645) | Polar desert sand microbial communities from Dry Valleys, Antarctica - metaG UQ223 (23.06) | ecosystem: Environmental > Terrestrial > Soil > Desert | place: Antarctica: Dry Valley... | reverse complement strand
GGCGATGGGGTGGGAGGTTGCAGAGGGCCCGGTCGTGGAAGCCGAGTGGCTGAACTTCGACGCTCTCAACCTCGGTGCCGACCACCCCGCGCGGACCATGCAGGACACGTTCTGGACAGAGCCCGCCGACCAGCACCTCGTGCTGCGCACGCACACCTCACCCGTCCAGGCACGCACCATGCTGACCCGCACGCCGCCGATCTACGTCGTCTGCCCGGGCCGGGTCTTCCGCACCGACGAGTACGACGCCACCCACAGCCCGATGTTCCACCAGGTCGAGGGCCTCGTGATCGACGAGGGCATCACCATGGCCCACCTCAAGGGCACGCTCGACCACTTCGCCACCGCCATGTTCGGCGAGGGCATCACCACGCGCTTCCGCCCGTCGTACTTCCCCTTCACCGAGCCCTCCGCCGAGGTCGACCTGGTCTGCTTCGTCTGCCGTGGCGTTGCCGGCGCGGTCGAGTCCTGCCGCACCTGCAAGGGCGAGGGCTGGATCGAGTGGGGCGGCTGCGGCGTGGTCAACCCGCGCGTGCTGACCGCCTGCGGCATCGACCCGGAGCGCTACACCGGCTTCGCCTTCGGCATGGGCATCGACCGGACCTTGATGTTCCGCCACGGCATCGCCGACCTGCGCAGCCTCTTCGAGGGCGACGTCCGCTTCTCGTCCGCCTTCGGAACGGAGATCTGACCGTGCGAGCCCCCGTCTCCTGGATCCGGGAGTACGTCGACCTGCCCGCCGGCCTCGCCGTCGAGGACCTCGCGGCGCGGCTGACCGCGCTCGGCCTCAAGCTCGAGGCGCTCGAGAGGCCCGGCCACGACATCACCGGCCCGCCGGTCGTCGGTCGCGTCCTCGCCATGGAGGCCGAGCCGCAGACGAACGGCAAGACGATCAACTGGTGCACCGTCGACGTCGGTGCCTCGAACGGGACCGGTGAGCCGCAGGGCATCGTGTGCGGAGCCCACAACTTCGCGCCCGGCGACCTGGTCGTCGTCGTGCTGCCGGGTGCCGTGCTGCCCGGCGGGTTCGAGATCAGCGCCCGTAAGACCTACGGGCACCTGTCCGCCGGCATGATCTGCTCGGCCCGTGAGCTCGACCTCGGTGAGGATCACGACGGCATCATCGTGCTGCCCGCCGACGCGGGGGAGCCCGGCGACGACGCCTTCGGGGTGCTGGCGCTGCGCGACGAGGTGATCGAGTTCGAGATCAACCCCGACCGTGCCTATGCCCTTTCGCTGCGCGGGGTCGCCCGCGAGGCGGCGCTCGCCTGCGGCGCGGCGTACACGGACCCGGCGCAGCGCCCGACCCCGGCGACGAACGAGACCGGCTACCCGGTCGTCATCGACGATCCCGACGGCTGCCCGGTGTTCGTCGCCCGCACCGTCGGCGGCTTCGACCCGGCGGCGCCGACCCCGGCCTGGATGGCCCGGCGGATCCAGCTGGCCGGCATGCGCCCGATCTCGCTGGCCGTCGACGTCACCAACTACGTGATGCTCGAGCTCGGCCGGCCGATCCACGGCTACGACGCGGACAAGCTGACCGGGCCGATCAGGGTCCGGCGCGCGGCTGAGGGCGAGCGGCTGACGACGCTCGACGGCACCGACCGAGCACTGTCTCCCGAGGACCTCGTGGTCACCGACGACTCGGGGATCATCGGCCTCGGCGGGGTGATGGGCGGTGAGACGACCGAGATGACGGCCACGACCACGCGGGTGCTGGTCGAATCGGCGCACTGGGACGCCACCGCGATGTTCCGCACCGGTCGCCGCCACAGGCTCACCTCGGAGGCCGGCAAGCGCAACGAGCGCGGTGTCGATCCGACGATCTGTGAGGCCGCCGCCGATCGCGTGGTCGAGCTGCTGACGACGTACGGCGGCGGCACCGTCGACCCCGGGGTCACGGTCGTCGGCCAGCCGCCGACCCAGCCGGACATCACCATCTCCTACGACCTGCCGGCCCGGGTCACGGGCATGGACATCGACGCAGCCACCACCATCGCCAACCTGGAGGCCGTCGGCTGCCGCGTGCACCGTGGCGACACCACGCTGACCGCGAGCCCGCCCCCGTGGCGGCCCGACGTGACCGACCCCTTCGACCTCGTCGAGGAGGTCGCCCGGATCGTCGGCTACGCGCACGTGCCGTCGGTGCTGCCGCCCGCGCCACCCGGCGGTGGGCTGTCTCGCACCCAGCGGCTGCGCCGACGCATCGGCCGCACGATGGCCGGCGCCGGCTTCGTCGAGGTCATCAGCTTCCCCTTCATCGGCACCCGGGACCTCGATGCGCTCGGGCTCGACGCGGTCGACGAGCGCCGCACGCTGCTGCGGCTGTCCAACCCGATGTCCAGCGAGGAGCCGTGCATGACGACGACCCTCCTGCCGGGCATCCTCACGACCGCGGCCCGCAACGCCGGCCGCGGCCAGGCCGACGTCGCGCTGTTCGAGACCGCCACGGTCACCTTGCCGCACTCAGGCCCCGGTGCGCCGATCCTCCCCGTCGACCGGCGGCCCACGGAGGGGGAGTACGACGACCTCACCAAGGCGCTGCCCGCCCAGCCGCTGCACCTGGCGCTGGTCGTGGCCGGCGCGCGTGAGCCCGCCGGCTGGTGGGGTGGCGGGCGTGCCGGCTCCTGGGCCGACGCCGTCGCGGCCGTGCAGCGGGTCGCCGACGCCCTCGACGTCACGGTGGAGGTCCGCGCGGCCACCCGCGCGCCCTGGCATCCCGGCCGCTGCGCCGAGCTGGTCGCCGGTGGCGTCGTCCTTGGTCACGCGGGCGAGCTGCACCCGAAGGTCTGCCAGGCCTACGGAGTCCCGGTCCGGACGGCGGTCGCCGAGATCGAGCTCGACCGGTTGATGGAGCTCGCGGTCGACGTGGTCCCCGGCCCGACCTTCTCGACGTACCCCGTGGCCAAGGAGGACGTCGCCCTTGTCGTCGACGACACGGTCCCCGCTGCTGCCGTCGAGGACGCCCTGCGCGAGGGCGCCGGCGCCCTGCTGGAGTCCGTGCGCCTCTTCGACGTCTACACCGGCGACCAGGTCGGACCTGGCCGCAAGTCGCTCGCCTTCGCCCTGCGCTTCCGCGCTCCCGACCGCACCCTCACCGACACCGAGACCACGGCGGCCCGGGAGGCGGCGGTGGCGAACGCCACCGAGCGCACCGGCGCGACCCAGCGCACCTAGCCGACCCGGCGCTGATGGTGTGCCGACCCGGTGCAGATGGTGTGCCGACCCGGCGCAGATGGCGGACGCCCCACCATCTGCGCCGACTGGGCACGCCAAGAGCGCCGAGTGGACGCGCCATCTGCGCCGACTCGGCGACGGGAGGTCAGTCGATGGGGTGGTGGATCGCGTTGCGGAACCGGTCGATGATCTCCATGTCCCCCGCGAGGTGGACGTCGGCGCCGTCGCCGCGCCGCCAGAGCCGCGCGAGCAAGGTCTCGGCCAGACCGGAGATCACGGCGTCGGGCTCGATGCCCGGGTCGGGGACGACCGCGATGTCGTCCTCGTCGTAGCGCACCTCGTCCTCGGGGTCGGTGCCGCTGAACCGGCCGAGCTGGACCCAGACCGAGGCCCCGGTGTCGCTGCAGTCGACGCGTAGGAAGTGGGGGAGCGGCGAGAAGTCGCCCCACTCGGGCACCCGCCCGAACATCACGTCGAGGACCTCGTCGACGCCGTCCGTGGCCAGGGCCGCGTCGAGCGGGGTCACCTCGCCGACGGTCTGCTCTGCGTCGAGCCGATGCACGAGAGCCTCGAGCGCCTGCCTGCGGACGATGAAGTCGACCGTGCGGTCTTCGGACCAGGTCCAGGCCTTCTCGGCGGGATCGACGCCGGCCAGGGCCGCCTGCAGGGCCGCCGACCGCTCGTCGAAGAGCGCCAGCAGCTCGTCGCGGGTCGCGGGTCGGGACGGCTGCGCGTAGCCGTCCGGCCCCTCGGGACGGTGGCTCACGATCCACGACCAGAAGTCCTGCACCTCCGCGAGGTGCCAGAGCAGGTCGTCGCTCTGCCAGGCCGGACAGCCCGGCACCGCCGTCGCCGGGTCGGCCTCCGCGAGCACCGCTCGGAAGCGGGCCGAGTCCTTCGCGAGGTGGGCGAGGTAGTCCGAGTTGTCGAGTCGGGGCATGTCCGTCAGGCTAGCCACGGCGACCGACCGCCGTCACGGTCGCTGCCCACTGCATAGAGTTGCATTGTCATGTATAGTCATGCAGATGACGAGCCTTTCCGTCGCCGTCGCGGGCGCCAGTGGGTACGCCGGCGGCGAGGTCCTGCGGCTGCTGCTCGGTCACCCGGCCGTCCGCATCGGGGCGCTCACCGCCGGGTCCAACGCCGGCGTGCTGCTGGGTGCGCTCCAGCCCCACCTCGTGCCGCTGGCCGACCGCGTCCTCGAGCCGACGACCCTGGAGGTGCTCGACGGCCATGACGTCGTGGTCCTCGCGCTGCCCCACGGTCAGTCCGGCGAGCTGGCTGCGGCCCTGGGCTCCGACACGGTCGTGATCGACTGCGGCGCCGACTTCCGGCTGCGCGACCCCGAGGTGTGGACCCGCTTCTACGGGGGCGACCACGCCGGCACCTGGCCCTACGGACTCCCCGAGCTGCCCGGCCAGCGTGACCTGCTCCGCGGAGCCCGCCGCATCGCGGTCCCCGGGTGCTACCCGACCGTCTCCACCCTGGCGTTGGTCCCAGCGGTCGCCGCCGGTCTGGTCGAGCCCGACGTGGTCGTCGTTGCCGCGAGCGGCACCTCCGGTGCCGGTAAGACCGCGAAGCCCCACCTGCTCGGTTCCGAGATCATGGGCAACGCGAGCGCCTACGGCGTCGGCGGCAGCCACCGGCACACCCCGGAGATCACCCAGAACCTCGGTCTCGTCACCGACGAGCAGGTCCGGGTGAGCTTCACCCCACTGCTGGTGCCGATGTCCCGCGGCATCCTGGCCACCTGCTCGGCCCCGCTCCGCGGTGACGTCGACGCCGAGCAGGCCCACGCCGCCTATGCGACGGCGTACGCCGACGAGCCGTTCGTCCACGTGCTGCCCGTCGGCCAGTGGCCGCAGACCCAGGCGGTGGCCGGCTCCAACGCCGTGCACGTCCAGGTGACCGTCGACCCCGACGCTCGACGCCTCGTCGCTGTGGGCGCCATCGACAACCTCGCGAAGGGCACCGCCGGCGCTGCGGTCCAGTGCCTCAACCTCGCCCTGGGGCTCGACGAGGGCCTCGGGCTCACCACGATCGGACTGGCCCCGTGACCGACGACGCGACGTACACGATCCAGCAGTTCCCCGAGAAGCTCGCCGTGGTCAAGCTGCCCCCGGGCGCAGAGATCCCCGCGTGGGCCGAGTCCTCGTCGCTGTTCTCGATCACGGCCACCGCGACCGAGACCTCCGTGGTCTGCGCGGGCCGCAGCATCCCGACCAAGGTCACCGGCGTGAAGGGGCTGACCGGGTTCGCGCTCCAGGGGGCGCTCGACCCGACGGCCTCCGGCGTGCTGGTCGCGCTCCTCCAGCCGCTCGCCGAGGACCAGATCAGCGTCTTCACGATCTCGACTCATGACACCAACTGGATCCTGGTGCCGGCCGCGGACGGCGACCGCACGGCGGAGGCCTGGCGACGACGCGGGCACACCGTCGTCGCCGCCGTCCCCGTCAAGCCCGCCAGGAAGACCAAGAGATGACCGTCACCACTCCCCGGGGCTTCCGCGCCTCCGGGGTCGCCGCCGGCCTCAAGTCCACCGGCGCCCAGGACGTCGCCCTCGTCGTCAACGACGGCCCGACCCACGACTCCGCCACGGTCTTCACCAAGAACCGCTGCCTGGCCAACCCCGTCCTCTGGAGCCAGCAGGTCGTCAAGGACGGCGTCGTTCGCGCCGTCGTCCTCAACTCTGGTGGCGCCAACTGCTACACCGGGCCCGAGGGCTTCCAGACGACGCACGCGGTCGCCGAGCGGGTCGGCGAGCGGCTCGGCGTCGGCGCTATCGACGTGGTCGTCTGCTCGACCGGCCTGATCGGCCTCACCAACGACCGTGACGCCCTCCTCGGCGGCGTCGACGCGGCGTACGACGCCCTGGCCGGCGACGGCGGACTCGAGGCCGCGCGGGCCATCATGACCACCGACAGCGTGCCGAAGCAGGTCGTGGTCGAGGGGGCCGGCTGGTCCATCGGCGGGATGGCCAAGGGTGCCGGGATGCTCGCCCCCCAGCTCGCCACCATGCTCGTCGTGCTCACCACCGACGCCGTGGTGCCGGCCGGCGAGCTCGACGCCGCGTTGCGGGCCGCTACCCGGGTCAGCTTCGACCGGCTCGACTCCGACGGCTGCATGTCGACCAACGACACAGTCACGGTGCTGGCCAGCGGCGCCTCCGGCATCACGCCGCCACTCCCCGACTTCACCGACGCGCTGACCCAGGCGTGCACCGACCTCGCCATGCAGCTCCTCCACGACGCGGAGGGCGCCGACCACGAGATCGCCATCACGGTCCTCAACGCCGCCTCCGAGGACGACGCCGTCGAGGTCGGCCGCAGCGTCGCGCGCAGCAACCTGTTCAAGGCCGCGGTCTTCGGCAGGGACCCCAACTGGGGAAGGGTGCTCGCGTCCATCGGCACCACGCAGGCGGCGTTCGACCCGGCCGACCTCGACGTCGCGATGAACGACGTGTGGGTCTGCCGCGGGTCCACGCCCGCCGCCGACCCCGCGACCGTCGACCTGCAGCCCCGCGAGGTGAGCGTGACCATCGACCTCAAGACCGGTCGCGACCGCGCCACGGTCTGGACCAACGACCTCACCCACGCCTACGTCCACGAGAACAGCGCCTACTCCTCATGACCGATGCCGCCCTGAGTCCCGCCGCCACGCTCGCCGCCGCGCTGCCGTGGCTGAAGCGCTACCACGGCAAGATCGTGGTGGTGAAGTACGGCGGCAACGCGATGACCGACGACACCCTCAAGACCGCCTTCGCCGAGGACATCGCCTTCCTACGCTTCGCCGGCTTCAAGCCGGTCGTCGTGCACGGCGGCGGCCCGCAGATCTCGCTGATGCTGAAGCGGCTCGGGATCGAGTCGGAGTTCCGTGGCGGCCTGCGCGTGACCACGCCCGAGGCGATGGACGTCGTCCGGATGGTCCTCGTCGGCCAGGTCCAGCGTGAGCTCGTCGGCCTGATCAACCAGCATGGCCCGCTCGCGGTCGGGCTGTCCGGCGAGGACGCCGGCTTGTTCACCGCCGAGGCCACCAACACCATCGTGGACGGCGAGGAGGTGGACCTCGGCCTCGTGGGCGAGGTCGCGCGGGTCCGCCCCGAGTCGGTCCTCGACCTGATCGACGCCGGCCGGATCCCGGTGGTCAGCAGTGTCGCCCCCGATGAGCGCGGCCTGGTCCACAACGTCAATGCCGACACGGCCGCTGCTGCCCTCGCCGTCGCTCTGGGTGCCGAGAAGCTGCTCGTGCTCACCGACGTCGAGGGTCTCTACCGCGACTGGCCCGACAGCGACGACGTCATCAAGGAGATCAGCCCGGAGGCGCTCGCCGAGCTGATGCCGACGCTGGCCAGCGGGATGGTCCCCAAGATGGGCGCCTGCCTGAAGGCCGTCCGGGAGGGCGTCCCTCGCGCGACCGTGGTCGACGGGCGCGAGCCGCACGCCGTGCTGGTCGAGATCTTCACCGACGAGGGCGTCGGCACCCAGGTGCTGCCGGGCGTCGAGACCAAGATCCGCAAGGCGATGGGAGCTCCCGGATGACCGCCGACACCCTCACCGGCTGGCAGGAGCGCTACGGCGCCGCGCTGATGAACGCCTTCGGCCCGCCCAAGCTGATGCTCGCCCGCGGCCGCGGCGCCCGGGTCTGGGACGTCGAGGGCCGCGAGTATGTCGACCTCCTCGGCGGCATCGCCGTCAATGCGCTCGGGCACGCCCACCCCGCTCTCGTCGCGGCCGTCACCGACCAGCTAGAGACGCTCGGGCACGTGTCCAACTTCTTCACCAGCAGGCCCCAGATCGAGCTGGCCGAGCGCCTGCTCGACCAGCTCGAGGCGCCCGGCAAGGTGTTCTTCACCAACTCCGGCGCCGAGGCCAACGAGGCCGCTCTCAAGCTGACCCGGCGCACCGGTCGCACGCACCTGGTCGCCGCCGAGGGCGCCTTCCACGGCCGGACGATGGGGGCGCTCGCCCTCACCGCCAAGGAGGCCTACCGGGCCCCGTTCGAGCCGCTGCCCGGTCACGTCACCTGGGTGCCGTACGGCGACGTCGACGCGCTGCGGGCCGCGGTCACCGACGAGACCGCCGCCGTGGTCCTGGAGCCGATCCAGGGTGAGGCGGGCGTCGTCGTACCCCCCGAGGGCTATCTCGCCGCCGCCCGCGAGATCACGACCGAGCGCGGCGCCCTGCTGTGGCTCGACGAGGTGCAGACCGGTGTCGGACGCACCGGTGCCTGGTTCGCCCACCGGCTCCTGGCGCCCGGCGTGGTGCCCGACGTCGTCACCCTCGCCAAGGGCCTCGGCGGTGGCATCCCCGTCGGGGCGTGCATCGGGCTCGGCGACGCGGCGTTCCTCTTCGAGCCGGGTCAGCACGGGACCACGTTCGGCGGCAACCCCGTCGCCTGTGCGGCGGGGCTCGCCGTCCTGGACACCATCGAGGCTGACGGGCTCCTCGCGCACGCCACGTCGCTGGGGGAGCACCTGCGCACCGGCCTCGCCGTCGACCCGCGCGTCACCCACGTCCGCGGCCGCGGGCTCCTGATCGGGCTCACGCTGGCCGAGCCGGTGTCGGCCGAGGTGACCGCGACCGCCCTACGCCACGGGTTCGTCATCAACAACCCGACACCCGACCGGATCCGCCTCGCGCCGCCGCTCGTGCTGGACCAAGAGACCGCCGACGAGTTCCTCGTCGCTTGGTCCGCGATCCTCGACGACGCGTTTGGGGGTGAGTCATGACGCGGCACTTCCTCGCCGACGACGACCTGAGCCCGGCCGAGCAGGCGGAGGTCCTCGAACTCGCGGCGGCGCTGAAGCTGGCGCCCTACCCGACCCCGGCGCCGCTGGCCGGACCGCAGAGCGTCGCGACGATCTATGACAAGCCGACCCTGCGCACCCAGACCTCCTTCGCCGCCGGGATCGCCGAGCTCGGCGGCAACCCGATGCTCGTCGACGGCGGGCTAGCCGGCATCGGCGTGCGTGAGTCGGTCGCTGACGTCGCCCGGGTGATCGGGCGGCAGGCCTCCGCCATCGTCTGGCGCACCTTCGAGCAGGCCCGGCTCGAGGAGATGGCGGCGTACGCCGGCGTGCCCGTCGTCAACGCGCTCACCGACGACTTCCATCCGTGCCAGCTCCTGGCCGACCTCCAGACCGTGCGCGAGCACAAGGGCGACCTGGCCGGGCTGGTCGTGGTGTTCCTGGGCGACGCCGCGTGCAACATGGGCAACTCCTGGCTGCTGGCCGGCGCCACCGCCGGGATGCACGTGCGGGTCAGCGGTCCCGAGGGCTACCTGCCCGCCCCCGCCATGGTCGAGCGGGCCGCCGCCATCGCCGCCGGCACCGGGGGGAGTGTGACCATCGAGGCTGACCCGCACGTGGCCGTCGCCGGCGCCGACGTAGTGGTCACCGACACCTGGGTGTCCATGGGCAGGGAGGAGGAGTCGCAGGCGCGCCTCGCCGCGCTCGACGCCCACCGCCTCACCACCGCGCTGTTGGCCGGGGCACAGCCCGACGCGATCGTGCTGCACTGCCTGCCCGCCTACCGTGGCAAGGAGATCGCGGCCGAGGTGCTCGACGGCCCGCAGAGCGTGGTCTGGGACGAGGCCGAGAACCGCCGGCACGCGCAGAAGGCCGTGCTCACCTGGCTGCTGGAGCGGTCGCGATGAACGACCAGTCGATGTCCCCGCTCACCAAGAGCGCGCGTCACCAGCGCATCATCGACCTGGTCACGCACCACGAGATCCGTGCACAGGGCGAGCTCGTCGAGCGGCTGTCGGCCGTCGGTGTCCACGTGACCCAAGCGACGCTCTCGCGCGACCTCGTCGAGCTCAACGCCGTCAAGGTGCGGTCGCGCACCGGCGCCCTGGTGTACGCCGTGCCCGCCGAGGGCGGGGACCGCACCCCGGTGATCCCCCAGCAGACCGTCGCCGCGTCGCAGCGGCTGGGGCGGCTCTGCGCCGACCTGCTGGTCAGTGCCGAGTCCAGCGCAAACCTGGTGGTGCTGCGCACGCCGCCGGGGGCCGCGCAGTTCCTGGCCTCGGCGTTCGACAAGGCCGAGCTGCCCGACGTGCTCGGCACGATCGCCGGCGATGACACGCTGCTGGTGATCAGCCGTGACCCGGCAGGCGGGTCTGCCCTGGCCTCGCGTTTCCTCGCGCTGGCCGGACCTGATAGCAAGTCCTCATGACCGTCGCCACCCGGACCACGGCCCGCGTCCTGCCCGTCAACGCCCGGGGGGAGGTGATGTTGTTGTTCGGCGTCGACCCGCTCTACGCGCAGCAGCCGTACTGGTTCACGATCGGCGGTGGTGTGGACGAGGGGGAATCACTGGTGGACGCCGGGGTTCGCGAGCTTCGGGAGGAGACCGGGATCGAGATCACGTCGGACCAGCTCATCGGGCCGTTCCACCGCGGCCGGCACGAGTTCGCGTTCAACGGCGTTCCCTGGGTCAGCGACTCCCACTTCTTCGCCGTCGCCCTCGACGAGGTGAGCGTCAGCTTCGACGGTCACCAAGCGGGCGAGGCCGGCTTCATCACGGACTGGGCGTGGTGGCAGCCGCAGGATCTCGAGGCCGACGGCCGGCTGTCGAACCCGCAGCTCCCGGCGATCCTCGAGGACGCCGTGTCGATCGTCCGCAAGGCCGGCCCATGACGAACTGGTCCACGAACCGGGGCGCCCTCTGGGGGGGCCGGTTCGCGAGCGGGCCGTCGCCGGAGCTCGAGGCGCTGTCGCGGTCGACCCACTTCGACTGGCGGCTGGTTCCCTACGACCTGGCCGGCTCGCGGGCGCACGCCAACGCCCTGCACGCGGCCGGCCTGCTCACCGATGACGACCATGCCGAGCTGCTGCGCGGACTGGCGGCGCTGGGGGAGCGCTACGCCGCTTCCGACCTGCACCCCGACCCCTCCGACGAGGACGTCCACGGCGCCCTCGAGCGGTTGCTCATCGACGAGGTCGGCCCGGACGTGGGTGGCCGCCTGCGAGCCGGCCGCTCCCGCAACGACCAGGTCGCCACCTTGTTCCGGGTGTTCCTGCGCGAGCACGCCCGGCTCGTCGCCGGCCTGGCCCTCGACCTCGTCGAGGCGCTGGCCGAGCACGCCCACGGCCACCTCGACGTGATCATGCCGGGACGCACCCACCTCCAGCACGCCCAGCCGGTCCTGCTGGCCCACCACCTGCTCGCCCACGCGTGGCCGTTGCTGCGCGACGTCGACCGGTTGGCCGACTGGGACGACCGGGTCGCCCCGGACTCGCCGTACGGCTCGGGGGCCCTGGCAGGGTCCTCGCTCGGCCTCGACCCGGTCGCCGTGGCCACGGAGCTGGGCTTCACCGGCTCCAGCGCCAACTCCATCGACGCCACCGCAGCCCGGGACTTCGTCGCCGAGTTCGCGTTCGTCACCGCGATGATCGGCGTGGACCTGAGCCGGCTGGCGGAGGAGGTCATCCTCTGGTCGACGCACGAGTTCGGCTTCGTCCGGCTCCACGACTCGTGGTCGACGGGGTCGAGCATCATGCCGCAGAAGAAGAACCCCGACATCGCCGAGCTCGCCCGCGGCAAGTCCGGTCGCCTCATCGGCAACCTGGCCGGGCTGCTGGCCACGCTCAAGGGCCTGCCACTCGCCTACAACCGCGACCTGCAGGAGGACAAGGAACCGGTCTTCGACTCGGTCGACACCCTCGAGGTGCTGCTGCCGGCGATGACCGGGTTGGTGGCCACCTTGACCTTCGACACCGCCCGGATGTCCGCGCTGGCGCCGCAGGGGTTCTCGCTGGCCACCGACGTGGCCGAGTGGCTGGTGCGAGAAGGCCTGCCCTTCCGGGAGGCGCATGAGGTCGCCGGCGCCTGCGTACGACGCTGCGAGGAGCTCGGCTGCGACCTCCCGGACCTCGACGACGACCAGCTGGCCGCGATCTCACCCCACCTCGGGTCCGCGGTCCGGACGGTGCTGACCGTGGAGGGGTCCGTGGGCGCCCGCACCGGCCGCGGCGGCACCGCTCCGGTCCGCGTCCGCGAACAGCTCGGTGAGGTGGCCACGGCGGTGGCGCAGGCGCGTGCCCGGCTCGGCTGACCTCGCCGTCGTGCTGTCCGGCCTGGTCCTCGACGTCGCACCCCGCCTGCTGGGCGCCGTCCTCCGGCACGGTGACGTAGCCGTGCGGCTCACCGAGGTCGAGGCGTACGACGGACCGAACGACCCCGGCTCCCACGCCGCACGGGGCCGCACGGGGCGCAACGCCGTGATGTTCGGACCACCGGCGCACCTTTACGTCTACTACATCTATGGGATGCACCATTGCGCCAACGTGGTGTGCGGTGCGGAGGGCACGGCTGCAGCCGTCCTGCTCAGGGCCGGAGAGGTCGTGGCCGGCCTCGACACGGCGAGGAGGCGTCGGCCGGGGGCGTCCGACCGTGACCTGGCCCGCGGGCCGGCACGTCTGTGCCGGGCCCTGGCTCTGGATCGCACCCATGACGGTGCCGACCTGACCGGCGCGGTGACCCTCCTTCTGCCCGAGACGCCCGTCCCCTGCACCCTGGTCAGCACCGGTCCACGGGTCGGCCTACGTCTCGCGGCGGTGCGCCCGTGGCGATTCTGGGTGACCGGCGAACCCACGGTCTCCACGTATCGGCCGGCCGCGCCGCGCAGGCTCCGAGCCTGACGCGCACCTGATTTGTCGCCGCGGCACCCCTTGGGTACTGTTGTTCCTCGTTGCCCCGGAAGGGGCAGCGAACAGAACTCATCGTCAGATCGACCCGAACGTGACTCGTCTGAGTTGACTCGGGTCTCTCACAACCGGTAAGTTTTGTTAGGTTGCCCCCTTGGGGCCCGCGAGGGTGCCCGATCGTGCGCGTCTGATTTTTGAGAACTCAACAGTGTGTCATTGATAGTCGATGGATTAATTTTGTATGCCCTTGATGTTTTTTTGGGGGTTTGTTTTTTCGGCAATGATTCTGATGTTTTTTGTCGGTTTCGTCTGCTGGGTCAAGTTTTCGATGGAGAGTTTGATCCTGGCTCAGGACGAACGCTGGCGGCGTGCTTAACACATGCAAGTCGAGCGGTAAGGCCCTTTCGGGGGTACACGAGCGGCGAACGGGTGAGTAACACGTGAGTAATCT
>Ga0136611_10002298_pt1 | contig 13281 bp, 11 predicted proteins | sample AntDrymUQ2232306_2_FD_106645 | JGI IMG/M metagenome (GOLD analysis project Ga0136611, IMG submission 106645) | Polar desert sand microbial communities from Dry Valleys, Antarctica - metaG UQ223 (23.06) | ecosystem: Environmental > Terrestrial > Soil > Desert | place: Antarctica: Dry Valley... | reverse complement strand
GACGGGCTGCGGCCGCTTGGCATCGGCGAAGGCGAGCATCGCGCCGGTCGCCATCTCGGAACCACCCGACCAGACGCCGTCGATCTGCGGGTTGGCAGCAAGCAGAGCCGCTGCCTTCTCCTTGCCGGTGGCGACGGACCAGTTGGCGTACTCGCTGCCGACGATCTTGATGTCCGGGTACTCCTTCAGCGCATCCTCGGCCGCCTTCTTCCAGGTCTCAGCGGCGTCGACGCCAGGGATCCCGTGGAACAGCACGACGTTGCCCTTGCCGTCGAGACGCTCAGCGAGGTCCTTGGCTGCGGCGTAGCCGACGGCGTAGAGGTCGACGTCGACGTAGGTGACGTACTTCTTGCCCTCGACGCCGTTGCCGCACACGATCACCGGAATGTCGGCGGCCATCGCGCGGCTGACCGACGCCGCGAGCGCGGCGCGACCCAATGGGTCGAGGAGGATCGCGTCCGGCTTCTGGGTGATGAGGTTCTGCATCGAGCTGATCTGCTTGTTCGGGTCGCCGTTCGCCGGCAGCAGGATCATCTCCTTGACGTCAGGATTGTTCTTGCCCTCGTACTCCGTCGTGACGTCCCACGTCAGTCCCCATCCGTTGATGGGGCCCTGCGTCACGGCGGCGAACGTATATGGGCCTTCCTTCTTGTACGTCGAGGTGTCGACGGTGACTTCGGCGTCCTCCAGCAGATCGACCGAGACGCCCTCGGCCTTCTTCGGAGCGGCGCCGCCGGCACCCGCGGTGCCGGAGTCGGTTCCGCCTCCGCTCTCCTCCGCGCACCCGGCGAGGACGGCGGCCACGACGACGATCGGAATGACAGAACGGATCAAGCGCATAAGGTGAGCCCTTCAGCAGAACGTCGTTTTTCCGTGACGTAGAAACGCGGTTCTCATCTACTGGGAAAGTCTGCAGGGCGGCTGGTGAGGTGTCAAGCGCGTCTCGATAATGGGCGCATCACAAAACACTTCCTCGTGGCCCCTCTGGCGAAATCGTCACTTTCGTTCGACCCAGATTCCGTCGTTGCGACGATCAGGCCAGCAGGCCTGCGCGTCGGCCGAACACCATGCCGGACGTGAGCCCACTGCCGCCCGGGTAGTTGCCGCTGAACAGCCCACCGAGCATCTCGCCGCACACGAACAACCCCGGGATCGGCTGCCCATTTCCGTCCAGGACGCGGGCCTGCGGGTCGGCGTGCAGACCACCGAAGGTGAACGTGATGCCGCACGTCACCGGGAAGGCATAGAACGGCGGCTGCTCCAGCGGCTGCGCCCAGTTGCTCTTGGGCGGGTCGACGCGTGAGGCGCGGCCGTCCTTCACGGCAGGGTCGAAAAGCACCGTGCTGTCGATCGCGGCGTTGAACGCCTCGACCGTGGCCCGCAGGCCGCTGGCGTCGACATCCATGCCCGTCGCGAGCTCCTCGATCGTGTCGGCGGTGACCACCGATGCACCCGGCATGTCGTACTCCTCCTTGCGCAGCATCGGACGGGTCGTCGCGTCGAAGACCTGGAACGCGATCCCGTCCGGCTGCCTGAGGATCTCGGCGCCGTACTTGGCGTAGGTGTAGTTGCGGTAGTCGGAGCCCTCGTCGAGGAACCTCTCACCCCGGGTGTTGACGACGATGCCCAGCGGGTAACCGCCGCGCGTTAGTTGGTTCGTGAGCTCGCGGTTGCTCTCGTTGGCCGGGTGCCGCGCATCCCAGGCGACGCTGTGACACGACCCCCAGTCGCCGTACGGCGCCGCGCCCGCCGCCAGCGCCGCGCGCAGCATGTCGCCAGTGTTGAGCGGGGTGCCGCGGACCTTCGCCAGGTCCCATCCCTCACCCAGATGCTCACGACGCATCTGCGCGTTCGCCTCGAACCCACCCGCGGCGAGTACGACGGACTCCGCCCGCAGGGTTCCGGTTCTCCCGGTCGCGTCGCGCCAGGTGACTCCCTGCACCCCCGCGCCGTCGGAAACCAGGCCCGTCCCCTTGATGCCGTAGCGGACGTCGATCCCGGCCGAGGTCGCGGCGGCGGTGTGCTGTGCGATGAGGCCGCGTCCACCATCGGTGCTGCCGACCGCCAGCCCGCCCCAGAACGTCCACTTGCCCGTGGCCTCGTGGAAGTAGGCCTGTCGCTCGTACATGAGCCGGAAGCGCATCCCGAGGCCGTGCAGCCACCGCATCGCGTCCTGGCTGTCGTCGACGAGGCCTGCGGTCAGCTCTGGATCGTTGCGCCCGAACGTCACCTTCTTCATGTCGCCGAGGAAGTCGTCGCGGCTGTAGGCGTCCAGCGTCGTCGAAGCGTGGCGCTCGTCGGCGTCCAGCAGGTCGGCGACGCCAGGGAGACCGCTGTGGACGACGCGAAACGCGCCGGCGGTGTAGAAGCTGTTACCGCCCGCTTGGTCGGCCACGCCCTTCTCCAGCAGCACGACCCGCCGTCCGCGGGCAGCGGCGGCGTGTGCGGCACTGAAGCCGGCGTTGCCGCCGCCGACGACGACGACGTCGACCTGCTCGGCCGCAGCGTTCGGGGCGCTCGGGTCTGCTGCGCTCTGGTCCGACATCGTGCCTCCCACTCACCTGTGCGGTTTTGGATCCGAATTGTATACAACAACGCGCATCCACCACGCGTGGTCCTCCCCGCGATCGAGCGCTCGTAACAAGGCCTCATGAAGGGCGCCGCGTCAGGCGTTCAGCCAGCAACAGAGCGAGCGCTCCGACAAGCAGCGCGAGGCTCGTCACGCCGGCGCCGCGCTCCGCCGCGAACGCGAACGCCTGCGCCCCGGCGCCGCTGCCGACGAAAAGCGCGGTCACGAAGATGCCCAGTGCGTATGCGCGCCGCAGCGGCCAGACGTGCGTCGCCGACTCCTGCAGCACCGGGTGGAGTGCCGACCAGCAGCACCCGAGCAAGGCAGCAGTCGCCAGTACGCCGACCAACGGCGGCGCGAGCCACAGCCCGGCGCTGGCCGCCAGGAGCAGAAAGCCACCGAGCACAGTCCGCCCGGGCAGCGATGCGGGGATCCGGCGCCATTGCACCAGCGCCCGGCTTGAGATCGGCATCGCGAAGCCGTACACCGCAAGGGAAATCCAACCGACCGACGACGGCAGCTCCGCCGCATCAGCCAGCACCGGGAGCACCATCACCCCCCCGACCACCGCGACTCCTTCGATCATCACCAGCAGCGCTGGTCGTACGACATCGCCGACCCGCGCGCCGACCACGTGCTGGAGTCGACGAGGCTGCGCAACCTGGCTGACAGCGAGTCGAGCGGGTGCACAGCCTTCGCGAGTCTCGGCCAGCGTTCGCACCGACAGGCTGCAGCCCACCAGGAACACCGCGACGGCGAGATAGCCGCCCCGCCACTGCTCGCCGGCGACCGCCACCGCGGCTACCCCGGTAGCGAGGACGATGCCGATGCCGTTCGCTGCGACGATTCGGGCGAACCCCCGCTGCTGTTCCTCGGGGCGCACCTGCGTCGCGACGTACAGCAGTGCCGCCGGCACCGCCGCAGCGAGAAACATTCCACCGACCGCACGCGAAGCCACCAGCCATTGCAGGTTCGGTGCCGCGCCGGCCGCGGCTGCGAAGACGCCCGCGCCGCCGAGTGAGACCCGCAACGCCCGCACTGATCCCCACCGCTGCGTGATCGCGGCCCACGGGAGCTGGCTGGCGCCGTAGGAGAGCAGGTGGCTCGAGACGACCACGGCGGCGGCCGCCACCGACACGCGGAAGTGCGCCGCGACGGCGAGCAGCAGGGGGGCGCTGACGAAGCGGTCGAGGTTGGATGCGAGCCCGACCGCCTGGAGCCTGATCAGTACGGTGCCCGCACGCTCAGGCCCCCTCGCCGGGCGCAGCCTCCTGGTCGGCCGGAAAAAGGTCAGCCCCCTGCAGCCCCGCCGACAGACCGAAGATCAGCCGGAGCCTGGCCTTGAGCGGGAACAGCGAGCCACCCCACAGCAAGCCGCCCTCGCCCAGCAGGTGCACCTCCGATCCGACCCCGCCGTACGTCCGGCGCAGCACCAGGGGACTCACGCACCGGCTCGCGAGGACGACCGGCGTACCGGTTTGGACCATGCGGACGAGGGCTTCGGCAAGCGGCGGCGCGAGGTGCCCACCACCCGTTCCGGCCACCACCAGACCGTCGACGCGGTCGGCGACCGCCTCGACCAGGAAGCCGTCGACACCGGCAGCAGCCCAGATCAGCTCGACGCGTCCCGACGGTTCGGCCGTGCGCGGCAGCACGTGCGTCGTGACGGGCGGCCCCTGCAGGAGGACCACCTCGTCCTCGGCGACGATCGCCACCGGGCCTGCAGCGGGCGAGGCGAACGCCGCCACCCGGCTGCTGTGCACCTTCGTCACCCACCGGGCCAGGTGCACCTCGTCCTGAAAGACGACGACCGGCCCGTACGCCGCGAGCCGGGCGTCCGCGGCCACCGCCACCGCGGCTGCCACGTTGGCCGGGCCGTCGGCCCCGGGCGCCTCCGGCAGTCTCATCGCGCCGGTCACCACCACCGGCACCGAAGGCGCGACAAGCAGCTCAAGGGAGTACACCGTCTCCTCAAGCGTGTCCGTGCCGTGCGTGACGACGATGCCGTCAGCACCATCGGCGATCTCCTCCGCGACCGCCTGCGCCAACCGCCACATGTGCAGCGGGGTGATGGCTCGCCCCGAGATGCGGTCGACGTCCCTCGGGCGGACCTCGACGTCGCCGATCTGCCCGAGCGACCCCGCGATCTGCTCGGCGCCCAGTTGCGGGAGCGAGCCTCCTTCGGTGACCTGGGTCGAGATCGTCCCGCCGAGCGCCAGCAGGCTTATCCGCCGTGTCGTCCTCATCACCCGCGCGTCGCGGCGACCTGCTCGTGACGGGCGGGGACGAACTGGCCTCGGTGTTCGCCGACCGGCTTGCCGTCGCGCATTGCGACTTCTCCGCGCAGGACCACGGCGGTCGGCAGCCCGGTCAGCGAGAACCCGTTCCACGGGCTGATCGGCTGCTTGGCGACGAGATCCTCGTTGCGCACGACCTTCGAAGCATTGGGGTCGACGATCGTGAGGTCAGCGTCACTGCCCGGCCGGATGACGCCCTTGCGCGGGTAGAGCCCATACAGCTTGGCGGTGGAGGTGGACATCACCTCGGCGAAGCGCTCGACGGTGGTCTTGCCGCGGAACAGCGCGTCGACCATGACCGGTCCGAACGTCTCGCAGCCGACCGCCCCCGCCGGCTGGGTCGAGAATCCGCGCGACTTCTCCTCGATCGTGTGCGGCGCGTGGTCGGAGCCGATGGAGACGATCGTGCCGTCGGCGATGGCCTCCCACAGCGCGTCCTGGTCGTGGGGGGTGCGGATCGGCGGGTAGACCTTCATCATCGGCCCGACGCGCTCGTAGTCCTCATCGCTTAGCGTGAGGTACTGCGGGCAAGTCTCCGCGGTGACCGGGATTCCCCGCGCCTGCGCAGTGCGCACCACCTCGGCGCCACGCGCGGAAGCCATGTGGACGACGTGGAACCGGCAGCCCGTCGTACGGGCGAACTCGGCGCCGATCGCGATGGAGGTCGACTCGGCGGTGTCAGGCCGCGCCGCGAGCAGGTCGTCATAGCTCTCGATCGGGTGGCCGAGGCCGCGCTCGCTCGTCGTCAGGATGTCGCGGTCCTCGCAGTGAGCCGCGAGCAGTCCCCCCACCTCCGCCATCTCGCGGAAGACGCGCAACACCACACCGTTGTCGGGCGGCATCAACAGGTTCTCGACCGGCTCGTCGTCGATGTTGTAGACCAGTTGCCTGGTGTCACGCCGCAGCGCGTACCCCCAGAAGATCTTGACGCCGGCAACGCCCGCCTCCACGAGCGCGCGCAGCTGGTCGACGTTGCCCGCACCGACCGACAGCCCCCACAGGCCGAAGTCGACCCAGGCGACCTTCTCGTGCTGCTCACGGCGCTGGTGGAACACCTCCACCGAGTCGACCGGGGGGATCGCGTTCGGCATCTCGATGACGGTCGTCACGCCACCGACGAGTGCGCCTAGCGTAGAGTGCGCGAAGTCTTCCTTCTCGGTGAGCCCGGGGTCGCGGGAGTGGACGTGCGGGTCGATGAACCCGGGAAAGATGAGCTTTCCGGAGACGTCGAGCGTCTCGTCGGCCTGCACGTCGAGCCCGCGCTCATGGAGGGCGACGATGCGTCCGTCCTCACACAGAACATCCACGTCTTGTACGCCGTCAGGTGTGACGACAGAACCATTGGCGACGAGCAGTCTCATGTCTTACATCCCTAAGTAGGCTTGGCGAATCTCGTCACTGCCGCGCAGCTCTTCGCTGGTACCGCTCAAGGCGATGCGGCCGTGTTCCATGACATAGGCGAGGCGGGCGTACTTCAGCGCCACTGTCGTGTTCTGCTCGACGAGCAGGATCGTCGTACCGGACGCGTGGACCTCGGCGAGCCTTTCGTACATCTCGCCGACCAGCTTGGGCGCGAGCCCCTGCGACGGCTCGTCGAGCATGATCATCGACGGCTTCAGCATCATCGCACGCCCGACCGCGACCATCTGCTGCTCGCCGCCGGAAAGCGTGCCGGCCAGCTGCGTGGACCGTTCCTTCAGCCGGGGGAACAGCGAGTGCACCTGCTCCAGTGTCTCCTGGCGCTCCTCCTTGCCGCGCCGCAGCCAGGCTCCCGCCATCAGGTTGTCGTGCACGCTGAGCCCCGGGAAGATCTGCCGGCCCTCGGGCACGTGCGCGATGCCCAGCTTGGGCACGTCGTACGACGAGCGGCTGCGCAGGTTCTCGCCGTTGAAGGTGAGCGTGCCGCTGCGGACGCTGACCGTACCGGAGATAGACTTGAGCATCGTCGTCTTGCCGGCGCCGTTCGCGCCGACCACCGCCACGTAGTCACCGGCATCGACCTTCAGCGAGATGCCGTGCAGGATCTCGACGTTGCCGTAGCCCGCGCGGAGGTCGGTGATCTCGAGTGCGGTCACTCTGCCACCCCCAGGTAGGCCTCGACGACGCGCGGGTCGGTGCTGACCGTCTCCGGCCGGTCCAGCGCGATCACTTCTCCGTAGTCGAGTGCGAGGATGCGGTGCGAGATCTTCATCAGGGCCCGCATGTTGTGCTCGATGACCAGCAGGGTGATGTTGCGCTCGGCGTTCGCGGAGGTCAGCCGGTTCAGCATCGTGTCCACCTCGACCTCGTTGAGCCCCGCCATGACCTCGTCGATCAGCAGGACCGCGGGCTCTAGCGTGACGGCGCGCGCGAGCTCGAGGGTCGAGCGCTGAGCCAGGGTGATGTCCTGCGCCTGGGTGTTGGCGTGGGCGGCCAGGCCCCAGAACTCGAGCTCGTGGCGAGCTGCATCGCGCGCATCATGCAGGCGCTTGTGCTTGCCCAGCGAGGCGACCGCCACGTTGTCGAGCACCGTCATCTCGGTGAAGACCTGGACGGTCTGCGACGTCTTCGCGACGCCGCGGGACACCACGTGGTGCACCTTCTGGCCGATTAGGTCCTCGCCGCGAAACCACACGTGGCCGGAGACCGGCGGTACGACGCCGACGATCGCGTCGAACAGAGTCGACTTGCCGGCACCGTTAGGCCCGATCACCCCGAGGATCTCGCCCTCCTCGACCTCGAACGAGACGTTCTTCAGCGCGTGCAGCCCGCCGAAGCGCTGATCGACGCTCTCGAGGCGCAGTATCGCTGTCATGGCGTGCTCGCTGTCGGCTTGCTCTCCGTTGGCTTGCTCACCGTGAACCGACGCCAGACCTTGTCGAGCAGTCCGCCAATTCCGCGCGGCTGCACGAGAATGAGCAGCACCAGCAGTGCGCCGTACATCAGTTGAGCGAGTGCGGCCAGGTTTCCGGTGAGCGTGAGCGAGGCCCACTCGGCAAGCGGGATCAGCAGCAGCGCGCCGAGCGCGGGGCCCCACCAGTGACGGATGCCGCCGACGATCGCGAACAGCGCGAGGTTGATCGAGGTGTTCCACGCGAACGCGGTCTCCGGATCGAGGAACTGCAGGAGCGACGCGTAGACCGAGCCGGCGAGCGAGACGATGACCGCGCTGATGAGCATCGCCTTCATCTTCGCGCGGAACAGGTCGACGCCCGCGAGGGTGGCGGCCTGCGGGTTCAGGCGGATGGCGTCGAGTTCCAGGCCGAGCCGCGAGTAGCGCACCCAGCGCGCGGCGGCGAGTGACGCGACCAGCAACCCCGCTGAGATGTAGAGGAGTGGAGCGGGGCCGTCGAACTGCAGGTTCCAGATGCCCGACTCGAGGATCGGCAGCGAGATCCCGGCCGAGCCTTCGGTCAGTCCCTCCCACGAGTTCGCGACGATGTGGAACACCTGGAGCAGGGCCAGCGTCCCGAGTGCGAAGTAGTGGCCGGAGAGCTGAAAGGTCGGCCATCCGATCACCAGCCCGACAAGCACCGAGACCAGCACGCCCGCCGGCATCGCAAGCCATGGGCTCAGCTCGTACTTCTCCTGGAAGATCACGACGGCGTACGCGCCGATGCCGAAGAACACGGCGTGCCCGAGCGAGACCTGGTTGGCGTAACCACCGAGGAGGTTCCACCCGACCGAAGCCGCGCCGAAGATGCAGACCAGCGTCAGAATCCGGACGTGGTACTCGTTGGTCAGGTACAACGGCGCGAGGAACAAGGCCAGCACCGCCACGGCCATCAGAACCAGGGCCGGCACCTTGTCGCCGCGGGCCGGCTTCGAGGGGCGCTCTGGCGCCCCCTGCTCAGCCGAAACGGACACGGCGCATGACCCCTCCGGGAATCAGAACAAGTACGGCGAAGAACACGCTGAACACCACGAGGTTCTGCAGCTCCGTCGGCAGCACCAGCGTGGTCAGGGTCTGGATGAGGCCGACGGCAAGACCGGCCAGGATCGCGCCGCGCACCGATCCGAGACCCCCGAGTACGACGACCGTGAACATGATCAGGACGTACTGCTGCCCGACGTACGGGTAGACCAGCGCGTAGGGAATGACCGCCGAGCCGGCGAGCGCCGCCAGCCCGACGCCGATGCCGAACGCGACCATGTACATCCTCTTCGGGTTGATGCCCATGAGCTCTGCCGCGCCACGGTTCTGCGCGGTGGCGCGCATGGCCTTACCGAAGTCGGTCTTGTTGAGGAACAGCGACAGGAGCAGCGCGACGACGAGGGCATACATGCCGGCGTACAGGTACGTCGCGCTGATGCTCAGCCCGAAGACGCGGAACGCCTCACCCTGGTAGCCCGTCTTGACGCTGCGGAAGTCGTTGCCGAGCAGTGCGGCCGCGCCGTTGGCCAGGACCAGCCCGAGCCCGACGGTCGCCAGCACCTGGGCGACCGGCGGGGCCTTGATGATCGGTTCAATGATCGTGCGCTCGATCAGCGCACCGAAGGCGAAGACGACCAGCCCGACGATCGGCGCAGCCAGCAGCGGATCGATGCCGAACTCGCTCGAGGCGAAGTAGCCCCCGAACATGCCCAGCATGAGGAACTCACCATGGGCGAAGTTCACGATGTCCATGACGCCGAAAACCAGGGTGAGACCAACCGCGATCAGCGCGTAGATACTGCCGATGAGCAGGCCGTTGACCACCGACTGTGCGAGATCCATCGCTTCAACTCCGTCGAGGCCGGTATTACTCGGTTTCCCACTGCGGCTTGTTCTCCGCGATGTCAGGCGGCCACACGCCCACGAGCTTGCCTTCCTGCCACTGCACCATCAGCGGGGCGGCGTTGGTGTTCTTGCCCGTCTCGTCGAAGTCAACCTGGCCACCGGGCATCGACCCGGCCGCTCCGGCGTCGAAGGTCCCCTCTCGAATCGCGTCCGCGAGCTCCTCCGGCTCGGTCGTCGGGTTCTGTTCGAGGGCCTGGGCGAAAACGTAGACGGCGGCTGCGTTGTCGTGCGCCTCCTGCGGCATGAACTCGCCGTACTTCTCCTGGTACGCCGCGCCGAGCTCGCCGTACTTGTCGGGGTCGCTCGTGTCGACGCTCAGGACGCCGTTGACAGCGTCGCCGAGGCTCTTCTGGAAGTCAGGCGTGATGAACCCGCCGACGCCGCCGATGACCGGAACGGTGTTGTTCTGCGAGCGCAGCGCGCGCATGAGCAGCACGCCGTCGTTGACGTAGGAGACAGCGAAGATGACGTCGGGGTTCGACGAGAGGATCTTGCGGGCGACGGGCGTCGCGTCGGAGATCGTCGGGGAGTAGCCCTCGTAGAGCGCGACGTTGATGCCGAGCTCGTCGGCCTGGTCGCGAAGCCCCTTCGCCTGGCTCTCGCCGTAGGCGTTGTTAGCGTAGACGATTGCGGCGTTCTTAAGGTCGACGCCAGCGTCCTTGGCGATCTCGGTCGCGTAGCCCATCTGCGCCTTGCCGACCTCCGAGGCAGGCGCCGGAAGCTGGAAGAGGAACTTGTAGCCCTGCGACGTCAGCTCGTCGCTAAACGACGTGGTCAGGATCGGCACCTTGCGCCGTTCGGTGACGCGCGCCACGGTAACGGTCAGGCCGCTCGCGTAGGCACCAACGATCGCCAGCGGCGGCTCGCCCCTGGTGAGGAACTGAGTGGCCGCGCTGGCTGCCCTTGCCGGGTCGCTCGTGGCGTCGGCGACGTCGAGCTCGATCTTGGCGCCGTCCAGCGACTTGATGCCGCCGTCGGCGTTGATCGTCTCGACCGCGAGCTCGATGCCCTTGCGGGAGTTGTTGCCGTTCTGGGCGGTCGCACCGGTGAGCGGCAGGATCGCGCCGAGCCGCACGGAGTCGACCTCCGAGGCGTCGCCTGTCCCCCCGCCGCCACCGCCGTCGCCACCGCATGCGGCGAGCATCATTGCTGCGACGGCCACGATCGCGACGGGGCGGAATCGCCGGATTCGGGCCGGAACGCCCGTTGCCCGTCGGAAATTGCGCGTCATGCGGGTCTCCTCTTCGGTCGTACCAGTGGACTGCATCCAAGTTGCATACAACCTACGGCATTTGCGAATGTCAACCCGCAGCACGGAAAGCAACGGGAACGTTATCCCGCGGCGGCGCGCTCAAACGCGACAGGCCCCGAAACCTGTACGGCGCCCCCGCGCCGGCGTCAGGATCCGAGCAGGACCGACAACCGGAGCTCGCGGGCCTGCCGCATGTGCGCCTTCGCGGCGGTCTCCGCAGCGGCGCTGTCCTGGGCCGTGACCGCGTCGATGATCGCCTGGTGCTCGGCCAGCGCCTGCTGGGTCCGTCCCGGCTCCGCGAACGTGGTGTGCGGTAGCCGGCGCACGGCCTGCTCCACCTGGGCGAGAAAGCGGTCCAGGTAGGGGTTCCCGGCCGCCAGCCGCAGAGTGCGGTGGAACTCGAGGTTCAACTGAGCGAGCTTCTGCGGGTCACCGCGCTTGGCAAGCCTCTGCATCCGGGTGTTGGTGGCATTGAGGTTCTTAAGCAACTCGGGCCGACAGCGGACCGCCGCCAGGCGGGCGGCAACACCTTCCAAATCCTCGCGGACGACGTAGAGGGCAAGGACGTCCTCGATCGACAGGGAGGCGACGACAGCACCCTGGTGGGCCGTTTTGACGGCGAGGCCCTCGTCGGCTAGCCGCCGGATCGCGTCGCGCACGGGGGTGCGACTGACGGCCAGGACCTCGGCGATCTCGTCTTCTCGTAGCCATGTCGACGGTGGAAGCGCGCCGTCGAGGATCGCCTCGCGCAAGGCGTCGGTGACGGCCTCACTGGTGCCTCCGCGCGCTGGGGTTCCGGCGAAGTATTTCGCGACGACGCTGGTCAAGCTGTTGCCGCCCAGGTTGCTCGCCACGGCCATACGATACGGCCGCTCGTGCTGGTGAGGCGCTATCGACGGGCGGATCGGATCTTCGGCGTATCCGCTTCTGTCGGCTGTCAGCGGCCGAGGGGAGGCGCGCCCGGCCTCCCGATCCTCATGATCGAGCCTGTCACAAACTTCCGGCGCGCCGAGGTGATCTTGCGCGGGCGGGCTGGTGGATCGGCTGCGTGAGTTACAACTTCGTGATGGCCGATCGGGATCAGCCCCCGACGTGCCGTCGGTGCGTCGACGGAGAGTCGGCGCAGTGCCCGGTCTGCGAACCAGAACCACAACCGGACCCTGCATCGGCGGCAAGGTTCTGGTCGGCCACGATCGCATGCCCGTCGGGCAGCTGCCGCAGCGCATGCAGCGGCGCGAGGTCGTCGTTTCCCTCCGACGTCGAGGTGGAGCGACACCCGCCCGCGCCGCGGGTTACGGAGTCCTGCCGGACCCGGGTGCGGCCGAGCAGGTCGGAGAAGTACCGCAGGGTCCCCAGGTCGTCGACGCCGGGCAGCCGGCATCTGGTGCGGACACGAGCTCGGCCGGCTCGAGCGGTCCGCCAGGTTCGCGATCCCACCCTCAGCGGCATACCGGCGCAGCCACCCGTGCAACGTCTGCCGGGCCACCCCATACTGAAGCGCCCCGGGTTCAGTGGAGAGCGAGTTCTCCCGGCAGCGGTTGCTGTCGGGCGTTGTTGTGACTGTCTCGCTGACCCGGCGACCGTCCGGCCCGGGTGTGCGCACGCACACCACCACGACTGCCTTCCCGACGTCGAGGCCGGCGACTCTTTCCACCAGCACGTCCATCTCGATCTCTTCTCCGCGCGACGCGCACCGACAACGGCGCCGCCCGGAGGGTTCTCTACCGAGGACACAGACCCACGTGCTCGAGGCAACAATCCGGCACCCCCGAGAACCCCGCGCCATACTCTTCTACGGGCTCAACCGTACCAGAGTGCGACGGCGTCGCCGGGCGACCACCCCATTCTCAATCCCCCGGCACGGAGAAGTTGATCTTCGGCAAGTCTTACTCGTCTGGCGCCTGAAGGCGGCGGATGTCCTCGCGGCGGCGGCTGGACAAGCCCGCGGACCATCTCGCCGCGGATCCTGCGGCTCATGGGTGGTCTTGTTCGAGGCGAGACGCAGACACGACGCAAACATCCTGCCCGGTGTAACCGGTATGAGTGGACCCGGTCTCTGCCGGTTTCAAGCCGTTGTCGGAAGACGCAAGCGGCAAGTCCCGCCTGGTCCTGGCGCCAGCGATGTTGAGCATAGGAAAGCTGGGTCGGGGTGCGGAGGGCTACTACCTGCAAGCCGTAGCCACCGGGGTAGAGGACTACTACCTGGGCTCCGGCGAAGCACAGGGCCAGTGGCTGGGGAACGGTCCGGCCCGCCTCGGCTTGTCCGGGACGGTGGCGGCGGAGGATCTGCGCGCGGTGCTTGAGGGCCGGCACCCGGGCACTGGCCGGTCGCTGTTGTGGTGCCGGCGGGAGGACCGGCTGCCGGGCTTCGATCTGACGTTCTCCGCCCCCAAGGGTGTGTCGT
>Ga0136611_10002297_pt1 | contig 13285 bp, 13 predicted proteins | sample AntDrymUQ2232306_2_FD_106645 | JGI IMG/M metagenome (GOLD analysis project Ga0136611, IMG submission 106645) | Polar desert sand microbial communities from Dry Valleys, Antarctica - metaG UQ223 (23.06) | ecosystem: Environmental > Terrestrial > Soil > Desert | place: Antarctica: Dry Valley... | reverse complement strand
GCCGAGCGCGCGCTCGGCTACATGGGTCTGACCGCGGGCACGCCGATGCGCGAGATCGCCGTCGACACGGTGTTCCTGGGCTCCTGCACGAACGGCCGGATGGAGGACCTGCGCGCGGCGGCCGACGTCGTGCGTGGCCGTCAGGTCGCCCAGGGCATCCGCGCGATGGTGGTGCCCGGCTCGATGCTCGTGAAGCTGGAGGCCGAGAAGGAAGGCCTCGACGAGGTCTTCCGCCAGGCCGGGTTCGACTGGCGCAACGCCGGCTGCTCGATGTGCCTCGGCATGAACCCGGACACGCTCGCGCCGGGTGAGCGCAGCGCCTCCACGTCCAACCGCAACTTCGAAGGACGTCAGGGCCGCGGTGGTCGTACGCACCTGGTCAGCCCCGAGGTGGCCGCGGCCACCGCCATCACCGGTCGCCTCACCGCGCCCGCCGACCTGCAGGAGGTCTGACCGTGGACGCCTTCACCACCCACGTCGGTCGCGCCGTGCCGCTCCGCCGCAGCGACGTCGACACCGACCAGATCATCCCGAGCGACTGGCTCAAGCGCGTCGAGCGGACCGGCTTCGGCGCCGGCCTGTTCAGCGAGTGGCGGGAAGATCCCGGCTTCGTGCTCGACCAGAGGCAGTACGCCGGCGCCAGCATCCTGGTGGCCGGGGAGAACTTCGGCACCGGGTCCTCTCGCGAGCACGCGGTGTGGGCCCTGACCGACTTCGGCTTCCGCGCGGTCGTCAGCGAGCGCTTCGCCGACATCTTCCGCAGCAACAGCCTCAAGGGCGGGCTGCTGCCGGTGCAGCTGGCGCCGGAGGAGGTGCAGGCCCTGATGGTGCTCGTCGAGCAGGACCCGGCCGTCGAGGTGACGGTGGACCTCGGTGCCCGCGAGCTGCGCGCCGGGGACCTCGTGGCGTCCTTCCCCCTCGACGACTTCACACGGTGGCGCCTCATGGAGGGCCTCGACGACATCGGGCTGACTCTCACCCACGAGCAGGACATCTCGTCCTTCGAGGTGGCCCGTCCGGCGCGGCTCCCTTCCACGACGCCCACCGTGTGACCGCCGGCGACCTGCACGACGAGCTGGCGGTCCGGCTGCGGGACGCCCACCGGCGGATTGCCTCCCTGGACGCCCCGCCGGCCGTGAAGGAGCGGGTCGCACGCCGCCTCATCGCCCTCGCCGACACCTCGAAGCGCGACGCGGCCCGGGCCTCCGTGCGGCTCGACGCGCTCCTCGACGACCTCGACGCCGGCCGGCTGCCGAAGCCCGCGAAGGGCGACGCAGAGGCGTGACAGCGCTGGACAACCCGTCCGAGCCCCCGTTGGAACGGCTGCGACACAGGAGGGTTCCGACCCCAGGTCGTTGTGATAGCAGCGTTCGAGCCCTACCGTTCTCGCGAGAGGCACAGTGCCTCAGGCAGTCCAGTGAAGGGATCCGTCGTGAACAAGTCCGACCTGATCGAGGTCGTCACCGAGAAGCTCGGTGACCGCAGGACGGCCAGCGCCGCTGTCGAGGCCGTCGTCGATGCCATCACCCGCGCGGTCGCGAAGGGCGAGAAGGTCGGTATCACCGGCTTCGGCGTCTTCGAGAAGGTCGACCGCAAGGCCCGCACCGCCCGCAACCCGTCGACCGGGGCAGCCGTCAAGCTGCCGAAGACCTCCGTCCCGAAGTTCCGTCCGGGACAGGGCTTCAAGGACATCGTGAGCGGCGCCAAGAAGGTGTCCGCCACGTCGACTGCCCGCGCGGTCACCGCTCGGGCCGGCAAGGCCACCGCCGCTCCGACCCGTGCGGCGAAGAGCGCGGCCAAGGCCCCGGCGAAGGCTGCCGGCACCGCCCGGGCGGCAGCCAGCCGGACGACTGCGGCGGCGAAGGCCCCTGCCAGGAAGGTGGTCGCGGCGGCCAAGGCCCCGGCGAAGAAGGCTGCCGCCGCGAAGGCCCCGGCCACGAAGGCGACCACCACGCGGGCCACCACCGCCAAGGCCCCGGCGAAGAAGGCGCCTGCCAAGAAGGCGCCTGCGACCAAGGCCGCGGCGAAGGCGCCCGCCAAGAAGGCGCCTGCCAAGAAGGCGCCTGCGACCAGGGCCGCGGCGAAGGCCCCGGCGAAGAAGGGTCCTGCCAAGAAGGCTCCTGTCAAGAAGGCGCCCGCGACCAGGGCCGCGGCGAAGGCCCCAGCGAAGAAGGCCCCGGCGAAGAAGGCGCCTGCCAAGAAGGCCCCCGCCAAGCGTTCGGGCCGCTAGCCCCGGACAGGCACCACGACGGACGGACCCCGGCACCCGCCGGGGTCCTTCCGTCGTCAGTGGGGTCTGCGCCAGTGGGCTGGCGTCAGGGCGTGAGGTCGGCGGTGTAGTCCACGTCGACGAGGCGACCGTGCGAGAAGCTCAGCGCCCACAGGCTCCCCTTGCTGGCCGGCACGACGTCGAGCGGCCGTCCGGCATCGGCGGCGAGGGTGGCGACGGCGTGGGGGATGACGCCGCCTTGGCTGCAGGCGACGACGGCATCCCCGTCCGACCGGCTGCCGGTGCCGAGCTCGCGCAACCGCGTCGGCAGCGCACCTGCCGACGCCTCCGCGAGGGCCGGGTCGAGCTCGACGGCCGTGCCCAGCCGCTCGGCGAGCCGCTCCACCGTCTGCCGGCATCGCAGCGGGGGTGCGGCGAGGACGCGCCGGGGACCGTACGCCGGCAGGACGTCCGCGATCGCCTCGGCCTGGAGCTCGCCACGGCGGTCGAGCGGTCGGTCGTCGTCGTCCCCGTCCCAGTCGCGGTGGCTGCCGGCGCTGCCGTGGCGCACCAGCAGGACCGTCGTGCTCTCGGGCGGGTGGGCCGCGAAGGCCTGCAGCGGACCGCTGTCCCGGCCGGCCGTCACCCGCTGCTGCGCGGCCTCGATGTCGAGCCAGACCAGCTGATCCACCTCCGTGCCGGGCGCGAACTCACCGGACGTCGCGCGCATCGCCCACCACCGCACCGTCTTCGGGACGTCGCGCCCGTCGTCCAGGACCCGGTAGCTGCTCTCGCCGAGCGTGCGACCGGCGACGGCTGTCCAGCCGGTCTCCTCGCGCACCTCGCGTACGGCCGCCATGACCCCGGCCTCACCCTTGTCCAGCTTGCCCTTCGGCAGGGACCAGTCGTCGTAGCGCGGGCGGTGCACCACGGCCACGAGCAGCCGGCCGTCGACGCGGCGCCACAGGACCCCTCCGGCGGCGGGGACGTGGCGCTTCACTGGCCGGTCGCCGCGGCGCCGACCGCGCTCTTCCCCGCCGGGCGCACCCGCTCAGGCGCCACTGGCGTCCCGCTCATTGGTGCGGCGCATCAGGTCGGTCTGCATGTCCCGGCAGGGCTCGCCCGGCTCCGGGCGCTGGAGCCAGCAGCCGTCCTCCTGGAGCTCCCAGCGACGCGTGTCGGGGGCCGCTGCGCGGTCGAGGATGGCGTCGATCTGGCCCTGCACCACACGGTCCTTCACGCGGACGAGGGTCTCGACCCGGCGGTCGAGGTTGCGGTGCATCAGGTCGGCGCTGCCCAGCCAGTGCTCGGCCTGCCCGCTGGCCGCGTCGCCGAAGACCATCAGCCGTGAGTGCTCGAGGAAGCGGCCGACGATGCTGCGCACCGTGATGCTCTCCGACAACCCCGGCACGCCGGGTCGCAGCGAGCAGATGCCTCGCACGACCAGCTCGACGGGGACGCCCGCCTGGCTGGCGCGGTAGAGGGCGTCGATGACGGTCTCGTCGACGATGCTGTTGGCCTTCAGGCGGACCCGTGACGGCTTGCCGTCGCGCGCGAGCGCGGCCTGCGCCTCGATCCGCTCCACGAGCCCCGAGCGGACGCCGTGCGGGGCGACCATCAGGGTGCGGTACTGGGTCTGCCGCGAGTAGCCGGTCAGCGTGTTGAACAGGTCGGTGAGGTCGGCGCCGACCTCGGGGTCGGCGGTGAGCAGCCCGAGGTCCTCGTACAGCCGGGCGGTCTTGGGGTTGTAGTTGCCGGTCCCGATGTGGGCGTAGCGCCGCAGCTGCCCCTTCTCCTGCCGGACCACCAGGGAGGTCTTGCAGTGGGTCTTGAGCCCCACCAAGCCGTAGACCACGTGGCAGCCGGCCTTCTCCAGCGCTCGTGCCCAGCGGATGTTGGCCTGCTCGTCGAACCTCGCGGTGATCTCGACGAGCACCACGACCTGCTTGCCGGCCTGCGCCGCGTCGATGAGCGCGTCCACGATGGGGGAGTCCCCGGAGGTGCGGTACAGGGTCTGCTTGATGGCAAGGACGTTCGGGTCCGCCGCGGCCTGCTCGATGAAGCGCTGCACGCTGGTGGCGAACGAGTCGTACGGGTGGTGCACCAGCACGTCGCCGTCACGCAGGGCGGCGAAGACGTCGGTGGCCTTCTCGCCCTCGGCGAGCCGCGGGTGCGTCGCCGGGACGAACGGCTCCTGCTTGAGGTCGGGACGGTCCACTTCGTACAGCTGCCACAGCGAGGCGAGATCCAGCAGGCCGGGCACCTGGTAGACGTCGTCGTCGGTGATCTCGAGCTCGCGCACCAGCAGGTCGAGCACGTGCTCGTCCATGTCACCGCCGACCTCGAGCCGGACGGCTGCGCCGAACCGCCGGCGGGCCAGCTCCCGCTCGAGGGCCTGCAGGAGGTCCTCGTCGCGGTCCTCCTCGACCTCCACGTCGGTGTTGCGCGTGACCCGGAACGGGTGGTGCGCCGTGACCTCCAGGCCGGGGAACAGCTGCTGCAGGTGGGCCCCGATGAGCTCCTCCAGCGGCAGGTAGCTGGTGGCGGCGTCGTCGGACCGGACGGGCACGAAGCGCTGGACGTTGTTGGGGACCTTGACCCGGGCGAAGTGCTCGGAGCCCGACACGGGGTCCCGCACCAGCACCGCGAGGTTGAGCGACAGGCCGCTGATGTACGGGAAGGGGTGCGCCGGGTCGACGGCGAGCGGCGTCAGGACGGGGAACACCTGCGCCCGGAAGTAGTCGTGCAGCCGGCTCTGCTGCCCCTCCGGCAGGTCGCGCCACAGGACGATGCGGATGCCGGTCTCCGCGAGCGCCGGTCGCACGTCCTCGAGGAAGGTGCGGGCGTGCTCGGCGGCCAGCTCGCGCGCCCGCTCCGAGATGCGCGCCAGCTGCTCGCGGGTGCCCAGCCCGTCGGCGCCCCGGACGCCGAGCCCCATGCTCTGGCGTCGCTTGAGACCCGCCACGCGCACCATGAAGAACTCGTCGAGGTTGCTCGCGAAGATGGCGAGGAACTTCGCCCGCTCGAGCAGCGGCGCGGTCTGCTCACCGGCCAGCGCGAGCACGCGGGCGTTGAAGTCCAGCCACGAGACCTCCCGGTTGAGGAAGCGGTCCTCCGGCAGGTCGGTGGCCGTCTGCGATGGCGTCTCGACCGGCCGGCGCGTCTCGTCGAGCGTCTTGTCGTCAGCGGTCGGGATCGCTGCGTCGGTCGCCTGCAGGTGGATGCTCACCGCTCCATCGTGCACCGTGGAGGTGGACGACCTCCTCCGGCAGGTCGCGGAGCACCGCCCGGGTGGCCGGACCGACGCCCAGCTCGAGAGCGTGCCGCAGGTCAAGCGGGGTGTCGACGTCCCGGCGCAGCTGCGGTGCCGCGAGCAGCTCGGCGGCTCCGGACGCGAGGTGCCGCCCCCGGGAGCCCGGGCCGAAGGCCGGGTCGAGGTCGCACCCGGGACCGGCCGCCAGCAGCGTCGTGCCGCCGCCGTCGGCGTCCGGGACGAAGGCCCGCGAGCCGGCGGCGACGACGCGGAGAACAGCGTCGAGCTGCTCCGGCCCGAGCGCGGGCAGGTCCGCCGACAGGCAGGCCACGCCGCAGCCGGGTACCGCCGACCGGATCAGCTCCGCACCGTGGGCGAGCGCCGGGTTGAGCCCGTCGTCGGGGCTGTCCGGGGCGACGTCGGCCCCGAGCGCGGCGAGCGCGCCGGCCGCCACGTCGTCGTCGGTCACCACGAGCACCCGCGCCACCCGATCGCACGAGAGCGCTGCGCTCACCACGTCGGCGGCGAAGGCGAGTGCGAGGCGCGACCGCGTGGTGTCGCCGTACGCCCCGAGCCGCGACTTGGCGACGTCGAGCCGCTTCACGGGGACCACGACGCCCCACGGCGTTCCCTCGTCTGGCGGCACGACGTGGGAGTCTCGCAGACCGGGGCTGCGAGACCGGGATCGGCGGAGCGAGAAGGGGACGGCGACGGTGCGACGGTGGGGACGGCTCGGGTTCTGGTACCGGCTGGGGATCGCGATCCTCGTGCCGCCCACCCGCCTGCTGACGCGCCGGGAGCAGAGCGGAGTGGAGCTGGTACCGCCCGGCGGTGTCCTCGTGGCGGCCAACCACATCTCGCTGGTGGACCCCGTGGTGCTGTGCGACTTCGTCCTGTGCGGCCTGGGGCGCGCCCCTCGCTTCCTCGCCAAGAGCGAGATGTTCGTCGGCGGCGGCCTGGTCCCGCGGGTCATGCGCGGCGCGGGGCAGATCCCGGTCGACCGCGCGGCCGCCGACGCCTCGCGGGCTCTCGACGCGGCGGTCGCCGCGCTGGAGCGGGGCGACACTGTGGTGATCTACCCGGAGGGCACCGTCACGAAGGACCCGGCGCGCTGGCCCACCGTGGCGCGCACGGGAGTCGCCCGGCTGGCCCTGCTGTCCGGCGCACCGGTCGTGCCGGTCGCCCAGTGGGGCGCCCACGCCCTGGCGCCGCGGCTGCTCGGGGGGCTGCGCCCGCCGCGTCGCCACCTGGTGAGGTTCCGCGTCGGACCGCCGGTCGACCTGTCGCGCTGGCGGGGGCGCGAGCTCACCGCGCAGGTCCTCCGGGAGGCCACCGAGGCGGTCATGGCGGCGGTCACGGGGGAGCTCGAGGTGCTGCGCGGGGAGGCCAGGCCGCCACGCACGCCCGCCGCGCGTGACAACCTGCGGGGGAGAGCTGCCGGGTACGACGACAGGCAGCGGGAGGAGACGGCGTGACGCGTGCGGCAGTACTGGGGTCAGGTTCGTGGGGCACCGCCTTCGGCAAGGTGCTCGCCGACGCGGGCACCGACGTGGTCCTTTGGGCGCGCCGGCCGGAGCTCGCGGCGCAGCTGCGAGAGACGTCCGAGAACGCCGACTACCTGCCGGGCGTGCGGCTGCCCGACCGGCTCACGGCCACGGCCGACGCGCTGGAGGCCGTCGAGGGGGCCGACTTCGTCGTGCTGGCCGTCCCCTCGCAGAGCCTGCGGGACAACCTGGCCGCCGTCGCGTCCTCCATCGCGCCCGGCGCCGTCCTCGTCAGCCTCATGAAGGGTGTAGAGCTCGGCACCACCAAGCGGATGAGTGAGGTGGTCTGCGAGGTCGCGGACGTCCCGGAGGCCCGGGTGGCGGTCATCTCGGGGCCCAACCTGGCCAAGGAGATCGCGTCCGGGCAGCCCGCTGCCACGGTCGTCGCGTGCACCGACGAGGCGGCTGCCGAGCGGCTGCAGGCCGCCTGCCTCACGGGGTACTTCCGGCCGTACACCAACACCGACGTGGTGGGGTGCGAGCTCGGCGGCGCGGTGAAGAACGTCATCGCGTTGGCGACCGGCATGGCCGAGGGCATGGGGTTCGGTGACAACACGAAGGCCTCACTCATCACGCGGGGGCTCGCGGAGACCGCCCGGCTGGGCGCGGCCCTCGGTGCGGACCCGCTCACCTTCTCGGGCCTCGCCGGGCTCGGCGACCTGGTCGCGACCTGCACGTCACCGCTGTCGCGCAACCGCACCTTCGGCGAGAAGCTCGGACGGGGTCAGACGCTCGAGGAGCTGCTCGCGATGAAGCAGCAGACGGCCGAGGGAGTGAAGTCGTGCCGGTCGATCCTGGACCTCGCGCGCAAGCACGACGTGGACATGCCCATCACCGAGCAGGTCGTCGCGGTGGTCCACGAGGGCAAGACCCCACAGGACATGCTGCGGGCGTTCATGCGACGCGAGACGAGGAGCGAATGAGCACGTCCAGCAGCCGCGGGGAATCGACCCGCGCCGTCCACACACCGGCCCCGCCGACCTTCGACCAGATCCCGCTCGGCCTGCCGGTCCACCGCTCCGCGGCCTTCGCCTTCTCGAGCGCGCAGGAGTACGCCGACGTGCTCGCCGGGTCCGCGCCGGGCTACTCCTACGGCCGCGTCGACAACCCCACCTCCGACGCCTTCGCAGAGGCCGTCGCCGCGCTGGAGGGCGTCGGCGTGGCGGGGGAGGTCGTCGGTCAGGCCTTCGCCTCGGGCATGTCCGCCATCTCGACGGTGCTCATGGCCCTGACGCGCAGCGGCGCCCACGTCGTGGCGCCGCGCGAGGTCTACGGCGGGACGTACGGGCTGCTGACGAGCGTGCTCGACCGGTTCGGCGTGAGCACGACCTTCGTCGACGGCACCGACCTCGACGCGGTCCGGGGGGCCATCCGTCCGGAGACGACCGTGCTCTACGCCGAGACGCTGGCGAACCCGACGATGAGCGTCGCCGACCTGCCGGGGCTCGCGGCGATCGCCCGCGAGGCCGGGATCACGTCCGTCGTCGACTCCACCTTCGCCTCGCCCGCCGTGTGCCGACCGCTCGCTCACGGCTTCGACGTGGTCGTCCACTCCGCCACCAAGTACCTCGGCGGGCACAGCGACTCCACGGGTGGCGTCGCGGTCGGCAGCCCCGAGCTGATGGCCCGGGTCCGTCACGACCGCATCTACCTCGGCGGGATGCTCGCGCCCGATGAGGCCTTCCTGCTCCACCGCGGCCTCGCCACGCTGCCGCTGCGCGTCGACCGCGCCTGCCGGAGCGCCGTAGAGGTGGCGACCGGCCTGCTCGAGCACCCCGCGGTGGTGCGGGTGGACCACCCTGGCCTGCCGTCCCACCGCGACCACGCGCTGGCGGGCAAGCTGTTCGACGCCGGTCGCTACGGCGCCGTCGTCACCGTGACGCCCCGGGGTGGCCGAGCGGCCGGCATGGCGCTGTGCGACGGCCTGCGCCTCGTCGCGGTGGCCACCTCGCTCGGCGGCACCCACTCGGTCGTGAGCCACGTGGCCACCACCACGCACCGCCAGCTCGACGACGCGGCCCTCGCGGCGGCGGGCATCGACCCGGGCGCCGTGCGGATCAGCGTGGGGCTCGAGGACCCGCAGGACCTGCTGGCCGACCTGCGCCAGGCGCTGGACGCGCTGCCCGAGGTGTAGGACCCGTCCGCGTCGTGGAGGATCCGGCTATGGAGACCTTCGACGTCGTGGTGCTGGGAGCCGGCTCTGCCGGTGAGTCGATCGCCGTTGCCCTCGCGGGGGAGGGCCGGGCCGTCGCCCTCGTGGAGGCCCTGCGCGTCGGCGGAGAGTGCCCGTACGTCGCCTGCATGCCGAGCAAGTCCATGCTGCGCAGCGCGGAGGCACGAGCCGAGGCCCGCCGCCTCCCGGCGCTGGCGGGTGCGTCGGTCGCGCCGGCGCTCGACGACGACGAGGCGGCCTTCCGGGCGGCCCTGGCCCGCCGGGACGACGTCGCCGAGCACCTGGACGACTCCGGTGCCGCGCAGGAGGCGGCGGACGCCGGCGTGGTGCTGGTGCGGGGCCGCGGCTGCGTCGTGCGGCCTGGCGTGGTGGCGGTCGAGGGGCGGGAGCTGGGCTGGACCGACCTCGTCCTTGCCACGGGCTCCTCGGTCGTGCACCCGCCGATCGAGGGCCTCGACACGATCGCGACGTGGACGAGCGACGAGGCGCTGTCCGCGCACGAGCGGCCGGGATCACTGGTCGTCCTCGGCGGGGGACCGGTGGGCTGCGAGCTCGCCCAGGTCCACGCCCGCTTCGGTGTGACGACCACGCTGGTCGAGGCCGGCCCGCAGGTGGCGGGCAAGGAGGAGCCGAGCATCGCCGAGCTCCTCGCGCAGGTGCTGCGCGACGACGGCGTCGACGTCCGGTTGGGTGTCCGGGCGGTCCGCGCGGAGCCGGTGGGCGACGGCCGCGGGCGGCTGCACCTCGACGACGGCTCCACCGTCGAGGCTGAGCGGGTCATCGTGGCAGTGGGCCGCACCCCGACGACGGATGGGATCGGCCTCGACGTCCTCGGCGTGGAGGTGGGCGACGGCGGCGCGGTGGAGGTCGACGAGCACTGCCGCGTCGTCGGCCAGTCGCACGTCTGGGCCGCCGGGGACGTCACCGGCACCGCGCCGTACACCCACACCGCCAACTACCAGGCGCGGATCGTCACGGACAACCTGCTCGGGCGGGTCCGCACCGCGGACTACCGCGCGATCCCGCGGGCCGTCTACACCGAGCCGGCCGTGGCGAGCGTCGGCGTGACGGAGGAGCAGGCGCGCGAGAGCGGCGTCGACGCGATCACCGCCGTCATGGACGTCGGGCAGACCGCCCGCGCCGCGACGCAGGGGGCCGGTGGTGGTCGTCTGGTGCTGACCGCCGACCGGGCCCGCGGGGTGCTCATCGGCGCGGCGGCGATCGGGCCGCACGTCGACGAGTGGCTCGGCGAGGCGGTGCTGGCGATCCGCGCCGAGGTGCCGCTGTCGGTTCTGGCCGACGTCGTGCACGCGTTCCCGACGTTCGCCGAGGCCTACGAGCCGCCGGTCCGGGAGCTGCTTGCCGCGCTGCCCCGTCCCTGACAGCTAAGGTTCGGCCGGTGAGCAGGATCCGCCTGGCCGTCGTGTTCGGCGGCCGCAGCACCGAGCACGCGATCTCGTGTGTCAGTGCCGGCAGCATCCTCGGTGCGGTCGACCGGGACCGCTACGACGTCGTCGCGATCGGTATCACGCCGGAGGGACGGTGGGTGCTGGCTCCGGACGACCCCTCGCTGCTCGCCCTGTCGGGCCGCGAGCTCCCGTCGGTCAAGGACGGTCGCGCGGTGGCCCTGCCGGGTGACCCGACCGCGGGCGGCCTCGTCCCGCTCGAGGACGGTCCGGGCCTGCTGGGCCGGGTCGACGTCGTCTTCCCCGTGCTCCACGGGCCGTACGGCGAGGACGGCACCCTCCAGGGGGTGCTGGAGCTCGCCGGCGTGCCCTACGTCGGCTCCGGTGTGCTGGCGAGCGCCGCCGCCATGGACAAGTCCGTCGCCAGGGTGCTGCTCGTGGCGGCCGGCATCCCGGTGACCGCCGCCGTGGTCGTGCGCGCTGCCGCCTGGCAGCAGGACGAGGGAGCCGTGGTGCGGCAGGTCGAGGCGCTCGGGCTTCCCGTCTTCGTCAAGCCCGCTCGTGGCGGCTCGAGCATCGGCATCACCCGCGTGACCGACCTCGCCGACCTGCCGGCCGCGGTCGAGGAGGCGCTGCGCTGCGACCCCAAGATCCTCGTCGAGGCAGCCGTCGTGGGCCGTGAGGTCGAGTGCGGGATCCTCGAGGACGCGGAGGGCCGGCCGCAGGCCAGCGTCCCGGCGGAGGTGCGCGTCGTCGGCGACTACGAGTTCTACGACTTCGAGGCCAAGTACCTCGACGCCGCGACCCAGCTCGACGTCCCGGCCGACCTACCTGCCGACGTGACGTCCCGGCTGCAGGAGATGGCCTGCCTCGCCTACGAGGTGCTCGACTGCGAGGGGCTCGCGCGGGTCGACTTCTTCGTCGGCCCGGGCGGCGAGCTGATGGTCAACGAGGTCAACACGATGCCGGGCTTCACGCCCACCTCGATGTACCCCCGCATGTGGGCCGCCTCGGGCGTCGCCTATCCCGAGCTGGTCGACCGGCTCGTGCAGGCGGCGCTGCGCACCGGCACCGGGCTGCGCTGAGCGGGCCCGCTAGCTCGGCGGCGGGAGCGTCTCGAGGATCGGCGCGGCGAGCGGGTTGATGAGCTCCGCGCCGTTCTCGTAGGCGTCGGGGATGTCGACCGCGACGTAGATCGGCAGGTCGCGCGTCGTCCAGCGGTAGCCGGCGCCGATGTCCCGGACCGACCAGGTGAGCCCGTTGACCTGTGCGGGCTCCTCCGGCCGGTCGGGCTCGAGCACGCCGCACTCGAGGGTGACCGCAGGATCGCCCCACGCGGCCGTACGGGAGTCGTCGGTCGTGACCGGACGGCGCTGGACACCGGGGTCGATCTCGTCCGGCAGCGCCTCGATGAGGGCAGCGCAGGCGTCGACCGCCTCGGGCAGGGCAGCGGAGGCCTGGACCGGCACGTCGACCGGGCCGGTCGCCGCCGCCGGAGGAGCGTCGTCGCTGCAGCCGGTGACGGTGAGGAGGGCGAGCGCGACGACCAGCGGGCGCGCCCCGCGCAGGCGGCTCAGAGGTGGACGACGGGGCAGGTCAGCGTGCGGGTGATCCCGTCGACCGACTGGACTCGCGCCACGACGAGCTTGCCGAGCTCGTCGACGTTCTTCGCCTCGGCCCGCACGATGACGTCGTACGGACCGGTGACGTCCTCGGCCTGCGCGATGCCGTCGAGCTCGGAGATGGCCTTGGCGACGGCCGCCGCCTTGCCGACCTCGGTCTGGATGAGGATGTAGGCCTGCACTGCCACGTGGCTGCACCCTTTCGAGAGGCTGAGACTGTTGCCGGACGCTACAGCACGCGACGTCGGCGAGTTCGGGTTGATCGCCCGGGTGGTCGAGCGCCTGGGCACGTCCGCCTCCGTGCTCGTCGGTCCAGGGGACGACGCCGCGCTCGTGCTGGCGCCGGACGGGCGGGTGGTGGCCACCACCGACGTGCTGGTCGAGGACGTTCACTTCCGGCTCGACTGGTCCACGGCGTACGACGTCGGTCGCAAGGCCGCGGCGGCCAACCTGGCCGACGTCGCCGCGATGGGGGCGACGGGGACCGCCCTGCTGGTCGGGCTCGCTGCGCCGCCGGACCTGCCGGTCGCGTGGGCGACCGACCTCGCGGACGGCCTGCGCGACGAGGCAGCGCTCGTCGGGGCGGTGGTCGTCGGCGGCGACACGGTAACGAGCGAGCGCATCGTCGTGAGCGTCACGGCGCTGGGGGATCTCGGCGGGCGAGCCCCCGTGCTGCGTTCGGGTGCGCAGCGGGGGGACAGGGTGGTCGTGGCCGGGCGGCTCGGCTGGTCCGCCGCGGGCTTCGCGATGCTGCGCCACGGAGGTGTCCCGATCGAGGCGCTGGTGGAGGCGCACCTGCGGCCCGCGCCGCCGTACGCCATGGGTCCCGCACTGGCCGAGGCCGGCGCGACGTCGATGTGCGACGTGAGCGACGGGCTGCTCGCGGACGTCGGCCACCTGGCGCGGGCGAGCGGCGTCCACGTCGACATCGAGAGCCGCCGCTTCGCACGGGATTCCCTGCTGGGCAAGGCCGCTCGCGTCGTCGGTGGGCACCCGCTGGACTTCGTGCTGACCGGCGGGGAGGACCACGCGCTGGTCGCGACGGTGCCGCCGGGCACGGTGCTGCCGGAGGGGGTGG
>Ga0136611_10002296_pt1 | contig 13285 bp, 13 predicted proteins | sample AntDrymUQ2232306_2_FD_106645 | JGI IMG/M metagenome (GOLD analysis project Ga0136611, IMG submission 106645) | Polar desert sand microbial communities from Dry Valleys, Antarctica - metaG UQ223 (23.06) | ecosystem: Environmental > Terrestrial > Soil > Desert | place: Antarctica: Dry Valley... | reverse complement strand
TCAGCAATATCGCAAAAAAATGGTCTATGCCACTTAAAGATTGGAAGCCTGCACTAAACAGGTTTACTATTCAATTTAACGAAAGAATGCCTAAACTTTATTAAACACCGTTTACACAAAATCCAGGACACCCTCCAAGTTCAATCTTGAAGAGATTAAAAAGGCAATTTGAATCCTGGGGGTAAGCCTAAACCACTGGTAAGCTCTGCCATTTTTTCCTGGGTGGTAGATTCCACACGGCGCACGGCATCGTTAAAAGCCGCTGCTATGAGATCTTCCAGCATCTCCTTGTCGTCACCTATAAGACTGTCATCAATGCTGATCCTTTTAACATCATGCCGACAGGTCATCACAATCTTAACCATGCCAGCCCCTGACTGGCCTTCCACTTCGATGGTGGTTAGTTTCTCCTGCATTTGCTGCATGTTTTCCTGCATCATTTGTGCTTGCTTCATCATGCTTCCCAGATTACCTCTCATTTTTGTTACCTCCTTTATTTTTGAATTGGTCTAATTGAAGAGACGATTAATTTTACGTCAAACTGTTCAATTAATTCTTGTACTATCGGGTCTTTCTCAATCGCTGCAATGGCTTTTGCCTGTTTTTCTTCTTCTGTACGTTGCTGCAGTGCAGCAGGTATCAGTCCTGTAATGCTGCCAACAGAAAAATTGAGCATGATGGGTTTGTTAAAGTAAATACTCAGTGCCTCTCGGATCTTATCCTGATATTTTTTCTCCAACAGATGTTTATGTATATCGGGCACATACAGCGCTATATTTTCTGCTGAAAGCACCTTGGCTTCACTGTGTTGCGCTAACATTTTGGCCATTCCTGTTAGCTTTAGTTGCTCGATTAATCGCGGCCAATCAAGATCCGATGAATCATTATTAGTATGCATCGAATGTTGTATAACTTGCTTTGATTGTGTTTGTTGTTTGTTATCTGTTTTCTCGAATGGTGTGCTGTCAATTGACGAAATTTGCAGCGATTGATGATTTGCGGCAAGATCATCCGGTATGAACGTCAACATGCGCATCAGTGTCATGGTAAAACCAGCGTATTCATCGGGTGCCAAACTCAGATCACTGCGTCCATGCAATGAAATCTGGTAAAACAACTGAACATCATCAGGTTTAAAAGTCTTTGCTAATGTAAAAATACGCGCATACTCGGGTGAATCCTCATTAATCGCCTGTGGAACAGTTTGCGCCAGTGCGATGCGATGCAATAAAGTTGCGAGATCCTGTAAAGCGGAATCAAACGAAAGACACTGTGCTTCCATTTCATCCGCTAATGATAGTAGCGTTAAACCATTTCTCAGCGCCAGCGCTTCCAGCAGATTGAAAAGATAGCTCTGATCAATGATACCCAGCATATTCCGTACAACCGCTTCCTCAACTTTCCCTTCGCCGAAGGCAATGGCTTGATCCAGTAAACTTAAGGCATCGCGCATACTGCCTTGTGCAGCACGGGCAATTAATTGCATGGATGGCGTATCACACGGAATTTTTTCTTGTGCCAATATCTTTTTAAGATGATCGGCAATTTGTGTTTGCGGAATTTGTTTCAGATTGAATTGCAGACAACGGGATAAAACCGTAATCGGGATTTTTTGCGGATCTGTTGTTGCCAATATGAATTTGACATGTGCCGGAGGTTCTTCCAATGTTTTCAACATGGCATTGAAAGCCGATTTGGAAAGCATGTGGACTTCATCAATGATGTAAATCTTATAACGCGCACTGGTGGGGGCGTAAAGCGTATTTTCCAGCAGTTCACGCATATTATCCACTTGGGTGTTTGAGGCCGCATCCAATTCAATAAGATCGATAAAACTCCCCGTATCAATCTGTATACATGCCGGACAAGCACCACATGGCGTTGCAGTTATCCCCGCTTCACAGTTGAGTGACTTGGTCAGGATACGGGCAATAGTTGTTTTACCCACACCACGCGTACCGGTTAGCAAATAAGCATGATGCAGTCTGTTTTGTTCAAGCGCATTGGTCAGTGCCCTGACCACATGTTCTTGTCCAGTCAATTCTGAAAAATTTCTGGGGCGCCACTTACGCGCAAGGGCTTGTGTTTGAGACACGTTTTTTGATTGGATTGAAAAGCGAATTAGATTCTATTAAGCCAGTGAATAGTCCGGAAAAACAGATCCCAATATTGGGGTGGCGAGCCCAATCCCCGGCACTCGCAATAAACAGCTGTGGCTGCTTCCTTCCGGACCTGACCAGATTCACCATCTTGCAATGCGGGGAGGCCCGCCATAAAAATTTATAATCTATATATTAATGTAATATCTATCACCCCATAATTGACTTGTCAGTTCAATTGCTAGCTAGAAAATAGATATCATTCTTAACTTAAAACCAGACTCTCACTTTATAAAGTTAAGTCGTAAAGAGTGCCGGAAGTATACCAGTAGATGACTAATTACTCCAATGTGAATATATCAAATAATTCTTATGCTGAATGAATCTTTACTTCAGGTTAAATAAAGGCTATGGCTGTTACCCACAGTTTGATCAAGCCAAGTGATGCCACATCTTGGATTTCATGCATCCGCCGGGCTTGGTTAGATAAACATCAATCGATTGAATCCGAAATGGATGGATTTAGCCAATTGTTAATCGATTCCGGGCTTAGGAATGAAGCAACCATTTTGGCTCAACTCGAGAATCAGCATGCTGTCATCAAAGCTGATTCATTTGATCATACGCTTACCTTGATGCGACAAGGTGTCCCCGTGATTTACCAAGGGCGGTTGCTCAATGAATCAGAAGGTCTGGTTGGTTATCCTGATTTCTTGATAGGCCATGAAAGTGGTCAATATCAACCTGCGGATGCCAAGCTTTCATTAAATGAAAGCAAGAAAGTAATCCGAATACAATTGGGAATCTATCGCCGATTATTGGCCAATGAATTACCCACTATTGTTTTTCTTGGCGATGGCCGCACGGCACAGCTTGGTAATGAAGTGAATTCGCTAGTTGATGAATTCATCACTGGCATGAGGTCGTTACTTAACATGCAGCAGCAACCTGTGGTTCGCTATAGTCATAGTAAATGTCGCATTTGTCCTTACAATACTCATTGCTCTCCCGAGTTTGAAGCGAAGGAAGATACATCATTGCTCTATGGAATCCATGGCAGCACAGCGAACCATCTGGTAGATATCGGTATTTCAACAATTACTCAGCTTGCCATGAGTGAAGCTGAATCTATACCTGACATACCACATCTGAAAGGTAACAAAAGAAAATATCGTGCTATTCTGCAAGCCCAATCATTTCTGACGGGTAAGATATTTCAACTTGATAAGGTAGTTTTACCGGAAGGTACTTGGATTCATTTTGATATTGAAGATAATCCATTAACCCCAACCCGGGAACGCCATGCTTATCTTTGGGGTTTTTTGCCGCCTGTGCATACCAAACAAAGCTTTGAATATATATGGACTGATGATGAAACCAGTGATTATCAAGGTTGGTTAGGTTTCTTACAGAAAATTGAGGCGTATCGCTCGCAATATGCTTCGTTAGTGTTTGCGCATTACTCGAATCACGAGAAAACCACCATCAAATAATATGCAGAACGCTACTCAATGGAGAGTCATGTTACTGTCGCGTGGTTACTAGGTAAAGATAGTCCTTTGTTTGATATGCAGAAACCTGTTTCAAATTGCCTGGTTTTACCATTGCAAGGATATGGATTGAAGGATATTTGTAAACATCCGCACCTGGTTAATTTTCAATGGGAAAATGAAAAGTCCGGTTCACAATGGTCTGTAGTGCAATTCAATCGTTTCCAGTCAGAAACAAACCTGGCTGAAAAACAAAAAATAAAAACGGGGATATTAAGTTATAACCGTGATGATGTGATGGCTACCCGGCAACTTGAGCTATGGCTAAGAAAGCTATTTTCTTGAATGCTAGGCTTACAAGATACGACCCTAGTATTCACTAGGGTCGTTTGAGAAACAAGCTTTAAGACTTCATATGCTGATTAGCGATCTGATTGGCCAAAAAACCAACCATTTGTTTTTTGATCAGTTGCTGCTGCATATTTACTATTTGATTCTCACTATGATACTGAAGAATCAACAATAAGATTACTTTATTTACCTTCTTGTCCTGCACTTTCTTTTTTATTTTTTTCGAGTTCGCTATCGGATAATAAGCCTTCTCGCTCTTGATACAAACTTGGAGGATATTGACCCGGTTTTCCCTCACCTTTACATCCGGCCAACATTATAATTATAAGTGCAACAGCAAAAAGTGAATACTTCATTAATAATCTCCTTATTAATAATATCAAACATTATTTGTTGAAACTTAATCAGCTACAAACCATATACCTAATTAATACTTTATGTGGAATTAAATTTTAATTCCACAGAGAAAGATATGTTTTTAGAAGTACACCTGCATCTTAGTCTTCTAAAATATAGGATATGACCCTTGAATAAGCAGAAGCACTTATTCTGATTCAAGGATAACATTAAAAAATAGAGGATGGAATATAAAAGAATCAATTGCGAACAATCGGTTTTAGAGCAGAGATAGTTCAAACTTTCCTTCCATCTCATTCATCACTTTAAGTCATTCCCTATTCTGTTATTGTTTTATAATTTTACATTAGTGTCCGGCAATTTAGTTGAATAAATTCAGTTGATTATAATTTTCTGGTGTATCCATTTGCACCTCTTCATTTTTAACCAATTGATCGATAGGTATTTTTTCGAAAAGAGTCAGACTCAAAATCTGTAGAATTGTGTAAAGCGAGGTTTCGGTATTGAGCCGTTTTTTCACGATGGCAACCAAGACATAAACCGATATGGCAATCCATATCTGCGTTTTGACTGCGTTCTCAGTAGTTCCGTAGAAACGCTTGATACGAAGATGCTGTTTGATCCATTTGAAGAATAGTTCGACCTGCCAGCGACAACGATAAAGCTGAGCGATGGTCAGCGCAGGTAAGTCGAAGTTGTTGGCTAGAAATACCAGATGCTTGTCGTGTTCTGCATCGTAGAACTTGATGCGCCGCAGGTGCTGCGGGTAATCCTTGCTAGCCTTTGGAGCCGTTAGGGCAATGGTTTGATCACAGCGTAGTCCGGTGAATTTGTCCACGGAGCGAGAGTAGATGCGGCGAAAAAGCAGATTGGATTTAGCGCGCGTTACAAAAAATGCTTGTGCTTGGTGCTTGGTGCTTGGTGCTTGGTGCTTGGTGCATGGTGTACCAGCGAGCAAAATCGGTGAAGCCCCGATCCATGATGTAAAAGCTGCCAGCTTCGGGTATCAGGATGTCGAGCACATTGACCTCGTGCATCTTGCCATCGCTGATATGAATGAAGGTTGGAATATTGCCGCGCAGGTCAAGTAGCGTATGCATCTTGACGGCAGCCTTGGTTGAACGGAAGCGTGCCCAGGAAAAGACGCTCAAGCACAAGTCGATGGTCGTGGTATCGAGCGCATAGACCGTTTGTTCCAGTTCGACAGCAAAGCTGTCGCTGGCGTAAAGCTTTCTGGCTGTCTGGATCAGGCTCATCGCGAAATCCATGTAGATGCGACAGTCGCGCTGCTCGTTGGCATCGGCCAACGTACTCTTGGCGATGTTGCCTCGTATGCCCAAGTGGTAGAGCTTTGCTTGGTGAGCGCGCAGACAGGTTTCGATGTCGCGCAGACTCTCACGGTAAGTCAGTTGTGCAAAAACCATGCACAGAAACTGATCGAGATGCGAAAAAGTCTTGGTGGGATATTTGGAGGGGTAGCGTTGCACACAGCGACGGAATGTGTGAAGGGGTAAATGCTCCATGAGTTGTGCGAATACCAATTTCGCCTGAATTCATGATGAGAAACCACGTAGAGAAACTTCCAGTTTCGCAAAAAATTCACTTCCAAATCGGTGACACCCCAAAACATACTATTTGATTCTACAGATCAATCTCTTATACAATCATCTTGGTTAAATTGCCGGACACTACTGATAATTTTAGTAATAAATTGCAAATTGAATTATTTGATGTAGTTGCCAAAATACTTAGATAGGTTGTCATTGATCATGGTAATAATTTTTTCATACCACAAAAAATATCATTAAAATTTTATGTGTTCTAAGAATATGTGAGAGTTGCTTATGAAAGCGATATATTTTGAAAAAGGCGGATCCACCAGTGTTTTGCAATATGGAGATATCGGAGCTCCTGATCAGTGCGGTGATAATCAGGTTTTAGTAGGTATCAAAGCTATCGGTATCAATCCAATAGACAGCAAAATTCGGAATTCACCCGAACGCTTCCCTGTTTCCTTTCCTGTGATACCCGGTTGTGATGGTGCCGGGATTGTGGAAGCTGTCGGCCGCCATGTGCAGAATTTCAAATCTGGAGATGAGGTTTATTTTTCACAACCGGGTTTTAATAATCGTCAAGGTACTTACGCCGAATATGCACTGGTAGACGCAAGCTTACTTGCACTGAAACCACAGTCTTTATCATTTGCACAAGCTGCTGCAGTACCGCTGGTTTTTATCACTGCATGGGAGGCTTTGTATGATCGGGCACGCATAGCTAACGACCAAACAATATTGATTCACGCAGGTGCGGGTGGTGTCGGTCATGCAGCCATTCAATTGGCAAAGCTGGCGGGGGCCAAAGTGATAACAACGGTGAGCAGCGAAGAAAAGGCAAACTTTGTGAAGCGCTTGGGCGCCGATAAAATTATCCGTTATCCAACACAGGATATAATCGCGGAAGTATCACAATGGACCGCTGGAAAAGGCTTGGATATCGCATTTGATACTGTAGGTACAGATGTATTACAAAGCTGCTTGAGTTGTGTCAAACCTTATGGTGACGTGGTGACGATCTTACAGCCCGCGCCGGATACCGATTGGAGTGAAGCACGAATGCGTAATGTACGATTTAGTCTTGAAATGATGCTGACTCCAGTTCTGATGGAGTTGGAAGATGCAAAATTACATCAAGCCGAAATATTGCGACAATGCGCCGCATTATTTGATGAAAAAAAACTAACCATTGAAATCGCAGGTACCTTTGATTTAGCAGAAGCTGCAACAGCACAGTGCTTTCTTGAACAAAATCATCCAATAGGTAAACTTGTCCTTATACCCAGTTAATAATTCAGTATAAGTAATAAAGTTAAAGTGTTATGTGGAATATAAGGGGTGGTGCCTTGTAAGGCAGCACCACTTCCCTTGCAACTGATTGTCTGACTGTTGTTGTCAGTCAAAAAACTATAGGAAGAAATCTCCTGCCAGCCAATTGGCAGCTAATGGAGCACCATCCTGTACAAGGATTTCGAAGTCGGCTGCCAGATTGGCATCGACGTTCCCTTGAATAAGAGTGTTACCGCCGGATTCAATAACTCTGATTTGACCCGCGGCTGAAAAAGCTGCAGTCGAAATGAATGCAAAATTCTGATTTCCCGCAGTAGCGGTATTTGCATCGATCGCCGTGACATTAACCCGATCTCCGAGAACGGCTCCTACTTCATCGAATCCAGAAATAGTGTCATGTCCAACACCGAGAACCGAATCTCCGACAGCAACAAATTGGAAGACATCCAGTCCTGTTCCCCCGATCAGAAAATCAGTGCCCGCCGAACCTAATAACGTATCTGCTCCGCTTCCGCCATTGAGTGTATCGTTACCCGCATTGCCGGTTAGATTATCCGCCCCGCCCCCACCGCTGATATTGTCGTTTCCGTTGCCGCCAGTCAAAGTATCCGCTCCGCCGTTGCCATTAAGCGTTAGATTGACAACAACTGTTGATCCGTTGACATTATCCGCTCCATTACCGCCATGAAAAACCTCAATGCCTGCTGTGTTGAGATTAGCGATCGCTATTCCGGTCGTGCCACTTACGAAGAGTGTATCAGTTCCCAAGCCACCGAGAACACTGGCTACCTGATCGCTTACACTTATTGTATCGTCACCATCGCCGCCATTGACCGTGTCAGCTCCTCCACCGGAATTAATATTGTCATTGCCGACCCCGCCCGTGATGGTATCAATACCATTTCCACCTATGAGCGTATCGTTCCCATTACCTCCAATGAGGCTATTAGTTCCCTCACCGCCATTGACGAAATCGTTACCGTCGCCACCGTCGATGTTATCGTTTCCACCCACTCCGCTGATGTTGTCGTCACCTGCATTGCCGGTAATCGTGTCGTTCCCTTCACCGCCATTTAAGAAATCAGACCCGCTGCCTCCGGTAATAATGTCGTTCCCGCCATTCCCATTGATAGTAGCCGCAACAGCCAAAGTACTGCCATTGAAGGTATCATTTCCTTGACTTCCTTGCTGGATGCGTTCTATAACTGTGGTTGCAAGATTAATTATCCGTCCGGTAGTGCCCGATAAGAATAAGGTGTCGGTACCTGTTCCTCCGTTGACGCTGACGAATTGAGTACTCACCTGGATCGTGTCATCTCCATCACCCGCTATAACTGTGTCGGCGCCGCTGCCGGCATTGATGTTATCGTTCCCAATTCCACCCGTGATATTATCGCTCCCGCTTCCGGTGGTGATGCTATCGTTTCCACTTCCGCCATTAACGATATTAGCCCCCTCACCGGCATTAACAGAATCATCACCGTTACCGGCATTGATTGTGTCATCGCCAGAACCCGAACTGATGAAATCATTTCCTAACCCGCTGGTGATGTTATCGTTCCCGCTTCCGGCCGAGATGCTGTTATTTCCATTTCCTGCAACGACGGCATTATTTCCCTCCCCGGCGTTAATACTATCAGCCCCACCGCCACCGGTAATCGTATCATTGCCACCATTCCCGTTAATTGTCAACGCTGCCGCCAAGGTACTGCCATTGAAAATATCATCGCCCTCAGTTCCTTGTGAAATGTGTTCAATGCTGGTGGCTGCAAGATCAATGGTTCGACCCGTAGTGCCCGATAAGAACAAGGTATCGGTTCCTGTGCCTCCATTAACACTCACGAATTGATCATCCAACTGAATCGTATCATCTCCATCACCGGCATTTACAGTATCAGCACCGCCTCCTGCATTGATATTATCATTGCCCAGACCACCGAGAATTTTATCACTGCCGCTGCCGGTGAATAATGTGTCGTTGCCTGCTCCACCATCCAGAGTATTATTTCCCTCATCGGCAAAAATAGTATCGTTACCGTCCGCTCCGTTAAGCGTATCGTTTCCGGAACTGGCACTGATAAAATCATCACCAGCCCCGGCATTTACCGTGTTGTTTCCCAATCCGGTATTAATACTGTCGTTAGCGCTACCACCTGTGATTGTATCGTTTCCGCCATTTCCACTAAGAGTTAGGGATACAATCATTCCGGAGCCGTCAAATGTATCATTGCCTTCACTACCTTGCGAGATACGTTCAATATTGGCTGCTACAAGGTTGATTGTCCGGCCCGTAGTACCATCCAGAAACAGTGTGTCGGTTCCCGTTCCTCCATTCAAGGCCTACGTATTGAGTATCAACGCGGATCGTGTCATCGCCATCGCCTGCATTAACTGAATCAGCACCTCCGCCACCATCGATATTGTCATTGCCAAGTCCGCCAATAATGGTGTCATTTCCATCACGGCCAAAAATTGAATCGTTGCCATCTCCACCATTAAGACTATCGTTGCCATCCCCGCCGTCGATGAAATCATTCCCACCGCCCGCTTCGACGGTATCATCGCCGTCTTGCGCTGAAATAGAATCGTCTCCAACGGTGGGTATACCTACAACTCCTGCCGATACTAAAGCCAGAGTAATCGTGTCATTGCCATTTGTTCCAGTTACGTTTGCCATAGAATTGCCCCTTCATAAGAAAATAATTTTTTTATTGAACAGAAACTTATTGAAAACCTTTACTGTTTATCAACAATTTTACTCTAACTACTCAAGCAATTTAATTCAATAGGATAATCACGCCTAATTCACTATGACATTTGTCCTGGAAAAAGAAATTAATCCTTCGGTTATGCCTAGGAGATTAATGATTATGATCGGTTTATCGCCTCTTAAGACATAACCGAAGGCTTATCTCTGGGGCCTCTAAAGGTATTGTAAGCCGCTAAGCATCACTGGAGATTCGCTAGAATATTGATTTAGAAAATCGATCTTTTGATAGAAAAAAATAAGCATATGGTTTGCCTTTTAATGCATTTAAATATGATATTCTATTTATCCTGCAAAATGTTTCCGCAATCTTGATTTATTATAGGATTATTGAGCCACCACTCATTTTTGCAGCTTGTACAACAGCAATCCCTGCTCTTAAATCGAGTAAAAAATGAACTCATTAACATATATTTCCTGGTTTGATCAGTTGCGCATGACCGATGTCAATCGCGTCGGCGGCAAAAATGCTTCCTTGGGTGAAATGATCAGCCAATTATCCGCAGCAGGCGTCAGCGTTCCCAGCGGATTTGCCACAACGGCTCGTGCATTCCGGGATTTTCTCGCGCAGGATCAATTGGATAAACGTATTGAGAGTATCCTGGCAACACTGGATATCGAAGATGTGTCGGCACTCGCCCAAGTCGGTCATGAAATTCGTAACTGGATGATGAATGCAGCGTTACCCGCTCGCTTACAAGATGAAATTACCCACGCTTACGAGAAAATGCAGTTGGATGTCGGACAACGTGATATTTCTGTCGCCGTGCGGTCGTCTGCCACGGCGGAAGATCTCGCCGATGCGTCGTTTGCCGGGCAACAGGAAACCTTACTGAATATTTGCGGATTGGAAAATTTGTTGACCGCCATCAAACGTGTTTTTGCCTCACTGTACGGCGACCGCGCCATTGCCTATCGGGTACACAAAGGTTTCGCACACGCTGATGTGGCTTTGTCTGCCGGAATTCAACACATGATACGCAGTGACGTGGGCGCTTCCGGTGTGATCTTCACACTGGATACCGAATCCGGCTTTGACCAGGTGGTACTGATCACGGCTTCTTACGGATTGGGTGAAGCCATCGTGCAAGGCATCGTCAATCCGGATGAGTTTTATGTTTTTAAGCCTGCGCTGGCACAGGGAAAATCCGCCATCATCAAACGCGATTTAGGTTCCAAGCTGGTACAAATACGCTATGCGCAAAATCCTGCTGCCCATCTCACGGTAGAAACCTGTGCTGTGCCGCTACCTCAGCAAAATAGCTTTGCCATCAGTGACGATGAAGTCGAAGAACTGGCGCGTCAAGCAATGATTATTGAACAGCATTATCAAAGACCGATGGATATTGAGTGGGGAAAAGACGGCATCAACGATAAGCTGTATATCCTGCAAGCCCGGCCGGAAACCGTGCAATCGCAGATTAATACTAAATTGCTGAAAAGCTATCAACTAAAAAACAAATCGGAAATCCTGGCCTCCGGCCGTGCCATCGGACAAAAAATCGGTAGCGGCCCAGTTCGTTTGATTCTCAGTGCAAAGGAAATGTCCAAAGTGCAGGTTGGCGACATTCTGGTGACCGACATGACCGATCCGGATTGGGAGCCGGTCATGAAACGCGCCGCAGCGATAGTCACCAACCGTGGTGGGCGCACCTGCCATGCCGCCATCATTGCCCGTGAATTGGGCATTCCCGCCGTTGTCGGTTGCGGTAACGTCACCGAAGTGCTGACAGAAGGACAGATCGTTACGGTATCTTGTGCGGATGGTGATGCAGGACATGTTTTCCAAGGCATGCTTGATATTGAAGTAACTGAACTGGCGCTCGAATCGATGCCGCCCTCACCGGTCAAAATTGCGATGAACATCGGCAATCCCGAGCTGGCATTTGATTTGCAGAAATTGCCTAACCACGGTGTCGGTCTGGCACGACTGGAATTTATCATTGCCCGCATGATCGGCATGCATCCCAAAGCCATCCTTGCTTATCCCAATCTACCGGATGATCTGAAGCAAACCATCGAACAGAAATGTGCCGGATATCGTGACCCCGTGCAATTTTACATCGACAAACTCACCGAAGGCATCGCCACCATCGCCGCCGCCTTTTCCCCCAAACCGGTCATTGTGCGTCTGTCAGATTTTAAGTCCAATGAATACGCTAATCTGATCGGCGGTTCGCGCTACGAACCGCAAGAAGAAAATCCCATGCTCGGTTTTCGTGGTGCATCCCGTTATATTTCCAGGAATTTTCAGGATTGCTTCAAACTGGAATGTCAGGTGCTTAAAAAAGTGCGCGATGCAATGGGCTTGACTAACGTGGAAATTATGATTCCTTTTGTCAGAACACTGACGGAAGCCCGGCAAGTTGTCGATTTACTGGCTGAAAATGGTCTCAAACGCGGCGAAAACGGCCTGCGCCTGATTATGATGTGTGAAATTCCTGCCAACGCGCTGCTAGCGGATCAATTCCTGCACTATTTTGATGGTTTCTCGATAGGCTCCAACGACCTCACTCAACTCACGCTGGGTATCGATCGTGATTCCAGCCTGATTGCAGAAACCTTTGACGAACGCGACCCAGCCGTGAAAGCATTGTTGCATCAAGCAATTAGCGCTTGTCTGCAAGCCGATAAATACATTGGCATTTGCGGACAAGGCCCATCAGACCACCCCGATTTTGCTAATTGGCTGGTTGAAACCGGCATTCAAACCCTTTCACTCAACCCGGATAGTGTCGTGCGGACTTGGTTGTATCTGGCAGAGCAGAAGAATCGAAAATAATAACCTATTCCTCACAAATATCGATAACTGCTTATGAAAATTGTCACTTGGAATTGTAATGGTGCATTACGAAAGAAGACTCAAACAATTGATCGTCTTGATGCAGATGTCGTTATCATTCAAGAATGTGAAAATCCAGCAGAATCAACAGAATCTTACCTTACATGGGCCGGTGATTACTTGTGGGTCGGCACATCAAAAAACAAAGGAATTGGCATATTCCCCAAAAAGGAAAATAGAATTAAAAGCTTAAATTGGAATGGCGAATTTGCTCTTTCTGGATTAAAAAGTAAAAGCAGCTCGCTTTATTGGACTACAAAAGATTTGAAGCTTTTTCTGCCTTTTGTTCTAAATAATACCGTCACAATTCTAGGTTGCTGGGCTAAGAGTAATGAATCTGAGGTATTTGGCTACATGGGACAATTTTGGAAATACCTTCAGATTCACCGCAATGAGCTTAAAAATGAAAATACACTAGGGGGCGTTAACAATTAAGCCAGCCATATCATGGAACTTGCTAGATAGAGCATAGCTTGATAGTTTCGTTTTAATCGTTCATAGCGTGTTGCAATACGGCGAAATTGCTTAAGCTTCTG
>Ga0136611_10002295_pt1 | contig 13286 bp, 6 predicted proteins | sample AntDrymUQ2232306_2_FD_106645 | JGI IMG/M metagenome (GOLD analysis project Ga0136611, IMG submission 106645) | Polar desert sand microbial communities from Dry Valleys, Antarctica - metaG UQ223 (23.06) | ecosystem: Environmental > Terrestrial > Soil > Desert | place: Antarctica: Dry Valley... | reverse complement strand
CCGCATAATGCTCATACACGCTTCGCGCCTCGGCCCGCGCGTCGCGCGCGATCGGGATGCGCAGCGCACGCAGGAGTTTGCCGCCGTATTTGTTGGTCGGGTGCGCCAGTGCGAATTCGAGGCATTCCGGGTCGACCGGATCGGACAGCCAGGCAATGGCGCGAAGCTCGGGCAGGCCGCCCGGGCGCAGGACGTGATAGGCGCCGTCGATCAGCAGCGAGGTCTTGCCGACGATTACGTCGACGCCCTGCGCCGGCGTGTCCGCGCGGATCGCAAGGTCGTTGGCCAGCGACGGATGGTGCGCCGCGCGGATTGGGTCATCGGCGCGGAAGCGATCCCATTCCGCTGCGCTTACATGCCAGCGCGCGATGACTCCGTGTCCCGCCAGCAGCTTGGCTGCGCCGCGGGCCAGCACCAGCGCCTTGATCAGCAGGATCAGGCTGACGACGGCCAGCGGAAGGCCGGCGAAGATCGCCGCATACGCGGTCCAGTGCTCGCCCCGCGCCGCCAGCAGACGGTCGCCGAACCACACCAGCGCCGCGCCGAGCAGCAGCAACGCGGCATAGCGCGCCACCTTCGATGTCTGCGACCCCAACCGCCCTCTCAATATCTAGCGTGATTTCCGCGACGCGGATGACGGTGCCACGGATGCCAGCGGCAGTTCGCGCAATGCACGAAACGCCGAACCCTCGCCGGTAAACCTCGCGCCGATGCATCACGCGCACCATGCCGACGTGCCCGGGTTGCGGGGGCAGGGCAATTCTTCTGCTCATGCGTACATCCTTGAAATAACGATGCGTGAAACTCCGTAGCGACTTGTCGTCGCCGATGTACCATGGGGTAGAGCGAACGTCGAAAATTGATTCCCCGCGGTATGTGCACTGCACGGATCACGTCTGTTGTTCGCTGAACAATGATTCGAGTATGGTCGTGATCTCATCAAGAACCTCTTTACGGTTCAGTCAGAAAGCTGAAGCAACTCGCTGAGGATTTGCGGCGCGGTCATCGAGGTCTTGCAGGGTTCGCCAAGCGGCGCGAGATCCGAGCGAGCTCCGACGTCGTCACCCGAGTCGGCTCCGCATCCGGGGGATGCGCATGTTTCGTCATTGACGTGCTTGATCCTCTGACCTGCTCACGCTGGAGCACGACGTTCAGGAGCTTGAGGAATGCTCGCTCTGACGACTCGCTCGCGGCTCAACGCACGCGCTGATATTGCAGCCGAACTCGATTGCGTTGTACACGACGTCGCACATCGCGCTGACGTTCGCTTCGATGTCCAGATTGTCGAAGTGCGCACGTTTGCCGCATGCTCCACGAGGATTTGCGCGTGAGTGCGCACGTTCCTCGATGCGGGGCAGTGTCTCGATGACGAGCTTCCAGCTTCGCCGCCTGTCGCACGAACTCAGCGCCCGACCCATCCTCCACGGCCTGCGCGCTCAGGGCCCCTTCGCCGCAGGGTTGCGCTGCGCCTTCTGTGCATGCGGCGCAGCGAGCAGCGCCCGCAGCTCGCCGATGTCCACCGGCTTGACGAGGTGGTGGTCGAAGCCTGCCGCGCTCGTGCGTTCGCGATCCTGCTGCTGGCCCCAGCCGGTCAGGGCCACCAGCGTCAGCGCGGCGTAACGCGGTTCGGCGCGCATACGCCGCGCCACTTCATGGCCGTCCATTCCCGGCATGCCGAGGTCGAGCAGCACCACCTCCGGCCGCCAGCTCTCGATCGCGGCGATCGCGGCGTGGCCGTCGTACTCGATACGCACTTCGCCGCCCAGCATGCCGAGCAGCGCGCCCAGACTGTCGGCGGCATCACGATTGTCGTCGACGATCAGCACGCGCTGCATCGTGCCGCTTTCGGCAGACGCTGGCGCTAGCGAAGCCGTTTCGGCGAGCCCGGCAGCCAGCAGGGGCAGGCGCAGCTCGAACGCGCTGCCACGTCCTGCACCGGCGCTGCTCGCGCTCACCGTGCCGCCGTGCATCTGAACCAGGCGCCGCACCAGCGACAGGCCGATGCCCAAGCCGCGCGCATCGTCGTGCCGAGCCTGCGTGAACAACTCGAACACGTGCGGCAAGAGGTCGGCCTCGATGCCGGCGCCGTTGTCGGCCACGCGGATCACGGCCACGCCCTCCTCGCGCCAAGCTCGCAGTTCGATGCGACCGCCTTCGGGCGTGTACTTTGCGGCGTTGTCCAGCAGGTTGCCGACCACCTGCCCCAGCCGCACAGCGTCGGCATCGACAATCAGGGACTCGGTGCCGGGCTCGAGCACCAGTACATGACCCCTGGCCTCGATCGTCGGCCGCGCGGCCTCTGCGGCGTGGTCGAGCACGTTGCGCACCGACACGCGTTCGCGCTGCAACACGAGCTTGCCGTGGGTCAGGCGAGAGATTTCGAGCAGGTCATCGACCAGGCGCACCAACTGGCGAGCCTGTCGCTCCATCATCTCGCGCACACGCTCGTTGGGCTCCTTGGCCGTTTTCATCAAGGCCAGGCCGTTGAGGATCGGCGCGAGCGGGTTGCGCAGTTCGTGCGCAAGGGTGGCGAGGAATTCGTCCTTCGCGCGGCTGGCCTTGTCGGCCTCGGCACGCGCCGCCTGTTCCTGCAGCAGTTGCCGGCGCCGGGCGTCGGCTTCGCGCCGCTCGGTCACGTCGAGGATCACGCCCGACAAGCGCAGCGGCCGGCCATCGGCGTCGCGACTGGCGCGTCCGCGGGCGGACATGGTGCGAATCGCGGCATCGTGGGGCCGCACGTAGCGGTACTCGATGTCGAGTTCGCCGCCTTGCTGCATCGCTGCGAGCAACTGCTGGCGCACGCGTGAGCGATCTTCCGGGTGCAGTACGGCCAGCGCCTGGTCGAGCGGCGCATGATCCGCACCCTCGCCCCAGTGCACCTCGAGATCGGCGTCGAGCGTCCACAGCAGAAGGCGTGCAGCCGTGGCGGCCAGGCCGGAGCGCAGCGCGCTGTCCTTCAATTCGGCGACCAGCCGAGCGTTGTCGAGCGCAATCGCGATCTGGCCGGCCAGCACTTCCAGCGTCAGCACGCGCTCCGGCGTGAACGCGCCTGCAGCCAGGTTGTTCTCCAGGTACAGCAAGCCGGAGCTGCCCGAGGCCTGCTGCACGGGCAGGCACATCAACGAGCGCACTCGGCGCGCAGTCAGCGCCCCGTCGTTCGAAAAGCGTCCGCGTTTGACAGCGTCGTGCAGCACCACCGATTCGCGCGTGCGTTGCACGAAGGCCAGCACCGAAGCGGGCAGCGGCGGCGGCACCCTGGGCGCGCCAAGTCGCACCCCGATGTGATCGCCGGCCACCTCGGCGCTGACCGCAACGGCCAACGCGTCGTGCCCGCCTTGCAACAGCCAGCCGAACTGCGCGCCGGCCAACTGCATCACGTTGTGCATCAGTGCCCGCAGCAGGCGCTCGCGGTCGGTCTCGCGCGAGATGGCCTCGGCTGCCTTCATCACCGAGCGCAGGTCGATCGGATCGTGCTCGAGCGCGGGCAGCGCGGCGCCCGCTTCATGCAGCGCGGGCATCAAGCGGCGTTCGAGCTGCACTCGCTTGGCATGCGCGCCCCACTCGCGGTACCAGGTCGCCGCCTGGCGCAGCCCGACCACGCCGCTTCGATCGACCCCGGCTGCGAAGTAGAAGCGGGCCGCGGTCTCGCAGGCAAGCGCCGCGTCCTGCAGCGCGCCGTTGTCGCGCGCGGCCGACATTGCGCGTTCGTATTCGCGCATCGCGGCCAGTGTGTCGCCCGCCAGGCGCGCGCGCTCGGCGCGCACCAGCAGGTGCTTGTGCGCGAAGTTGGCCGGGGCATGCGAGGCCCAGGCCGCCAGCCGCATTTCGGCCGCGCCGATGCGCTCCATGTCGGCCGGTGTCTCGGCGGCGAGCGCGAGCGCCTCGTAGTACACGAAGTCGGCCTCGATCGGCAGCGATTGCACCGCATCGATGGCTGCCCGCGCATCGGTGGCTGCGGCGCGTGCGCGTTCGAACTCGCCGGCGATGACGGCCAGCGCAACACGCGCGATGTGAATGAACGCGATGCCGCTCGCGAAGCCGGCGCTGTGCAGCGCCGCCAGGGCTTGCGCGGTGTCGAATCCGTCGCCGTCGAGCGTCAGGTCAGACGTGCCTTGCAGCGCTTGCATCACGCGCTGCTGCGCGCGGATCGTCCACCACGCACTCTCGTGCCGCGACACGCGCGCGAACGCCAGGTATTTGTCGAGCACCGGCGCCGCGTCGGCCAGGCGGCGGCTGCCGAACACGTACTGCCAGGAGGCCTGGAAGCCGTTGTAGTTGGCCATCGTCACGTCGCCGGCCGCCACGCAAGCGGCAAAGCCGCGCTCGAGGAAGCCGAAGCCATCGCGGTACGCGTGGCGCCAGCAGTGGATGTGGCTGCCGTGGATGTGCAACACGGTGCCCTTCAGCTTCGCGTCCTCGAGCCGCTCGTTCAGGCGAATGCACATGTCGCTGAACCTGAAACCGGCGTCGATGTCGTCGAAGGCCGAGACGAGCAGCATCGAGTACAGGCTGTATGCAAAACACGAGGCCTCGCAGTTGCCATGCTCGAGCGAGAGATTGACGGCCTTCAGTACGACGACCGGAAACAGGGCCGGGCGCCCAAGGTAGGTGGGTGGCCCGAGCGCGGTGAGCATCGAGATTGCGGCGCGCATGCGCGCGTCCTCCACCAGGGGCAAGCTGGCGAGATCGACGTCGCCGAGCTGCGCCAGGCGCGCGTCCAGCCGCTCGCGCTCCGCTTGCACCATCGCCGCGACGTTCTCGTCGGTGGCCGGCAGTTGATGCCGAACAGCGCAACCGCCTCGATGCCCAGGCTCAGCGCCTGCCTGAAGTCACCAGCCACCTGCAGCAGCTTGTTCCAGAGGAAATACACGTCGGCGCGTTCGACATCGCTGGCCGCGGCACCGAGCAGCGCGCGAAACATCGCCGCCGCGGGGTCTAGCCGGCCGGCAAGGAACTCGCATTCGGCCAGATCGCAACACAGTCGAAAGCGCGCTGGATTGGCGCTGTCATGGCGCTCGTACAGCGCATTGGCGGTGGCGTAGTGGCGCGCCGCCGAGTCCCAGGCGATCGACGCCTTTGCGTGGTGGCCGGCCGCCACGTTCAGGCGCGCCAGGTGCAGCGCTTCGTCGTGCTCGACCGCCAGCGCCACGCCTGCATTCAGCTGGTTGACGATGTCGAACAGCGCCGCGCTATCAGGCGCGGGCGATGCACGCAGCAGGCCCTGGCCGATCTTGCGGTGCAACACGGCCCGTTCCTCCACAGGAACGAGGCTGTAGGCGGCCTGCTGGATGCGGTCGTGCGCGAAGGTGTACACGCCCGCGTCGCTACGACCCCGCGCCACGAGCAGGCCCGCTTCGAGCGCCGGGGCGAGCCACTCGCGGGCCACGGGCTGGGGCCGATCGACGATGGCCGCCATTTGCGCGAGCGTGAATCGGTTGCCGAATGCCGACGCGGCAACCAGCGTTTCGCGCGCGTCGGCTTCGAGTTTGCCGATGCGCTCGACCAACAAGGCGGCCAGGTTGTCGGTCACGCGCTCAGCAGCGATGTCGTCGAGCGACCAGCGCCAGCCGCCCAGATCGCAATCGCGCACGAGCAACTTGCGATCGAGCAGGGCTTTGATGAACTCGTTGACGAAGAATGGGTTGCCCGCGGTCTTCTCGACCACCAGGCGCGCTAAAGGCAGGCTGTCGACGCTGCTGCGGTGCAGGGTCGCGGCCAGGTGTGTAGCCACTTGGGCTTCATCGAGCGGGACGAGCAGCAAACTGTCACAATCGACGCCGCTGCGACCGATCCCGTGGCGCAGTAGAGCGAACGGGTGCTCCGGGCCGACCTCGTTGTCGCGGAACGCCAGAACCACGGCAAGTCCGGCCACCCCGTCGCCGACGAGCAAGTTCTCGAGCAGCGCCAGGGTGGCCGCGTCGGCCCACTGCATGTCGTCGAACAACACCACCAGCGGCTGCTCGGCGCTCGCGCAAGCGCGCATGAAGGCTTGCAGTACCAGCCGAAAACGGTCGCGCGCTTCGCCGCCATCGAGCTGCGCCACCGGCGGCAGCTCGCCGAGCACGAGTGCGATCTCGGGCACCAGACCGGCCAGTACCGCACCGTTGGTGCCGATCGCGGCGCCGAGGCGCTCGCGCCAGCCGGCCAGGCGAGCCGGATCGGCGGCGAGCACCATGCGCATCAGCGCGCGAAACGCCTGACCGAGCGTCGAGTACGGAATGTCGCGCTGGTGCTGGTCGAACTTGCCGTGCACGAAGACCACGCTGGGCGCCGCGGCCGCCACCTCATGCACCAGGGCTGATTTGCCGATGCCTGCCGCACCCGCGACGAAAGCCACGCGGCATTTTCCGCGGCGCGCCGCCTCCGCTGCATCTGCCAGCGCAGCGCGCTCGCGCTCGCGGCCGATCAACTCGCGCGACAGCTCCAACAGCTGCGGCAAGTCCATGGTGGCAAGCGCAAAACGTTCGGGCTGCGCACCTTCGCGCAGGTCGATGCACACCCGTTCGAGATCGCGGCGCAGCCCGCCCGCGCTCTGATAGCGTTCCTCGGGCGCCTTGGCGAGAAGCTTCGTAACGATCTCGCACACCACCGCAGGCATGGTCGGCGCGGCATGCGCCAGCGGCGCGGGCGCGATCGCCAGATGCGCATGTGCCCAGCCCAGCGCATCGCTGGCCTCGTACGGCAGCCGCGCGCTTGCCAACAGGTACAGGCTGATGCCGAGCGCGTACAGATCGCTGCGGTAGTCGACACCGCTGTCCATGCGTTGCGTCTGCTCGGGCGCGAGAAAGGGCAAACGCGCCTCGTCCGCCACCTGCACCGCGAGGAGACTGCCGTAGGCCAGCGGGACCGCATGCTGAAGACCGAGGAACTGCGCGCGCATCGCGCGCAGGTCGAGCACGACATGCGCGGGACGGATGTCCTGATGCACGACGCCATCGTCATGCAACTGCGCGAGCGCGCTGGCCATCGCGCAGGCGGCGTCGGCAAAGACACGCGCATCGCTGAGCGGGGCGAGCGCGGCAAGCGGTTGCTCGTGCCCACGGGGATAGACCAGCAACGACTCGCCACCGCCCGTCGCCTCGAGCGCGAGCGGCGCGAGCACTGCGCCGTTGCCCGCCAGCGACCGGGCGAGCTTGAACTCGATTTCAGCGCACGCGCGATCGGCATGCGCATACAGCCAGACGGGCGTGCCGTCGGCCATGCGGGTGGCGGCAAGCAGCTTGCCGCTGGCTGCTTGCGCCTCGCCCGCCAATCGATAACCGACGGCAGCCCATGACGCGGCGCGCCGTGAGGCCGGTTCGCTGCCGCGACTTGCGATCGTTTCTGAGCGGGTCACCAAGCAAAATGTAGCGCGCGATCGCTCGCATTGTGTCGGATTCGCGCGCAGGTTAGCTGGGGCGTACGGCCGCAACAGTTGCACTGGGCGTGGGCTTGAGGCGTGGGGCTTCCGTTTCCCTGGCTCGGACGGTCGAATGCACAGCGCAGTCAAATGGTACGCGCTCCCGCTGCTGGCATTGATCGCGGGCAGCGTGCGCGTGGTGCCGGCGCAGGAGCGCGTCGTTGCGCAGGTGGTCGGCACGGTCTACGACAGCGTGGCCATGCGTCCCCTCGCAGGCGCCGTGGTGCGGCTCTTTCGCGCGGGCGAACCGGCGTCTGGTCGCACGGCCAGGAGCGACGAGACGGGTCGTTTCGCGTACGACAGCGTACCGGCTGGCGTCTGGCTGGTGTCCTTTCTGCACCCGGTGCTGGACGCCCTCCGCGTCGATCCGCTCTTCGCGCAGCTTCAGATTACGGAGTCCGGTCTGGTTTCGGCGCCGCTGTTTATCCCCTCCGCCCGCGCGCTCGTCGCTGCCGCATGCGGCGTCGGTACGTCAAATGAGTTCGGGCTTGTCGTCGGCGAGATTCGGCGCGCCGCGGACAACGCTCCGCTCGCGGGGGCGACGGTCGCCGTGGAGTGGCCGGAGTGGGTGCTTCGCAAGAAGCGGCTCGTCACCGAAGAGCTGCGAAAAATCGCGCGCAGCGATTCGGCGGGGCGCTACGCGCTCTGTGGTGCGCCGGCGGGAAGTACCGTGCGCGCAGTCGCGTGGAGTGGCACGGACACGAGCGGCGCGATCGAGCTCGCAGTGCCACCGAGTGGCTACGCGCTCCAGGATTTCACGGTGGCACCGGCGCATTATGCGCCCCTGGGCGCCGACTCCGCTGAACTCGGCAACGCGGCGGTTCATGTTCGGCGCGGTCGTGGCACCGTTCGCGGGCGAGTGCTGACCCCGACGGGTGCGCCGCTGGCGAATGCCGCGGTGCGGGTCCTCGGCAGTGGAACGCAGGTGCGCACGTCGACGACCGGGACGTTCGTGATCGACGATGCGGTCGCGGGCACGCAGAGTGTCGAAGCACGAGCGATCGGCTTTCAACCGGAGCGACGTGCGGTGCAGCTGACTGAGTCGGGTGTCGTCGAAGTCTCCCTGACCCTCGCGGTGCGCCACGTGAGTCTCGATACGGTGCGCGTGTTCGCGGGGCGAGAACTTCCCTGGGAGGTGCGCGGCATCGAGCGTCGATGGCGCACCGGCATAGGCAAGTTTCTGGACGGGCGCACCGTACGGGAACGCTCGGCGTTCTACACGAGTGATGCGTTGCGTAGCATCGCCGGCGTACAGGTCCGATCGTCGGGAGGAGGGTTCGGACAGCAAGTGCTGATGCGGAATATGCGCGGGCAACTGTGTCAGGCCATTCTGTTCGTCGACGGCATCGCGATGGATGCTGCAGGCAGTGGCGGCATGACGCTGGACGATTTCGCGACGCCGAGTGAAGTGGCCGTCGTGGAGGTGTACGCGCGCGCCAGTCTGGTGCCGGCGGAGTATCTCACGATGCATCGCGATTGTGGAGTCGTGGCTGTATGGACGCGATTCGGGACGCAGAACGTGCGGTTGTTGCCGCCCAGGTCCGCACCAAAGTGAGCGTCGAGATCGCTCCGCGGGCGGTCTTTTCGTAGATTTGCGCTCATGCTCACCCGCAATAGTCGTCTCGTTCTCGCGTCCTTGTTCGTGCCCGTGGCCCTCGGCGCACAGGCCGCTCCTCCCAGCCGCACCTACTCCCGGCTGACGGCGCTTTTCACGGAATGGCGGGCCTTCGAGGAGGCGCCGCGCGTCGGCGGGATTCCCGACTACGCACCGGCCACGAACAGAAGGCGACTCGCAGCACTGGAGCGCTGGCAGCAGCGGCTGCGTGCGATCGACACGACCGGATGGAGCGTCCCGGAGCAAGTGGACTGGCATCTCGTCCGCGCCGAGATGAACGGCATGCAGTACCATCTTTCGGTTCTCAAGCCATTCGCTCGTGACCCCGCGTACTATGCCTCGATTCGTTCGGAGCAAAGCGACACGCCAGCGGAGGAAGGGCCAGTCATCCACGGGGCCATCCGCCTCTGGCAGACCCCCGTCTGGCCCCGCACGGTGCTCGACACTTCGAGAGCGCTGAACGGGGACGAGTCGGCCCGACTGACGGCTCAGTTGCGCACGATCCCGCCGCTCCTGAAGCAGGCGCGGGTGAACCTGGCGGGAAGCAATACGCGCGATCTGTGGCTCGGAGGCGATCGCGCCTTCGAGGAGCAGCACGAGTCGCTCGAGCGCTTGCGGACACTGGTAGGCCTTGCAGACGCGGGGCTCGTCCGGAGCATCGACGACGCGATGGCGGCGACCGCTGCGTTCGCATCCTGGGTTCGCAGCGAAGCGCCGAAGAAGACGGGTCCTTCGGGAATAGGAAAAGCGCAGTACACGTGGTTCCTCAAGAACGTGCTGCTCGTTCCGCTGACGTGGGAGGACGAAGTCATCATCACCAGGCGTGAGCTCGCTCGGGCGCATGCCTCGCTCAAACTCGAGGAAGCGCGCAATCGTGGCCTCCCTCCGATGGCAGTGGCGCAGACATCCGAGGAATTCGCGGCGCTGCAGGCACGTGCGATCCCACGCTATCTGCAGTTCATCCGCGACAAGCGCATCGTGACCGAGGAGCCCTGGATGGAGCGCGCACTTCGCGAGCGCATGCCGTCATTCGTGCCGCCGGCCACCGCGAACTTCTTTGCGCAGGGCACGTTGCGGGATCCGATCCCGCTCTGGACGCACCTCTGGCACTGGTGGGACAACGCGCGCTTCCGTGAGCACCCGCACGCAAGCGCGATCCGTCGATCGCCGCTGCTTTACAACGTGTGGATGAGTCGCTCCGAGGGCATGGCGACATCGATGGAAGAGTGGATGATGCATGCCGGCTTGTACGATGCGTCGCCACGGTCGCGAGAGATCGTCTGGATCATGCTCATCGCGCGTGCGGCTCGCGGCCTTGGCAATCTCTACGCGCATTCGAACGAGCTCACGATGGCGCAGGCGGGCGATCTCCACGTGAACTGGACGCCGCGCGGCTGGATGCGTCGCGACCCGCTCCTCGGCTTCGAGCAGCACCTGTACCTTCGGCAGCCGGGATACGGCGCGTCCTACGTCACGGGCGGACGTCTCATGGAAGAGACGATGGCCGAGCGTGGACGCCAGCTCGGGGACGCATTCACCATGCAGCGCTTCTTCGATGAGACCAATGCCGTGGGGATGATTCCCGTGTCACTGATCTACTGGGAGCTCACGGGGGACGATCGCATGATCCGCGAGCTTCGCGCGGGGGCACGACCGCTACCATTCCGGTAGGCCGGACAATTTGCCGAACGGCAGGAGGAGCTACGAGTGCGCCTGCGCCGCAGTCGCAGATCCATATTCTCCAACGACGCATTCGCCTCAGTTGGAGAACCGCCAGTCGGCGTCGCCGTAGGCCGCAAGCCCGAGCGCGGCGACCCAGCCGTTGGCTGCGAGTGCACGCCGCGTCGCGAGCATTGCGTCGCCGAGTGTTGCGCCGTCGTCTGACTGGCATGCGATTGCCAGTCGATCGAGCAGCAGTTCCGCTGCGGGCAGCGCATGTTTCACGGCGATGGTTGCCCCGAATGCGACGACGATCACGGCGCCGCGCCGGCGACACCGACTGACGATGTCGAAGAACTCGGTGGGATTGGTATCGGTCTCGCAGCCGAGCAGCACGACGATCGGGTGGCTGCCCGGCGTGCCGATGTGCTCTGCTTCGATGTTACTGAGCAGCTTGAGTTGTCCGCCGATCTCGAGCTGCGGCTGAATTCCCTGCATGCTCGTGTGCGGCAACAGCAAGAGGAGGCTTGGCGACGTCTCCCTGATCACTGTTTCCCATTCGCCCCAGTCGGCGGCCAGCTGGTGATTCGCCGGCACGCCATCGTGCCGCTCCAGCTTCGCGCGCAAACTGCTCAGCGCGGCGGCATCGAAGTTCGTGATGCGATTGCTGCCGGCGATCGCCGTCGCGCGGAACGGTTGTAGTGCCGTGCGCGCGTCGGGCTCGCTGCGCACCGCAAAGTCGCCGTCCCACGCCTTGCGGCTCGTGGCTTCCACATGTCGTTCGATGATCCGGGAGAATCCCCAGAACCGTCGCGGACAAATCCGGTCGCTGCCACCCGGACTGGCTGTGCACGCGTCTCCACATCCTGCGGATGTGAGTGCGGTCTTCCAGTCGCCGCACAATTCCGCTTCGGGCGCTGGTGCGCGGCCGTCGTAAAACAGTTCGAGCGGCACGCGAACACTGGTGGTCGTGCTCACGAGTTGAATGCGGTTCGCCTTGAACAGGTCGTTCGAGAGGCCTGCTTCCTCGAGCTGGTCGCGTATCTCCGCGCCTACCTGCGCGAGTTCACGAAGCAAAGACACTGAAGCCGGCGAATCGAACGATTCGTACTTGGTGGGGTTCTTCGCGACGTCGGTGAGTTGCCGGTCGTAGTGGTCGAGCAACCGCCCCAGCACAGGCGGCGCCTTGAACGTTCTGGCGGCGTCGATGTCGTGTATCACGGTGCTGCCGGCCTCGATGAGCAGTGCGGCGTCGAACGACTGGCGCGCGCGCAGATCGCCGACGTTGGTCCGGATGAGCGTGTCGAGCTCGAATGGTTCGAGGCGCATGTCACCGGCTGACGCACCGCCCGCACGGTGCACGCCACCAGTCAGTCGCCCGCTCTGAACGACACGTCCGCCGTGGGTCACGACGACGCGCGCAGTGATCGACGTCGCTGCCACGTCTGCCGGGATCGGGATGGGGAAGCGCACAACAGAGCTCGCACCCACACGCCGCACGGTCATCGTGCGTTTGAGCGCCTTCGAGAGGATGCCCGGTACGTAGCAGAGCACCGTCACGTCGGCTTCTTCCTCGTCGTCCAGCACGTCGGCGACCGGAAACGCCGGCGCCGCAGCTGCTGTGGGCCATGCGCGATCGCGAGGACCGACGCGCACCGCGACGACATTCGTTTCTCCGGACGTCCACGCCGGAAGATCGACCGGCTTTCGCGCCGCCGATACGAGCTTCGCCTGCAGGAATCGTGTGGCCGGCGGTCGCGGCGCCGCGGCATCGATCTCGACCGATGCGGTGGCCAGCGCTGTCTCCCGCGCGAATCCGCTGTCGCGCGGCACCCGGCGAAGACGATCGGCGACATCGGCGGCATTCGTCGGTCCTTCGATGCCAAGCACCGCGCCTGCACGGCTTCCGGGCGGGATCGACATGGGTGACATCGGCATCGGCATCGCGCGCTGTCCGAGCCGTGTCTGCAGCGCATCCACCGACCGTGCGAGTCGCGACTGCTCCATGAATCCCGGCGGCGCCGAGAGCAGCGGCATCCGTTCGCCAATGGACTCTGCGGCGAGCGAGAGCGCGACGTCCACCGGCAGGTTGTGCGACAGCTCGCGGATGAACGCTTCGAGCCACGCCTGCAACGACGCATCCGGAACGTGTGCCCATGCGACCGCCGATGACGGAAATCGGCGCGCGAGCCGCTGCACTTCTTCCCACGCGAACCGCGGATCGTCGGGCTCCGCGCGCAGCGACAGCAGCAGACCGACAGTCGGCGGGCGCTTGAGCGATGCGGTGATCGACGAGACGCCACCGGCGGTGGTGCGGAGCAGGAGTACATCGGCGGTGGTTGCGCGGTCGACCGGTGCGGCCTGCAGTAGCGGCGCGAGATACGAGCGGCTGCTTCGCAATCCTGCGATTCGATCGAACAGTTCGGCGCCGCCGGCTGCCGACACGAGCGCGATATCCACCGGCCACTTCCACGGAACCAACCGCTTGACCTGGCGCCGCTGGATGTACGCGGAATGCGCGCCCAGTGCTTCGTGCGCTATCAACGTGCGCAGCGTGTCGAACGCGCGCAGGTCGTCCGGCACGGCAAATCGACGGAACGGCCCGTGCTGTGG
>Ga0136611_10002294_pt1 | contig 13286 bp, 13 predicted proteins | sample AntDrymUQ2232306_2_FD_106645 | JGI IMG/M metagenome (GOLD analysis project Ga0136611, IMG submission 106645) | Polar desert sand microbial communities from Dry Valleys, Antarctica - metaG UQ223 (23.06) | ecosystem: Environmental > Terrestrial > Soil > Desert | place: Antarctica: Dry Valley... | reverse complement strand
GCGGACCTCGTGAGCCGGATCAATAACTGGCTCGGCATCCTCACGAGCAACAAAGCGATCGCTAACGGCGGCACGCGCGCGACGGTGACGGCGCAGAAAGATGTGCGGCGCGAGACGCTACAGCGGAAGCTGGCGCGGGTGCGCTATCTCTACTGCTTTGCGAGCGATGCGGGGGAGAGCAACCCGGAGCTCGAGCGCATCGGCTTCCAGCGCAAACGCCAACCCGGCGACGCGCAGCCACAGCCGCTCCCCGGCGCACCGGCCACGCTGACGGGCAATCAGGCTGACCGGACGCTGACGCTTCCCGAGAAGCCGGATCACGCGACCTACATCGTGGCGTGGCGGCAGCAGCTCGGCGGCGTGGCGGAGGAAGCCGGCGTGAGCGCGACGGAGACGGTGCAGGCGTCGCAGTTCTCGCCTTTCCCGCCCGGCGTCTTCGACGTCTGGGTGACGGGGCGCAATTCGCGCGGCGATGGCGAGGCGAGCAACAAGCTGCGGTGGACGATCGCATAACGGAGTCCGCGCGGGAGGCTCAAGCGGTTGCTCGTGCTGGCGGATCGAGCTGAGCCGAGGTGCGAACCCCGACAGAAGACTGCGGTCACGCCTGTTGCTTGAGCTAATCATGACGGCATGAAGGGGTGGGAGCCGTCCGATCTCGCGCTGGTCTTCGTGACCTGCCCACGCGATCCGCCGTATTTTGCGGCGACGCTCGCCAGTGCCTTTCTCGGAGACGAACGGATTGCAAAGGTGGCGTCAATCACCGTGGCAGTCGATGCGGACGACCTTGCATGTGTCGGGGCGTTGAGGGGACATGGGCGCGTGCGATGGGTGCCGCGGACGGCGGAAGAAAGCGCTCGGGTCGCCGGGTTTCACGTTCACCACCGCGGCTGCCACAACTACTGGAGAGCCTTGACGCTTGCTCCTGAAGATGCGCGGGGGGTTCTGATCTGTGAAGACGATCTTGTCTTCAGGGATGGGTGGCTGAGGATGCTCCTCGAATGCCTCGATGAGATGCGGGCTGCGGGCCTGGAACGATTCATCCTCGCTCCTTACTCGTCCTACGATCACGAACAGCCGCCTTTGCGGCGAGGCAGATACTACAGTAGCTACGTCGCGAGCGGGTTCTACGGCACTCAGGCAATGTTTTATCCCCCGGAAGAGGTCAGCGCGCTGCGCAAGCTTCTGTGGACGCATGGGGTCGAAACGCCGGAAGCGCCTTACGATCTGCTCATCCAGCGCCGAACGGTGGAATTTCAGCATCTGTATGGGACTCGCGTCTCCCTGGTTCAGCACACCGGCGAGCGGAGCACGGGTTTAGGTGACGGCCGGCATCGTTCCCCAAGTTTTCATCGCGCTTGGCCGGGTAGAGAAGAAGGATTCCGGTGAGCGGAAGGAACGAGTCTCCCCAAGTGCGCGTGCTGACGAACATCACCTATGATGCGGCGCTCTTGCCGCACTTCGTCGCCTATTACCGGGAGCTTGGCGTGCACGCTTTCGCCGTTTCGATCTTCGAGCAACGCCCCGGGATCTAGGCGGAAACTGAAGAGATTGCCGCAACCTTCGACGCAGAGATTTCACTGCTACCCGCCTCAGACTGGCAGCAGCGCACCGAGGTGGAAGGTGCGAACAAAGAGAGCTCCGGAAGCTGCTGGATGTGCCGGGGATTGGATCATCCCAGCCGATCTCGATGAATTCATTCAGTTCCCCGTGCCGCTCCCCGAGCTGATTGCGACGATGGACGCACAGTCAGCCGATCACATCATGGGCGCTTTCCGGGACCGCATCACTGAAGACGGGCACTTCGCAGAAACGAGGATGCAGCCGACTCTCTGGGAGCAGTATCCGCTCGAATGCGATGTGTCCGCCCGTCTCGTGCAGTGCCTTTGCAAAGTAGCGCTCTGCCGTGGGAGTTGCGTGTTGAGCTCGGGGCATCACTTCGTAGAGAGCCCCGCACGAGAATTCAGCGGCGAACCGGCGGTGCTCCATCATTTCAAATGGCGCGCAGGACTGGTCGAAGCTTTGCAACGAAGATTGCAGGTCGATCGGCGCGAGAGCGTCCCTTGGACCGGCGAGGCGGTCCGGGTGCTGGACTACGTCAAATGCCACGGGCGCATCGTGCCGGAGCATTTCGCCGCGCGGCGAGGGTGGCAACCGTGACACCTCGGCAAACTCCGGAACTGGCGAGCGGTGCGGGCGGGATTACGGCTCCAGACGAAAGAACTCGCGAGCTACCTTCGTCGTTTCCCCCGCGAGTTGCTGGAGCGTGATCCCGCGCAACTGCGCGAGGTGCGCCACGACATCTCGCGTGTAGGCGGGTTCGCATCGTTTCCCACGATAGGGCACTGGAGCGAGAAATGGACAATCCGTTTCCATCATGAACGAGCCAGCCGGAAGCGCAGCCGCGGTCGCTTGCACCTCGCGCGCATTCTTGAAGGTCGCGATGCCGGTGAAGCTCACAAAATGCCCCATCGCGAGCACTTTCTCCGCATGCGCGAGTGACTTCCCGAAGCAGTGGAAGACGGCGCGCACTTGACCGGTGAACGGCGCGAGCAAGGCAAGGGTGTCATCCCACGCTTCGCGCTCGTGCACAATGACTGGGAGCGCCAGCTCTGCAGCGAGAGAGAGTTGTTCCTGAAAAACGACGGCCTGCCGCGCTTTCTCAACACGATCGGCATCCTCCCCGTCCCTGATGCCGGATCGCGGTTCCGTGTCGCTCAGGCGCGCGCTCGGCAGGCGGTGGTAGTCCAGACCGCATTCACCGACGGCGACCACGCCGCGGCGAGCAGCGATCAGTCGCAAGCTCTCACAGAAGTTTTCCGGAGCTTCCGTCGCATTCGAGGGATGCACACCGACTGCGGCAAACACGTTCGGCCAGGTGTTCGCGAGGGCCGTCGCGCGGTCGCAGCTTTCCAGAGAGGTGCTGATCGTGATGATGCGCGACACGTCAGCGGCGCGCGCGCGGTCGATCACTTCAGCGAGGTCTGCGGCGAACTCCGGGAAATCGAGGTGCGCATGCGTATCAATGATCATGCGACGGAACTCCGCTCCGGAGAGCGCCTACCACTGAATGACCGAAGCTGCCCAAGTGAGCCCGCCTCCAAACACCACCAGAAGCACGTAATCGCCAACTTTCATCCGCCCCGTCCGATTCGCTTCATCGAGCGCAATTGCCACCGCTGCGGCACTGGTGTTCCCGTATCGGTCGAGATTCACCATGAAGCGCTCGAGGGGCACATCGAGACGTTGCGCGACGGCTTCGATGATGCGGAGATTGGCCTGGTGCGGAATGATGCACGCCAAATCCGCGGGCGTAAGATTCGCCGCAGCCAGCGCCTTGTGCGCTGCCGCGAGCATCGACGTGACCGCATGTTTGTAAGTCTCCTTACCGTTCATCTTGATGCAGTTCAGACGCTCCCCCGCATTTTCCTTGGTAATCGGAAAGCGTGAGCCCCCGCCGGGAATGTAAAGAATGTCACTGAGGCCGCCATCGCTCGCCATGAAGGTGCTGATGACTCCGTGGCCGCCGCTCCGGTGCTGCAGGAGCGCCGCTCCGGCACCGTCGCCAAAGAGGACGCAAGTGTTCCGGTCGGACCAGTCGACGATGCTCGAGAGCTTCTCGGCACCAATCACGAGAATGGTGTCGTAGGTATGCGAGTTGATGAACTGCTGAGCGATTTCGATCGCGTAGAGAAATCCCGAACAGGCGGCGCTGACGTCGAAGCAGGCGGCTTTCTTCGCCCCGATCTTTTGCTGCACAAAGCAAGCGGTGCTCGGGAAGAACATGTCGGGCGTGACGGTCGCGACGATGATCAGATCAAGCTCATCAGCGGAAATGCCGGCATTCTCCATCGCCGCCTCGGCGGCCTTCGCCGCTAAGTCACTCGTGTGCTCGTCGGCTCCCGCAATCCGCCGCTCCTTGATCCCCGTGCGCGTGGTAATCCACTCGTCGGACGTCTCAACCACCTTCTCAAGGTCCGCATTCGAAAGGACTCTCTGCGGCACGTAACTTCCCGTGCCAACGATCGAGACGGTGCGATTAGGTTGCTGAGGATCGCGGCGCGGACTGCTCATGGTAACGCTGGACAGCTTCCACAATATGCGGATTGACCTGGTGGCGAACGCTTTCGACGGCCATCCGGATGGCATTCTTGATCGCAATCGGCGGCGCGCCACCGTGTGCAATGATGCACACGCCGTTCACCCCGAGCAGTGGCATTCCGCCGTATTCGTCAGAACTGGTTTTCTTGCGAATCGCATTGAAAGCGCCTTTGGCGAGCAATGCCCCCAGCTTGCGGATTGGGCTTTTTAGAATCTCGTGCTTCAGCCAACCGAAAATCGCCCCGGCGATCGCTTCACTCGTTTTTAAAACGACGTTTCCGGTGAATCCATCCGCCACGACGACCTCGACAGGGTTCTCGAAAAGGTCGTGACCTTCGATATTCCCACGGAAGCTCAAGCCGCTTGCCTTTAAGAGCTCAAAGCTCTGCCGGCTGAAGTCATTACCCTTCTCATCTTCGGTGCCGATGGACATCAGCCCGACGCTCGGGTCGGCATAACCAAGGACGTGGCGAGAATAGACGGAGCCCATCAGCGCGTTCGTCAGCATGTGCTGTGGAGTCGGATCGGGATTGGCGCCGGCGTCGATGAGCACAAACAAGTTCTTCTCCGTCGGCATCGTCGCGGCGATCCCCGGGCGATCAATTCCCGGCAAGGTGCGCAGCTTCACCTTTGCCGCGGTGACACACGCGCCGGTATGTCCCGCACTGACGATCGCCTCCGCAGCGCCCAGTTTCACCAGGTCGACTGCACGACTGACCGACGAGTCTTTCTTACGTCGCACCGCGTGCGCCGCATCGTCACCCATCTCGACGACTTGCGTCGCGTGCACGATCTCAATGCGACGATCATTGCAGCCGATCTTCGCGAGCTCTGCCTCCAGGCGCGCAGTATCGCCGGTCAAAAACAGCTTGGAGATCTCGCTAAACTCCTTGAGCGCAAGTGCAGCGCCAGCCACCAACGGCGCTGGACCGCGATCATGGCCCATGGCGTCGAGAGCGATTTTCATCGCCTCGATTGCAACGCCGAATGCCCTGATCCGATCAAGAGAAAATCGCCGACTCCCTCACTCTAACGGCTCGCTGCACAGTCCTGGACAGGCGCTCCACGAGAACGTTGCAGGAAGTGCCTGCAGACTCAATCAGCGCCGATCGTCAGCACCTGGCGCCCGCGATAGTAGCCGCATGAGCGGCACGCCGTATGCGAAATCGTCGCGCTGCCACATTGACCGCACTTGGCGAGTTGCGGCGCATGCCAGCGGTTGGCTGCTTTGCGAATACGCATCCGCATCTTTGAAGTCCTGCGTTTTGGAACACCCATGGTTGGTCGAAGTTATTTCAGTTTGAGTTGATCGAGTGCGCCCCAGACTTCGCGCACGGGGCTGTCAGATTCGGTAAGCGGCGAAACATCGGCTGGAACGCCTCGGCAAACCCGCTCGCCGCTCCAATCGCAATGCGGGTGGGCCGGAAGAGCGAGCAGGATGTCCTCCCTCATCGGCTCTGTCAAGTCGACCGTGTCGCCTCCATCATGCTCGACCTGGCAGGCGAAGTCTTCCACGCGGATCGGGTGCTCAAAAAGTTCGAGGCACGTCACGCATTGAAACTGAACGTCCACAGAAAGCGCTCCGGTAGCGAACACCCCACCCTCGCTTAGACCCACATCGAGCGAATACCCGACCTCGGTGAGCGGTTGAACCCCCTCATCCCGGAGGTCGAGAATCGAACTTGGATCGTGACCTTCGAGGTGGACGCCCTCAGGCGGGATTTGCTGCGGATGAACTTTCATAAGCGACTCTCGATGAAATAAACGTCCTTGATCGCCCCCGGCGAGATCAACTAGCGGCGATATTTTGTGTAAAGCGCGCGGGCGACGGAAGGTGGCACAAAGGCGTCGATATTGCCACCGAGCATCGCGATTTCCTTCAGCAATCGGGAGCTCAGATACGTAAACTGTTCAACCGACGTCAGAAACACGGTTTCAATCTTTGGCTGGAGGCGTCGGTTCATCAGCGCCATCTGAAACTCAAACTCGAAGTCGCTCACTGCGCGGAGCCCACGAATGATCGCAGTCGCCTCCTGTTCGCACGCGAAATTCACCAGGAGCCCGCTGAGGTGGGCGACCCGCACATTCGGCAGATTGCAAGCGCTCTCCTCGAGAAGCGCAATTCTTTCTTCGGCGGCGAGCAGCGACTGCTTCTGCTCGTTGAACGCCACCGCCACAATCACCTCATCAAACAATCGCGCTGCGCGGTGCAATACATCGACATGGCCGTTGTGCAGGGGATCAAAGCTGCCTGGGTAAATTGCGCGACGCATGCCGCTACGGTGTGTTGCCAACTGCCCCAGCGGAACAGAAATTGGCAGTTAAAACGTGTGGATAAACAGGCCGGATCGCAGCTTTGGCTCGAACCAGGTGCTCTTCGGAGGCATAAATTCGCCTGCATCCGCAATCTCCATCATTTGCTCAACGCTGGTAGGATACATCGAGAACGCTACCGCAGCTTCTCCACCATCGACCAACGCGACGAGCGCGTCGGTTCCCCGGATCCCGCCAACGAACTGGATCCGTTGACTGGTCCGAGGATCGTCAATCCCCAGAACCGGGGCAAGCAGCCGGTCCTGTAGGCCAGTCACATCAAGCCGATCAATGGGAGCAGCTGAATCCTGCGGTCGCCAGGCCAAGGCATACCAGCCGCCGCGCAGATACATTCGAATATCCCCCGCGCGGGTCGGGTCTGGCGAGGCCGCAGCTTGAACTTCGAAAGCTCCCTGCACGCGCTCGAGGAACGCCTGTTCAGTGAAGCCATTCAGATCCTGCACCGCGCGGTTGTAAGACAGAACCTTGAGTTGTTCCGCAGGAAAGAGCACCGCCAGAAACCAGTTGTAGTCCTCATCGCCCGTGTGATGCGGATTGGCAGCACGACGCTCCCGCCCGACGCGAACGGCACTCGCGGTCCGATGGTGCCCGTCTGCCACATACGCCGCGGGCACCCGCGAGAATGCCTCGGTCAAGGCGCCGGCTGCATTCACCCGCCAGACCGTATGCTGAACCCCGTCGGGGGCAACGAAGTCGTAGAGAGGGGCGTTCGTCGAGGCGGTCGCAGCGACCTGGCGATTGACGTCCGTGGTGCCCCGGTAGGTGAGAAAGACCGGGCCGGTATTAGCGCCTAAGGTGCCAATCAGCCGCGTCCGGTCGTCTTCTTTGTCCCTGCGCGTCTTTTCATGACGTTTGATCAGATTCGCATCGTAGTCATCGATGTGACACACCGCTGCGACCCCGAGCTGTTCGTGAGTCCCAAGGCGCTGCCGGTAAATGTAGCAACAGGGAGCGGCTTCGCGCGCGAGGACCGCGGACATTTGGAGTCCTTCAAAATTCCGCTTAGCGGTCGCGTAGACTTGCTCTGAGTAGGGATCGCACTCCGGCGGGAGGCCAATCTCAGCTCGATCCACATGAAGAAGGCTCCGAGACTTTCCCTCTGCAAGTGCTCTCGCCTCCTCTCGATTGACGACGTCGTATGGGACGCAGGCCACCTCCTCAACGTAAGGCGGCGCGGGATACAGGCCTTGGAAAGCACGGACTCTTAGCATGGAAGACAAAGCATTAGATCAAGCTTCTGACTCCGATGAACGGAGAGAAAGCAAAACGCCCTCCACAAAGGAGGGCGTTTTCGAGCAATTCGGTAATTTCGGCTAATTGACATAGGCGGCCTCATTCGAAAGGAGCAGCGTTTGTGCGAGTGTCTCCCACTCGGTGAGCGCCTCGCGCGCCACATATTGGCCCTGATTGCGAATGGCACTCAGCCCGTCCATCCGGTTCGGCTCCATATCCCGCTTCTTTCTCTCCTCCACACGCTTCGATGCTTTGTCCGTAATCTCTTTTGCAGAAGCAACCATTTGTGGTTTCGCTTTCGTCTCCTCCCTCAGGAATTGGATCGCCAGCGCGATCTCGTCCTTCATCGGAGTGCGCTGAAGCACGACTTTGTAGAGGCCCATCACTCTTTGCACGTCGTCTGGGGCTCCGCTGACCTCTCGCCGCCGAACTACCGACCGGGCAACATCGACCGCAAACGGGCTATTCATGAGGAACAGCGCCTGTTGCGGAACAATCGTGCTGGTCCGCTTGGAATTGGGCATGTGAGGATCGCTAAAGTCGAAGTGCTGCATCAATTCCGGCACATTGCCTCGATCGACATACCCGTAGACACTTCGACGCTGGCTATACGGCTCGTCTGTCAGGTTTACGGGATTTCCACCAATCCTCCGCTCGAGCTTGCCACTCATCACGAGCATCGAATCGCGCACTGCTTCAAAGTCCAGTCGCCGCACATTTGCCCGCCAAAGCAGTCGATTGTCAGGATCAATCGCCGCGAATGCATCCAAAGTATCGCGGGAGGCCGCCTTGCTACTTTGCTGATACACTTTCGAGAGCATGATCATCTTGTGGAGGCTCTTGAGTGACCACTTCTGTTCCATGAAGTAGTGGGACAAATAGTCGATCAATTCGAGATGACTAGGCTGCTCCGCCTGCGTCCCGAGATCATCCGGAGTCCGCACGAAGCCTTCGCCGAAGTGATGCATCCACACCCGATTCACAACGACCCGGGCAGTCAGCGGATTATTCTTGCTGGCGATACATTGCGCGAGTTCCAAACGTCCACTCCCCTGCCGGAACGGTTGGCGCCGACCGCCTGGAGTCAGTATCTCGATAAAGCTGCGCGGGACTACTTCGCCTCGTGATTCCGCCTGCCCGCGAATGAACACCGGCGAGTCGCGAACGTCCTTTCGGTCGGCAACGATCATCGCCCGGGCGGGCGATCCAGGATGAGTCATCTTCAACTCGTTGATTGTAGCGAAGTTGTAGTTACCGCGGCGCAACTGTTGCGGAAGTTGCTGAACCAAACCGCGAAGCTGTCCCGCCGAGATCTCATGAGCGAGGTCCAGTTTGAACGGTGCCGCCGCGAGTTGAAGCGTGGGTTGGTCCACCGTAGCGGCAGTCTCCTTCGTCGCCTCCCGCGCTGTCTTAATCACTTCCTTCGATTTGCTGAAAGTGTTGAGGAGGCGTTCGTAAATTTGCGCGACATCTTCGAGCCGCGCCGGGACCGAAGATTGAAACGCCGCGGCGACCAGCGGATTAAAGCGCTTATCTTTATTCTCCACGATCTGAGCCGCCTTTTTTGGAGCCTGGGTCGCGAATTGTCCTGCTGGCACGTCTTTGAACAGCGCGAAGGGCCCGAACACCGGGTGATCGCCACGAATCAAACCACGAACCACTCCGAGAATCTGTTCATCCAGCTTCTCCTCTTTCATGAACTTTTCACGAGCGAGGAGCTTTTCCGCCTCGCCGCCGGGCATTTGCGAGGCAATCAAATAACCACCCGCCTTTTGCCGAAACGCCCCCGCTATTTCCTCGATCACACCAAAGTAGGTGTTCCGGTCAGCCACCTCGAGCGCGGCAACCTTATCTTCATACTCCTTCAGCAGCTTAGGATCGGGCTTATTGAGCATCGGTAGCTCTGCGGGTTCGCTGATGCTCGAGAAAATCCCGTGCAGTGCGTAATAATCCTTGGTCGGGATCGGATCGAACATGTGGTCGTGGCAGCGCGCGCAAGACACGGTCAGACCAAGGAAGCCCTTTGAGACAACGTCGATTCGATCGTTGATGACGTCGTTATTGTTCCCGAACCTCTCTCCAACCGTGATCAGGCCCAGCGCCGCGAGGTTCTTCGGATCGTTCTTTGGAATCAGATCCGCCGCTAGTTGATGCATGATGAATTGATCATAAGGCATGTCCTTATTGATCGCTTCAACCACCCAGTCGCGGTAAGTCCACGCATACGGAAACCGATAGTCTTCATTCTGATTCCGATCGGCACCGACGGTGTCGGCGTAACGCGCGGAGTCCAACCAAAAGCGGCCCCACCGCTCGCCGTAGTGGGGAGAAGCGAGCAGGCGTTCGACGACTTTGGCGAACGCATTTGGAGTTGTATCCCTGGTGAACTCCTCCATCTCCTGCGGAGTTGGCGGCAGCCCGATCAGGTCATAAGTTGCACGTCGCAACAGGATCTCCCGCGTTTCTGGCCGCTCCATCAAGCTCGGGGAAGGCGCCATCCCTTTCGCCTCAATCTTCTGCAAAACAAACACGTCCACCGGAGTCACACACCACGCGCGATTTTTCACCGCCGGGATGGCCGGCTTCTTGACAGGTTGGAACGACCAGTGGCCCCGGGCTTTCTCAGTCAAGCCGCTAAGCTTTGCCGCAACCGCGGGAGCAGCGCTCTTTCGTGGATCAGGTGCGCCTAGCTTCACCCACGCCGTAAGGTCAGCGATCTCCTTGTCGCTCAGCTTCTCGCCTTTGGGAGGCATCTGCAGATCCTTGTCCTTGTAGGAAACGGCAATGATCAGCGGACTCTCCTCCGGCTTGCCTGGCACAATCACCGGCCCTCCGTCTCCCCCCTTGGCGAGCCCTTCGCGAGTGTCCAGCGTCAATCCACCTTTCGCCTTATTCTGCTCAACGCTGTGGCACTTGTAGCACGTCCCGCTGAGAATCGGCTGAATCTTCTTTTCGAAGAAGGCGACATGCTCCGGATCGAGACCCGCAGTTGTTGGTCCACTCATCATCGGCGCTCCCCCCGCCATTGCAGGATCCGGCGCCGGCACGGACTTGGAGATTGCCGGCCCAGCTTTCGGTGCCGGCGCGGGACCCGGAGCCTTGGCCACCGCCGGGACGGCTTTCGCAGACGTGGCGACTGCCGGAGCCTTGGGCGTCTCCGCCGCACTTGCCACCACAGCCGGGAGGAGCCCGCTAAGGACGAGTAAACGTAAACGCATGGGGAGCGGGGAGGTGACGACGACTACGCGATGATGTCTTTAACCACCTGGCCGTAGTTATCCGTCAGGCGGAAGTCGCGGCCATTGTAACGGTAAGTCAGTTTGGAGTGATCGAACCCGAGGGTGGCGAGAATCGTCGCGTGCAGGTCATGGATGTGAACCTTGTTCACTTCGGCACGCGCGCCGAATTCGTCGGTCTCGCCATACACTGTGCCGCCCTTGATTCCGCCGCCAGCAAGCCACGTCACCATCGCGCGACCATTGTGGTCACGACCAGGGGTGGCGTTGCCGTTCATGTCCTTAGTCACGGTGCGGCCAAACTCCCCGCCCCACATGACGAGCGTCGAGTCGAGCAAGCCGCGTTGCTTCAGATCCTTCAACAGTGCCGCCGCCGGCGTATCAATCGCGCCTGCAGTTCCGCGCAGTCCGGCCTCCAGGCCACCGTGGTGATCCCAACCGCCCGCGTTCACCTGAACGAAGCGAACCCCGCGCTCGACCAGGCGGCGCGCCACGAGCATCTTCGAGCCCAGATCGCTGGTTCCGTAGAGGCTCTTCACCTCCTCCGGCTCCTTCGCGATATCAAACGCATCTGTCGCTTCCGTTTGCATCCGGAAGGCGATCTCGAACGCCTCAATGCGCGCTTCTAATTGCGCATCCTTCTGCAACGCGTCCTTGTGCATTTCGTTCAGCTTGCGCACGAGATCGAGCTGCCGACGCTGACGCTCCATCGGGGAGAACTGACTGCGAATATTCAGAATCACGTCGTCGAGATTCATATTCCGCGAATAATTCACGTTCACGCCCTGGTAGACGCCGGGGAGGAACGACGCCTGACGCCACTCCGGTTTCGAGCCGATCGTCACGAAGCCGGGCATGTTCTGGTTCTCAGTGCCGAGCCCGTAAACAACCCACGAGCCGACGGACGGCTTCGGCAACTGCAAGGAACCGGTGTTCATGAAGCGCTGGGCCACTTCGTGCGCCGGAATGTCGGTCCAGAGCGAACGAATCACCGCAATATCGTCGATGCATTCACCGAGCTTCGGGAAAACTTCGCTGCACTCGATGCCCGACTGGCCCTTCTTCGTGAAGGTGAATGGTGAGCCGTATGCGAGGCCATCATGCCCGGGGATGGTCTTGTCGTCGTATTTAGCGAGGGCCGGCTTGGGATCCCACGTATCCACCTGCGACGGTCCACCTTCCGCAAAGATGTGAATAACCGCTTTGGCCTTCGCTTTGAAATGCGGCTGCTTCGCGGCCAGTGGAGACAAAGCCGCGCCCGGAGCCGCTTGCGCACCGCTCGGGAGGAAGGGGTTCACGCCAAACATGGATGCGAGGCTCATCGCCCCAAAACCCATGCCGCTGCGGATCAGAAACTCTCGCTTGGTGAAAATAATGTCGTCGAGGGACGGCAGGTGTTCTTGCTGGAATTTGGCGGACTGCGTGTGGTCTGGGTTCATGACGGTCTCATCTTATCCCATTAGGAAAGGATCGTGGCAATCATTGTTCTTGCCCACTCCTCGACACCGGCATCCCGAGCACTGCCGCACGATCAGCCGTCTGCCTGCGGCTCTTCGGGAACCCACTTCACCTCGCCTGTCTCGACGACCAGCCAGCAGGCACGGATGATCCGGCGCACGTCCGGGGCCGGCATCTCGCCGCCGAGCAGCCATTCGCGTAATGCAGGCAAGCCGTTCTCCAGGAGGATTCGCTGATACTCGAGCCGCTCCTCGGCTGGGGTCGGTAGAACTTCCAGCGCCCACCGCTCGCCGCCCTGCAACGCGCGGGAGGCCGCGCCGGCGCGAGGCTCATACACCGGATAATTCGTGTAAGTCACACGCAGCATCGGAACCGCCTGCCATGGGCGGGTCATCGCGAAGAGCGGCGTGCGATTGGAATACCGCAAGGTGAAGCGTGCAAACTGTGGGACCCCGAGAAGTGCTTCGCTCGTCGCCGACGCCCCGATCGGATAGCTGAAGCCGGGCGGATGCGGGCTCTTTCCGAGGACGGGGATGCGAGCTGGATCTAGCGGTTCCATGGGAGCGGCGCGTCAAGCAGTGCCGTGAAAACGGATCTCCGGAACGCTCACCCTTCATAGACCCGCGTGGCGGGCCAATTCTTCGAGCGAAAATCGACGAGTTCGACCAGTGGAGAGGTTTTGCATCGAAACTTCAAACCAACCCACCATGCGCTCCGGGCGATAGGCGAACGCCCCGACGTTAATCGGGCGGTGTTTCAGCAGGCGGTGGATGATGCGCTCGTAACGTGAGCGGTCGGCATTTCGAGCCGCAATGCGGTGACTCGCACGCCGCCGCACATCGCGGTATTCAGCAGGTTGTTCCGGGAAATCGAGCAGCGAGCGCGCGCGGCCCGCAAGCACCGCGCGCACGTGGTGCGCTGTCTCGG
>Ga0136611_10002293_pt1 | contig 13289 bp, 10 predicted proteins | sample AntDrymUQ2232306_2_FD_106645 | JGI IMG/M metagenome (GOLD analysis project Ga0136611, IMG submission 106645) | Polar desert sand microbial communities from Dry Valleys, Antarctica - metaG UQ223 (23.06) | ecosystem: Environmental > Terrestrial > Soil > Desert | place: Antarctica: Dry Valley... | reverse complement strand
GCAACCTGTCGGAGCGAAGCGAACGACCGTCCTGCTTCGTCTCCCTCTCCCCGCGTCGGTCGGGTACCCTCTGGGTGACGGGCCGGGGAGAGGGGTCTCTCACGCCAACGGCAACCGCACCGTAAACGCCGCTCCCTCACCTTCGGCTGATTCGACGTCGATGCTGCCGCCGTGCGCCTGGACGATTTCTTTGGCGATGAAGAGGCCGATGCCGAGGCCAGGCTGTGCGCTGCGCCGTGCAGAGTCGACATGGGAGAAGCGTGTAAAAATGCGTTCACGATCGTCCGCATCGATGCCTTGACCGTCGTCGCGCACCTGAAGCTCGGCGTGGTCGTCGAGACGGCGCAAGCGCACCTGGATATAGTTACTGCTGGGAGCGTGCGTGATCGCGTTCATCAGCAGGTTCATCAGCACCTGCTCGATGCGCCCAGCATCGCACGTGGCGACGACCGGCTCATCCGGCGCGTCTATCGTTATGGTCTGAGTACTGGTGAGCGTTCCGGCAGCCTCGACGGCGACTGTCGCCAGAGCATTGAGGTTGACCGGCCCGGTGGTCATGCCGAGTCGGCCTGTCTGGAGCCGCACGACATCGACGAGGTCGTTAGTCAGCATTGTGAGCTGCTGGATCTGGTCAGCAGCGATGTCGAGATAGCGGTTCACGCGCGGGTCATCGTCGCTCGTCCGCAACGAGCGACGCAGCAGCTGCAGGCTGCCGGAGAGCGATGTGAGCGGTGTCCGCAGCTCGTGGCTGGCCAGAATCAGAAACTCATCCTGGAGATGGCGCAGGCTGCGATCCGTCGTATCGCGGATGACGATGACGCCGTGGAGATTGCCAGTGTCGGTGACGAGCGGCTGGCCCGCAACCTCGAACCAGCGCCGGGTGCCGTCTGGCTGTGTCATGGTGAACTCAGTCGTGACGAGTTCGCCCGCCAACGCACGGCGCTGCGGCAGGGCGTCGCCTTCCAGCGGGACACCGCGTTCATCCTCGGGTCGAAAGCGCTCGCCGTCCTCGCCGAACAGACCTGCGAAGGCGGTATTGCAGAGCACGATCCTATGTGAACGATCGATCACGAGGACGGCGTCCGACAGATTGGTCAGAATCGCGTCCAGTCGCTGGCGGCCAACTTCGCTCGCGAGGCGCTGCACTTCGAGCGAGATCGCCAGATCCTGTGTCTCAATACCACGCGCTTCGAGGTCGTCGTTGGTCGTGTTCAGCTCTTCGATCGTCGCCTGGAGTTCTTCGTTGAGGGTTTCCAGCTCCTCGTTCGTCGCCTGGAGCTCCTCATTCAGGGTTTCGACCTCTTCGGTCGCGGACTGGACCTCCTCGTTGGCGACGAGCAACTCCTCGTTCTCGTTGCGGAGCGACGAGAATCCGCCACTAAGCTCGTCGTTCGCCCGTAGCAGCTCCTCGTTCATTGCCAGCACGCGCTGGACCTGCGCCTCCATGCTGCGTGATGTTTCGCTCAATTGTTTGAGCTCGGCGTCACGCGCGTCAGCTTCGGCCACGAAGCGCGACACGTCGGTGATGAGAATCGAGACCACATCGGCGATACCTGCCGGGCCGTCGATCGTCTCCGGGCTGCATTGAATCTCCAGATCGGTCGGTTCGCGCCGGGAGGTGTGCTGCGCATCGATTCGGACCGACATCGTGGTCGGCACGCCACGGAACGCGGCATCGATCGCGTTGCGGAGCTCCAGCAGCGGGACGTTCTGGACGCGATGAATCAGGTCTTCGCCAATGACTGACGAATGAATACCCAGCAGTCGGCGGGCAGTCGAGTTCACCAGCTGAATGTGATATTGCCGATTGACCGCGACAACGCCGACGGGCAGTCGCGTCAGCAGCGCCTCAGCCCGTTCGCTCCCGCCGACATACGGCGATTGGTCGCGTCGCAGGCGGGAGATGGCGTTCTCATAATGACCCGTATTGCTCGATGGGAGCATCCGGATCGACACAAAGGGCGACACATCCCGGGTGCGTGCGCTCGGCAGCAGCACCCGATCGCCAATACGACGGAAGACCTTCAGACGCTGCTGCTCCAACGCAAAGTATTCCGGAAGCGGATTGACCGTCTCCGCCTTGCCGAGCGCGAGGAACCCACGGTCACGCAGCGCGAAGGCGAACAGCTGGAGCGCACGCTTCTGGAGATCGGGAGTGAAATAGATCAGGACGTTGCGGCAGAGCGTCAGGTCGATACGTGGAAAGGGCGCGCGCTGGCCGAGGTCGTGCTGGCCAAAGACGACCAGCGATCGAACCGCCTTACCCACCGCGTACTCGTTGCCGTGCCGCGTGAAGTAGCGTTGGATAAGGTCCGCTGGCACATCGGCGAGCGCAGACGATGGGTAGATGCCACGTCGGGCGAAGGCGACCGCCTCGGCGTCGAGGTCGGTGGCGAAGATCCGCACGATCATGCCGTCGGCGTCTGCGCCCAGTGCCTCCTGCACGAGAATCGCCAGCGAATATGCCTCCTCGCCAGTCGCGCAGCCCGCGGACCATATCCGGAGTTCGCCGTGCGCGCGCGCCTCGTCGATGATCTGCGGCAGGACGACATCGCGCAGGTACTCGAACAGTTCCGGATCACGGAAGAACTCCGTGACTTTAATAAGGAACGAGTTGATGAGTCGCTGGTACTCGTCCGGGTTGCGTTGCAGAAAACGAATGTAATCGCCGATCTTCGTCGTGCCAGTCGCGGCCATGCGGCGGTGCAGTCGGCGTGTGATCGTCGGCATCTTGTACGAGTTGAAGTCGATACCGCTCCGCTCACGCAGTTGGTCCAGCAATGTCCTCAGCTGTCGATCTTCCTGCGGATGTGCACTGGGATAGCTCCCATCCAGCAGCTCACCGAGGAGCGCGCCGATCGACTCCAGGTTGACAATGATGTCGACGATCGATGGCGCGAGCGACAGTGGCATGCTTGGATTCTGGGCCGTGTCCGGATTCTGGACAATGACGGTCCCGCCAGCCGCCTTAACATCCCGCGCTCCGGCTGACCCGTCGCTGCCGCTGCCGGTCAGGATGACCGCGATCAGGTTCTCCTGGAAGATATGCGCGGCGGTACTGAACAGCAGATCAATCGACGGCATCGGACGCATGCCCTCATCGAAGGTAACAGCGATGTGGTGGTCGGTCACTTCGACCTGTGAGGCGGACGGAATCACGTAGACATGACCCGCCAGTAACGGATGTTCGCCGATACCAGTAACGACCGGCAGGGTGCTGTGCCGCCCGAGAATCTCAGCGAGATGGCTGACGCGCGAGGGGTCGAGATGCTGGGCGATGATGATTGGAGCGGGAAGGTCGAGCGGCAGTGTCTCCACCAGCGTCGAGAGCGCATCGATCCCTCCGGCTGACGCGCCGATGACAACAAGCTGTGAAAACGACCGTTCCTCCGACAAGCTGCGCTACCCCCCTGAATGACTACTGAATGATTGTGTGGACGATTAAGATAAGCAACGATCACGAATGTACTTGTCGGCTGCGAGCAAACTCACAGGTTCATCAAGCATGATCGCGGACCATGTGTGCCGTCACGCAATCGTGGTGGCATGTATTCTGTAAACAACGGAGGGCAGAAGCACATGCCTGCCTCGTTCAGCATAGTAGATCGAACGTGAAGAAGCCATCACCGAGATCACCAGACCAGTCATCGGCCAGAGAGGTATCCAATGGCTACACGAGATATTATCGTCATCGGAGCGTCAGCCGGGGGCGTCGAAGCGCTCTCATCGCTGGCACGGCAACTACCACGCGATCTGCCAGTTCGTCGTCCTCCACATCGCCTCCGGCAGCCACAGCGCGCTACCGTTGATCCTGAGCCGTGCCAGCGCGCTGCCGGCCATCCATCCGGAAGATGGCGACCCGATTGAACATGGCCGCATCTACGTCGCGCCGCCTGACCAGCATCTGCTGGTGCATCACAATCAAGTCAGGCTCAGTCGCGGCCCACGTGAGAACCGCACGCGGCCAGCAGCCGATCCGCTGTTTCGCAGTGCGGCGATCGCCTACCGCCCACGCATCGTCGGTGTCGTCCTGACCGGAACGCTGGATGATGGCAGTGCGGGCCTGTTAGCGGTCAAGCAGCTTGGTGGCACGGCGGTTGTCCAGGATCCTGCCGACGCGCTCTTTTCCGGCATGCCAGACAGCGCGCTCCGGAACGTGATGGTCGATCACCAGCTCCCGTTGTCGGATATTGGCCCCCTGCTCATGCGCCTCGCCAACGAGCCAATAGAAGAAGGAGTTGATGTCGTCATGTCTGACCAGGAGACCGGCGACATCCAGGCCGAGTCACGCGTGTTCGAGATGGACCCGGAGGTCCTGACGATCGATCAGCGACCGGGGACACTCTCTCAGTTCGGGTGTCCCGAGTGCGGCGGCGTCCTCCGGGAGCTGCATGATTCCAGCATGATTCGATTCCGCTGTCGCACCGGCCATGCCTATTCATCGGAATCGCTGCTGGCGGCCCAGGCCGAGTCATTCGAGGGTGCGCTCTGGTCCGCCCTGCGAGCGCTGGAAGAGAAGGTATCGCTCACGCGGCGTCTTGTGCGGCGGGCTGCTGACAGCGGGCATCCTCTCATGCAGCAGCGTTTCACGGAACAACTCGAAGACGCTGAAACGCACGCCGACACCCTGCGTAGCCTGCTGCTACGGGGACCGCGAGCGGGCGGGGAAGTCCTGATGCTCGAACAGGATCAGCGCGCTGGAGATTAGCGTGGGTCACGAGGACCGCTGAGACAATCCGCGCGCGTCAGACGTTTTCGCGGGACTCCCCATACCTGAAGCGCTCTTCGATCTCCTGAGCGGTGCGACGATTGCGGAGCAGTCGCTCCTTTTCATCCGCCAACGTACTCAACGCCCGGCCAAGCGCCTCGCGCCGGCGACGGATATCGCCGTTCGACAACCGCATGGATGAAAGCACACCGCTTCCGACTGGCTGAGCCAGAGCAGCCAGCGGTTCAATCGGCGCAGCAGGCAACACTGAGAGATAGCGGAGGCTGGAAGCGAGCAGTTCAGTTGTCGTGTCATTTCCGTGCGCGTCGGTGTCCACAGGACCGTTCTGCGCGACGGATGCGGTGGTCATGTTCACGGGTTGCTCGGGGGGGGGGATGCGAAAAACTGATCGGCGTCCGACCAGCCCGAACGGGCCAGCAATTCGCCGATCGGAATCTCCAGCGCCTGCGCGATACGCTCCAGCCGCGCACGGCGTGGCAGGCTGACCGCACCGCTCTCGATGCGCGAAATCTCTGACTGTCGGACGTACTCGCCCCCGGCGCTGACGCGCTCGGCGAGCTGCTCCTGAGTCAGACCAAGCTGGAGGCGGCGACTCCTGATCGTTGCACCTAGCGATGTAGACATGGCAAAGATGGCCCTTCGCACGGAAACACGTATTATCCATTCGGTCCACACGTTGGCGGCCTCGGGTCTACACGAAGCGTCCTACATCGGAACCGGTCGTACAATCTTGACGCAATTCCCATGCCGAGGACGCAAAGAAGCGCCGGTCATTTCAGTCACGTGTACGGGGCCATCGATATACGTGACTGTCCTGATTCGGCGCTTCTTTGGCGACTGTTTAAGTAACCAAGGAGGCTCCTCAACGTGTCTGGCAGGAGAATAGCGCCAATGCCCTTGCTCCTACAATCACGTTCCTGGACTATGCATCAAATGCATATTCATCAGCGCCCGCTTCGTACTCGGTCATCAATGTTTGTGCATGCGTCGCCCTCCTGCAGGGTCGGGTCGCTTCCCCGAACGTGGGAGACACTGGCCCCTTGCAACCCGCCCGACAGGGGACCGGACGCGATCACCACAAGGTGATCCCAGATCGTCAACCTGCACGATCGCGACGCAGGCGGGTTACAGGTTGGCCGCGTCTCTAACGTTCGGGGAAGCGACCCGCCCTACGGGTGGTGAGAACATTCACTGTGCTGAACTACCCAGACAGGGGAACAACGTGCCGGTATCATCAAGGCTGAAGAGCACTGTGCATCGTATTCGGGGGTGACATGTCAGGACGACCAGCCTGGGAAGCGTATCTTGAGGAACATAACGATCGCCACGTCGAAGAACTCTTCGACCTGCTCCGTATTCCGAGCATCTCGTCGCTGCCGGAACACAAGGGCGATGTGCGCCGGGCCGCTGAATGGGTCGCGGACGCGCTTCGGACTGTCGGCGTCCCGACGGTCGAGATCATGCCGTCAGCTGGCAACCCTGTCGTCTACGGCGAGTGGACGGTCGACCCGGCCAAGCCAACCGCGCTGATCTACGGCCACTACGATGTCCAACCCGCCGACCCGCTCGATCTCTGGGAGACGCCGCCGTTCGAGCCGACCATTCGCGACGGAAAGATCTACGCGCGCGGGTCGAGCGACGACAAGGGCAATCTGTTCGTGCCGATCAAGGCGCTCGAGGCGCTGGTGCGCACGAACAGTACTGGCCAGCCGCCGATCAACCTGAAGTTCACCATAGAGGGAGAGGAGGAGGTCGGCTCACCGAACCTGCCAGCGTTCGTGCGCGAGCACAAGGAATTGCTGGCCTGCGATGTCGTGCTCTGCGCAGATGGCGGCATGTACTCGGTCGATACCCCGTCGATCGCCGTGTCATCGAAAGGCATCGCGGGGTGTCAGGTGAACGTGCGGACGGCAGATACCGACCTGCACTCCGGCCAGTACGGTGCGGCGGTGCCGAACGCGGTCCAGGCGGCGGTGCAGCTGGCCGCGACCCTGCACACGCACGACGGCAGCGTGGCAGTCCACGGCTTCTACGACACGGTGCGTGACCTGACCGAGAGCGATCGGGCTGAGATCCGCGCCGTGCCGCACCATCCACAGGAGTACCTGGCAGACATCGGCGCGACCGACTTCTGGGGAGAACCAGACTACACCGCCATCGAACGCGCCTTCGCCCGACCAACGCTCGATCTGAACGGCTTCTGGGGCGGCTTCCAGGGCCAGGGCACCAAGACGGTCACGCCATGCGAGGCGCACTTCAAGATCACCTGCCGTCTGGTCAAGGATCAGGAACCGAGTGAGATTCTCGATCTCATTGAGGCACACATCGCCGCCCACACGCCGCGCGGTGCAACGGTAACGGTCGAGCGCATCGCTGGTGCTGCCCGCCCGTTCGGCATCCGTCGCGACCACCCGATGCTGGTCGCCGCCGAGCAGAGCCTGGCCGACCTCTACGATCGCGACCCGTATGTCATCCGCATGGGGGGAACCCTGCCGGTCGCGGAGACGTACCAGACGGAGCTGGGGGCCGACATGGTCTTCTACTCCTTCTCCATGCCCGGCAGCCGCGCCCACGCTCCGAACGAGAGCTTCATGCTCCGTGAAGGCTTCCTGATGGGCCGCAAAGCGTACTGCGCGCTGCTGGAACGGCTGGGGGCGTAGCGAGAGGACGCGGGACGTGGGATGTGGGGGGAATGGACGTAGGGGCGAATGCGATGCATCGCCCGCGTGGGTGGCCGTGTGTACGATCGGGAGAACACCGACGGATGCCGACGTGACCGTGCTACCAACATCGCGGGACGAACGCCCGTCAATCCGCCAACACACGTCCATCCAAGCGGGCGATGCACCGCATTCGCCCCTACGTCCATTCCCCCCACGTCCCACGGCGCCCGAGCGTCCCCCGCAGCACCGTCACCGCATTGCTGGTCAGCACGGCGCGGTCGCCGTCGATGGGGACCCCGACAGTTCCACTGCGTTTCGAAGCCTGGCAGGCAGTTAACTCGCCCTTGCCAAGGCCATCGCGCAATGCGGCTGGCACGTTGTCGAGTGAGACTGCATCGGCCGGCCAAAGCGGGAAGTCCATCTCAACCGCAATCTTGCGCGAGGTGAGCCGGAGCGATGTGCCGGAGCGTGTCTACGAAAACACATCCCCAAGGCCGAGGAGCAGGAAGACGAGCCAGAGCGCGAGGATACCGGGGAGCAGGCTGCCGGAACGGGCGCGCAGCCAGACCGATGCGATGCCGATCAGCAGACCGACGAACAGTCCGCTGAAGACCGCCAGGATCAGCTCGGATTCCGGCAGGGTCTCTTCGGCGGCGGCGGCCAACGCGCCGCGCATGGCGAAGGTCAGGGCGTAGAGGATCACCGTCAGCACATTCGGGCGTCCATCGGGCAGCAACAGCTCGAAGGTCGCGGCCAGGTAGCCGGAGAGCAGGATCTGAATCACCAGCGCCTCTGCCAGCGCCAGCAGGGTGAGCTTGACTCCGGCACCAGGGTTCTCGATCGCCATGAGTGTGATGAGGACGACCAGCGTGCCGAGCAGGAAGACGAGCGCCTGGGGCCAGACGCGGCCGCGCCGAAACAGGTTCAGCGCGCTTGAGCGGTCAGCTATATCGGTCGGCACAGGCGACAGCGCCCAGAGCCAGGCAGCGAAGATCGCCGTCAGCGCGGGGGCGAGCAAACGCAGCTGGTACCAGTCGGTCGGGGTATCCGCCGGAGTGACACCAGGAGCAGCGGTCAGCAGCACCAGAAGCGGCCAGGTGAAGGTGTAGAGCATTGTGAGTGTCAGCCAGGTGTAGAGGGTCCGCAGCGTGAACGAGCGCGTGGTGCCATAACGCGCGAGCATGGCAGTATGTCCCTTGCGCTTGCCAGCGATTGGGCGCGCCGTTTCAGTCTGTAATTTCGGCCCTGTCACGCGCTCCCCAATCCCTTCGCCAAGCGTCGATAGAGGATACACGTGGGAGGTCGGACGTGGGACGGGTCGTAGGGGCGATGCGGTGTATCGCCCGGTTGGGAGGTCATGTATTCGGTGAGGACGAGATCGTCGGATGCCGGGTTTGGTACGGTGCCAACATCGCCTCACGACCCCATTGCACGTGCTGGCGCACGACTCCCCAACCGGGCGATGCGGTGCGTCGCCCCTACGACCCATCACCCACTACAATCACCGATCGCTGATTCGTTAGCAGCCGAAGGAGCCTCTACAATGATGCGCACAACCCCGACCGTCAGCACCTTCTCCATCGTCGCCCGCGATCCGACGACGGGCGACCTCGGCATCGCGGTTGAGTCGAAGTTTCTCGCGGTGGGTGCGGTCGTACCGTGGGCGCGGGCTGGGATCGGCGCGGTCGCGACGCAGGCACACGCCAACGTCGGCTATGGGCCAGACGGACTCGTCATGCTGGCGACCGGCCTGACAGCACAGGAGACACTTGGCCGGCTACTGGCAGACGACGATGGACGCGACGTGCGCCAGGTCGGGATCGTGGATGCGCAGGGGAACGCGGCGAGCTGGAGCGGTCCCGATTGCTCTGATTGGGCCGGCGGGCAGATCGGCGACGGGTTCTGCTGCCAGGGGAACATCCTGACCGGCCCCGAGGTCGTCGATGCGATGGTCGAGGGGTACACGACGATCGGCGGCACGTTCGCGAATCGGCTGTTGGCCGCACTGGAAGCTGGACAGGCGGCGGGCGGCGACAGTCGCGGCCAGCAGTCAGCCGCGTTGCTGATCGTGCGCGCGAACGGCGGCTACAGTGGCGGCAACGATCGCTGGATCGACCTGCGCGTCGACGACCACCTGGAGCCGATCGCCGAGCTTCGGCGCCTGATGCTGCTGCACCGAGTCTACTTCGACCTCGACGACGCCGACATCCAGCCGCTGGACGACGCGCTGCTTCGGGTCATCGCAGGCCAGCTCGTCGCGTTAGGGATGCTGGAATCCGGAGACGCCGAGCGGTCGTCGGTCGAGGAGGCACTGGGTCGCTGGGCAGGCCGCGAGAACCTTGAGGAACGGCTGCGCGAGGACGGACAGATCGACAGCGTGGTGCTGGAGATGCTGAGAACAGCCGCGGGTCCGCACTGAAAACGACGACGCCAACTGGAATTCGTCACGAATGCTCGATGCTACACTGAGGCGGTGGATGTCAGGCAAAACAGCGGAGGTACATGGTGGTCGTACATACAACAAGCCAGCCGACTGCATCCGTTGATCCAGATGTGATCGAACAGTTGATGACCGTGCTCCAGGATAGGTCAGAGGGGATAGCGTTATCAACGGACAGCGCACGCGTCGCATTGCCGCCAGCGCTGATCGATATTCTCCAAGACGCGGTCAATTACCTCGCGGCGGGTGAACAAGTGCGCATAATGCCCGACCGCGACGATCTCTCCGTGAATCAGGCAGCAAGTGTACTCAACATCCGAGCCGTGTCGGTGAATCAACTGCTCGATGAAGGCGATATCTCATACGAGATAATTGGTGGTGAGCGACGCATCGGAATTTATCGAATGATGATCTATAAGAGTGAACGCGATGCGAAGCGCCGTAGGGTGCTGGACGAACTGACTCAGTTCAGCCAGGATCTTGGCCTTTACGATCTTCCAGACAATCGTTGAACGGACGACGTGCGGTTTTGGATGCGAATGTCCTGATTCCGGCGTCACCTCGTGATACGTTGTTGCGTACTGCCGAGAACGGTCTCTTCGTTCCATTCTGGAGCGAGGTGATTCTTTCCGAGGTTTCTCGCAATCTCGTTGAGAACGGGTTAACAACCCTTGCAGCGGCGCAGCGTCTGATCACAACCATGAAATCTCAGTTCCCTGACGCGAACATCACTAAATTCGATTCGCGAATTGAACATATGTGTGTCGATCCAGGCGATCGCCACGTCGTTGCCGCTGCGGTTCAGGCTGGTGCGTCGATCATTGTCACGTCGAACATTCGGCACTTTCCTGATTCTGACCTTCGGCCATTAAAAATTGAGGCACAGAGCATAGATACGTTTCTCATGATGCTCTATCGTGATGCGCCAACGACAGTAGAAGAAATCATCAACGCGCAGGCATCCGCGCTCCAACGACCACCACTCACAGTGACTGAAGTACTGGATACGCTTGCGCTCCACGCACCCAACTTCGTACTCATGATGCAACGAACACTGAAAGGATCCACGTGAGTGGCAATGTGTGTAAGCACAACTCTGCGTGACCTCACTCGTTGATTCACCGATACCCTCCAGCAAGGCTGTATTACGTCTTACCTGCGTGTCGCAGGCGAGACTCGCGGCAGGCTGTGGAATACTGCGGGAAACGTTGTCAGCCGGGGAGCGGGGAGTGCCGTCGTGGGGATGTCGGGTGAGATGCGGCTGCGGGCGTTCCGTTGGATGGGGATACTTGCGGTCGCGGTCGCGTTGCTGCCGGTCGCACCGCGATCCGCGAGCGCGAGCGAGGGGACGCAGCCGGGCAACCCGATGGTGCGAGGCATCGCCACGCACGCCTGGTGGCTCGATCCAGAGGTATATGGGGATCAGCTCTTCCCAGCGTTGGAAGACCTGGGTGTCACCACGGTGCGGATCGGAATCGACTGGAAGCGCTTCGAGCCGGAGCAAGGACAGTTCGACTGGGCGCTCTACGACCGAGTGTTCGGCGAGCTTGCGAAGCGCAATATCGTCATCGTCGCGACGTTCAACACCATCCCCTACTGGGCCTCGACCGATACCGAAGGCTGCGCTGTCGAAGCTCGCGAGATCTACGACTGCGAGCTGAGCGACGCCATGTACCCGGCCTACGAGCGAGCCGTGCGCGCGGCTGTGGAGCGCTACGCCTGGATTCAGCACTGGGAGTTCTGGAACGAGCCGGAGATGTGGCGCAAGCTCGGGCAGGATGCGATCGTCTACCTGCGCCACCTGCGCACTTTCTACGATATCGCCCATGAGGTGAACCCGGAGATCGTCGTCGCCGCCAACACGCTGGTTGGCTTTGAGTACATGGAATATGTCTACAACCTGTCAGAAGCGTTCTACGGCGATGGCAACGAGCCGTGGGATGCGATCTCCATCCACCCCTATGTCTGGGCCTACGATCGCGACACCGCGGATCGACCGCTGGAGATCAACTACGACCGTATTCTCGGTTTACGCGCCTTGCAGTTCGCACGCGGCGATAGCGACCAGCAGATCTGGATCACCGAGTATGGCTGGAATAGCGGAGTCGAGCAGCAGGCGGAGAATTTGGTCGCCGCGCTCGACTGGATGAAGCAGCAGCCCTGGATCGGCTTTGCGCATCTACACATGCTGCACGACTGGAACAGCGAGGCACTTGACCGTTTCGGGCTGATGGCAATCGTTCCGGACGCCGACGGCTATATCTACCTCGCGCCGGACACGCGCTTCGTTCCCCGCAAGCCGTTCTACAACGCCTTCAAGAACTACGAGCGCACGACACTGCCATACCAACCAACCGACCCCGACCGCACCTGCTTCTCAGAAACCGGCCACTGCATCGATGGCCGCTTTCTGAACGCATGGAACGCCCGCGGCGGTATCCGCATCATGGGCCTTCCGCTGACCCGGCCCTATCCACGCGAGCAGGCGGATGGCACATTCCTGCTCGTGCAGGACTTCGAGCGTGCCAGGCTGGAGTTTCACCCCAGGTTCCTCGGCGAATGGGGCGAGGTGCTTGGCACGCTCATCGGCAATGAGATAACAGTGGGTCGTGAGTCAGAAGCACCGTTCGGACAGCGCCATGACTGCGCCAGTACCACTGAGAGCGACTGTTTCCCTGAAACCAGCCACTCACTGTCTGGCACCTTCCGCGCTTTCTGGCAGGCGAATGGCGGACTGGCAGCCTTCGGCTACCCGATCTCCGAGGAGTTCAGGGAACTGAACGCCGACACCGGCGAGGTCTACACCGTCCAGTACTTCGAGCGCGCCCGCTTCGAATACCACCCCGAATATGCTGGAACCGAGTACGAGGTCCTGCTCGGTCGCCTGATCGGCAACCAGCTCGATGCCGACGGCTGGGGCTGGCCCTCGGAAGGTTCGCTGCTGCCGACAGTGCGGGAGTTCGAGTAGCTCACGTGGGACGTGAGGTTGGAGGAGTGGCACTTCGAGTCGAGTTGGTGTGGTGCCACCATGGTCCGGCATGAAGCGCGGACCCTACAATCCAATGCTCGACTACAGCTTGAAGGACGACCATGCGGTGTTCCTTGTGTTGTCATCGCCGCTACATCATTAGGATGTGCTGCCTCGTCGGTGGGTCCGCGCTTCATGCCGGACCGTGCTGGAACCCCGAACCGCGAATTGGAGCAACCACCCCTTGAACCTTCGAACTCCGACCTCACGTCCCACCTGCGTTGCGCGTTCCCCCATCATCGGCTATTGTCGCCAGACGACGGTCGGGGCCGGTGATGGAGGGGCGGGATACAGATGAGCGGGGCGCTGACGGAGGAACGTATCGCCGAGCTGAAAGCGGTCGCGGTCGCGAAGGTGGACGCGATCGCCGGGGAGCTGTTCGCGATCAGCGACTGGATGTACGAACATCCTGAACTGGGACATCAGGAG
>Ga0136611_10002292_pt1 | contig 13290 bp, 13 predicted proteins | sample AntDrymUQ2232306_2_FD_106645 | JGI IMG/M metagenome (GOLD analysis project Ga0136611, IMG submission 106645) | Polar desert sand microbial communities from Dry Valleys, Antarctica - metaG UQ223 (23.06) | ecosystem: Environmental > Terrestrial > Soil > Desert | place: Antarctica: Dry Valley... | reverse complement strand
GAACTAGCGCCGACCGGTCGAGGTTCGAATCGTCGCTGACTCGGAGCCAGCGTTCGGTGACGCTTCCGGCTTCTGTGTCAGCACAGAGAGCAACAGTCGTTCTGTGCGCTGACACAGAACCCGAGTTCGCGGCGTTGACACATGGCGTCCGCACAACGTTGCGGACCACCGCGAACCCGGCGTCAGCCGGTCAGGCGCTGGCGGACGAGCCGCGGGTCGAGCCTGCTGAGGACTCGGGTGTACCAGGGCGTCATCTCCCACGCCGTCTCCTCGAGGTGCGTGCGCAGCACCGCGGCGCGCATCGCTGCCGGCTCGCCGACGCCGGCCGGCGAGTAGATCGCGCGGGTCACGAACCGGGCGAGCTCGCTGAGGCTGCGGTGGTCGACGCCGAGCTCGCGCTCGACCTTCACCGCGTACTCCAGCGGCGTCGAGCCCGCGGGGGCGGGCGCACCGGCCATCACGAGCGCGCCGATCGTGCCGTGCCAGGCCTCGACGACCTGCTCCGCCGGCGTTCGCCCATGGCGGGTGAGGCGGCGGACCGCCTTCGGCATGGCAACCATCCACAGTGCGAGCGAAAGGATCCCGAGGAAGATCCAGGTGCCCTTCGACGTGCCGCCGCCCGAGTCGTCGGCGCCGCCCGCGACTGCCGGCGGAACGGTGTCGGTCGGGAGCGGCCCGATCTCCGGCTCCGGCACATCGGGCACGAAGGGCACCCGTGTCGGGGGAGGTGCTGGTGCCGGCGTTTCGGTGCCAGTTCCGCTGCCGACCGGCGTCGGCGTCTCGTCCTGTTGTGGCCCCACCCCTGTCGTCGCCTCGCTGCCGGGCTGGCCGCGGCCGGGTGTCGGCTCGAACTGCACCCAGCCGACGCCGTCGAACCACACCTCGGGCCACGCGTGGGCATGACGACCATAGACGTGGTAGCGCCCGTCGGCCTGCTTCTCGCCCTGCGTGAACCCGACGGCGACGCGCGCGGGCAGGCCGAGCGAGCGCGCCATCGCCGCGAAGGTCCCGGCGAACTGCTCGCAGTACCCGCGCCGGATCCGCAGGAAGCTCAGGATCGCGTCGTTGTTGTGGCCCGCCTGCACGTCGAGGTCGTATGTGAAGGTGTGGAAGAACTGCTGGAGCTGCAGTGCCTGGTCGTACGGGGTCGTCGCGGTGGCGGTGACCTCACGTGCGAGCTCGGCGGCATCGGCAGGAAACTTCTCGGGGAGCTCGAAGAACTGTCTGCTCGGGGGCGAGCTCGCCGTCAGGGTGCGGAGCACGTCCGCGGGCGGCTGCGTCACGTCCGACGTGATGTTGAACACGTCGCCGCGACTCATGTCCTCGTCGAGCACGAACGTGTCGATGTTCGGCAGCCAGCGCACGCCCGGCTCCGCGATCGCGACCGGGGCGAATGCGGACGGCACCATCAGGCCGCCCATCCCCGAGATGGTGAACCGCTGGTCCATGATCTGCGCCGTCGGCGCTGGCTCGCGCAGCGGGCCGTCGGCATCCTCGAGTGCGCTGTCGTGGAACCCCCACATCTGGCCGTTGAACTCGGACAACCCGGCGATCCGCCAGTAGCGAGGCGCCTCCGCATCGACCACGAACATCTCGACCACGCGCCGGTTCACGATCCGCGACCGGATGTCGACGAGCGGGCTGAGCACCTCGGTGACCTGGCCGTCGCCGCCGCGGGTGTCGAGCAGCGGCTCTTCGCCCGCACCGGGCAGCATCGGTCCGATCGCTGCGGCGGCGAGCGCAGCGACTCCTGCGTACACCACCGTCGATGGGATCGCCGCGCCCATCGCCCGTCCGCGTCGCCCGAGCCATGAGTCGTCGGTGCCGCTGTGCAGTGCGCGAAGCAGCGCGATGACGAGGATCGACGTTGCGAACCACAGCGCGGCGATCGCGATGCGGTTGCGGTCGGTGCCGAGCGCAGCCGTGAAGATGAACAGCACACCGCCCGGTACGACCGCCTCGACGCGTCCGTACGCGCGGAACGCGAACGCGTCCGACAGCAGTGCGACGAGGCCGATCCCGAACGCCGCCGCAACGAGGTACGACCCCTCGCTCGGCACCGGCGCCACTGCCTTCGGGAACTGCGTCCACACCAGCCGCAGGTCGAGCCGGAGCAGCTCGAGCGTGTCACGCGACGGCAGGAACGCGCTCAACGTGTCCGTGTAGGACAGCACCGCGATGAGCTCGTAGATCACGAGCGCGAGCGCCGGCAGCGCAACGAACGCAGGCACGCGGACGCTGCGCAGCAGGAGGCACACGGCGTGGACCACGAGCGCGACCGTCACGAGCGGACGCAGGAACGCCCAGTCGCCGAACACGCGGCACATGCCGATCGCGGTCACGATGGTCAGCAGCGTCACCGCTGCGGAAGCGACGAGGTTGTCGGTCGACAGCCGCGCGCGGTGGCGCGACGTGACGCCGCGGGTGGAAGCCGTGACGGCGGTCATGCCGGCACCGACACGGGCCGCCGCGTCGCGATCGCGCCGGTGAGATGCGACCACGAGGGGGAGAAGGAGTCGTACGAGCTCGCGTCGACGACGAAGCGGTCGCGCGATGCACCTGCAGCGCCCGTTGCGACGACGATCAGAGTGTCGTCGGGGCTGAGCGTCCCTCGCACGAGCGACGCGCACGGACTCGATGCGGAGCCCGTCACCACTGCGACGACGCCCATGCCCTCACCGGACCGCAGCGTCGGCAGCGAGGGGGTGGCCTGTCCGACTGGCTCGACCGTCGCCAGCCAGCGCAGCGCGCTCTGTGCCACGTCGTGTCCGCGCAGGTCGGTGTCGGTCGCGATCATCCGCGTCTGCAGGCCGGTCGCAGCCGCGCCGGTGACGATGCTCGCCGCAGCGGACACGGCGCGCTCGAAGCCCATCTCGTCGTACTGCGAGGTGTCGACGTCGAACACGACGGTGCAGCGACGCAGCCCCTCGAGCGCGGTCTCCTTCACGATCAGCTCCGACGCCCGCGCCGACGCCTTCCAGCTGATGCGGCGGAGGTCGTCGCCGATCATGTACTCGCGTAGAGAGTGGAACTCGCTGCCGGACTGGCCGTACGCGCGCAGGCGGAGGTGCTCGCCGAGTCGCCCGCTGCTGCCGCCGGCAGGGAAGCCGACGGGGGTGTGGCTCGGGATGATGAGGAGCTCGACGCTGCCGGAAATGGTGAACGACTTCGCGCACAGGCCGAGTACGTCGCGACGCCGCGCGCGCATCGGCCCGACGGTCACCAGCCCGCGGCGGTCGGTCGGCAGGCGGTACGCGGCCGACGCGGTCTCGCGCCGGCGCAGCGGCGACAGATTCATCGTTGCGCCGCCCGACGAACCGACCGGCTCCCACAGCTGGATGACGGGAGTACGCGACATGCCGAGGTTCGCGATCTGCAGATCGACGCGAGCCGGCTCACCGGCGCGCACGACCGCCGGCTGCACGACGCGGCGGATCCCGAGTCGCGGCGGCCTGCGCAGCATCATCACAACCGCGAACACCAGGACGGCGATGAGCCCGGCACCGAGCACGTACAGCTCGATGATGCCGAACGTCCGCCCGGTGACGAATGCGACGACGGCGACGATCGCCGCGCCCCACCCGCTGCGCGTCAGCACGTCAGCGACCCGTGGGGACCGCCACCGACCCGAGGACCTCGCTGATCGCCTGCTCGGCGGTGAGGCCGCGGGAGGCGGCTTCGGGGCGCACCATCACGCGGTGTGCGAGGACGGCGATGCCGACGGACTTGAGGTCGTCGGGCGTCGCGAAGTCGCGCCCGCTCGCCGCCGCGCGGGCCCGCGTGGCACGTGCGAGCTGGAGCGTGGCGCGAGGCGACAGCCCGAGTACGAGGCCGGGGTGCGCGCGACTCGCCTCGGCGATGTCGACCATGTACGCCTTCAACGGGTCGGCCAGATGCACGGAGCGCACCGCCTCCGACATCAGCAGCACCTCCTCAGTCGTCACGACCGGGACGAGCGTCTGCAGCGCGTCGGCAGCGCCGTGCGAGTCGAGGATCGCGAGCTCCGCCTGGCGCGCCGGGTACCCGAGCGAGAGGCGCATCAGAAAGCGGTCGAGCTGGCTCTCGGGAAGGCGGTACGTGCCCTCCTGCTCGACCGGGTTCTGCGTCGCCGCGACCATGAACGGCTTCGGCAGGTGGTAGGTGCGCCCCTCGGCCGTGACCTGACGCTCCTCCATCGCCTCGAGCAGTGCCGACTGCGTCTTCGGCGATGCACGGTTGATCTCGTCGGCGAGCACGATGTTCGCGAAGACGGGGCCGGGCTGGAACACGAACGTCTCGGTGGCGCGCTGCAGGACGCTCACGCCGACGAGGTCCGTCGGCAGCAGGTCCGGCGTGAACTGGACGCGCTTCCACGAGCAATCGATCGAGCCGGCGAGCGCCTTGGCGAGGCTTGTCTTGCCCACGCCGGGAACGTCCTCGATGAGCAGGTGGCCCTCGGCGAGCAGGCACAATACGGTCATGTCGATCGCTTCGCGCTTGCCGTGCACCACCCGCGCGATGTTCGACGTGATCGCCTCGAACAGCGACGCGAACGTTCGACGCACCTGACCGTTTCCGGCGGGCGCGGTGGTGGCCGGAGCCGCGCCGGGGGCAGGTTCGAACAACGCTGTCATGGGTCGTCAGGGTAGACGGAGAATCCCTGCGTGCGGCCGCGCTGGGGACACCCTGCGCCGCAGCGGCGCCGGTACGGTGGCGGCCGTGGAAGCCCGCGCCGAGGACGGTCCCTACCTCGCGATCGACATCGGCGGCACGAAGCTCGCGGCCGGGATCGTCAACGGCCACGGCGCCTTCCTCGTCCGCGACCGGATCCCGACACCGCCGCGCGACGTGTGGCCGGCGGTCGCCCGGCTCGTCAAGCGCGTCGTTGCCGCGTCACCGGAAGCACCGGTCGCGTGCGGTGTCGGATGCGGCGGGCCGATGTCGCCACAGGAGGAGACCGTGTCGCCGCTGCACATCCCGACGTGGCGCCGGTTCCCGCTGCGCACCGAGGTGCACGAGCTGACGAAGCTGCCGACGACGGTCGACAACGACGCCAAGGCGCTCGCGCTCGGTGAAGCGTGGTGCGGCGCGGCGAAGGGCGAGGAGAACTTCATCGGCGTCGTGATCGGCACGGGCGTCGGCGGCGGGATCGTGAGCCGCGGCCGCCTGCTCCAGGGCCGGCAGGGGAACGCCGGCCACATCGGCCACGTCGTCGTCGAGCCGGGCGGTCGGCCGTGCGCGTGTGGCGGCCTCGGCTGCCTCGAGGCCTACTGCAGCGGGCCGGCGATCGAGGAGGAGACGGGACGACCGCCGCAGCGAGCACCGCAGGCGATCATCGAGCGCACCGGGATGCTCGTCGGTCGCGCGCTCGCCTCGGTGGGCGCGATCGTCGACCTGAAGCTGGCCGTCGTCGGCGGATCGGTCGCGCTCGGCTTCAGCAACGTGTTCTTCGAGGCGGCGCAGCGCGAGCTCGACGCGCGGGCGCGACTCGGCTTCATCACCGGGTTCCGCGTGCTGCCTGCGGGCCTCGGTCAGCGGTCGCCGCTCGTGGGCGCGGCTGCGCTCGCGAAGTTCGCGCGCACACCGGCTACCCGCGAGTAACCGGCGCAGTACGATTCGGTCATGCGCCCCATGTACACGCCCGAAGCCGAGGCCTATCGCGAGAAGGTCCAGGCGTTCCTCGCCGAGAAGCTCCCTGCGAACTGGGGCGGGATCGGCAAGCTCGAGGGCGACGAGCTGATGGAGTTCGTGAAGGACTGGCGGCGCACGCTGTACGAGGGCGGCTACCTCGCACCGGGCTGGCCGCAGAAGTACGGCGGCGCAGGTCTCTCCGCGCTCGAGCAGGTGATCATCGGCGAGGAGTTCGCGAAGGCCGGCGTGCCGACGGGCGGGCCGAACGACGTGTTCGGCATCCAGATGCTCGGCAACACGTTGCTGCAGTGGGGCACCGACGAGCAGAAGGATCACTACCTCCCGCGGATCCTCTCCGGCGAGGACACGTGGTGCCAGGGGTACTCCGAGCCGAACGCCGGCAGCGATCTCTCGAACGTCGGGCTGAAGGCGGTGCTCGACGGCGACCAGTGGATCCTCAACGGCCAGAAGATCTGGACGTCGGCCGGCCACCTCGCCGACCACATCTTCACGCTCGCCCGCACCGACCCGGACGCGCCGCGGCACAAGGGGATCTCGTTCATCCTCGTCGACATGCGCCAGCCCGGCATCGAGGTCCGCCCGATCAAGATGATCTCCGGCGAGAGCGAGTTCAACGAGGTCTTCTACACCGACGCCACCGCGCCGAAGGGTGAGATCATCGGCGGTTTGAACAACGGATGGGCCGTCGCGATGACGCTGCTCGGCTTCGAGCGCGGGGAGGCTGCGGCGACGATGCCGATCCGCTTCCAGGCCGAGGTCGACCGGCTGCTCCTGCTCGCGAAGGAGCACGGACGGATCGACGACCCGATCATCCGTCAGCGCCTCGCGCAGTGCTACGCTAAGGTGCAGATCATGCGCTTCAGCGGGATGCGCGTGCTGACGAAGTTCCTCGGCGGCCACCACCCGGGCCCCGACGGCGCGATCTCGAAGCTGTACTGGAGCGAGTATCACAAGGAGGTCACCGAGCTGTCGATGGACATCCTCGGAGCCGAGGCGATGGTGCCGACGGGACGGCGCCCCTCCAGCGCCTTCCAGGCCGACGATGCCGGCGCACCGAACAGCACGTGGAGCTGGGTCGGCACCTTCCTCAACGCAAGGGCCGGCACGATCTACGCAGGTTCGAGCCAGATCCAACGCAACATCATCGGCGAGATGGTCCTCGGCCTCCCCAAGGAGCCGCGCTGACCTTTCCGACCCCGAACCCGATCTCGGGACGCACAGTTCGTCAGGACGTACTGGGGTTCCCGAGAAGCGCAGAAACGGCCGGGCATCTCTCCGGAGCATGGGTTCGTGGTTGACGTCGAGTGCAGTGGGCCGTCGTGAGCTGGAGCCGCGTCGCGATTGCCGTGGCGCGGCTGCCGTCTTTGTGGGGAACGGCGGTGCGGCAGATGCGACGGACGGCGCCGGACGGATGGTGGCGGACGCGGCCGTACCTGCCGGTGCCGTCGGGGGAGTACCTGCGCTTCCGGCTGGTGACGCAGTACGGCTCGGCCGATCATCGGCCCGAGCCTGCCGATGTGATCAACTATCTGGCGTGGTGCAAGGGGAACGAGTGAGACCGCGACCCGGGTGTCGACGGTGCGCGTCGCAGCGGCAACGAAACTGCGGTCGCGCACTCCCGGGAACTCGGTAGGTTCCCCTTCCCATGAGGAGCGCGCTCGTTCTGAATGCGACATACGAGCCGCTCTCGGTCGTCCCGGCACGGCGCGCCGCGTGCCTCGTGCTGGCGGACAAGGCCGACGTCGTCGAGGACGACGGGACGTTCCTGCACTCGGAGTCGCTCACGGTGCCGAACCCGCTCGTCATCCGGTTGCGGTACGTCGTCAAGGTGCCGTACCACCGCCGGACGGCACTGTCGCGCCGAGCGGTGTTCGCCCGTGACGACCATAACTGTCAGTACTGCGGCGAGACCGCTGACTCGATCGACCACATCATGCCGAGATCGCGCGGCGGCGAGCACGCGTGGGAGAACGTCGCCGCGGCGTGCCGGCCGTGCAACCTGTCCAAGCGCGACCGCACGCCGGACGAGGCCGGCATGCACCTCGCCCGTCTTCCGCGCGCACCACGCGAGCTCGCATGGGTGACCATCTCCGTGAGTCGCGTCCCGGACGCGTGGAAGCCGTACCTGGCGAAGGCGAGCTGACACCCGAGACGCGCCGCGGCACCGCGGCGGAGCTGCACGCGCTGGATCCTCACGGAACGAGCGCAGAGGCGTGGTGGCTCGGGGTGGAGCGCCCGGCGCTCGTGCTCGGGTCGACGCAGACGACCGCAGCCATCGACGTCGCCGCGTGTGCCGCGGCGGGCGTGGATGTCGTGCATCGGCGCAGCGGCGGTGGCGCGGTGCTGATGATCCCGGACGAGATCCTCTGGCTGGACGTCGTGCTGCCCCGGCACGACGCGCGCTGGGACGATGATGTCGGGCGGTCGATGTGGTGGCTCGGCGAGGCGTGGTCGACGGCGCTGCGGGCGCTCGGAGTGGATGACGTGGAGGTACACAGCGTCGCGCCGACGCATACCCGGTGGTCGCGACTGGTCTGCTTCGACGGCCTCGGCGCCGGAGAGGTGACCGTCGGCGGTCGCAAGGCAGTCGGCATCAGCCAGCGACGCACGCGCGACCGAGCGCGCCTGCAGTCGGCGCTGCACGTGGCCTGGAGCCCGGAGCTGATGGTCAGCCTGCTCGGGCACCCGAGGCCGGCGCCCGATGACCTCGCTGACGTGTGGGAGCTGCCGCCCGATGTGGATGCCGCGGCCGTGCGCGCGGCAGTGGCCGCTGCGCTCTGACCGGCGGCGGCGCAGTTCAGAAGCGGCGGTCGGTGTTCTTCTTCGGCGGCGCCTTGAACGGCGCCTCGACGAGCTCGTCGAAGCGAGCGTCGTCCGGCTGCTTCGGCTCGTTCAGGCGCTGCAGGTACATCTTCAGCGCAGCTCGGGCACGCACGACGTGATCGCCCCTCGCCCCCACGGAGCGTGCGAGCGCATCCTTCGCACGCGCAACGCGTTCCTTGCGCGTCGCCTTCTCCTCGTCGGAGTACACGCGGGTGGACTTGTCGGGCGGCGCGGGATTGCCGGGGGTTGCCATCGAACCGTTCTTTCTGATCGGGGTCAGTCGAACATACACGCCGCTGCACCGGGAACACGCTGCTCCGCCCCGGTGTCGCCGTCCGTCGCGGCGTAGCATCACTCTCGTGAGCGACGTCGCTGAGGACGTGACCTCGGCCGTCCAGCCGGTGTCGTTGATCGCAAAGCCGGACGTGCCGAGCGAGCCGCCGATCGCGTGCACCCTCGACGCGGCGTCGCTGAAGGGTCGCGTCGAGGAGTGGGCGGCGCTTCTCGAGCACGTGTCCCGCCGGGAGCCGGTCGACGATGGGTTGCGGCTGACGTTCGCTCCAGGCGCTCCGGCGGGTGAGCTCATTCGGCTCGTCGCAGCGGAGCAGGGGTGCTGCCAGTTCTTCCGCTTCGCGATCACGGTCGACGGGCGCGGCATCGCACTCGAAGCGCGGGCGCCGACGGACGCACAGGAGATCGTCCACTCGCTGTTCGGCGAGTCGCGCAACGACTCCTGAGTCCCCGCCGGGTGGGTCCCGACCGACCATGTTCGTGTCTCTGTGCGCCCCGCCGGGGGTACCGGTTCCGGCGAGTTCGACGACGTCTCGGGGGGCGTTTCCTGCGCGCACCTGACGGCCGCGAAGCTGCCCTCCACGAGTGCGGGTCTCGTGGCGGTCATCCACGTCGTCCGCACGATCTCGATCGTCCTCGACTCCGATCTCGCCGTCACGTTCGCCGTCGAGGCGTTGAACGCCCAGGGACAAGCGGGCGCGTTGCAACAGCAACAACCGCCCCTCCGGCAGGCTTCAGGAGGCGCTTTTCAGCGCCCTGCTAAACGCCGCCGTCCCCCGGGACACCGCAGGTCGCCGTAGCGCGCCGCTCGAGCTCCAGCGCAAGCGAGGCCCATCCGGATTCGCGACGGCTGATTCCGGATGGGCGACGTGCCGGCACCAGCCCGTTCCGATCCCGGCGTCGCCGCTGTCGCGGTTCTGGCGTCGGCGCACATCGGCGTCTGCGCACACGTGGGGGGCCGCGGGTGAATTCGGGAGGCTGGTGGGGAGAAGTGGTTGACATAGACACTCTGGTGGGGAATAGTGGGGAACACGTGGGGAGCGTGCACGAGGCGCGCGGGAACCCGGAGGCAGAAATGAAACGAGGTGGAACCGGGTGCTGCTGGTCGGGACGCACGAGCGTCAGCTCGACGACAAGGGACGGCTCGCACTGCCGGCTCCCTTTCGCTCGCAGCTCGGCGAGACGTGCTACCTCTCGTTCGGCACGGACCAGTGCGTCGACGTCGTCCCCGCCGACCAGTTCGAACAGATGGCGGCACAGCTGATGTCCCGCGTCGAGCGCGGCGAGATCAGCCTCGCCCAACAGCGCGTCGTCTCCGGCAGCGCGTCGGTGGTCACGGTCGACAAGCAGGGCCGCGTCAACCTCGACGAGAACCTGCGCAACTACGCAGGACTGCGCACCAACCAGGGCGTCGTCGTCTCCGGCAACTTCACCAAGGTCGAGATCTGGGCCCCGGAGGTCCACGCACGAGTCCAGGCCGAGGGCCGCAACGAGCTCGCAGGAGTCGGCGCACCGCCGGCAGCCGGCAACCCGGCGAAGGCCGCAACAGGAAAGGAGCGAGGCAGTTCGAGGCAGGCGCCGGGACGCGGGCGATGACCGCTCCTCCGGCACGTGACGTTCGCTCGGCCCCGAGCGATCCGTCCACCCCACCGTTCCCCACCCACGTTCCGAACACCCGAGCCTTCGGCTCATCTGCAGTTCGCCGGTCAGCAAGATGGACAGCCCCACTCCGCCCGCTTGCCGTCTCGTCGACCGGGGAGACATCCCGGCGGCACCCGCTGCCCGGCGAACTGCAGATGATCCGACGCACCTCGGGGTGCGAGTGAGCGACGACGAGTTCGACCACCGGCCGGTGATGGCCAAGGAGATCGTGAAGACGTTCGCCTCTGTCCCGCCCGGCTACGTGCTCGACGCCACCCTCGGCGGTGGCGGTCATGCGTCGCTCCTTCTCGAGGCCCATCCGCACCTGCGGATCCTCGGGCTCGACCGCGACCGGGACGCGCTCGCCGCGGCGAGGGAGACGTTGACGGTGTACGGCGACAGGGTCGCGACCGAGCACCTGCGCTTCGATCAGCTCGAGACCGCGATGGACAAGCTCTCGCTCGATCACCTCTCCGGCGCCCTGTTCGACCTCGGCGTCAGCTCGCCTCAGCTCGACCGTCCCGAGCGCGGCTTCTCCTACCGCAACCCTGCGCCGCTCGACATGCGAATGGACCAGACGGAGCAGTGGACTGCTGCCGACATCGTGAACGGCTACGACGTCGGGCGGCTTGCACGTGTGCTGCGCCAGTTCGGCGACGAGCGCTTCGCCTCGCGCATCGCCCGCGCGATCGTCGCTGCGCGCCCGATCGAGACGACGACGCAGCTGTCCGAGATCGTCGTGGGCGCGATTCCCGCTCCTGCGCGGCGGACCGGCGGCCATCCGGCGAAGCGGACGTTCCAGGCGCTGCGGATCGAGCTCAACCAGGAGCTCGCCGTCCTGCCGAGCGCGCTCGCGACGGCGATCGATCGCACCGAGGTCGGCGGCCGGCTGGCCGTGCTCTCGTACCACTCCGGGGAGGACCGCATCGTGAAGGAGCAGATCCGACTCGCAGAGACGGGAGGATGCTCGTGCCCCCCCGAGCTTCCTTGCGTCTGCGAGGCGGTGCAGATCGTGCGTGTCGTGCGGGGCATCCCGCGCACGCCGTCGGACGCCGAGAAGGCATCGAACCCGCGAGCCCGCAGCGCGCGACTGCGTGTCGCGGAACGGAGCTCGCCGACTCGCCGCAGCCAGTCCCAGACGCGGCGGCCGAGAGGGGAGCGCTGACATGGCCTTCCCCGCACGTCTCGTGATCGCTCGCGACGCCTCCGCGCGCCCCATGTCCAACCCCGCACCGCAGCGGAACCGCTCGCACGCCATCGACCCGCTGACGGCGCGCTCCGCTGCGGCCCGAGCGGCGATCGGGCCGCGGCCGATGGTGCGCGCGACCGCCGGCATCCAGGCGTCGCAGGTGCGTCCGACGCTGATCGTCGTACCACGCCGTCGGCGTGCCGCACGGCTCCTCGCCGTGATGTGCGCCGTGATCGTGCTGGCGATGCTCGGGGCGGCTGCCTTCCAGACCCTGCTCGCGCAGCGCCAGCTCGAGCTCGATCGCCTCGACACCGACATCGCCGCTGCTCGCGAGCACTACGAGGTCCTGCGTCAGGAGCGCGCGGAGCTGCGTTCGCCGCAGCGCCTTGCGGGCATCGCGAGCGCAGCCGGAATGGGCCCCGCCCGCCAGAGCACGTTCGTCCAGCTTCCGCCGGAGCTGATCGCGACGGTGCAGGAGAGCGTCGGCACGCTCGCGTCGTCGGGTGCAGTGCACGACCCCGATCGGCTCGACCAGTTCCGGCTCGTGAAGTCGATGACCCGCACGGTGGCGCCGTGAGCCGGCGTCCTCCCGAGCCGCGCGGCAGCTCGTCGTCGAGCAGGGGCCACGCGCACGGATCGCGCCACACGCACGGTACGAGCACGTCGCCTGCCGGGCGTCCGGCGAGCGGGATCACCGACGGCAGCGCCACCGGCCGACCCTCGCGCACGACCCCGTCCTCCCGCGGCATCATCGGCGCCGCCCGGTCACCGCGCGTGCCGAGCAGCCGCACGGGATCGTCACGCGCGCCGCTGTCGGCGGTCCCGAGCCGACAGCACCATCGCAACCGCGTCCGCCAGCGCCCGACGCCGGCCACACGGTCCGCGCCACCGCCGGCCGCCGCCTCGCTCGCGAAGCGCCCTTCGCGCTCGATCCGCGTCCACCGGCCGCGCTTCAAGGCGGGGCTGTCACGGCGGCGGCTGCTCGCAGTGTTCATCGTGACGACGTTCGCGCTCGCGCTCGTGATCGCCCGCGTGGTCATCCTGCAGACGACGGATGCCGGCGCGCTGCGCGCCGCGGGGCTCGCGCAGCGGACGAGCGAGACCACGCTCCGCGCCAGTCGCGGCGTGATCTTCGATCGCAACGGCGACGAGCTCGCGCTGTCCGTCCCGTCGACGACGATCTACGCGAACCCGAAGCTCGTGACGGATGTCGTCGGTACCGTCTCCGCGCTGACGACACTGCTGAACCTGTCGCCGCAGAAGCAGCAGAGCCTCACCGCGGCGTTCACGTCGAAGGAGAAGGGGTTCGTGTACGTGGCTCGCCAGGTCGACGACTCGCTCGCACGCGCGGTGACGTCGCTCGACCTGCACGGCATCTTCGCGATCGACGAGGACCGCCGCACGATGCCCGGCGGCGAGGTCGGGCGCAGCGTCATCGGCCTCACCGACATCGACGGTGACGGCATCGCCGGCATCGAGAAGCAGTACGACGAAATCCTCACCGGCGTCGACGGCGAGCAGGTCCGCCAGCACGACCGCGACGGCCGCTCGCTCCCGGGAGCCGGCACTGTCACGCAAGCGCCGACCCCCGGCGACGACATCATCCTGACGATCGATCGGTCGGTCCAGTACGCCGTCGAGATCGCAATGCTGGAGCAGGCATCGACCCTCGGTGCCCGCGGTGGCACGGCGATCGTGATGTCGACGAAGACGGG
>Ga0136611_10002291_pt1 | contig 13291 bp, 25 predicted proteins | sample AntDrymUQ2232306_2_FD_106645 | JGI IMG/M metagenome (GOLD analysis project Ga0136611, IMG submission 106645) | Polar desert sand microbial communities from Dry Valleys, Antarctica - metaG UQ223 (23.06) | ecosystem: Environmental > Terrestrial > Soil > Desert | place: Antarctica: Dry Valley... | reverse complement strand
GTATTAGACCTACGGTTCGTGGTGCTGTTATGAATCCATGCGATCACCCACATGGGGGTGGAGAAGGACGTGCACCTATTGGCCGAACAAGACCATATACCCCTTGGGGAAAAGCTGCTTTAGGTGTTAAAACACGTAAAAAAAATAAATATAGCGATATTTTTATCATTCGTGCTAGAAAATAAAAACTAAAATAAAAGCTACTATTTAGTATAAACATATAAAACTCAAAAAAACTATGGGAAGATCACTTAGTAAAGGACCTTTTATTGCGTATCATTTGTTACAAAAAATAGAAACAATGAATTTAAAAGGCGAGAAAAAAACAATAAAAACATGGTCTAGATCCTCAACTATCATACCAGCAATGATTGGACATACTATTGCTGTTTATAATGGAAAACAACATGTCCCAATTTTTATATCAGAACAAATTATTGGACATAAATTAGGTGAATTTGTACCAACAAGAAATTTTAGATCACACGTTAAAAGTGATAGAAAAACAAAAAGATAAATAAAACATAAAAAGAAAAACCTAAAAACGTTTTATGCTACAAGAAGAAAATATAAAAGCAGTTGGAAAATATATTAGAATCTCTCCAACTAAAGTTCGCCGTGTTTTAGATCAAATTCGTGGTCGCTCTTATCAAGAAGCTTTAATGATTTTAGAATTTATGCCCTATAGGGCTTGTAGCCCAATTTGGCAAGTTTTAAACTCAGCGGCTGCAAATGCACAAAATAATTTCAATTTAAAAAAGCAAAATTTAGTAGTAAAAACAGTTTTTGCAGATCAAGGACCAACTTTACGTAGATTTCGCCCACGTGCACAAGGTCGGGGTTATCAAATTCGTAAACCAACTTGTCATATTACCATAATTCTAGAAGAAACAACTTAATCTATCTAAATTTTTAAATTAACCAAGGTTTACACTTAAATAATGGGACATAAAACGCATCCACTGGGTTTTCGTTTAGGTATTACGCAAGAGCATAGATCTGCTTGGTATTCAAAACTAAACGTTTATTCAAAACTTATTGAAGAAGATTTTGCAATTCGCAATTGTATTTTAGAAATCTTAAAAAAGAATTCAGTTAAATCAACAGGCATTACAAAAATTCTTATTAATAGAGACAATACTGGCGACCAAATTGATGTAGAGATTCAAACAGCTAAACCTGGTGTTTTAGTTGGTGAGTCTGGTAGTGGATTAGATAAAATTGATAAACGTCTGACAAAATTATTACCAAATAAAAAAACCCGTATAAATATTGTTGAAATTACGGAGGTTTACCATCATGCAGACTTATTAGCTGATATTTTAGTTTTGCAGTTAGAAGATCGTATTCCATTTAGACGTGCAATGAAAGGTATTATTGAACGAGTACAAGAAGAAAAAATTCCCGGAATTAAGATTCAAATTGCAGGGCGTGTAAATGGGGCAGAAATTGCTCGAACAGAATGGTTAAGAGAAGGTAGAGTACCTTTACAAACTTTACGCGCTGATATCGACTATTCTTATAAAACGGCTCAAACTATTTATGGAATACTTGGTATAAAAGTTTGGTTATTTAAAGGTGACATTTTAACAAAGTAAAAGTATTAAAGTCTGGAATATATAGAATCTAACTTTTAGAAAAAATAAAATAAAATTATGCTTAGCCCAAAAAGAACAAAATATCGAAAAGAACATCGTGGTCGCTTAAAAGGAAAAGCTTGTCGTGGAAATAAAATAAGTTTTGGGGATTATGCTTTACAGGCTTTAGAACCTGTTTGGATAACATCACGACAAATAGAAGCTACTCGTCGAACAATCACACGTTATACAAAACGTGGCGGAAAATTGTGGATTACCGTATTTCCGGATAAACCTGTAACAGCGCGTGCAGCAGAATCTAGAATGGGTTCTGGTAAAGGTGCAGTAGATTATTGGGTTGCGGTTGTTAAACCTGGAAAAATCTTGTTTGAATTAAGTGGGGTTTCTCAAAGTGTAGCAAAAGAAGCTATGAGAATTGCAGCCTATAAATTGCCCATAAAAACAAAATTTATTGTCAAAGAGGAAGTAACATAACTATGAGTCTCCCAAAAATAAAAGAAATACTTTCTTTAGAAAATGAACAACTAGAAAAAGAAATTTTAGCAGCAAAAAAACAATTATTTGATTTACGTTTACGACAAGCAACAAGACAATCATTTAAACCTCATACTTTTCGCCATACTAAACATAGATTAGGTCAACTTCTAATGGTTCAAGAACAAAGATTATCTACAAGTGAAGCAAAGGATTAAAAGATGGCAAAAACAGAAAAAATTGGGGTTATTGTAAGTAATAAAATGGAAAAAAGTGTGGTTGTTGAAGTTGAATACCGTTATCGTCACCCTATCTATTCAAAAATTGTTGTCCGTACAAAACGATATATGGCCCATGATGATTCTAATGAGTGTAATATTGGTGATAAGGTTATATTAGAACCAAGCCGTCCTTTGAGTAGAAAAAAACGTTGGATTGTAAAGCAGATTTTAAACAAGTCATTAATATCTAATTAATAGAGTAGGAAATTTAACATGATACAGCCACAGAGCTATTTGACTGTTGCCGACAATACAGGGGCAAAAAAAATAATGTGTATTCGTGTTTTAGGTGGAAATCGCCAATATGCAAAAGTTGGTGATATTATTATTGGCGTCGTAAAAGAAGCAACACCAAATATGCCCGTAAAACGCTCAGATGTTATACGAGCCGTTGTTGTAAGAACAAAAAAAGCAATCAAACGAACAGATGGGACTGCTATTAAATTTGACGATAATGCGGCTGTAATAATAAATACAGAAAAAAATCCTAGGGGTACTAGAATTTTTGGCCCAATTGCGCGTGAAATTCGTGATAAAGATTTTACAAAGATTGTTTCTTTAGCCCCAGAGGTATTATAAATGAAAAAAGTACAAAAAAATAAGCAAAATTTACACGTTAAGGTTGGAGATAAAGTTAAAGTCATCTCAGGCCAAAATAAAGGTAAAATTGGGATCATTAAAACAGTGATTAAAGAAACAAGCAAAATTATCATTAATGGTATTAATATAAAAATTAAACATATTAAGCCAAACCGCCCAGGTGAAACAGGCCAAATTAAAGAACTAGAATTTCCTATGCATAGTTCAAATGTTGCAAAATATGAGGAGTAGTTTGAGATGACAACAGAGCGTATTACAAAGCCACTAAATTTAATTTATAAAGAATCAATTGTTGAAAACTTAAATAAAAAATTTAATTATAAAAATATTCAACAAGTACCAAAACTTATTAAAATCCAGGTTAACCGCGGCTTAGGAATTGATGCTCAAAATAATTCCATTTTAAAGAAAACTGTTGATGAATTTCGAGCAATAACAGGTCAACAACCAATGGTAACAAAAGCAAAAAAATCCATTGCTGGGTTTAAAGTTCGTGAAGAAATGAATTTAGGTGTAACAGTAACTTTACGAGGAGAAAAAATGTTTTCTTTTTTAGAAAAGCTTATTCACCTTGTTTTACCACGCATTCGTGATTTTCGTGGCATAAGTCCTAAAGGATTTGATCGCGATGGAAATTTTAATTTTGGACTTCGTGAACAATTAGTTTTTCCAGAAATAAATTATGATACTGTTGATCAAACCCGTGGTTTTAATATCACGATTGTGACAACAGCAAAAACAAAAGATGAAGGTGTTGCTCTTCTAAAAGAATTTGGTTTCCCATTTATTGATTAAAAAAGGAGTAGTAGAGTGATAAGAGATGCTATTTCTGATATGTTAACTCGAGTTCGTAATGCAAATATGGTTAGACACCAAATTGTGCAAATTCCTCATACAAAAATGACTTTAGCTATTGCGAGTATTTTAAAAGAGGAAGGTTTCATTTCAGATTTTGAAGAGTTTGAAGAAAATAATCAAAAATTTTTATTACTTTGTTTAAAATATCTAGGTCAAAAAAGACAACCAATAATAACGTCGATTAAACGAATCAGTAAACCAGGTTTACGTATCTACGTAAGTAATAAAAACCTTCCAAAAGTTTTAGGGAATTTAGGGGTTGCAATTTTATCTACGTCAAAAGGTGTTATGACAAACCATAGAGCAAAAACTCTTGGGATTGGTGGTGAAGTTATTTGTTATATTTGGTAAAAAAAAGGTTATAGGTATATGTCTAGAATTGGAAAACTGTCAATAAAAATACCAACAAAAGTTGAAGTTAAAATTGACAATCAACTTATTAATGTTTCAGGACCACATGGTAAATTATCAAGAAAAATTTCAGAATTAATTCATATTACAACAGAAAATGATGAAATTTACGTAAAAATCAAAAATGATTCACGTGAAGCTAGAGCATTGTATGGATTATCTCGAACTCTGATTAACAATATGGTTGTTGGAGTTTCAAACAAATTTGAACGTCGCTTAGAAATTAAAGGCGTAGGTTATCGTTCACAAGTGCAAGGAAAAGATCTAATTTTAAATTTAGGTTATAGTCATCCAGTAATTATTCCTATTCCAGAAGGTATGAATGTTGCTATAGAGGCAAATGTTAATATTTTAGTGACCGGAATAGATAAAGAAGCTGTTGGACAACTTGCCGCAACCATAAGAAGTAAAAGACCGCCAGAGCCATATAAAGGAAAAGGTATTTTATATAAAGGTGAAGTTATTAAACGTAAAGCAGGTAAATCAGGTAAATAAAATGGGTAAGAGAGAAAAAAAAGTTATTCGAGGTACTGCGACACGACCACGTCTATTAGTTTTTCGTTCGCACAAACATGTTTATGTTCAAATTATTGATGATTCATCTTCACGAACAATTATTTCGTGTTCAACCTTAGAATCTAGTATTCAAACACAGTTAAGATCAACATCTAATATTACAGCCTCAACCTTAGTAGGTGAAACTATTGGTAAAAGACTTCTAGAAAAAAATATCAAAAGTGTAATCTTTGATCGAAATGGTAAACCTTACCATGGTCGTATAAAAGCTATTGCGGAAGGTGCTAGAAATAGCGGTTTAGATTTCTAAAATAAGTAAAAAAAAAACCAACAACAACAAAAATAGTTTATGATTAATAATCCAAACTCCTCAGATAACGCAAAAACTACAAATAGAGTTCGACGCAATAAAAAAACACAAGATAAAACTGTTCGTTGGGAACAAAGATTAGTTCAAATTCAACGTGTTTCTAAAGTAGTGAAAGGTGGTAAAAAATTAAGCTTTCGTGCAACTGTAATTGTGGGTAATCAAAATGCCCAGGTTGGGGTTGGGGTAGGGAAAGCTGATGAAGTTAGTACTGCTGTTAAAAAAGCTGTAAATAATGCAAGAAAAAACTTAATTAAAATACCATTAACAAAAGCTAAAACAGTTCCGCACAACGTAGTTGGAGTAGATGGTGCTTGTAAGGTTCTAATTCGTCCTGCAGGACCTGGTACAGGTGTTATTGCAGGTAGTTCAATACGAATTGTCTTAGAATTAGCCGGCATTCAAAATATTTTAGCAAAACAACTCGGTGGTAATAATTTACTAAACAACGCTCGAGCAACTATTGTTGCCTTAAAAGCTTTAAAAACAGCACAACAAGTTGCTGAAGAAAGAGACATTCCTTTAGAACGAATTTTTAGTTATAATAAATAACAAATAAAATGTTATGTATAAGACATCTTTCGGGTCTGACAAGAGAAAAATATATTTAATGATTTTTAATGAATAAAAATTTACAAAATACAAAATCTCGCTCATTAAAATATCGAATTCTTTTAACCATAAGTTTATTAACTATAGTAAGATTAGGTAGTTTTATACCTGTTCCCTATATTGATCGAGAAACTTTTGCTAACTTATTGCAAAATGAAAATTCATCAACAAATGCTGTGGCTCAAGTTCTTAACACTTTTTCAGGTGGGGGAAACACCTCTTTTGGACTTTTAAGCTTAGGAATTTTACCATATATTAATGCATCGATTATTATTCAGTTATTAACAAGTGCCGTTCCTTCATTATCAAAATTGCAAAAAGAAGAAGGTGAGTATGGACGGCGTAAATTAACAGATTATGTACGTCTTTTAACTTTTTTTTGGGCAATCATTGAAAGCATCGGTGTTACTTATAGTTTACGCGGATTAATTTTTGATTGGAGTTTTTGGACTGCTACTCAAATTAGTATAACCTTAATTACTGGTTCCATGATTGTTTTATGGTTTAGTGAATTAATAACTAGAGATGGGGTAGGAAATGGATCCTCTTTACTAATTTGTTTTAATATTGTTTCAAGTTTACCCGATCAAATCAAATTGTTTATTTTTTCTTTGAAAGACCAAACAAATAGTTTAGTAAGCGGGTTTTTCTTAATTGGCATTTTTTTAATAACAACACTAGGTTGTATTTATATGAATGAAGCAATTATTAAAATACCCCTAGTTTCGGCAAGACAATTATTGAGAAAGCCAACAGAAACGAAAGGTTTTGCAAACAGCAATTTACCTTTAAGAATTAATCAGGCAGGTGTTATGCCTTTAGTTTTTACCTCATATGCAATGGTGGTACTTTCTTCAGTTATAGGATTAATAAAAGGACAATTAAATCCTGTTCTTTTTTTTAATCAAATCCCTTTTTTTAATGAAACCATTTATTATTGGTTTGGGAAAATTATTTTTTGGATGATCTATGCAGGTTTGATTTTCTTCTTTACATATTTCTATTCTACAATCGTGCTTGATCCTAAAGATGTTGCTGAACGGTTTAGAAAAGATTCTGTTGTCATTTTAGGCATTCAACCAGGAAATCCAACTAAAAGTTATTTAAGTCGAACTTTAAAACGTATTGCACGTATTAATGCAGTTTTTTTAATTTGTAATATTGTTGGTATACAAATTATTGAGTCTATTTTCAATCTCAATGTTGCCAGTTTACGTGGCTTAGGTTTTACATCCCAACTAATTTTAGTGAATGTTTTAATAGATACAGTAAAAAGAATTCGAAGTTTATTAAATGAAGAAGAAAATACACTTTAAAATTCAAGCAAGAAACATAAAAATTAATGCAAAATTACATTAATAAAAACAAAAATATTATTTTATAAATCTTTCGAATAGGTATTGAAATGAAAGTACGTCCATCTGTAAAAAAAATGTGCGCTAAATGTCGTATTATTCGACGAAATGGTCGAGTAAGAGTAATCTGTATCAACCCGAAACATAAACAAAGACAAGGTTAAATTTTCTATTAATATAAGGAGCTTAGAGAGTGGTTAGACTTGTTGGTGTAGATTTACCAAGAAATAAACGCATTAAGTATGCCTTAACAGCTATTTATGGTATTGGTATCGCAAGAGCCGAAGAAATTTTAGAAAGAGCTGATTTAGGTAATGCTGACGAGAAAGGTTTAAGAACAGAAGACTTATCTGACAATGATATTAGTAAGTTAAGAACAATCTTAGAAGAACAATATCAACTAGAAGGAGATCTTCGTCGTTTAAAGGCCTTAAATTTAAAACGTTTAATGGAAATAGGCTCTATTAAAGGTCGTCGTCATAGAGTTGGTCTACCTGTTCGTGGGCAACGAACACGAACAAATGCTCGAACAAGACGTGGAACAAAGAAAACCGTAGCAGGAAAGAAAAAATAGGTTTTAAGTTGCTTCACTTAATAAAAAATAGATATATTTATGTTACAAAAAACAAAAAAGAAAACAAAACGTAATATCACTTCTGGTGTTGTTCATATACAATCAACTTTTAATAATACGATTGTAACGGTTACAGATTTAAATGGAAATAGTATTGCCTGGGCTTCTTCAGGTAGCGCAGGTTTTAAAGGTGCTCGTAAAGGAACACCATTCGCAGCACAAATGGCGGCGGAAAAAGCAACATTAAAGGCCATTGAATCTGGCTTAAAAAAAGTAGAAGTTTTAGTTAAAGGTCAAGGATCGGGAAGAGAAACCGCTATTCGTGCTTTACAAATAACAGGTGTCGAAATTCTATCAATTAAAGATATAACACCAGTTCCGTATAATGGTTGTCGTCCTCCAAAACGTAGACGCGTCTAACATAAAAACATATTAGGAAATATATAGTTCATGTCAAATTTCCAATTTGAATGTCTAGAGTTGAATTTACAAACATCAACAGAATACTTTGGCAGATTTGTTTTTAAACCTTTAGATGTTGGGCATGGGATAACTATAGGTAACATTCTTCGACGCGTATTATTAACTAATTTACCTGGAATTAGTATTGTAGGTGTAAGGATTGCAGGAATAAACCATGAATTTTCAACTATTCCTGGGGTTCGTGAAGATGTTCTTGAAATATTACTAAACCTAAAAGAAGTTATTTACAAAAGTCAGTCTGAAGGAGAAACTTTTGGACGATTAAAAATACAAGGTCCAGCAATTATTACTGCAAGCTGTATCGATTTCCCATCTACTATTGAAATAGTCAATCCAAACCAATATATTGCAACAATTTCAGATAATTCTACTGTAGAAATGGAGATAAAACTAGATTGGGGAAAAGGTTACATCTTAGGGGAAAGTCAAGCTTTAGAAGGTCCACTAGATTTTCTAAAAGTAGACGCTATATTTATGCCAGTTCGAAAAGTAGTTTATTATACAGAGAAATTGGGAAATCAAGAACAATTGATTTTAGACATTTGGACAAATGGGAGTATTACTCCTTCTGATGCTATAGAGATAGCATCAAAAACAATTATTCACTGGTTTAAAACTATTGAAAATTTAGACAAGACAACCTCAAAAAAAGAGACTAATATCAAGCAAAGGGACCTAAAAACTATACCTCTAGAAGAGTTAAATTTGTCAGCTAGAGCTTATAACGGTTTAAAACGTGCTCAAATTAATCTAATTGGAGAGCTTTTAAATTACTCTTTAAAAGATCTTCGGGAAATTAAAAATTTTGGGCAAAAATCAGTACAAGAAGTTCTTGACGCTTTAGAAACACGTTATGGTGTTCTTATAGAATAGTTTTCAAGTAGTTAGATAAAAAAAGAAACTCTAATAATTACAAACAAATGAATTATGAAGGACACATTTATTCCATCGAACACCTCAATCAAATCTCAATGGTTTGTTATTGATGCTAAAGACAAATGTTTAGGACGGTTAGCAACAGAAGTAGTAAAAGTTTTACGTGGTAAAACAAAAGTTTACTACAACCCATCTCAAGATACTGGAGATTATGTTATTATTATTAATGCAAAAGAAATAAAAGTGACTGGTAATAAAGCAACACAAAAAATATACCTTCGTCACTCAGGTCGTCCCGGTGGTCAAACGATAGAAACTTTTGAACAATTACAAGCCCGTATACCTGAGCGAATTGTAGAAAAAGCTATAAAAGGTATGCTCCCTAAAAATCGTTTAGGTCGGACATTATTTACAAAGTTAAAAGTTTATCAAGGTGATTCTCACCCACACCTAGCACAGGACCCGCAAATTATAAAATTATAAAAAATAAAAAATGAGTAGTGAAAAAGAGTCAGCAATTTGTGGTGTTGGGCGTAGAAAAACCTCAACCGCAAGAATTAGTTTAATACCTCATAGAAGTACTAACGTAGAAAATCTTTTTGAAGTAAATGGACGCCTTGGAGAAGAGTATTTTCAATACAATTTTAATTACTTACATAATATAGAGAGTCCTCTTAGAAAATTAGAACTAGTAAATCAATATAAAATTGTGGCTGCTGTAAAAGGTGGTGGATTAACAGGTCAAGCAGATGCAATTAAACTTGCATTAGCGCGTGCACTTTGCAAATTAGACAGCATGAATTTTCGTTCACCTTTAAAAGTTGAAGGATATTTAAGTCGTGATGCCAGAATTAAAGAACGTCGTAAATATGGTTTAAAAAAAGCACGCAAAGCATCACAATCATCAAAACGATAATTTTTATTTTATTAAATTAATAATACTCTTATGGCGAAAAAAAATATTCATCCAAAATGGTTTTCAGATACAAAAGTTTATTGTGATGGTCAATTAGTTATGATTGTAGGATCAACAAAACCGGACCTAAATGTTGATATTTGGTCTGGAAATCATCCTTTCTATACAGGTTCACAAAGAATCATTGACACGGAAGGTCGTGTTGAAAGATTTTTAAAAAAATATGATTTAGAAGAGCCTAAATCATAATTAAGTAAGTTTAGATAAACTTTTATGTTATAATTGATTTTACAAATTAAGAAAAAATGCAAAATATTTTATGCCTACAATACAACAACTAATTAGATCGCCACGTCAAAAAATGCAACGCCGTAGTAAATCTCCGGCACTTAAAAGTTGCCCACAACGTCGTGGTGTATGTACTCGAGTATACACAACAACTCCCAAAAAACCAAATTCGGCAATTAGAAAAGTTGCTCGTGTACGTTTAACCTCAGGTTTTGAAGTTACCGCCTATATCCCTGGTATTGGTCATAACTTACAAGAACATTCTGTTGTTTTAATTCGTGGGGGTCGTGTAAAAGACCTTCCTGGCGTACGTTATCATATAATTCGTGGAACACTTGATAGTGCTGGTGTTAAAAATCGTTTACAAGGCCGATCAAAATATGGTGCTAAAAAACAAAAAAAATAAATTAAAAATATAAAATATGTCACGTCGTAGTAATTCAAAAAGAGAATTTCCTATTCCTGATCCGGTATACAATAGTTTTTTAGTTAGTTTATTGACAGTAAGAATTTTAAAAAGCGGCAAAAAAACATTGGCTCAAAGAATAATTCAAGAAACTTTTAATATTATTAAAGAACGAACGAATGAAGATCCAATGAAAATTTTTGAAAAAGCGGTAAAAAATGCAAGTCCAGTTGTTGAAGTTAAAGCGACACGAATTGGTGGTTCAACTTACCAAGTGCCAATGGAAGTTAGTGGGTTTCGAGCAACAAACCTATCTTTACGCTGGTTAGTTCGCTTTGCAAGAGAAAGATCTGGTCGAACAATTGCTATCAAATTAGCTAACGAATTAATTGATAGCTCAAACGGACTTGGGAATGCAATAAGAAAAAAAGAAGAAACACACCGAATGGCAGAAGCCAACAAAGCTTTTGCACATTTCCGTTATTAAATTTATAAAATTTTCGCCAAAAGTAAAAAGAAAATAAAAAAACAAATACAAAGGACTTAATAAAATGGCACGTGAAAAATTTGAACGTAAAAAACCACATGTAAATATTGGTACAATTGGTCACGTTGACCACGGTAAAACAACTTTAACAGCAGCTATCACGGCAACATTGTCTTTATCAGGTGGTACTTCTATAGCAAAAAAATATGACGAAATTGATGCTGCACCAGAAGAACGTGCGCGTGGTATTACAATTAATACAGCTCATGTAGAATACGAAACAGAAGCACGTCACTATGCGCACGTTGATTGTCCAGGTCACGCGGATTATGTAAAAAATATGATTACAGGTGCAGCACAAATGGATGGTGCCATTCTTGTAGTATCTGCTGCGGATGGTCCAATGCCACAAACACGTGAACATATTTTGTTAGCAAAACAAGTAGGGGTTCCAGATATTGTTGTTTTCTTAAATAAAGAAGACCAAGTAGATGATGAAGAATTATTAGAATTAGTAGAATTAGAAGTTCGTGAATTATTAGACAACTATGATTTCCCGGGTGATGCTATTCCGATCTGTCCTGGTTCTGCCTTACAAGCTTTAGAAGCTATTTCTGCTAATCCTAAGCTTGCACGTGGCGAAGATAAATGGGTAGATAAAATATTTGCTTTAATGGATGCTGTAGATGCATATATTCCTACTCCAGTAAGAGATGTTGATAAAGCATTTTTAATGGCTGTAGAAGACGTTTTCTCTATCACAGGACGTGGTACTGTAGCAACAGGTCGTATTGAACGTGGAATAGTAAAAGTTGGCGAAACAATTGAAATTGTAGGTCTTCAAAAAACTCGTTCAACAACGGTTACTGGTGTTGAAATGTTCCAAAAAACATTAGATGAAGGTATGGCAGGTGATAATGTTGGTATTTTATTACGTGGTGTTCAAAAAGACGATATTCAACGTGGTATGGTCTTATCAAAACCAGGTACAATTACCCCACATACAAAATTTGAAGGGGAAGTATATATCTTAACAAAAGAAGAAGGTGGTCGTCATACGCCTTTCTTTGCTGGTTACAGACCCCAGTTTTATGTTCGGACTACCGATGTGACAGGACAAATTTTAGCTTTTACTGCTGACGATGGTACAAATGTAGAAATGGTTATGCCAGGTGATCGTATTAAAATGAATGCTGCTTTAATTTCTCCAATTGCAATTGAAGAAGGGTCAAGATTTGCAATCCGCGAAGGTGGTCGTACAATTGGTGCAGGTGTTGTTTCAAAAATTATCGAATAAAAATTATTTACCATTAACATTCGGTATATATTAATATGTCAAAAGAAAAAATTCGTGTATCATTACATTCATTTAATTATAAAATATTAGATGAAGGGTGTAAAAAAATACTTTCTGTTATTTCAGCAACAGAGAATCCAGAAAATATTAAAGGACCCATCCCTTTACCAACACGTAGAAGAATATATTGTGTCTTACGCTCACCTCATGTTGACAAGGATTCGCGTGAACAATTTGAAATTCGCCGTTATAAAAGAATTATTGATATTTATCCAGAATCGGCACAAACATTTGATGCCTTTTTAAAAATTGAGTTACCTCCTGGGGTCTCAATTAATGTTCAAATATATTCAAAAGCTCCATCTTTGAGCTAAAAAAGTTTTAATCGCTTGAAATAAAAACCTCTATATTTTTCCAAGAAAAATATAGAGGTTTTTATTTCAAGCGATTAAAACTTTTTTAGCTCAAATTAGTATAAGTCGTCTTCTGCATGAACTTGAACTTTACAATCTGAAGTTGGATAAGCAACACAAGTTAAAACAAAGCCTGCACCCATTTGATCTTCATCTAAGAAAGATTGTTCTGATTGATCAATTGTACCAGATAAAACTTTTCCAGCACAAGTAGAACAAGCACCAGCACGACAAGAGTAAGGAAGTTCAATACCTTGTTCTTCTGCAGCATCTAAAATGAATTGATCGTCTGGACATTTAATTGTTGCATTAATGTTTTTTTCTTCATTTACAAGTGTTACGCTATATGTTGCCATGATAAAAGTATTGTTTTATTAATTGTTCTGAAATTTAACAAGATAATATAATGTCTTCAATAAAATCCGTTTTACACATTAATACATAAAAGTTGGATTTACATGTCACAATCACATTATACC
>Ga0136611_10002290_pt1 | contig 13301 bp, 9 predicted proteins | sample AntDrymUQ2232306_2_FD_106645 | JGI IMG/M metagenome (GOLD analysis project Ga0136611, IMG submission 106645) | Polar desert sand microbial communities from Dry Valleys, Antarctica - metaG UQ223 (23.06) | ecosystem: Environmental > Terrestrial > Soil > Desert | place: Antarctica: Dry Valley... | reverse complement strand
CACCCGAGATCGACCTCATCAGCACCCTGCTGCGGGCAGAGGAACGCGGCGACGTGCTCGGCGACGACGAACTCTACGCCACCTGCATCCTGATGCTGATCGCCGGCCACGAGACCACGACCAACCTGATCGGCAATGGGGTGCTGGCCTTGCTCGCCCATCCGGCGGAACGTGATCGCCTGATCACCGGCGACGTCTCGATGGGATCGGCCGTCGAGGAATTGTTGCGCTTCGACAGCCCGGTCCAGGTCACGTCACGCCGGGCCCTGGCGAATGTTGACTGGGACGGCCAGACGATCGGGACCGGACAGTTCGTCGATCTCTGGCTCGGGGCGGCGAATCGTGACCCATCCCGATTCCAGAACGCGGACTCGCTCGTACTCGACCGCCCGGACAACCGTCACCTGGCATTCGGCTTCGGGGCCCACTTCTGTATCGGGGCACCGCTAGCCCGGTTGGAGGGCACGATGGCGATCGGCTCGCTGCTACGCCGTTTCCCGGACCTGGCCCTTGACGCGACCGCGCTGCCGCTGACCTATGCCCCTACGACCGTCTTCCGCGCCCTCCGGAGCTTGCCCGTCCAATTCTAGCCGGAACCAGCGGTGTCCGGGGGCGAGGTAACGATCGCGTCGCCAGCGCCCGATCCAACGGGATGGGCCTGTCATTCGTTGGGTTCGGCCAGGTTCACCACGGCGATTCGACCGGCTCGCCCCGCTGCGATGCGGTCGTCCTTGTTCCTGGGTGTGACTGTTCCGATCAGTGCCCTGCGAATTCACGGAGTCGTCGACACTTCGAACAACCCATCGCTGACCACGATGGTCCCGATAGATCCGATCGCGGGACCCGACATCAGCGCGTAGGTAGGTTCTCGCCCGACCGGGCCGATCACCTGCTGGGCGGCCGCGACGTCCGCGACTGAATCGAAGATCAAGATGGCGAGGCGTTTGTCATCGCCTTAATCGAGGAGCAAGAAGCCACGATAGCCGCCCGTCTGGCGGGCGGCCGGCACGAGGTGGTCCCGAACCCGACGATGGAGCTCGTCGGCGTGTTGCTTTTCGACCGTATAGGTGACGACACTGGCCCCCATGCTCATCTTGTCTTCCTCCATCTGATGCCGGTAATATCGTCCGGCATGCGGATTATAGGCACACCGGAGCGACCATATGGTGAGGACTGGACGTATCGGCGGTTAGGAATGGCGACAATCGCTAAGGGACGTCCATCGCATCGGGCCCGGCTGTCCCATCGCCCGAGATCGGATTGGGTGGTCCCACCGCCAACCCGTCGTCCGCCTGGGCCTCCCAGCAGCGCAGGAAGTCCGGCCAGGGCACCTCGTACTCCCAGGCCCGGTCCCAGTTGGTGTTGGTCGGGCCGAGGGGGTCCTTGATGACCACCACGTCATGGTTGTACCCGACCGCCACCACGGCGTGGTCGTTATCGAGGACGGTCGGGTAGGTCGTGCCGTCCGGGGTGGACCAGGTGGCAATGGTGAACGGTTTGAAATCCACCGTCGGCTTGAGCCAGATCGGTTCGCCCCGCAGCAGCGCCGCCTCGATGTCGTGCCGGTCCCGCACTGGGCGAACATCGAGCCCGTAGGCGTCGAAGACCTTCCGCATCGCCGGGGAGCGCAGTTTGGCCAGGTAGTTCCAGGTGAAGTCGCCGCAGAACGTCTCGGCGATGTCCCCGCCGTAGACGACGATGCCGGCCGCGGTCTCGACCGCGTAGGGTTCGGGGTCGCGGTCGTTGCCGGTGATCGCCAACTGGTCCTCGAAGGCGGCGTCGATCCCGAACGTGTTGAGGACGATCCAGGCAGCGTCGAACTCACAACTGTAATAGGCGAATTGGCCGCGCTTGTCGGCCGCCTCGACATAGGCGTCATAGGTGCGACCGCCGACCAGCACCGGGTCCGTTTCCCGCCGGCTGATCTGGATATCCTGGGCCGCGGCCCGGCGATATCCAGCGGTCGCGGCGAACGCGGCGCCACCGACCAGAATCGCCCGGCGACTCCCTCCGCCCCGGCACCGCGATCCTGCCACGGGTGTCCCACCACTCGTCTCGTCGAAGCTCGACATGCCATGCCCTCGTCTCGATCGTTCCTTCTATCCGTCCGTCCCGATTGTGGCCGAATCCCGGCCGGCCGCGCAACGTTGTCCGGCCCGTCACGCCTCACGACCGGGCCCGGCCACACCGGGGAGGGAACCGGATCGACACCGTCGTCGTCCTCACACCAAGACGACTGTCGTCCCCGTCGCGTTTCGCGTCGTCAGAGGTTCACGGAGGACCACGATCATGTCCCAGCGCTCCCGGGCATCCTCGACCGTCATGGCAACCGGACCGCGTCCGACCCGAGACCCTGTCGAGCTAACGTCGCTCCCGCGAAGATCTCTTTCGTCCCCGCACGTCGCGATCCGCCAGGCGCTCTCGCTGCTGCTCGTCGTGGCGGCCCTCCTGGGGTCAGCCGGTCCGGCGATGGGTCAGGGCATCATCGTCACCGAACCACCGCTCTGCGAAGCGGGCGATTGCCCGCCGGTCTCGATCGGCGACCAGCTCACGATTCGCCGCCACGCGGTCGACGTGTCGATCAAGGACCAGGTCGCGACGACCTCCATCTCTCAAACCTTCGTCAATCCCAACGCCTGGGATGCGGAGGGCATCTACCTGTTCCCCATCCCCGACGGGGCATCGGTCGGCGCCTTCACGATGGTCGTCGACGGCGTGCCGGTCGAGGCCGAACTGCTCGACGCCGAGACCGCTCGCTCCATCTACGAGCGGATCGTCGCCGAGCGGCGCGATCCCGCCCTCCTGGAGTACGCTGGCCAGGCCGCCCTGCGGGCCAGCATCTTCCCGATCCCGCCCGGCGGGGAGCGCGAGGTCCGCATCAGCTACGACCAGATCCTGACGGCCGAGGGCGGCCTGGTCCGCTATGTCTACCCGCTGGGCATGGACGGCTACTCGCTCGAACCCGTCGCCCAGACCAGCGTCCGGGTCTCGATCGTGTCGGCGGACGCCATCCCGTCGGTCTACTCCCCCACCCACCCGGTCGCCCTCGACCGCAAGGGCCCCGGCAGCGTCGTCGCGGGCTGGGAAGCCACCGACGCCTGGCCGAGCGGCGACTTCACCCTCTTCTACAGCCAGCCCACCGGCGGCGTCGGGGCCTCGGTCCTGAGCTACTACGATACGGTCGCCGATGAGGGCTACTTCCTCCTCCTCGCCTCGCCCGGTATCGAGCAACGGTCGACGGCCCTCGCCAAGGACGTCGTCGTGGTCCTCGACACGTCGGGCAGCATGGAGGGCGAGAAGCTGGCCCAAGCCAAGGCGGCCCTGACCTACGTCCTCGGCCGGCTCAACCCGGAGGACCGCTTCGCGGTGGTCGATTTCAGCACCGGGGTCCGGGTGTTCGACCCCGAACTGTTGCCGGCGTCAGAGGCCCCGACGGCGATCGCCTGGGTCGACCGCCTGTCCAGCACCGGAGGGACCGACATCGACGGCGGTCTCCGGACGGGCCTCAGCATGGTCCGGCCCGATCGTCCGACGACCCTGCTCTTCCTCACCGACGGCCTGCCGACCGAAGGTGAGACCGATGTCGCCCGGATCCTCGACAACACCCGGGCCGCCGCCCCGGACAACGTCCGGCTCTTCGCCTTCGGGGTCGGTGTCGATGTCGATACCACCCTGCTCGACTCCCTCGCCACCGAGAACCGGGGACTCTCGACCTACGTCCGCCCGGGAGAGAGCCTCGATGCGACCGTCGAGACGTTCTGGGCCAAGGTGGGCTCGCCCGTGTTGGTCGATCTCGCCCTGACGATCGACGGGGTCGCCACGTCAGACATGCACCCCGCGCCCCTGCCCGACCTGTACGCCGACGGCCAACTGGTCGTCGCCGGGCGCTACCGCCGCGGTGGGCCGGCCACGCTCACCCTCCGCGGCACCGTCAATGGCACCGTGCGGGAATACGTCTTCAACGACGTCTCCCTCAGCACCGCTGGCGGCGACGACTTCGTGCCCCGCCTCTGGGCCACCCGCCGGATCGGCTACCTGCTCCAGCAGATCCGGCTGGGCGGCGAGGACCCCGAGCTGGTCCAGTCGGTCGTCGACTTGAGCGTCCGGTTTGGGATCGTCACGCCCTACACGAGCTACCTCATCACCGAGGACGACATCCTCACCCAATCCGGCCGGAATGCCGCCGCCGCCGCCGAGGTCCAGGCCGACCGAGATTCCCCAGCCCAGACATCTGGCCAGTCGGCGGTCGATGAGGCCGACGCCGGCGGCGACCTGGCGCGGGCCGAATCCGCTGCCGCCCCGAGTGCCGACGCGGCCGGGGCAATCCGCTACGTCGGGGCCAGGACCTTCGTGGACCAGGGCGGCATCTGGGTCGAAACGACCTACGACCCCGACTTGATGACGACCACCCCCGTCACCTATGGGTCGGAGGAGTACTTCCGCCTCGCCGGGGAGTATCCGGACCTCGCCAGCGCCTTCGCCCTCGGCTCCCGGGTGATCGCCGTGCAGGATGGGGTGGCCTACGAGGTCGTCGGGGCCTGAGGACGCCCGGACGGGGGCGCACGCCTCAGAGGCCGCGCGGAAAGGAGAAAGCCTAGCGGGACGTTCGGCCGGGTCCCGTGACAACGGGAGCGCCGCGATGTACGCGATGCCCGGCCATGCCACCGTCTCGCTCCCCGAGCGACTGGCGAAGTCGAGCCGGCGGTACCCGAACCGCATGTACCGTCCCCGGAGCCCGACGGGTGCCCCGCGATCCGCACCCGCCGGGAGGGGGTGAAGGCGATCTCCTCCGTTCGACGGATCGGCTGCCATAGGCGGGCACTGCCGTCCGACCTGCTGTCCCGGGAACGCGTTCCGGTGGTGGTTCCATCGCCCCAGGACCGGGTCCGGGTCGCGGCCGGGCGGGAGGCGTCCCCCTGGCGCGGCAATCCTGGTCGGGCAGCCAGACGAGATCACCGCGGCCTGGGTCTCGCTGCGATGACGGGTGTGTCAAGACGAACGGGTCCCGATGTCATCTCCCGGTGGAGATCGGGGGATCCGTGATCAAGACACGGGCCACCCCGACCAGAGAGCCGGACGGGGCGCGGCCGACCGTGTCGGCGCCGGCGGCCACCGCATGCCCACCGTGATCGGGAGTGTCCCAAGTGGGCGGCGGGCACGAACGACGCTGCTCCGTGGGGTTCGCCGGCCACGCTGGCGGGAGGGCTATGACGATCGGCCACCCCGGCTCCGGGGTGCGTGTCACCCGGGTCGGACCCGTCAGCCGAGCGAGGACGACGATGTCCTCTCCGACGACACGGTGAAGACCGCCATGACCCGGGTCGTGACCTCCTCTGCCCGCGGCGCGACCCCTTCCCGCACCGTCGCCTATCCGCCGAGTTCCAAACGGCTCGGTCTGGACCCGGCCTGGGCGATCGCGTTGAACAGGAGTTTGTAGGTCCCCCGCGCTTGGGCCCGGAAGTAGGGCCTGCAGCCGATCAGGACCACCTTGCCCTCCCCCAGCGGCACCTCGACCACGGCGGCCTTCCCGTAGAGGTGCTCCGGGCCCAGCAGCCAGCCACTCATCGATGGGTCGCTCTGCGGATACCGGGCCACGACAGTCCCCGGTCCGGTCAGGTCAAAGGCCACACCCTTCAAAAACAGCACCGTGGTCTGGCGCGGCAGGCCGTACCCGAGCGGGTGATCCGTATCGACGACGACCCGGAGCAGCGAACCGGGCCCGTAGAACTGCGACTCGGTCAGCCCCGCCAACACGTTGCGGACCGGCAGGGCAAACGCCTCCGCCACCGCCGAGGCCGACCCGTCGCTCGTGATCAGCGTCCCGCCCCGCTCGACGAACCGCCGCAGGGCGTCCATCCCGACCGCCCCCAACCCACCGGTGTATCCGGGCGCGTTCGGTTCCTTGAAGGCGTTCTTCTCCGGTCGCCCATCCCGTAGGTCGTCGCCCCCTTGCGCGGGCAGCAAAATCGCGTCGAACCGCTCGTGCAGGTCTCCCTGCCGGACATCGCCGTCGTGCAGCGCCTCGTGCGGGATCTCGTACTCGTCGAGGACCCACCGCGCCCACCCCTCGTCGATGCTCGCGACCCAACTCTGGTAGATCCCGAGCCTGGTGCCGCCCATTTCCAGCGTCTCGACCGTCAACGGGCCATCGAGCCCGACCACGTCGATCCCCGCCCCGGTGACGATCCCGGTGATGTCGGTCGCCCCATCGCCCGGTCGGGGAGCCAGGTACGACCCCGATGGCAGACCGAGACCCGGGACCCGCTCCTTGGCCCGGTGGACGTGCGCCCCGGCCCCGAGGAGGCGCCGTGCCGCCAACATCGAGTGGTTCGCGTCCGGCCGGAACGCCCAGCCCCACGTCCCGTCGCCCGACACCGACCCGGTCCGCGCCGGGACCGCCAGGAGGGGCGTGACGGCGGTCCGCGCCTCCGCCGGGATGGGTTGCCTGATCTCGACCGCCCCGACGCCCATCTGGAGCGGTAAGGTGTGGCCAGAGATGTCGTAGGGCGGGATGGGAGGACCGTCCGGCCAGCGTCGCAGTTCGGGATACTCCTGGGTCTCCATCAGCGTCTTGGCGAAGTTGCCGGCCGGCTGGTCCAGGGCGATCAGCCGCGTCCCGGCCGGGTAGGTCACCCCGTCCAACGTCACCGGCCCGGTCGCCTCCCCGACCTCGACGGCACCCCGGATCAGCGTCTCGACCAACTCGTCGGCCGCTCCCGGGTCGTGCTGGGCCGGTGGCACGGCGTAGCCATAGGGCGCCTCGTCCCGCTCGATGGACCGGCGGTTGATGGCCAGGTAGTCGCGCAGCAGCCCCTCGCGGTACTTCGCCGCGTGGTCGAGGAAGGCCCGGGCCGCGATCAGGTCATAGTCGAGGATGTCGCGCAACGTCCAAGGCCCGCCCTCCCACGGCAGCGGGTGGTTCCAGGTCCGCACTCGGGGGTCGAAGCCGTCTCCCGATCGCAGGTCATCTTCCTCGACCGTCACGGGCGTCGCGAACCGGCAACTTGCCGCCTCGCTGAGCAAGTCGATGCTGCCGTGGTAGTTGCCGTAGGCCAACGATGGGGAGTAGTTGTCGAAGACGATGTGCGTTGCCACGCCGGGCTTGCCGGCGGCGGTCAGGCGGGCCGCGATCGCCGTGCCGATCGCCGCGAACCCCTGCTGGATCACGGGGTCCTGGTTCGGGTCGAGCGGGTCGATGAACGGCGGGACCATGAAGCGTGCCCCGTCCCGCCCCATCTGGTGCATGTCGAAGACCAGTTGGGGGTGCTCGCGGTTGTGCATCGCCGCGAAGTGCCGGTTCTCGATTTGGGTCAGCATGAACCAATCACGGTTGTTGTCGTGTCCGACATAGGGGTGGTAGAGCCAGGGCAGGTCGCAACCCTCATACGGCGTCCCGAGCCAGCGGGCGTACCACTCACCGATGATGTCGATCCCGTCCGGGTTGCCGCTGGGGATGAGCAGGGTGATGGTCCGGGAGAGAACCTCACCCGTTTCCGGGTCGTTGCCCGTGGCTAGCAGATGGGCCAGCTCCATCGTCATCAGCGCCGCGCCGATCTCGTTGGAGTGCTGGGTGGCCAGGATCACGGCCACGCTGCGGGCCCGGGCGATCGCCTCGGCCAACTCGGTCTCAGGACGATCGCGCGGGTCCCACAGCCGGCCGAGCAGCTCCCGGTTCCGCTCCCGGCCCGGCCCGGTCAAATTTTCCGGGGCCGACACGGCGACGGCGATCAGCGGCCGCCCCCGCGTCGAGGGCCCCAGCGTCTCGACCGTGACCCGATCCGACGCCTCCGCCAGTGCCTCGAAGTAGGCGATGATCTCGCCCCACCCGGGCACCTTCCCGGCGGTGCCCAGGGGATACCCGAGAAACGCCGCCGGGCTGGGGGCCCGTAAGGCGGCCCGGCGCCGCCGGATGGGCGTCCCGCCCGCGTGTGCCTTCTCCGCCGCTTCGACCCACGCCTCGTCGAACAGCATCACCCGGCTGGGCGTCTCCTTCGTCGCCGGGGGGAGCGCACCCGACGCGACCCGAGTCCGCACCATCTGAGGCTGCAGCCCCAGGCGCCGGGCGACCGTCGTGACCGTCTGGAACCCTTCCGTCTCGGACCGTTTCGGGCGCGACATCGGCGGACCTCCTGCAAGGATACGGACGAGTCGGGACGCACGGGTCCTCTAGCCGGACATGACGGGCCCGGAGACCTCGCTCGGTTCAGCGGACCGCGGCCGACCGGCGGCGCCGCCACCAGACGACCGGGCGATGACTCGCGGTGCCGGCCGATCGCCCGGCGGAGCCATCATCCTGGCAGTCGGTGCCCGGTCTGGCTGCTCTTCGGCACTCTCGACCGCGCGGGAACCTTTTCCCACTCCCGGCGAGCGAATGGACATGGCTTGGACATGACACGTCGTCACCGGCCCGCGGGCCGGTGACGACGCGGGTGCCAACCATCATGGAGACGTTGACGCCGGAGGGACTACGTCCCCGTCCCCGCCTCGTCCTCACCAGCGCCGGCGCTTCCCGCCTGCTGGGCGGCCAGGGCGGCGGCGTCGCGCGGGGAGAGCGACCCGGCCGGGGCGGGGCGGACATTCACCGCCGCCGGGCCCTTCGGCCGCTGGCCGATGGAGAACTCGACCCGCTGGCCGACCTCCAGCCGCATGCCCGGGGTCTCGCCCTCGCTCGCGATCCCACTCTTGTGGACATACACGCGATCGCCGCCGCTGTCCGGGACGATGAACCCGCTCCCACGACGGGGCGAATAGACTCTGACGGTTCCAACTGGCATGCGGACACCTCGTGCGGTCGCGGGACGCCGGGGCGTCCCGCGCCATCGGCGATCGGACAATGAAACGGCCCCCTGTGCGGCACACGGGAGGCGGTCGAACGCCCAAAGATACCACGCCCGGCCCGTAGGCACGGTGCCACCCCGGGCTGCCCCACGTTGGTGTTGATGTCGTGTTTATTCGGGACGGGTCCGTGGACACCTCCGGCGGGCCACCGTGTCAAGCCTTCCAAAGGATGTGGCGCGACCGACCGTGACCGGGCCAGGGGAGGTCGTTCGATCACTCGGAGCACGCCGTAGGACGTAGGAGCGACACCCATACGGTCCACGGCACACCCCTACCCACGTCCCGGCTCGACCGTGATCCCTGACCCGCCGGCTCCACCGGGTCCGCGGTCATCGACCCACACGCGGCACCGACGCCCGTCGATCGGGGTCAATCGCTGATGGTCTGCACCACTCCATCCTCGAGGGAAGACCCCGGATCCCAAAGCCGGCCCCCAATCAGGTCCCCCGTATCTCCCGACCGATCGGCAGCTGAGAACTCGTCGCCTCTCCGGCTCCCGCCCGCACCCGATCCGTACGTTACCCGCCGCTCTCCACCTCCAAATCCTCCGGCCCGAACGAATCCGGCAGCAACGTTGCCAGGTCCGTCTCCACGACCCCGTCCACGCCATCAAGTAAGACCAGCATCCCGCCGGCCGGGACGAATTCGCGTAATACCTGGCGGCATGCCCCGCACGGCGAGGCCCGCGTGGCGTTGGGTGCCGTCACCGCCACCGCCCGGATCGACCGGTGCCCGGTCGCCGCCGCCGCGAAGACCGCCACCCGCTCGGCGCAGCACGTCAGGCCATAACTGGCATTCTCGACGTTGCAGCCCGCCACCACCGAGCCGTCTCCCGTCAACACCGCCGCCCCGACCGGGAAGGACGAGTACGGCACATAGGCCCGGCCCGCCGCCGCCCGCGCCGCGCCGAGCAACCGCTCCCTCGTCGCCCCGTCGATGTCGGCCGCCCCGCCCATCACCGTGCTTCTCCTATCCTCGCCCGTGCGGTCCATCGTCCCGATCGCACGGGCTAGAATACCCCCGCCCGCGTCGACCCCGGCGTCCGCCGCACCACGCCGTTCGATGATCCCGACCCATTCCCACCTCACCCGGGCCAGACGGATGCCCTGTGCCCTGTGGCCCGCCGGGACAATCCCTCATGACCGACATCGACACCGGCCCCCTCTCGTCGGCGTCCCGGGTAGCCACCTTCCTGAGCCAGGCCCTGGCCCTCCCCCCGGACACCGATGTCGCCGCCGTCGCCGCCGACCTGGCGATCATCTCCACCACCCCCGGCCGGACCGTCTATGCGACCCGGATGGAGAGCGCCATCGGCCCGGCAGCCTTCCTCGTCTACGCCTACGACGTCCTGGCCACGGATCCTGGAGGTGCCAAGCCAGGCGTCTTCGCGCGCGACGTGGACACGATCACCCGGGCCACCGGGGCCGATACCCCCGGCCCGCGCATCCTCGCCCACGCCACCGACGGCAACCATGCCTATATCCTCGCCACGTCGCCCTCCACCTTCCGGGCCCTGGCCGGGGTCTCGGCCGGCGCGGGGCGGGACGACGAGATGGCCTCGTTGCCCCCCGGCACCGACCGCGACGCCGCCCGCCGCGACGCCGCCACCCACCTGCTTCGCCTGCTTCGCCAGGCGGACCTCCACGCCTCCGTCTGGTTCGCCGCGATCGAGGCACCCGAAGGGGAGACCGCCGAACACCGGGACCACCTCGACTTCAACGACGCCGAGGCCGAACTGGCCCTCTTCCTGCTCCACGACCGGTCGATCAAGCGACTCCTTCGCCTCTTGCAGGTCTATATCGCTGCCGCCAAGCAGGCGCGGGCCTGATCCGGCATCGGAGAGGAACAGGGAGGCACCAAGGTCCTCGCCGCCGCCACGGGTACCGGATGAGTTCAACGTCCCCGATCACCGAAACCGACCATCGGATGAGGCAGTTGATCCAGGTTCTCATCAGCAGACCGGAACGGTGGCACGAACCGCTCTGAACCCTGGAACCCGGTCGAGTCCTACGGCCGCCGGGTGAATTCCCGATAATCGAAAGAGGACCAGATTCGATTGAGACCATGGTCCCGGGGTCGGAGTGATGCCGGGCGCTCGGGTGTCTCCAGTTCGACCCTCCACCCTTCGTCCCGCACCGCCGTCACTCGCCCGGCGGTACCGCGTCCGCCATGTACTGGGCTCGCCAGGCCTCGGCCCGGGCGGCAGGGACGCGAACGAACGTGCCCGTCGCCGTCGCCAGTGTCGCCCCATCCCGATTCCGGACCAGCCTCGCCGCCGTCTCGATCAGGCGACCCCGGTCCCGTTCCACCCATCCCTCGGCCCGGCAGTCCTCCCCCACCCGGACCGGCTGCCGGAACGCGACCGCCATCTTTGCCGTCACTGCCCAGATGTCGAGCCGGTACAACGACCAGGCCATGACCTCGTCGAGCAGCGTCGAGACGATCCCGCCGTGAACCATCCCGGTGTACCCCTCGTGGACTGGCTTCGGGATGAATGGGGCCGCCACGCCAGCGTCGGTCTCGAAGAACCGGAGTCGGAGGCCGTTGGGGTTCAATGCCCCACACCCGAAGCAGCCGTGGTCATCCCGGGCGACCAGTCGTCCCGGCTCGCCGTCCGGTCCACCTCCGCGCCCCGTCTCACCCATCACCGGGGTCCCGGCCACCCTGTCGTCCGTCGTCATGATCGGACTCCCTTCCCGGCCTTGCGCCCCGATCCCGGGCCGCCTAGAGTCTAGATGGCTGGTCGGTGCCCGGCCAAACGGTGCCCACCACGACAGGGTGGCATCGATAGCCCCGCCGACCATACCGGTGACCTCGTCAGGTCAGGTGTCGCCGCCCACCCTCGGATCACGCACCCGGAGGCCCCCGTGGATCGTCCCTCGCCCGACGCGCCCCGCCCTACCGCCGAGCCGGGGACGACCCGGTCGCCGTCGGAGCGGGTCCCCGCCCTCTCCCGGGGCGTCGCCATCGCCCTCCACCTCTGGTTCGGCCTGATGGTCCTCGGCTGGCTCTACACCGAATGGCTCGTCGCCCGCTCCGGCGGCGAGGACGGCGGCACCTATGGCTGGCTCCTGGCGATTCTCGTCGTCACCTGGGTCGTCGCCACACTCGCCATCCCGCGCCTGTACGAGCGCTCCGCACGCCTGGCTTGGCTTCCCATCCTCGGCTGGCTCGTGGTGGCGACGTTAGGCATCCTGGCCATCTGACGATCTGCCCGCCTAGATGATGTCGATGAGCTGACGCCTCACGCGTGGCGTCGGCCGGGGTGCCCGCAAACCCATGACAACCCTTACCCGCTTGCGCCTTCCCCTGCCGTCCGGTAGCATCCGCGCCTGACAGTCGATCGGTCCGACCACGTATTGCGCCGGGTAGTCTGGGAGAGTTACTTCTCGCCCGGATACCCAGGCTGCGGGAGAGGAGCCGGAGCACATGGGCACCGTCGCCGTCAGCCGACCGCGGCCCGAGCATCGTCCCCGGTCGCGGATGGTCTCCCGCCTGCCCCGCCGCCAGGGCACCCTCTGGCTCCTCCGCCGCGTCGCCAAGGCCGCCCTGACGATCTTCGTCGTCACCTCGTTGACCTTCTTCATGGTCCGCCTGCTGCCCGGCGACCCGGTCGACGTCTACGTCCAGACCCAGATCGCCCAGTACGGCTTCACCTACGACGACGCCGTCGCCCAGGCCTCGTCCCTCTTTGCCTTCGACTCCTCCCAGCCCCTGTTGCTCCAATACGTCGACTACCTCAGCCGCCTCGCCCGCGGTGACCTCGGCCAGTCGATCCTCTCCCCCGGCGTCCCCGTCACCGAGATCATCTTCCAGTACCTGCCCTGGACCCTGTTCAGCGTCGGCACCGGCCTGATCCTGGCGATCGTCCTCGGCGTCCTCCTCGGCATGCTGATGGCCTACCGGCGTGGCGGCGTCCTCGACGATGCCCTCTCCGCCCTCGGCTCGGTCCTCTACTCGATCCCCAACTACCTCTTCGCGATCATGCTGATCGTCTTCTTTGGCGTCCGCCTCGGCTGGCTCCCGATCACGAACATGCGCGGGGCGCTCTCCTCCGGCCAGGACGTCGAGTTGAGCCTCACCTTCGTCCGCGACGCCTTCTACCACGCCGCCCTGCCGATCGTCACCTACACGATGACCGGCATCGGCACCTGGATGCTGCTGATGAAGAGCAGCACCGTCGCGGCCCTGGACGAGGACTACGTCACCGCCGCCCGGGCCCGCGGCATCCAGCCCGGCCGCATCGCCGCCACCTACGTCGGCCGCAACGCGATCCTGCCCCTCTTTACCCAGATGACCATCGCCATCGGCTTCGTCGTCGGCGGCTCCTTCCTGGTCGAGCCGATCTTCGTCTACCAGGGCATCGGCTACATCCTGTTCACCGCCATCCAGCGCCGCGACTACCCCCTCATGCAGGGCATCTTCCTGATGATCACCGTCTCGGTCGTCGTCGCCACCCTGCT
>Ga0136611_10002289_pt1 | contig 13307 bp, 10 predicted proteins | sample AntDrymUQ2232306_2_FD_106645 | JGI IMG/M metagenome (GOLD analysis project Ga0136611, IMG submission 106645) | Polar desert sand microbial communities from Dry Valleys, Antarctica - metaG UQ223 (23.06) | ecosystem: Environmental > Terrestrial > Soil > Desert | place: Antarctica: Dry Valley... | reverse complement strand
ACCTCACGCATCGAGGCGAAGTCGTCCTGGCCTTCGACCGTCTTGACTGCGAAGCGGCGGTAGTCGCTCTTCTTCGGCTTACCGTCCTCGAAAACGACCATTGAGGCGACCGTGTTGGTGCCTTGCAGGTTTGAGATGTCGAAGCACTCGATCCGGCGCGGCAGGGCCGGCAGGTTGAGCTGGTCGGATAGTTCGGTCAGCGCGGCGGTCATGCGCTGCTCGTCGTTGAGCCAGCGCAGCCGGTTCTGCTCCAGGTTCTCGACGGCGCTCTTAGCGACCATCTCGACCAATTGTCGCTTGTCGCCGCGCTTGGAAACCGTCAGTCGCACCCTGCCGCCGCGCCGCTCGGCCAGCCAGGGGATGAGCAGTTCCTCGTCGGGAAGGGCGTGCTCCAGGACCAGCTCGGGCGGGACGACGGCAGCGTCCTCATAGAACTGTGTAACGAAGCTGCTCAGAACCTCGCCAGGCTGATCCTCGATACGTGCGCCGGTCATGAAGAAGTGCTCCGAGCCGAGCACCTTACCGTTGCGGACGAACGCGACCTGGACAACGGCGTCGCCACCGGCCGACTGCGCGACGGCGATCACGTCGGAGTCGTCGCCCTTGCCGGTCACGATCTTCTGGCGTTCGAGGATGTGCTCGATCGCGCTCAACTCGTCGCGAATTCTTGCGGCCCGCTCGAACTCAAGGTTCTCGGAGAACGCATCCATCCGTGCATGCATCTCAGGGATCAGCTCCTCGCCACGACCATCGAGGAAGAGCGCGACACCTTCGATGGCGCGGTCGTACTCCTCCTTCGTTGTCGCGCTGATGCATGGTCCGAGGCAGCGCCCCATGTGGTAGTAGAGACAGGGTCGGGGCGCATCGCCGGTGATCTTGATATCGCAGACACGGTACGGGAAGAGCCGGTTGAGCAGGTCGAGCGTCTTGTGGACCGATCCGGCGGATGTATACGGACCGTAGTAGCGCGAGCCATCGCGGATGATGCGGCGCGTTGAGATGACTCGCGGCCACTCCTCGGCGGTGATGCAGATGTACGGATAGGTCTTGTTGTCCTTCAGGCGGACGTTGTAGTACGGCTGGTAGCGCTTGATGAGTTCGTTCTCGAGGATCAGCGCCTCGCTGGCGGTGTCGGTCCGGATGACATCGAAGTCAACGATGTGGGTGACCAGTTCGCGGGTCTTCGGGTCCGGCTGGCCGCGCTCCTGGAAATAGGAACGCACACGGCTACGCAACGAGGCGGCCTTGCCGACGTAGATGACCTCGTCCCTGACGTTCTTCATGATGTAGACACCCGGACCTGTCGAGAGCGCTGACAGCCGGTCAGAAAAGCGCGTTGCCATGTTGCTAATTTTACCCTGTGCTGTCGAATGAAACCTGATCCGAGGGACAGGGCTTCCTTGACAGGCAGTCAGCGTACGAGCATACTGTACGTACACTTCGTCACTGTTGGCGATGTGCCGTTCAATTGGCCGTGTTCGTTACACTTACGCGACGCGATACACCCATCGCCAACGAAATGTAAGGAACGGGCCGGACCGCCATGCAAAGCCGTGACATTCAGACAATCTTCACCGAATTCTTCGCGGAGCGCGGACACATGAGCGTGTCGTCATCGTCGCTGATTCCGCCGTCAAATGACCCGACCGTGCTGCTGACAACAGCCGGAATGCAGCAGATGACGCCATACTTCCTCGGGCTTGACACACCACCAGCGCAGCGGATGACGTCGACCCAGAAGTGCTTCCGGACCGTCGACATCGACGAGGTTGGCGACGAAACGCATTGCACCTTCTTCGAGATGCTCGGCAACTTCTCGGTCGGCGATTACTTCAAGAGCGAGTCGATCCGGCTTGGCTGGCAACTGCTGACCGAAGTCTTCGGGATCGATCCAGACCGGATGACGGTCACCGTCAACCCAGACGACGATGAGGCACGCCAGCTCTGGAAAACCGAGATTGGCCTGACTGACGAGCGGATCTTCGACGATCCCAGCAACATCTGGGGGCCGGTTGGTGATAGCGGTCCGTGCGGGCCGAACAGTGAAATCTACGTCGATCGTGGCGCGCAGTACGGCTGCGGCGAGCCGGATTGCGGGCCGCTCTGCGAACGTTGCGAACGGCATGTCGAGATCTGGAACCACGTCTTCATGCAATGGTTTCAGGAACAGGACGGCACACGCCGCGACCTGGAACGCAAGCACATCGACACTGGGATGGGTCTTGAGCGGTTCAGCATGGTCATGCAGGACGCAGCGTCGATGTACGACACCGACCTGTTCCAGCCGATCATACAGCGCGCCGCCACGATCTCCGGCAAGGCGTACAAGGCCGACGAACAGCTCGACCGCTCGATGCGCGTCATCGCCGACCACGGCCGGGCCGTGACGTTTCTGATCGCGGATGGTGTCCTGCCTGGCAACGAGGGCCGTGGCTACGTTTTGCGGCGCATCCTGCGGCGGGCGGTTCGCCACGGCCGTCTGCTCGGCATCGAACGCCCATTCCTGACGGAGATTGCCGATGTCGTTGTCAGCGAGTTCGGCGACCGCTACCCGGAACTAGACGCGCGACGCGAGACGATTCGGCGCGTCATCCAGAACGAGGAAGACAACTTCGGACGGACGCTGGCAACCGGCATCTCGCGCTTCGACACGCTGGCAGACGAGGTGCGCGCATCAGGTGGATCGGTGATTTCCGGAGCCGAGGCGTTCCGGCTCTACGACACGTACGGCTTCCCGTTCGAGTTGACAGCGGAACTGGCACGCGACGCCGGGCTGGAGATTGATGTCGAGGCGTTCGCCGAGGCGCTGGAACAGTCGCGCGCGCGCAGCCGGGCTGCGATTCGCGGGTTCGCCGACAACGCCGGTGGCCGTGCGCGCCTCTACGCGGGCGCAACGGGCGCGCCGGTCGAATTTGTCGGCTACGACGCCACGCGGAACGAGGCGCCGATCGCCGATATCTTCGGTGCGGAAGCTGCGGTCGATCAGCTCGACGCCGGGGAACCGGGCGAGGTCGTCCTGAACGCGACCGTCTTCTATGGCGAGTCGGGTGGCCAGGTCGGTGACAGCGGCACCATCTCGACCGAGACTGGCGTCTTCACCGTCCACGACACGCAGCGGCCAACGCCGACGTTGATCGTTCATCGCGGTGAGGTCAGCGAAGGCTTCATTCGCACCGGGCAGCAGGCTACAGCACAGATCGACGCCGAGCGGCGCGACGCGATCCGCCGCAATCACACAGCGACGCATGTCCTGCACCGCGCACTGCGGATGGTGCTCGGCGACGAGACGCATCAGGCCGGGTCGCTGGTCGCGTCTGACCGGCTGCGCTTCGACTTCACCAGTCTGGATGCGCTCGGCGCTGACGGATTGGAGCGGGTAACGCAGATCGCCAACGGAGTCCCGATCCGGAACATCCCGGTCGTTGTCGAGACGATGCCCTACGCCGACGCGATCGAGGACGGCGCGATGGCGCTCTTCGGCGAGAAGTACGGTGATGTCGTGCGGGTCGTCAAGATCGGCGACTACTCCGCCGAGCTGTGCGGTGGCACGCATGTGGCCGCGACCGGCGAGATCGGGGCGATCGTCGTCATGGCGGAGTCGTCAATCGGCTCCGGCGTTCGCCGGATCGAGGCGCTGACTGGCGACGCGGCTATCCGCCACCTCCTGCGCGCCCATCTGGTGACGAACGAGCTGGCGCGGGCGCTGCATGCCCCTGTCGACGGGCTGCTGGACGAAATGCGCCAGCTCAACATTCAGATTCGCGAACGCGACCGGACGATCGAGCAACTACGGCTGTCACTGGCCACGTCCGATATCGACGGTCTTGTCGACCGATCGATCTCCGTTGATGGAACGCGGGTGCTGGCAACTCGTGTCCCAGCCCAGGATCGCGAGACGATGCTCCAGATCGGCGACCGGCTGCGCGACAAGCTGCGGTCCGGCGTGATCGTCCTCGCCAGCGAGATCGACGCCCAGCCTGCCCTGCTGGCAATGGTGACGGCGGACCAGGTCGGACGTGGCCTGAGCGCGGGCAAGCTGATCCAGGAGATCGCGCCGATGGTCGGTGGGCGCGGTGGTGGCCGTCCCGAGCTGGCGCAGGGTGGTGGTTCCGACGTGAGCAAGCTTGATGAGGCGCTCGCGTCGGTTGCGACGATTGTAAAGCGACAGGTTTCCGGCTAGAGCCGTCGTACGGTGAATCGTGTTCACTAGCGCGGCGTCTCCCAGAGGAGCGGGTTGATGGCTGCGCGCTACGTGGAACAGTTCACTGTCCGAACACCCGACGAGCTCGACGAGCTGGAAGAGGCGATTGGCGACGGCCAGCTTGAGGCCGTCGTCGTCGAAGTCCCAGACGGCGCGAGCGCGTTCCAGACCGCGCGTGAGTTCCGCAATCTCCTGAACATTGCTCGCGCTGCTGGAGTCGAGATCGAGATTTCGACCGACGACCCGCTGCGCCGCGAGTTGGCGCGCATCATGGGCTTTCGCTTGTCGTCCGACACCGTTCTCGACACGCATGTCCCCGACGCGCCAGCGGCAACCGACCCCTCAACAAGCAAGACATTTCGGATCGTCCGTCCCCAGGTCGCCGAAACGATCAATGTCATGGCTGACGAACCCACTTGGAACGACGCCGATACCCACCCAGCGTTTCGACCGTGGCAGCCACCTGAGCAGCCCGCGTCCGATGCTGAGGACGACGACGAGGTAAAGGATGATGACGAAGGGTCATACAGCTTTGTCATTCACCCCCCGACAACACGGCGAACCGTCGCACATGCCGCCGAGCGCCCAATGCGCCAGACGGAGACGATTCCGTCCTTTGAATTCTGGGAAGCGACCAGTCACAAGGGTCCGGGGTCCCGGCCAAAGGTTTTGCGCCGCCGCAGGGTATGGGCGTTTGCCTGGCTGAGCCTGCTGGTGACGGTTGCACTCGTCGGCGCGATGCTGGTGATGTTCCTGTTGCCGGCGGCGACAATCGCCGTCACGCCGGTTGAGTCGCAGGTTAGCGCCAGCTTGACGTATGGCGTGGCCCTGCCTGGCACGAACTGGGACATCGCGATCCAGCCGGACACGATCGCCACGACGCTTACCTTCAGTGCGACGATCCCGACCACCGGCGAGCGCTTCGTGCCAGACGCCCTGGCCCGTGGAAGCATTTTGCTGACGAATGCATCGACAGTTGAAGTCATCGTCACAGCCGGAACGGTTCTCGCCAGCGGTAGCGGTGTCCAGTTCGCGACCGTCGCTGACGTAGCGGTTCCGGCCGCCGATCCCTACGGCTCGCTTACGATCGGTAGCGCGACCGTCGAGATCGCCGCGACCGAACCAGGCCCGGATAGCAATGTCGAAGCCGAAACCGTCTTCGGTCAACTTGAGAGCGAGATTTACTACCTGAACCGTGAAGCAATCACCGGTGGGACCATGCGCCGGATCGCGACCGTAAGTCAGGCCGACATCGATACGCTCAATGACCGCGCGAAGAGAGAACTGGACCTGAAGGCAGTCGGCGCGATTGACGCGAAACTGGCGGACGGCCAGCAGCGGCTGGCGAACACCGAGCATCGCGGCCAGGTCCAGTCCACGTTCAGTCAGGTTGCCGGAGCCGACGCCGATGCGCTCAAGCTGGATGCGTCCCTTGCGCTCTCGGCTCAGGCATATCGTCTGGACGATGTACACGAACAGGCAAGCGCTGCCGTCACTGAGCGGCTGCGCTCTCGGACCGGGGACGAGGTTACCGTCCTCGACGACACGCTTCGCACGAGCGACCCGCAGGCGGTCGACGGCTCGAATGGCACCGCGTTCACGGTCGATGCCAGCGCGACCGTCCGTTCGATCGTCAGCCAGGCGGACCTCGATGCGCTACGCCACGAACTCTCCGGCAACGACGCGGACAGCGCGATGGCACGCATCCAGCAGGTACAGGGCGTTGGGAGTGTCACGATCGACCACTCACCCAACTGGCTCGCTGGGCGGATGCCGAGGCTGGAGTCACGCATTCAGATCGAGGTGATCGATGCCACGCGAGTACAGGCGCAAACCACGTCGCCCAGGCCCTAAACTGCTCGGCCTCGATCTCGGCGAGCGGCGGATTGGCGTTGCCGTTTCCGACGACACTGGCATCATCGCCAGCCCCAAGCGAATCGTCGACATGCGCTACGCGACTCTCGAAGACATCGCCCGGCTGGCGACCGAGTTCAACGTCGACGGAATCGTCGTCGGCCTGCCGAAAGGGATGAGCGGCGACGAGGGCTTTCAGGCCCGCGAAACGCGCGCGATGGCCGCTGAGATCGAGGCGCTGGTCGATGTCCCGATCATCTTCTGGGACGAACGCCTCTCCAGCTACATCGCCGACCAGGCACTCTCAGCACGCGTCAAATCTCCCCGCGAACGTCGCAAGCAACTCGACGCCATCGCCGCCGCCGTCACCCTCCAGAGCTACCTGGACGCCAACCCGCTCGACCGGTCAACGCTCGGTTAGCAGGAGAGTTCAGGTTCCGTGATCGCGGAAGCAATTCCGCACATGTTCACGCGAAGAGGATCACACCCTATATCCTGTCATCCCGAGCGCAGCGCAGCGGAGTCGACGTGCTGCTTCGAACCCTCGACTCCGCTGCACCCGGGATGACAGGATATAGGTGCTCTCCGAATCGTATCTCAGGAATCTCGGCGATGCAGTCTGATAACGGGAATCGTCCTGTCGAGCTTGCGCTCGTAGTCTGCGAACACCGCGAATCTGGCGGCTTGGCGTGCAAAGATCGTATCTCGATCCGCGCCCGTCAATTCGGTGGCGTGGACTGGAATCGTGTCGATTCCCTTCTCGATCGTGATGTCTGGATTCGCGACGATGTTGTAATACCAGTCCGGATGACGGTCACTCCCATGGGCTGATGCGAAGATGTACATCGTGTCACCGTCCGGCAGGCAGCGCATGGGTACGACGTGCTCCCTGCCACTCCGGGCACCGATCGTGTGAACCAGCAGCATCGGCGGCGGATCATCAAATGGCGCCGCAACGTCACCACGGTTTGCCCTGAACTCGGCGATCACACCGGCATTCAGGTCTTGCTCTTCCGACACTGTGTCCTCCCTGGTTCGTTGCAATAAATATGGGGGATGGGACGAGCCTGTTTTCCTGAGCCGCAGCGAAGGACCTCTCCGCGCTAACGCCACGGCGGGCTAAGACAGGGAGGTCCTTCGCTGCGGCTCAGGACGACAGGAAAACAGGCTCGTCCTCGCCAATCTTCAAGCTGTCAGGATCTCAGTGGGCGATTACCTACCTGCTGATCGAGTTGTAGCGGCGGATGGCGAGCGGCGTAAAGATCGCGACGATGACGACGACCCAGATGATGGTCACAAGGGCCGGGTGCTCGCCGGGAATGCCGGAGCCGGTGACCGGATTTGGATTGCCCCAGAGGTCGCGGGTGGCTGCGGTCAACGTGCTGACCGGGTTCCACTCGGCGACCGGCTGTAGCCAGCCCGGCAGTGTTTCCGGCGGGACAAAGACGTTCGAGAGAAACGTAATTGGGAAGATAGCCGTGAAGGCAACCTGGTTGGCGACCTCAACGGTTGGGACGAGCATCCCGAGCCAGACGCCGATCGATGTCATCGCGAGTGCGAAGAGCAGCAGCAAGCCGACGCCCGCGAAGAAGTTCAGCACGTTGGTGTGAACCGACCAGCCAACTGCCAGGCCTGAGAGCATCAGGACGATCAGGATGCCGGCGTTGTAGACGACATCGGCAGCGACACGGCCTGTCAGGACCGCCGAACGTGCCATCGGCAACGACCGGAACCTGTCGATGATCCCCTTGCCGATGTCGTCGGTCATCCCGATCGCGGTCGTCGCGGCGGCGAACGCGATCGTCTGGGCGAAGATGCCGGGCATCAGGAACTCGCGGTACGAGCCACCGCCGGGCAGCGGAATCGCGCCGCCGAAGACGAACGCGAACAGCAGCACGAACATGATCGACTGCAGGATTGCGAAGATCGCCAGCTCCGGAATGCGCGGGATGCGCTTCAAGTTGCGCCAGGCGACGACGGAGCCGTCGGAAACTGCCTGATTGAGCCGACCGCGCGGGGCCGTCATGCTTTGGGTGCTCATGCGTTCCTCCCGGTCGTGACATCAGTGTCGCTTGTCGCCTCTTCGGCAGCCCTGCCGGTGAGCGAGAGAAAGACATCGTCGAGGGTCGGACGGCGCAGGCCGATATCGTCGATCGCGATAGCGGCCTCGTCGAGGTCACGCACGACCTGAACGAGCCGCTGCGCGCCGCCGAGCGCCGGAACCGTCAGGCGGCGCGTATGCTCATCGACACTACATTCCCCATCGCCAGCGCGCGCCAGCAATTCAACCGCCTGGGCGATGTCCTCGCGGCGGTGGACAACGACCTCAATCCGCTCGCCGCCGACCTGCGACTTGAGCTCGTCAGCCGTGCCGCGGGCGATGATCTTGCCGTGGTCGACGACGGCGATCGTGTCGGCCAGCTCGTCAGCTTCTTCGAGGTACTGCGTCGTGAGCAGCAGCGTCGTTCCCTCGCGGACCAGTCCACGGATCACGTCCCACATCCCGATCCGGCTGCGCGGGTCGAGACCAGTCGTCGGCTCGTCGAGGAAGAGCAGACGCGGGCGACCGATCAGCGCGCTGGCGAGATCGAGCCGTCGCCGCATGCCGCCGGAATACGTCTTGACGGTTCGGTCACCGGCGTCAGCGAGATCGAACTGATCGAGTAGATCACCGGCGCGCTGGCGCGCTTCAGCCTTCGAAAGCTGGTACAGCCTGCCAAACATCCACAGGTTCTCACGGCCAGTCAGATTCTCGTCGACGGCTGCATACTGCCCCGACAGGCCGATCACCGAGCGGATCTGGTCGGCCTGCTTGCCGACATCGAAGCCGGCAATCGTCGCCCGGCCCGCGTCGGGCCGCAGTAGGGTGGCGAGAATACGAACCGTCGTCGTCTTCCCGGCGCCGTTTGGGCCGAGCAGACTGAGGACGCTACCCTCGGCGACCGTCAGATCGAGCCCGTCGAGCGCGCGAACCTCACCGGCGCGCGTTCGGTACACCTTCACCAGCCCCTCAGCGGTGATGGCCGTCCCGCGCTGATCGCTCGCGAACGTTGTTCCGCGCGCTTGTGCCGGACTCCCGATGGTCAGCTCAGGGCGCGGCAGTGTTGTCGCATTCATGCAGGTGCCCGTCATCGTGGCGCGACGAGAACATCGGTGTTCATCATCGTGGTCCTTCCCATGTTGCCCTGCTCAACCGATTCAACCGAGTCACTGGATGCGTAAACCAACCAGGTGCTCCCGCCGAGAGGCAATCGTTCATAGAGGACGATACCGTCGTCGCTCCCGGCGAACATCGGAAGAACATCGTAGTTGACACAGGCACTATGACGGAGACAAACCGCGAGTAGCGCACACGCAACGTGCGAGCTACTGACACAATCGCAATGTTGCTCGTTGGCCATGCTGCCCCTGACACTCATCGCGCATTCCATTCACGAGTGATTATACCGTACGTCGTACGGAGTTACAAGACACTTGCGTACGTACGCGGTTACGGCTGTTTACCGCATGTCAGGTGGATATACTGCTAACGGACGAAACAACGGGATTGAAGAACACATGGAGCCGAGAAACAGTGACAGCGGAATACCGGGGTCGAGGAGACCCACAGCGCAGCCTTGAGTTGCTTTGGCGGTCGAAGCCCGAGTCGACGCGCGGGCCGAAACCTGGCCTGAGCGTCGATCAAATTGTCCTGGCCGCGATCGACGTTGCCGACGCCGATGGGCTGGCGGCAGTGACGATGCGGCGCGTCGCCGAGCACCTGAAGGTCGGGACGATGTCGCTCTACACCTACATTCCCGGCAAGGCAGAACTGCTGGATGTCATGCTCGATCAGGTGTATGGCGAGGTGAGCATCCCCGACGATGCAATGACCGGCTGGCGCAACAGGGTCGAGCACCATGCCCGCGAGGACTGGAACCTGTACCAGCGCCACCCGTGGGTGCTTCAGGTTGACGATGCCCGCGCGCTGTTGGGGCCGAACGAGTTGCGCTTGTATGAATCCGCCTTCCAGGCTGTTTCAGGGTTCGGCCTGACGGGACGCGAGATGGTTGCGGTTGTCAGCCTGTTCGCGAGCTATGTACGCGGCGCGGCCCAGGTTGCCGTCGAGGAGGCGCGCGCTGCCGAGAAAACCGGCGTGACCGACGCACAGTGGTGGTCCGCGCGGGCGCCGATTCTAGACGAATACTTCGATCCGTCACGCTATCCTACGCTGGCCAGTATCGACACCGATGGCGCGTTCGACCCGGTCGAAGGCGGAGAGGAATACAACCTCCAGTTCGCGCTGGACACCTTTGAGTTCGGCCTTCAACGTATGCTCGACGGCATCGAGGCCTTTGTCCTGCAACGCGCGGCGGAGATCGCGACGGCGTAGACTGGTCGTGCCAGCCGCTCGTCCTGCGCTGATGACCGACCCGGACTGGACACGTCGGACTGGAACGATCGTCACCGCTGTTGACCCGCCTTTCTGTGCGCACCTATAATCGGACTGGAACGATCGTCACCGCTGTTGACCCGCCTTTCTGTGCGCACCTATAATCGGTGTCTGGTGAGGTGTGCGGCGTAAGTCCTGAAATGAGGAGCCATGAAGCTGATCATCGCGGTCGTGCAGAACGAGGATGCCGACGCTGTTGTCGATGCTCTCCTGGAGAATGACTTCCGCGCTACCCGGCTGGCGAGTACCGGTGGCTTCCTCCGCCGTGGTAACACGACGATCATGATCGGCGTCCAGGACGAGCAAGTCGATCATGTCCTGGACCTGATCCGCCAGGAAGCGCGCAGCCGATCTCAATCGCAGGACGCGGGCGAGGTCCAGACCGCAGCAGCAACGGTCTTCGTCCTCGACCTTGAGGAATACCAGCGACTCTAAGCGCGTCATCATCGACATTCAACGCCAACCGATCGTCCGAGGCATTGGGGACACACCCGATGGATGCGTTCGTCCGTCCAGCCTCTGTCACACTCCTCGGTATCCCGCTTCGGGCCAGTCGCGGCTGGCTCGTGATCGCCGTCATTTTGACGGCGATCACTGTTGATACGTTGCGGCCACCTGAGATCGACTTCTATTGGAGCCTGGCGGCGCTGACTGTTGCGGTTGGGGCGCTGGCGTCGGTGCTGTTTCACGAGCTCGCGCACGTCCTGGCGGCGCGCAGAACCGGTGGACAGGTCATGGCGATCGAGCCAGCCATGTTCGGCGCGCTCTCCGATGATGCATATATACCGCGTGATCCGCGCTCCGAAGCATGGGTAGCGGGTGCAGGCCCAATCGCCAGCCTGCTGCTGGCGGCAGTCTGTGCCGCCGCATGGCGTTGGGCTTTCCCGGCAGACAGCCTCGCAGCCGGAGCGGCAGGATTCCTGGCGCTCATCAACCTGGTCATCTTCGCTGGGAACGCGATGCCTGGCTTTCCGCTCGATGGTGGCCGCCTGTTTCGCGCCTTCGTCTGGTTCCTCGCAGACGATCTGATCACCGGAACCCGCATAGCGGCCGCCTACGGTCAGGCGATTGCGCTGTTCGGGTTCGTCCTCGGCGCGATTCTGCTCAGTATCGGCGATTCCGTTTCGATCTGGGGAGCCTGGGGGTTGATAGCGGTCTGGTCAATCAACCGCGCCGGTCGCGAGGCCTTCATGCGCACCGTCTGGCGCGAAACGAGCCGCGATCTGACGATCGACGACGCCGGCATGTCCAACAGTCGCCGGGTCGACGCGAACCGCTCGATCGACGAGGCCATTGATGAGATTCTGCAAGCCGTCTCCGAAGGTCCGATGCTCGCGCGTGATGGCGACACGATCATCGGCATCGTGACCCTGCATCAGATCCGAAAGATACCCCGAGCGATCTGGCCGGAACGTCAAGTCCGTGATGTGACGCTGCCGATTGCCGGAGCCCCGCGCATCCAGTGGGACGCCCAGTTGACCGAGCTGGCGGACCTGTTTGAGCAGACGGGCAGTCAGCTTGTAATCGTCGAAACGCGCGGAAAGATCACCGGGGCGCTTGAACGTGATGTGGCGATTCAGCGCGCTCGCTCGAAGGTTCGGATGATTCGTGCCGAGCAACGCCTACGGCGAAAATAACTCGCCTCTCCCTTGTGTACGTACACCCTGGCTGATAGACTCGTGACCAGACGACAACGCTGGAGTCGCGGTGCGGAACTGGCGTTTTTCATCAGGGCGATCAGCCCCGGTTTCGGCCCTGACGGGGGTGGGCTGAATCGCGGGATGAGTCTCTAAAAGGGGTATTCATGCGCTTGTCATGTCGGCGCGCAGCCTTCGCGGCTGCGGTCATCTGTTGCTTGCTCACGGTCACGCCAATCGGTGGTGACGCACAGGACATCGAGCAGCCAGACATCGTCGCGACGCGCGCGATCGTCGTCGACGCCTCGACCGGCGATATCCTGCTCGATAGGGGCGCGAGCGAGCCGGTCGCAATGGCGAGCCTGACGAAGCTCTTTACCGCGTTCGTCGCCATCGAGACGGCATCCCTCGATCGCCAGATGGCCGTCAGTGACTACGACCTCGTCGGCGAGGCCAGCATGGGCATCACCACCGGCGAAGTGCTCACATTTGAAACATTGCTGCACGGCATGCTGCTGCCGAGCGGGAACGACGCCGCGACGAGCATCGCTCGCAACCTCGGGGCGCAGACCGGAGACAGCGACAGCCAGGCCAGCCAACGCTTCATTGACCGCGCCAACACGCGGCTGGCAACGCTCGGCCTGCACAATACCCACCTCGTCAACCCACATGGACTCGACGCCGAAGGACACTACTCGACAGCCCGCGATATCGCCGCGTTGACGCTCTACGCACTCGACCACGAGTCGGCGTTCGGCGCAACGTTACAAACAGCCCAGTACGAAGCAGAGGGCCACGTCATCTCCAACACGAACCGGCTGCTGGGCGTCTACGACGGCCTGATCGGCGGCAAGACCGGCGTGACCGACAACGCTGGCTACTGCCTGATGCAGGTCGCCGAACGTGACGGCAGGCGGATTATCACCGTCCTGCTCGGCAGCACGCCCGACGACTGGTACGCGGACGCCGAGGCGCTGCTTGACTACGGCTTCGCAGCAACAGTTGTGCCGGGAGCGGCCACCCGTTACGGACAGATCAGCTATGCGACCGCACCGGTCATCGCCATGCCTGCCGCAAAGCAGATCGACGGCCTGGCCGTTTCGGACGCTGGCGTCGGAACCGCGTTGGTGTCACAAACCGACATCGCCGATGTTCCGCGCCGTTCGCCGTGGCTCTGGATTGT
>Ga0136611_10002288_pt1 | contig 13307 bp, 8 predicted proteins | sample AntDrymUQ2232306_2_FD_106645 | JGI IMG/M metagenome (GOLD analysis project Ga0136611, IMG submission 106645) | Polar desert sand microbial communities from Dry Valleys, Antarctica - metaG UQ223 (23.06) | ecosystem: Environmental > Terrestrial > Soil > Desert | place: Antarctica: Dry Valley... | reverse complement strand
CGCCGAGACAGGCCGATTTCCGGACCGATTGAGGCCGATCAACATCAAGGCCGACGTGGATCGCGCCGGCGAGTTCCGTTCAATCCGGGAGATCAACCTCGAGATCCGTCGCCTCAACCTTTCATCGTATGCCCCTTTGCGATACGTCCTTCCGCACAAACAGGAGGCGTACGATAAGAAGTACAGTACCGAAATCCGCGGGGGCGAAGGTTTCTTCCGGCAGGCGGACCGCGAGGAAAGTCTGATCCACCTGCTGCGAGTCAATGTGCTTAAGCGCATGGAGAGCGCGGTGTCCTCGTTCGCGCTTACCGTTCAGCGCCAATTGCGGGACGTGGAAGCCACACTGGCGCGGATAGAGAACCGCAGCGAGGAACTCGAAGAGATCGAAATCGAAGACGTGGATCTCGACGACCCGGCCTTCGAAAGTCTCCTGGTCGGACGCAAGGTGAAGGTGCTGCTAAAGGACGTTGACTTGGTTCGTTGGAAACAGGATCTTATCGAGGATCGCAACCGCCTCGCCACTCTGTACGCCGCGGCCGCACAGGTGGACGGTGCGCGCGACGCGAAACTGGCGGCGCTGCGCGAGGTCATCGAGTACAAGTGCTCGAATCCGATTAATCCCGGCAACCGGAAGGTAATTGTCTTCACCGCCTTCGCGGACACGGCTCGCTATCTCTACGAGCAACTCACGCCTTGGGCTAAGAAGACCCTGGGCATCGAGTCGGCGCTGGTGACGGGCTCGGGCGGTAACCAGACCACGCTGTCCGGACTGCACCGTGACCTTGGTTCCATTCTCACGGCGTTTGCGCCTCGCTCCAAGGAGCGACCCGAAGAACTTTCCGGCGAGGGCGAGCTCGATATGCTCATCGCTACCGACTGCATCTCCGAAGGACAAAACCTTCAGGATTGCGACTGGCTCATTAACTATGACATTCACTGGAACCCGGTACGCATTATCCAGCGCTTTGGCCGCATCGACCGCATCGGTTCGCCAAACTCGTGCGTCCAGCTCGTCAACTTCTGGCCCAATATCGAACTAGAGGAGTACATCAACCTCGAGGAACGTGTCAGTGGAAAGATGGTGTTACTCGATATCTCTGCTACAGGAGAGGAGAACCTTATTGAGCAGCAGTCCGGCAATCAGATGAACGATCTGGAGTATCGCCGCAAGCAACTTCTCAAGCTGCAAGACGCGGTGATCGATTTGGAGGACCTCTCCACCGGTGTCTCCATTGCCGACCTGACGCTCACCGATTTCCGCATCGACTTGGCGCAGTATCTGAAGGCTCATCCCGCCGTGCTGGAAAGCCTGTCCTTTGGCACCTCCGCGGTCACTACCACGACTGAGGCGGAGATCCCTGCTGGGATCATCTTCTGCCTGCGTGCTGAAGGAGAGGCGGCGAAGCGGATTCCGGAGGCGGGATACCCGCTCGGTGTCCATTACCTCGTACATGTGAGCGACGACGGCGCCGTGTTACTGCCTTACACGCAAGCCAAGCAGATCCTCGACCGCCTGAAGCGCCTTTGCTTGGGGCGCGACCTGCCCGATGCCGGCGCCTGCGCTCGCTTTGACAAGGCCACGAAGGATGGCGAGGATATGCGCGCCGCCCAGCGCATGCTCGCTGCGGCGGTGGCATCCGTGTTGGGGAAGAGCGAGGAACGGGCGGTGTCCAGCCTGTTCACGACGGGTGGCACCCACGCTTTGAAGGGTGAATTTGCCGGGATCAACGATTTCGAGGTTCTCGCCTACCTAATCGTGCTCCAGGACACGAGCGCGTGAACGGCGACGCGGTCGTAGCGGCACTCGATCTGCCTCTCGGCAGTCGAGTGGACCGGCGCGTACCGAAGAAGCTGTTGATGGAGAACGGGGCACCGACTGCTGCCGACAAGCGGCATATCAACGAAGCCATTGAAGAGTTGCTTTGGCTCGCGGCGCTCAAGCCCACCACTATCGGCGTACCTGAGTATCGGGACGGCGTTCGCGAATATCTTGAGATCGCCGTGCTACGACTTGTTCTCCGCCTCGGGACCAAAGCGGGACGAATTGTGGAGCTGGTGCATCGGGCCGTCCCCTATCCGGTCCTGCTGTTGACCGAACAGGCTGAACGCACCAACCTCTCGGCGGCCCACAAGCGCTGGGCCCAGAACGAGACAGACAAGATGGTTCTGGATGGCGACGTGATCGCGGTTGACTGCGATACAGCTCGTGATGTGGACTACTTACCAGCCTTTCGCGCTGCGTTGGCGCTGGGACGCCAACCGCACACAGTGCTCTTCGCCCTTTACCAAGGATGGATCGATACGCTGCTTGCTCTCCAAGCCGCCCGTGTGACAGGAAACTTTAGCCTCCCGGCTAATCGGGACCATGCAACCGCTCGGCATATGGCCCTCGGCCAGTGCGCCAAGCTCAGTTCTGAGATCGCCCGCCTTCGCGCCGCCGCGGCGAAAGAGAAGCAAGTGGCACGGCAAGTCCAACTCAATCTGGAACTCAAACGTGCGGAAGCAGTTCAAGCCGCCACCCGGGCAAAGCTATGAAGCCTGAGGACACGATGACGAAACTAGTTACCGCGGATATTCTGGCGGTGAACGTTGAACAGTTAAAGTCGCTGTTTCCCGAGGCATTTACCGAGGGTAAGATCGACTTCGACGTGCTCAAGCAAGTGTTGGGTGACACGGTTGATGATGGCGAGGAGAAATACGGGCTTAACTGGCACGGGAAGCGCCGCGCGCGGACGCTTGCGCTCACGCCCTCAAATGGGACCTTGCGTCCTTCCCCGGGAGACAGCGTGGAATGGGACACCACGCAGAACCTGATAATTGAGGGCGACAACCTCGAAGTGCTCAAGCTGCTTCAGAAGAGCTACGCCGGGAAGGTGAAAGTCATCTACATCGATCCACCGTACAACACTGGGAAGGACTTCGTTTATCGAGACAACTTTCAGGACAGCATCAGGGACTATTTGGAGCTAACCGGGCAGGTGGAAAGCGGCAAAAAGATTAGCAGCAACACGGAAGCAAGCGGCCGGTTTCATACCGACTGGCTAAACATGATGTACCCGAGGCTAAAGCTCGCCCGCAACCTACTTCGGGACGACGGAGTCATTTTCGTCAGCATCGACGACGGGGAATTGGACAACCTGCGCAAGATGCTCGCTGAGGTGTTCGGTGAAGAAAACTTCGTCGTGCAGATCATTTGGAAAAAGAGAAGCACACCGCCAAATGACAAGATTATCGGCGCCAATCATGACTACATCGTTTGCTACGCAAAAAACGCGGCTGAAGTCGATCTACGACTGCGAACACGCTCTGAGCGACAGACAGACCGATACCAGAATCCGGACAATCATCCCAAAGGACCTTGGGCTCCCGGCGATCTCATGGCGAATGTGAAAGGAGGCCGATACGTAAAGTCGCTTTACTTCGCGATCGTAAATCCCAATACGGGCGAAAAGCATTTTCCCGGAGCCAATGGGAACTGGCGCTTCTCTGAGAACACGATCGCTGAGTTGCTGTCGAACAATGAGATTTACTTTGGTGAAGACGGCCAAGGCAAACCGAAACTGAAGCGCTTTCTGTGCGACGTAAAGGAAGGTGTGACTTATCCCTCAATTTGGGATTTTGTGCCTCTGAATACCGAGGGATCAAAGGAGATGGCTGAGATTTTTGGGAATTCCACCGTCTTCGAGAGTCCGAAGCCAGTGGGTCTGCTGCAGGAACTGATTCGACTTGGAACCAATGAAGACGCACTCGTACTGGATTTTTTTGCTGGTTCTGGGAGCACAGCTCACGCGGTCATGACTCAAAACATCACAGATAATGGACACCGCAAGTTTGTGCTCGTTCAGCTACCTGAGCTCACACCTCCAAATTCGGAAGCAGCGAAGGCCGGGTTTGCTTCGATTGGTGATCTGACGAAAGAACGCGTTCGCCGGGCTGCGAAAAAGCTTAGGGAGGAGAACCCGTTATTCGCCGGCGACTTGGGATTTCGCGTTTTCAGGCTTGATTCCAGCAGCATCCGCGCATGGGAGCCGGACCACGGCGACCTCGACCAGACGCTGCTCGACTCAATCGAGCACCTGAAGACCGGCCGCACCGAGAGAGACATACTTTTCGAGTTGCTCCTCAAGCTGGGTCTCGATCTCTGCGTGCCCATCGAGAGCCGCAGCATCGCCGGCAGGGACGTGCACGCCATCGGCGGGGGCGTGCTGGTCGCGTGCCTAACCGAAAAGATTGGTCGTAGCGATGTCGAACCGCTAGCTAACGGAATCATCGAGTGGCGCGAAACACTCGATCCGGCCGGCGATACCGCGTGCGTGTTTCGCGACAGCGCGTTCGCCGACGATGTGGCGAAGACGAATCTCGTCGCGATCCTCAGACAGCACGGCCTCGTGGACGTGCGGAGCCTATGAAAAGGTCAGACGATATCAAGGCAAGGCAGGACGAAATCAGGATTGAATCGTGAGAATAATCCGAGTGAACGACGCCGAATCCCTGTCTGCCGACCTATCGTCAGATATCCTGGAAAGGTTGAAGGTTCTCGCTCCCGAAATCCTCACTGAGGGGCGAAGCGGGCCTTCAATAAATGTTGACGTGCTGAAGATGCTTGTGGGTGAACGCACTGTCACCAATTCTGAGGAGAAGTACGGCCTCAATTGGCACGGCAAGCGACGCGCGCGGCAACTCGCCCTCACGCCTTCCAGCGGAACGTTGCGCCCTTTGCAGAAGGAGAGCGTCAACTGGGAGACCACGCAGAACTTGATAATAGAGGGCGACAATCTCGAAGTTCTTAAGCTCTTTCAGAAGAGTTATGGGGGCAAGGTAAAGCTCATCTACATCGATCCGCCTTACAACACGGGCAATGATTTCGTTTACCCCGACAATTTCCAGGACAACATCAAGAACTATCTGGAGGTAACAGGGCAGGTCGCAGGCGGTCAGAAGATCAGCAGTAACACCGAAGCCAGTGGTCGATTTCATACCGACTGGCTGAACATGATGTACCCGCGACTCAAGCTTGCGAGGAATCTGCTCCGGGAAGACGGGGTGATCTTCGTTTCGATTGACGATAACGAAGAGGCAACATTACGCATCCTTCTGGATGAAGTGTTCGGCGAAGAGAATCGTCTGAGTACTCTGGTGTGGCACCTCAGTACCGGGCCAACGGCAGGGCATTTTCTGCGGTCGCATGAAACCATTCTTTGCTACGCGCGGGACAAAGCAGCCGTCCCAAACTTTGTATGGCGTGGCGGCGGTGAGGTCACAGCAAGCGCTCTGAAGCGCATATCGGCCGCAAATCCCGCAAGCGACATCCAGTTCACCGCGGGAATGGAGATCGAGGGTGGAGGTAACCACCAGTTTCCAAAAGAGGTGGGCAGTACCATCACCCAAACGGTGGTCAAGGGATCGTTTAAGTTTCGCGATGGGAAGCTCGTCGCTCCGGTAACGCTTCGGGCCGGCTGGGCCATGAAGACGCAGATTGAATCGTGGCTTTCGGGAAAAGAAACCTTCGACACTCAAGGACAGAGAGTCGTTCGTTTCTTCTTTAGTCGAACCGGATTGCTCATGTACCAAAAGGAGCGGTCGGTTCAGCGGCCAAGAACAGTGTTGATTGACGTCGCGTCCACCGCCGATGGATCAGTCGACGTGGAGAAATGCGGTTTCTCCAAGGGGGTCTTCCATTTTCCCAAGCCAGTCAGCCTCATTGGCGGTCTAATACGCTGGGTCACTGATCCACAGGCGAACGACATTATCCTGGATTTCTTTGCTGGCTCTGGTACCACCGCTCATGCTGTGATGTCCGAGAACCGCGACGATGCCGGCAACCGCCATTTCGTGCTGGTGCAGCTTCCTGAACCGCTCGATCCGGTCAATCAGGGTCAGAAGGCCGCCGCCGATTTCTGCGACAAACTGAAAAAACCGCGCACGATCGCCACTCTTACGAAGGAGCGTGTAAGTCGTGCTGGACAGGCCATTCGGAAAGAGAAGTCCGCGGGCGCTCCGGACGTGGGCTTTCGTGTATTCAAACTCGACTCCAGCAACGTTCGCACATGGGAGCCTGATACTCAGAATCTTGATGAGAGCCTGTTCGATTCTGTCGAGCACCTCAAGCCAGATCGCACCGACGCGGACATCCTCCACGAACTTCTTCTGAAGCTCGGAGTCGAACTCTGCGTGCCTATCGAGCGGAAGACTGTTTCCGGAAAGCATTTGTACAGTGTCGGTGGCGGTGTTCTGATCGCCTGTCTCGCCGAGAAGATTACCGGCCAGGAAGTCGAACTGTTGGCTCAGGGCATCGTCAATTGGTATCAGGAGCTTGCACCGGCCGGTGACACCACGGCCGTCTTCCGGGACAGCGCCTTCGAGGACGATGTTGCCAAGACCAACCTCGCGGCGGTCCTCCGCCAGCACGGCGTAGCGAATGTACGCAGCCTTTAGCAGCAATCTCACGAAGCGTCAGGCGCGAAGCCTCGCTATTTCGTGGAAGCCATCAGAACACACAGCCAAACTGTTATGAAACTGCATTTCGAGCCGAACCTCGACTACCAGATCCAAGCAGTTGCGGCGGTCTGCGACATTTTTCGCGGGCAAGAGGTCTGCCGGACGGAATTCACGGTCACGCAGAACGCTGTCGGCGGTCAGGGAGTGCTTGGCCTCGTAGAGAGTGACCTCGGTGTGGGCAATCGCTTGACCCTGCTTGATGAGGAGCTGCAGTCAAACCTAAGTGACATCCAACTCCGCCACAGTCTCCCGCCATCCGGCTCACTCACCTCGGGCGACTTCACTGTCGAGATGGAGACTGGGACCGGCAAGACTTATGTGTACGTGCGGACGATCTTCGAGCTGAACAAGCGTTACGGGTTCACCAAGTTTGTCATCGTAGTGCCATCCGTCGCGATCAAAGAGGGGGTCTACAAGTCGCTGCAGATCACGGAGGAGCACTTCAAGGGGCTCTATGCCGGTGTTCCGTTCGACTATTTCATTTACGACTCATCTAGACTTGGTCAGGTGCGCAACTTCGCCACCAGTCCGCAGATTCAGATCATGGTGGTGACGGTAGGCGCCATTAATAAAAAGGACGTCAACAACCTTTATAAGGAGAGCGAGAAGACAGGCGGTGAGAAGCCAATCGACCTGATCAAAGCGACGCGTCCGATCGTTATCGTCGACGAGCCGCAGAGCGTAGATGGAGGTCTTTCCGGCGCAGGTAAAGCGGCGCTCGGTGCGATGAGTCCGCTCTGCACGCTCCGGTACTCCGCCACCCATGTGGACAAGCACCACATGGTGTATCGTCTCGATGCCGTGGACGCCTATGAGCGGAAGCTTGTCAAGCAGATCGAAGTTGCATCGGCCACCGTTCAGGACGGGAATAACAGGCCATACGTCCGACTAATCAGGGTTAACAACCGAAGCAATGTCATCTCGGCAACCGTCGAGCTGGCTGTAGAAACGAACGGCACGGTGAGGCGGAGGGAGTGTGCGGTTCAGGACGGTGACAACTTGGAGCAAACCACCGGGCGTGCCATTTATGCAGACTGCTGCGTTGGAGAGATTCGGGTCGGACGTGGAAATGAGTACATGGAGCTTCGCGTGCCTGGTGGGGAGCAGTTCCTCATACCCGGCCAGGCGTGGGGCGACGTCGACGCGCTGGCCGTTCAGCGCGAGATGATCCGCCGAACCATCCGCGAACACCTTGAGAAGGAAAAGCGCCTCCGTCCGCAGGGTATCAAGGTATTGTCCCTGTTCTTTATCGACGAGGTCGCCAAGTACCGAAGCTACGACGCGGAAGGCAATGCAGTGAAGGGCGATTACGCCCTCATCTTCGAGGCAGAGTACCGGCGGGCCGCCGGCCTACCCGACTACCGTACGCTCTTCGCGGAAGTGGATCTGACTACGGCACCGCAGGACGTCCACAACGGATACTTCTCCATCGACAAGAAGGGAGGCTGGACCGATACGTCAGAAAACAACCAAGCCAATCGGGACAACGCGGAGCGTGCATACAATCTGATCATGAAAGAGAAGGAAAAGCTGCTTTCATTCGAAACACCCCTCAAGTTCATCTTCTCTCATTCGGCGCTCAAGGAAGGTTGGGACAATCCCAACGTCTTTCAAATCTGTACACTGCGTGACATGCAGACCGAACGAGAGCGACGACAGACAATCGGACGCGGCTTGAGGCTGTGTGTCAATCAGGACGGCCAGCGCGTACGCGGCTTCGAAATCAACACGCTGACGGTTGTGGCGACGGAGAGCTACGAACAGTTCGCCGAGAAGCTACAGAAGGAGATCGAGGATGACACTGGCATCCGGTTCGGCATCGTTGAGCCCCACCAGTTCGCAGCAATCGCAGTCACCGACGCGGAAGGAAAGACAACGCCGCTCGGCTTGCAGCAGTCCGAAGCCTTGTGGGAATATCTCAAGAACCAAGGCTTGATCGACAGGAGCGGTAAGGTGCAGGATTCGCTCAAGCAAGCGCTCAAGAACGGTTCATTCGCAGTGCCTGACGTATTTTCGTCTCAAGTCGAACAGATTAGCCAAGTCCTCAAGAAGCTCGCGGGGCGCTTGGAGATAAAGAACGCCGACGAGCGCCGCCAAATTCGGCCGCGGCAAGCTGTGCTTCATAGCGCTGAATTCAAATCGCTGTGGGATCGCATCAAGCACAAAACGACTTACCGCGTCCAGTTCGACAATGAGGAACTCGTGGCGCGCTGCGTTGAGGCGGTCCGCGAGGCGCCAGCGATCCCAAAGACCCGCTTGCAGTGGCGCAGGGCTGACATCGCCATCGGCAGGGCGGGGGTAGCCGCGACTGAGCGCGACGGCGCCTCAACCGTAGTCCTCAACGAAGCGGACATTGAGTTGCCGGATCTGCTAACTGAACTTCAGGATCGCACTCAACTCACACGTCGTACCATCTATCGCGTTCTGTCAGGGAGTGGTCGCCTCGAGGACTTCAAACGCAATCCGCAGCTATTCATTGAGCTAGCGTCCGAGGCGATAAATCGCTGCAAGCGGCTGGCAGTGGTCGACGGAATCAAGTACCAGCGCTTAGGTGAAGATCACTACTACGCACAAGCGCTATTCGAACAGGAAGAGCTGACCGGTTATCTGAGGAACATGCTGGACGCCGAAAGGTCGATTTACGAACAAGTTGTTTATGACTCCGATACCGAGAAGACCTTCGCAGAGCAGCTAGACGGGAACCCGTCAATCAAGGTGTACGCGAAGTTGCCAGGTTGGTTCACGGTGCCGACGCCCCTGGGAAGTTACAACCCCGATTGGGCGGTGTTGGTCGAGGAGGACGGTGCGGAAAGGCTGTATTTTGTGGTCGAAACAAAAAGCGGACTCTTCGCCGATGACTTGCGTGACAAGGAGCGAGCGAAAATCGAGTGCGGGAAGGCACACTTCAAAGCGCTCGCGGTCCGCGAGGCGCCCGCGAAGTACATCGTTGCGCGCACGCTTGATGATGTGCTGAGTGGCGCATAGATACGTTTCTGTTTCGGTCTAAGCGTCGCCGAATTACTCTCGGCGACGCTGCGGCGCCGGAGCCGCGTGGTGCGCATCTTCCCGAACGAGGCGAGTCTCGTCCGCCTCCTCACCGCGCTCACCATCCAGAGCAACGAGCAGTGGATGGAACGCCGCTATCTCACCATGACCGAGGACACTCACGAACGCTCAGGCACTCCGCCTGAGCCATTCACGCTCTCAGAAGAAAACCGAAACTACAGAACTTTCTGCACTTGACCCCGTTCTCGCGTACTGAATCAGACATTGCTTTCCAATTCAGTGAGCGACAGATGCAATGGATCGCTCGTGGTACTCGCACTTCTCGACAGGTCGCGACCTGGTAGCGAAAGGTAGCGGCCGTGTCCGGAGACGTCTAAGCCAGGGTCGACACGGGGAAAGGTCCACAAAGCAAAATCTTCTTCCTTTGCGACTTTGCGTAGACGAACTCGCCTGATCGCACCCTTGAGGCCATGACTTAGACCCTCTTCTCCAAGAAACCGAACTCCGATAAGTAGTACCGGAGCAGTTTCAACGCGGGTACTCAGCGTGTGGCAGATACGCTTTGTATTGACGGCTATGGAAAGCTCGTGGTCCCTAAAACCGACCAAGATAGTTTCCCACAAACCTGAGCGTATCAGAGGCCCTTCGTATTTCTTGGACTTTCCGTCAGCCCTAGTAATGACACTAATGCGGTCTCCGTCATTCCCCTGCAACTTCCATAACTCGACGACGCCACGAAACCAATATTTACATGACTCCTTCTCGCGGCCCGGCCGCCATTCCTTGTAGCAAAACGAAATAAGCGGTTCATGAAACGGCTCAATGAATTTCACTTTGTTTAGAAGCCTTACCTGTACCTCCAAGTCAAACTCGCCGAGCCGTTCGAGTGCATTGTCCGCGAGAAAACAGTAATCATCATGTGAGAAGAGTAGGCATCCGGACTCCTTGGCTAGGGCACGCAGCGAGCCAACCATCGCTCTGATGTCGGCCTCGAGTTTCCCGATTGATGCTGGAAGCAGCCGGTCGCCCGGGATTCGGAGCGTGACGGTTTCTTGACGCTGCCAGTCTGGGTTTGATTGTGCGATCGCGTCGACGGCTTCATCTGCAGAGATCCAGAGAACGCGGGACTGAGTTACGTCAACAACCACAATAATCACGGGAAGCACCCGTTCACGAACGTAGTGAGTCAGTTTCTCAGTGCTGAACGGAAGCAGTAGCGTAGAATCTCGATATCTCGGCGCTCGTGATCCCTTCAACTGCACGTCGAACGTGACCCCCGTGGCCGCTCCACTCGAGAATATCTCAACCGAGTAATCGAGACTATAGTCCGGTTGGGTTTTCCGTGCGACCCATTCTTTCGGAAGAGATCCTTCAAACAGATGTTGTGCCTCTGTCTCAATTATGTGGGCGTCAGGCCTCCTAATCATGCGCGTCGTTTATTGAAGGAAACATGTTGATCATTTGCTAGGATCTATTCTCGCGGTAATGCTCGACGGTTATGCGGCGCTTGAGCGATTCGACGCGCCAGTCGCAGCTCTGCGCTTGTCGCATAGTCTCGAGTAACGAGATACAGGGGAGCATCCGGCGTCAAAATCAAACGAGAGAACGGTGGACGAAACGGTCTTTGATCTACTTTAATGTGCGCGGTAACGACTCCTAGCGAGAAACGGTATGTGTTGATGCCCGACCATTTCTCACGGTGCGGGTCTAGAATCGCGATTCCCTCCTCTGGGAAGGTGCTCCCGCTACCAAACACGCTGAGAACGACGCTGAAGGCCTCCGGATCGCCCGGATCATGTGCTCGTATCAATTGACGGAGGGTTGATGCGAAATTGCCAAGTCGAACCCTTTTGAAGGCGGGGAGCGTTGATTCTCCCGCGCGCCAAAGCAATGACAGAAAAAAGAGCTTCAGCCTCTGATGGTCGTACCTCGGCAATGTCCGCGCTGGCACCAGATCAGATTGGTCAATCGGGGAAAAGTCGGAGAGACGCCTTATTAAGATCTCCGTTGCGTACTCGTCCCATCTGCCGATTCCATTGTCACACGGGCCGCACAAGATACCGTTGTCGTAAAAACCAATAGGAATCCGCTTCGGGTATGATTTAGGATGGTCCTGTAAAACCCGAGGTGGACGTCCTGTGTTGTTGTAGCTGTCGAAGAAAGGCTTTGGTATGATGTGCGCTTTGATCAACGGGACAGCGAGGCCGCAGAGGCGACACGTCACAATTGCTACTCTCTGGTCATCGCGAAACCGTTGAGCAAGCGGTTTCGGACACAGTAGGAAACTTGGATCAGTTCTCTGACGGGCAACGGATATCCGAGCGTCGATTCCGATGTGAGCAATAGCAAGAGCCTAGTGGCCTCCTCGTAGGGCCTCGTGTTTCAAGTATTTCGGGGCGTAAAAGGGTTCGACAAATGGCATCGCACGAACGTGATGCATTAGCCGCCAGAACCATTGACGACCTACCTCGCTATCGATCTCAGGGGGCACTTCATACGAATACTGGTAGTCACCATCCACTGGTGGGCGATAGACCGTCTGAAAAGTAGGTCGCAAATAGTGGTAGATTCCCCACTGCACGAGGAGGAGATGTTCGCTAATCCAAGCGCCGTAATACGCGAAGTAATCCTCCTGCAATTGATGTCTAATCTCATCTAAGGTGAGCGGAATCAGCTCAGGAGGTACGGAATGCCCGTGCTCGAGAAGGATTTTAGCCGTGCGTTTCGCAACGCGGGTCAGGCGGGTGAGGTTGTGCTTGCTTTGATTGCCAGCTATGAAAAGAAGCTCTCGTCGGGCAACGGTAAGCCGGACATCGATGTCGAGCGTCGGTAGCCAGAGGCGTAGAGGGGTTTTCGCGGAGAGCCAAACGTCGAATCGCTCTACTGCTCGATGAAGAGGGCTAACGCTGCTCTCGACGTCGAAGGTCCTCGTCGCACATGCTCTTCGCAGAACCTCTAAGCAAGATCCTTTGACTCCTGTCAGCGTCCCGTCGCCCTGCTCGTTCACGAGGTCGAGAAGTCGCACGAGGAAGAGCTGCTGGTGCTCCCGCGTCTGAAATCGAACCTCGGCCTCGCCTGAGGATGCCTCCAGTTTCAGGATTTGAAGGAGCGAGTGATTCACGATCTCGCCTAGTGCCTCCCAAGCGATACAAAGACCGATGACCTCATACTCGGCTGCGTTCTGCGACATGGGAGAAACTAACAGCGCACGCCAAGCTCCAGGGCTTCTCGAGGTGTGTTCTCGGGTGCTTGAGACGCTAAACAAGCACGTTCATTTCCCCAGCCTTCCGTCGGTGGATCTCACCCCACTGAATGGAGGAACACCCGTTCGCCCTTCTTACTCGTCCTCTCGTAGCCGTTTGATTCCATGAGCGCAGCTCGATCGTCTCGCTTGTCCAGCAAGCAGCAGAGGGTGCGACCCCCTAGCGCGCGGCCTCAAAAATCATCGAGCTCTGTCTGATTGTACCGCCCCGAAAGCGAAGTTCGGCTCGGTGATCGTCAAGGTGATGCTGACTAGCCCGGCCATAGAAGAAGCCGGGCTGGCAGTTCAATCGAGAGCCGTTTCTAGAGCCGTTTCTCCCGATAATCGCCTCAAAACCACATTGGGAACTCCGGCGCCGACGCCCGATTCCCCTATGAAGACCGACATTATGGTTTAGTTGGACCGCCCCCCGTACGATCTCTGGATCAGAAGAGTCCTGGTTCGAGCCCAGGAGGGGCAACTTGAAGAGCCTCAGCTACTTGATAGCTGAGGCTCTTTTCCCAATAAAGCCGATGTAGTGTGAGTTATCGTGGAATACTGG
>Ga0136611_10002287_pt1 | contig 13310 bp, 16 predicted proteins | sample AntDrymUQ2232306_2_FD_106645 | JGI IMG/M metagenome (GOLD analysis project Ga0136611, IMG submission 106645) | Polar desert sand microbial communities from Dry Valleys, Antarctica - metaG UQ223 (23.06) | ecosystem: Environmental > Terrestrial > Soil > Desert | place: Antarctica: Dry Valley... | reverse complement strand
CTGTGCCAGCCTGTGATCAATGGTCACAGATGCGCAGGTTCGGCTCATGAGGCAGAAACGTATGGATGGCAAGACCCAGGCGGCCGCGGCGGCCGCCAGCAGCATGAGTTTACGGACGGCGCGCGAGTGGGAGACCGGGCCGGCGCCGTCAGCCACGAAGCAGCTCCGGGATTGGCGGACCCGACCGGATCCGTTTGCGACGGTCTGGCTGACCGACGTCGAGCCCCTGTTAGTACGCGACCTCAAGGGCGTCCTCGAAGCGAAGCTGGTGTTGGAGGTGTTGCGGACGCGGTACCCCGAGCAGTTTCATCCGGGCCAAGCGCGGACGCTGCAGCGGCGCTTTCGCGACTGGCGCGCGCGCCACGGTGTCGAGCCCGAGGTGTTCTTCGAGCAGGTGGCCGTGCCCGGTCGCGAAGCGGCGATCGACTTCACGCATGCGACCGACCTCGACGTAACGATCGCCGGCGATCCATTTCCGCACTTGCTCTTTGAGTTTGTGCTCAGCTACAGCCACTGGACGTGGGTGGCCGTGGCGTTCGGCGAGACGTTTGAAGCCCTCGCGGCCGGCGTGCAAGGCGCGTTGTGGTCGCTCGGCGGCGTGCCGGACGTCCTGCGCAGCGACAATCTGTCGGCCGCGACCCACGAGTTGAAAGCGAGCAGTGGGCGTGATCTGACGCCGCGGTTTCGGGCCGTGCTCGATCACTACGGCATGCGCTCGAGCCGGATCACGCCGGGCAAGGCACATGAAAACGGCGTCGCCGAGCAAGCGCATCGACGACTGAAAGCACTGGTCGCGCAGGCGCTGCTCGTACGGGGCCACGCGGACTTCGTAGACGTCGCCGCGTACGACGGCTTCGTCCAGGAGGTCGTCGCGTACTGGCGGAATCGACCGGCGGCGGCGCGCCTGGCCGAGGAGCGGCCGGCCTTCCGCGCCCTGCCCTCGGCCACGATTCCCAGCTACACGACGTATTACCCGGTGGTGCGGCGGTGGAGCACGATTCGCGTCGCGCATCGCACCTACTCCGTGCCCGCGCAGTTGATGGGCCACACGGTCGAAGCGCGTGTGCATCCCAATGTCGTCGAAGTCCGGTACCGGGACCAGGTCGTGCAGACGATGCCGCGGTTGCGGAAAGAAGACGCGCACCGCATCGACTACCGGCATGTCATCGGGTGGTTGGTGCGCAAGCCCGGCGCCTTTGCCCGCTACCGCTATCGCGAAGACCTCTATCCCTCCGTCCTCTTCCGACGTACCTACGACGCGCTCGTGCGGTCGCATGGCGAGCGCGCCGACGTGGAGTACTTGCGGATCTTGCAGCTGGCGGCGACTGCGGGCGAAGCCCGGGTCTCGGAGGTGCTCGCAACGGTCCTCGATCAGGTCGGCGGCTTCGACTACGTCACGGTGCAAGCACACGTCGCGCCACCGGTGTGCGTCGTGCCCGTCATCCACATTCCCGTACCGGATCTCTCCGTCTATGATGCGTTGCGCGTCGGAGCCGCCGCATGAGCCGCGCCGCCGCCTCGCGCACCGTCGGCGATCAGATCACGATCCTGCTCGCGGGGTTCACACTCACGACGGCCGCGCGCGAGTTAGTGTCGCGGTTCGTCGACGCCGAGCAGCAGCCGGCGCTCCCCCTGTTGTTGGAAGTCTTGGAGCTCGAGGCCCAGGAGCGACACGAGCGTCGCATCACGCGGTTACGCCGGGCCTCGAAGCTGCCGCCGGGCAAGACGTTCGCCACCCTCGATGAGGCGCGCTTGCCGCCGACGCTGGTACGCCGGCTCCACGAGCTCGCCGACGGCGACTTCCTCGACGACGCGATCAATGTGCTGGCGTTCGGTCTCCCGGGCGTCGGCAAGAGCCACGCGATGTGTGCCGTCGGTCACGCACTCGTCGAGCGGGGCCACCCCGTCCTCTTCATGCCGACGTACAGCCTCGTGCAGGAGTTGTTGGCGGCGAAGCGGAATCTGGAGTTGCCGCGCGCCTTGCGCAAACTCGATCAGTTCGCGGTGTTGATCCTCGATGACGTGGGCTACATCCAACAGAGCCCCGACGAGGCCGAGATTCTCTTCACGCTCCTCGCCGAGCGCTACGAGCGCCGCTCCGTCTTCATCACGAGCAATCTGATCTTCGCGCACTGGGATCGGATCTTCCGCGATCAGATGGCGACCGCCGCCGCGATCGATCGTTTGGTGCATCACTCGGTGCTGCTGGAGTTTGATGTGCCGAGTTTCCGCACCGAGCACGCCAAACGCCGCGGCAAGGTCACGACGCGTCCGGCAGCCGAGTCGACCACATGACTGGGACAGGGGTGCCCGATGTCGAGACGCCGTGCTCGCCCTCTGCAGGGGCCTACGCGCCTGGCGGCGCTCCGGCCCTGATGGTCTTCACGGCTACCAACCAGCCGCCGACAACAACCGAGTACCGCCCGGTGGTGGGCGACGCTCCTTCGTTGGCTCTTCGCCGGCAGAAATAGTTGTCGCTAACCGGCAAAAGTAGTTGACGCCGCGCACCAGTTCTTGCCGCGTGGGGAGTATCGGTCTTTCGTCCGTGCGGAGCTGGAGTCTGCGCTTGCACTGATCGGCATCATCGACACCGCGCAGCATGTCGATGAATTCCCGGAATTCGAGCAGAGCTACAACTGGATCTTCCTGAGGGTTGAGGTCGCGATCCGCTTCATCCTCGAGCTTTGGAAGTTGCGCATCGCGAACTGAAGGCCACCGCCGCAGGACAGTTGCCACGGTTGACATATCCGATCTCGTGACGAAAGATTTGCAAATAACGACAGCTAGGATTAATACGACGAGCTGTTAATCGCGGATCGGGCCGTCATCGGGACGGACAACAGACTGCATAGACTCTTCAATGATCTGCCTGTTCTGCAAGAACGATCGTCCTGAAAGCCAAGAGCATGTCTTCGCGGCTCCATTCGGCACCGTCAATTTCGTGGTGACCTTCGTCTGCAAGCCCTGCAACGACCTGCTGGGAAACCAAGTTGATTACTTGGCGGATAGAGACGCCCGTCTCTCACACGCCCGACAAAGTGCTGGCCTGATGATCCGGCACCAAACGATCCAGACAACAGACCCAGTGATTGAGGCCGATGGCACCAAGCTACGAACAGTATTCGACAAACGCGAGTTGGCGTCTGTTGTCGCGCCGCAACGCGATGGCGAGGAAATCGCTGTTGGTCGTGATCTCATGGCGGATACGATCAGGCAAACGTTGAGGGCAAAGTTTCGTAAGGAGGGTCACGCCATTACCACGCAGGAGGTGGAAGCGTTCACAGCAGAAGCGATTGACAAGTTCGATAAAGCCGCAGCCGGTGAGACCGTGACGCACACTTATCGTGGTGCGACGGTTCACATTCCGCGTATTGAGTTACCGAATGATACGACCAGGGCGAGTCGTTACGATGAACCGGGAGCAATCTGCCGCGTCTCCGGGAAAATAGCGATGGAAGTCGCGGCGCATGCGTTTGGGATGGACGTTCTGCTGCGGGATCAGTTCGACCAAACGAGGGCTTGGGTAATATCTGGCGATCCAGATCTTGATGGCCGCGTCGAGGTCGCCCGAGAGCCTAGTCTTTCTGGTCGCGACGCTGAGCGAGAGCACACCGTTCATCTACGAGACGAACACACAGTCTTGGTTGCGGATATTGCTTACTACAACGCGTACGAAGTCAGAGTGCCCCTTGGGCCCGCCATCGGGATAAAGGAATCGTGGTCGCGAAGATTTCCAATCGAGGACAAGTAGTCTGGAATCAAAAGTTCGTCGTCGTTGAGCCTCGATCTTACTTTCGTAGTCGCTGATCCCTGACCGAGTCGACAATTGCTACTAGATCTCCAACCCTGACTGCGTCGAAGATGGTGATGATGTCCTCGTTGTAGTGGCGCACGCACCCGTGGCTGACGTCCTTGCCCATGTTCGCGTAGTCGTAGGTGCCGTGGAGCTCTTCACCGTGAGACTTACCAGTCACCCAAGAGAGATTCACGATCCGCTTGCCGAAAGCGCGCTCGTTTTTCCACAAGCCTTTTCCGGTGGCTTTCGCGGCATTCTCATCGAGCTTCGAGGCGACGACCTTAAGTCCAGGATCCGTGCGATTCGCTGCTGTTCCGTGGGCATTCGGAAAAATGCCGCAGCAGCCACCTTGGTTGTCGTAGAGAAACGTCCGGTGCTCGTTCTTGACGACAACGACGCGCAGGTGCTTCGATGGATCGCCTTCCCAGTAAGGAGCGGGAGCATGATTGGGCTGACCGACGTGCCACGCTTTGCTGCCAGGCGCTGGAGAAAGGTCAAGAAGCGCCCGCATGGTGGCGGCATCGACAACTCCATTCGGCGTTACGCCTTCGTAGATTTGACCGGCGTTGGGCGCGCCGCCCGGAAAGTGATCCATTCGCCGCTGGGAAAGTGATCCACCTGAGGGTCTGATGGCGGTTGCCGAAGCGCTGGGCTTCGGGTCCGCTGGGAGGATGCTCAGGATGGACCAAGTACATGTCATTCGCCACCAGGTGCTGGTGGAAGGCCGTTCACAACGGCAGGTGGCCAAGGAATTCGGCATTTCGCGGCTGACGGTGCGGAAATACGTGGCCGAGGCGGTGCCGCGCCGGAAGGCAACGGAGCCGCGGGCGCGACCGGTCTGGGCGCCGGTGGCCGAGCGTGTCGAGGTCTTGCTCACCGCGTCGGCGCAGTGGACGGGTGGCAAGCAGCGACTGACGGCCACGCGGCTGCACGAGCTCCTGGTGGCGGAGGGGCACGTCGTCGGTGTGACGGTCGTGAAAGAGGCGGTCGCGGAGTGGAAGCGGCAGCGTCGCGAGGTCTTTGTGCCGCTGACGTATCGGCCGGGCGACCTCGCCGAAGTCGACTTCTTCGAGGTGCTCGTCGATGTCGGCGGCACGCGCCGCAAGGCGTGGCTCTTTCTCATGCGGCTGATGTACTCGGGCCGCGACTTTGCGTGGATCTACGAGCGCCAGGATCAGATCAGTTTTCTCGACGGCCATGTCCGCGCGTTCGCGCACTTCGGGGGCGTGCCCGCGCGCGTGGCATACGATAATTTGAAAGCGGCGGTCGTGCGGATTCTGGTCGGGGGCGCGCGCACGCTCACGGTGCGGTTCGCCGCGCTCGCGTCGCACTACCTGCTGGAGGCGTGCTTCTGTCGGCCGGGCGAGGGCCACGATAAGGGCGGCGTCGAATCGCGCGGCCAAGCGGTACGTCGGCAAGCGCTGGTCCCCATTCCCAGCGGCCCGACGCTCGCGACGATTAACGCCGTACTGCTGGCACGGATGGATGCGCGGCTCGACACCAAGCGGGATGCGACGGGTCAAACGATCGGTGCCCGCTTCCTCGAGGAGCAGTGCCAGTTCCGAGCCGCGCCGATCGCCTTCGTCGCCGAGGCGACGACCGTGGCGACGGTCACGCCACGCGCGCTGGTGCGACTCGAAGGCGCCGCGTACTCGGTCTGGACACGGTGGGCGGGTCTCGATCTCGTGGTTCGGATCGGTCCCAGCACCGTCACGATCGTCGGCCGGGACGGCACGTGTGTGCACCATCCGCGGAAGCGATTCGGCGAGCGGTCGATTGACTATCGGCACTATCTCACGGAGCTCGCGCGCAAACCGCAAGCGGTGCGCCAGGTGCTGCCCGATCTGTTGCGGGATTTGGGTGCGCCGTTTCCGGCGATCTGGGATCAGCTCCACGACATCCACGGGCCGCGCGATGCCGCGCGGCTGTTCGCCAAGGTGCTGGGCCAGCTCGAGACGCAGGGCGCGACGGTCGTCGTGCCAGCCCTCCGCGCGGCCCTCGTGAGCGGGACGCCGCTGTTACTGGCGCTCACGCCGGCCCCCGCGTCGATTCCTCGCCTCGCCCCTGACGCCGTGCCCGCGCCGCTGCGCGCCATCGACGTCGGGAGCGGCGCGGCGGCCGACTACGATGCGTGGCTCGGGGAGGTCGCGGTATGAGCGCCGGGTTGACACGGGATCTCATCGTCGCGCAGACGCGCGCCCTCAAACTCCCGGGCATCGCGCGGACGTTTGAAGGGCTCGCCCGGCAAGCGCGCGACACGCACTGGCCGCACGAAGACTATCTGCACGAAGTCTTGAGCGCCGAGCAAGGCTCCCGGCATGAGTCGGTGATTCGGCAGCGCTTGCATGAGGCCCGGTTCCCGGAGGTGAAGACGCTCGACACGTTCGATTTCACCGCCGCCGACGGCGTGAATGCGACCCAGATCCATACGCTCGCGCGTGGGGAGTGGGTCACGGCGCCGGAGAATTTGATCTTCGCCGGCCCGATCGGCACCGGGAAAACCCACTTGGCGATCGCGCTCGGCGTCGAAGCCACCAAACAGAAACGCCGCGTCCTCTTCACCCGCGCCGCCGACCTGGTTCGTCAGCTCCTCGAAGCGCGCGACACCCGCGAGCTCACGCGCCTGCAGCAGCGGCTTTTGCGCGTGGACGTCTTGATTGTCGACGAGCTGGGCTTTGTGCCCTTCGATCGCATCGGCGGAGAGTTGCTCTTTAATCTGCTCACCGACCGCTATGAGCGGCGCGCCACCGTCGTCACCACGAATCTTGCGTTTGCCGAATGGGTGACCGTGTTCGCCGGCGACGAGAAGCTCACGACGGCGCTGCTCGATCGCCTCGCCCATCACGCCACCGTTCTCACGACCAAGGGGAAGAGCTATCGCATGCGGAAACGACGGACGCGTGAGGAGCCCGCCTGATCGAGGAGATCTTTGATCGGCAACACCAAGAGGAGGGCGTTCGCCGGCCACGGCCGACTCACGCTGTCAGGGAAAGGCAACACAAAGAGTCAGATGCACTGTCGTCGGGTCAGGTCAACGTAGAATGAAGGCCCTTCAGGTGGATCACTTCCTGAGCGGCGTACTGGATCACTTTCCGAGCGGCGCGCCCAGGCGTGCACTTGGAAGTTTCTCAGGGCAGTTTCCGTCTGCCCGCCGAACGAGCCGTCCACGCCCGAGACACCTACTTCCGCACGCAAGACCATCATCGGAAAGCCCATATCGCGCAACGTTTCCTGTAAGACCTGCACCGCCGTGCCATCAGCACCAGCCTTAAGCACTTCGCGATCCGCTAAGACATCAGCCAGCAACTCAATTGGAGCAAATCGGCCAACTGCCGATGCGGCTGCTCCTCCAGCATCAATTGCCATCGTCCATCCCTCCTGCTCTACGCATACTCGATAAAGCGCGCCTTAGGCAGAGCTGCCACTTTCTGCAGGAAGGCAGCAAAGTTGTTTACAGTTGTTGGGTGAATTGACCTGCCCGGTCTTTTTCGGACCACCTGAAGCCTGAGAGAATGGCCCCTCGGATCACGAGGGAGCCATGAAGAAGACCCGATTTAGCGAAGAGCAGATGGTCACTATCCTGCGGGAGGCGGACGCCAAGCCGGTCCCCGAGGTCGCGAAGAAGCACGGCGTGGCGGCGGCGACGATCTACGCCTGGCGCAAGCATTTCGGTGGCTTGGAGCCCACAGACGTGAGGCGCCTCCGACAGCTCGAGCACGAGAATGGCCGATTGAAGAAGCTCGTGGCCGACCTGACGCTCGATGTCGACATCCTGAAAGAGGTGTCCCGAAAAAAATGGTGAGCGCACGCGTGCGCCGGGAGCAGGTCGCGTATGTCCAAACGCGCGGCCGGTCTCGCCGCCGCGCGTGCGCATTATTGTCGGTCGCGCGGTCAGCACTGCGCTATCAGTCGCGGCTCGTCGTCAAGGACGCGCCAGTCGTGGCAGCGATGCGGACGTTCGCCGGCCAGTACCCGCGCGCCGGCTATCGCACGATGATGATCTTTCTCGCGCGCCAGCAGCACGTGCTCGGTGCTGACCGCGCCTATCGCCTGTGGCGCCAGGCCGGCTTGCAGGTACCCCGGCGCCGGCCGCGCCGACGCCAGGCGACGAGCCGCCCGCGGCCGCTCCCGCCGACGGCGATCAATCACGTGTGGGCGTACGACTTCGTGTTCGATACCTGTGCCGACGGACGGACGCTGAAGTGTCTGACCGTCATCGACGAGTTCACCCGCGAGTGCCTGGCGATCGATGTGGCGGGGGGCATTCGATCGGGGCGCGTCATCGAGGTCCTCACGCGGCTCGTGAGCGTGCACGGTGCGCCGCGCTATCTGCGATCGGACAATGGGCCGGAGTTCGTCGCCAGGGCCGTGTTGCAGTGGTTACTGGCCGCGCAGATCGAGACGGCGTTCATCGACCCCGGCAAGCCGTGGCAGAATGGCGTCGACGAATCGTTCAACGGGAAGTTCCGACACGAGCATCTCTCGCTACAGTGGTTTCGCAACCGCGTCGACGCCGCCGTCAGCATCGAGCACTGGCGACGTCACTACAATGAAGTCCGGCCGCACTCGAGTCTCGCGTATCAAACCCCGCACGAGTTCAAGGCGATCGCCGAGACGACCACCAGGACGGGGCACTCGGCGGCTGCGCCGCCTCGTGCTGAGCACGATGAAGACAGGACCGAAGAATCGAACGAACTAGCTAACCCCGGAGGGGCCATTCTCCAGTAACGATTGGTCCGAAGAAATCCGGCAGGTCAGGAGCGCGGATGTCCCGAAGCGTCGAGTGCTCCGCCAGAAGAAATGCGAAGGTGCGAAAGGTAGATTCGGACCTTTCGTGAGTCTTGAATCCCCCAAAAGCGCATCAGTGCGCGCCAACGCAGGATCACCAAGAAACTGCCTGCTCCAACGGTCAGCACAATTGTGGCTAAGTTGGCGACGACGCCGGCGCTGACGCTCTCCCAGAAGGCTGTCATGTGGTTGTCTCGCCTAGCCCTGCCGCTCAACCGCAAGCGCCAGATTTCTTTACTTCTAGTGTGTCAGAAGTGGCTGCCGCTGGCTGGCTGCAGGTGTTAGGCGCCTGACGTTGCGCCCGCCCTCTGCCGCCAAGCTGAGAGCCAAGCCTCGTAGTCGAAGCCATCATCGGCCCTGAAAAGGGCGCCAACTGTATCCGCGATCATTCCTTCCAAGTCTTCGACAACGTCACCGCCGGTCATTACGCCGACGATGGTGCCGCCAGTGCCCGGGCCATCCGGCTCGTGCTTTGCCCAGTGGTACGCAAACCGGTCACGGATGTAGTTGCGAACAAAGGCTCTGGCGTCTTGACTACCAAAGTGTTTCGGCGGATAGAACTCGGCCAGTCGAAGCCAAGCGAACTCCAGAAAGTCGATGACATCGTAGCTGGCTTCCCTCATGTCTGCCGTTACGCCGGTATCCCATCCTTCCTGTGCGTTCTCATAGACCACCGCCCTCAGCTTCGGCAGTGCCTTAATGAACCGGATATGGCTTGGCACGTCGGCATAGCGTCTGGCGAACTCCTCAGCAGGTGTGTGCTCATGCGTTGAGGGGACGCTGCGTTCGGAATATGCGTCGTTTTTACGATGAAGGATTATCGCAAGCCCGGCGAAGAGTATCGCGCCGACCGTAGCGGCGATCGCGCCCCCGTAACTCTTGACCGAAAGAAAGTACCATACGGCACCGGTTGCGAAGATGCCGGAGCACCACCAGGATGCCTGAATTGCCCAGTCCGGAACAGGTTTCATACGAGACGCCTAACACCTGAACTTACTCAGCGGCGAGCGCCAGTATCCGCCTGCGGGCCCTCGACTGCAAGCCGGCGTTACGCGAAGGCGTCGTCTCCTGCGACTAAGCCTGCGCCTTGATGGCATCCTTGATGCCACTGAGTTCCTGGACGATCGGGTCAAACGACATGTGCATCCCTCGGAAAGGTCGCAGGTCGACTTCGGTGACTTCGGCTACTGCCTTTCCAAAAAAGCCGTACGTCGCGGTTATGCCAAATGTCAGCGGGGTCCGATTCACATCATTCTGGGGACCATACAAGACTGGCGCCATCGCAAGCGAAAAGATTAACTCGGCACCTGGGCCGATGGAAGAGATAGGCTCAGAGAATACCGAGAGATTCCTTATATCCTCCGATTCGTCAGCTTTCCCGAACCGGTAGTACGGCCGATCGAGTTTCAAGCGTACATTCGCAGCGGCGGTTCGACCGGTGTTTGAGATGCGCAAGAAGACGATAGCATTTTGCGGCAAGGTGAATGGAGAGATCGAAAGATATGGCCGAGACAAGGCCTCGGTCTGCGCGTTCATCGCGGCAACGGTTTGTCGGTTCGCGCGCATGATGCCGTAGGTTAGCGCGGCGTAGATGCCGGTGATAACAACGAGGGCGGCAGTCAGTTGGTCAGTGAATGACATGGTGTCCTCGGATCGTCGCACAAGCGTGAGTTCGCCTGCGGCCATTGCTGCTTAGCCGCGAGGCTCTCTCAATAACATCAGAAATCGCGGCTGCTCGTCGGCTTCAGAGGCTGGCTGGACTGCGCGCTGCAGCAGTTGCACAGAATCGCGCGGCTCCTTGTTGGACACGGTCAACCATCTGTCGGCTCCAGCAAGTGTTGGCCAGCGCTCATCTTGCGACGCACCATATGAAGGACTGTACGTCGATGAAGTCCCTAGGGCTTAGGTCCTTCAAGTCCAACTCCAGGCGTGCTGAGACCTGACGCAATGACTCGTACGTCAGCCAATTCGGCTCGGGTCGATAGTTCAACTCCATCCCACAAGCGTCTGCGATCCGTTTTGTCGGTACGGGCTTAAGGAACATATGCTGTCGAGGTATCGCAAGAAACGCAAAATAGGATGCTGTGGTCCACTTCGAGGCACCGATTGCATCGAGCGTATCGACGAATCGCTGAAATCGCTCCGCCTCATTCTCCTTGCCATGTAGCCATTCGTAAAGAGTCTCGGAGAACCGCTTCATCGAGGCAGACGTCCGGAGCCCGTCCCGCAGGTCCATCTTTTCGTTGGGATAAATCAAGTTGGTTGCGTTCACCGCCTTCAGAGCTTCCCGACATGCCTCGCCGTACTTAGCGCGAGACAGAAGCGCCGAAAAGCGACGTTGGCCAAGGGCCTCCGACATCTCCTTGCTCGCCGCGACCTTGTAGTCACGCTCTCGACGAACGAACTCCGGATCCCGAAAGCCCTTCGGAAACAGCGCGACAAAGGCCTCTCTGTATTGGGCCAGTGACTTATCAGGCTGCCGCGCCTTCAGAGCGCGTGACTTGGATCCACGAACAAGTGGTCGTTGTGCCTCTGCACCAGTCGCCGCAACCATTGGCGGGTCCTTCAGCAACTTCTCACCAGCGCGTTCGAAGTACACAACGATCCTGCCATCGCCGTCTAGACCGAGGACTTCCCCCAACCCCCAGTCCGGCTTGACGACATGTCTTACCCGATCACCGATACTCCAACCCATAAGTCTTTAAGCCGACCCCATCATAGATTGACCAGCGCATGTTTTATCGGCCCGGCGAGGCTTGCAGCATAGTGCGGAATTGGCCTCTGCACCCGAGACAACCCCTCTCAGCCCGAATGCGAATTGCCGCAGCACTCGCTACTTCGCATAATCGACTTGGCGACTCGGCAACGCTGGGAGAGACGTCGATGTTCAACTACGATCCGCGCGATCAGGACGCTGGCGACCAAGACGGCATTCGCGATCGCGAAAGAAACTACCTTGTGCTGGGGGCTGGTCCCGGTTCAGCGCCGGCTCACGACGACGGAACAGATCGTGAACCTCGCGAGTACGACCGCGACGCACAGGAGCGCGAGAACGATTGCGGCTCCATCGATCCGCGCGGTGTCTTCTCGCGTGAACTCGCTCTCCCGAGCGGATCCGAGCGCGAGTTGGTTCGCGACCGTGATCGGGACTATCGCCTGAACGGCTCCGACGCGCGCACGCTGTCAACCGTAGGGGCATTTCGTGTCGTCTCCGAACGCGACCTGCGCGACCCGAACCATGTGTCGCTCGACGTGCGCGACAACGATCTCCGTCATCTGGAGAAGCAAGGACTCATACAACGCGTGCCACTGGATGGACGTGAGCGGGCCGTTGCCCTCACGGCGCGCGGCCGCGATCTTCTCGAAGGCCGTCGGGAGCGCGATGCCGAAGGTTCTCAGCGCTTCTATGCCGGCGCTGACAGGCCACGCGAGCGCACGCATGACGCGGAGGTCTATTGGGCATACCTGAAAGCCGCTGAGCGCCTGCACGAGCAGGAGAGCCGGATCCTCCGGGTCGCACTGGACCGCGAGCTGAAACGCGACTACCAGCGCTTTCTACAGGAGCGCAATCGGGGCGATCGCGATAGCGACGGCCGGCCGGATCGGACCGTTGAGGAGATTCAGGAATGGGCCCGCGAGCATGAACTGCCGTACTTCGACGACCAGGTCCATTTCCCTGATCTCCGAATCGAGTACGAAGACTCGAACGGTGATGTGCGGTGGCAGGACATCGAGGTTACGACCGAGCACTACCGAGGCGCTCATGGGGCGGCCGCGTCCCGATCAGGGTTCTCGATCCACAGCGGCGGAAAGAAGGGGCGCGGCTCTGCGTTCGACCCGCGTGCGGCAGAGGAGTTTCTGTGACGGAACTGCCGTCTCCGCCTGAGAACTGGAACATCGATCGTCTGACCACAGAACGTACGGAAGCAGTCAGCGTCTTCGGTTTCACGGAGCGACAGGCGCGCTTCCTGGTCGAAGTCTTGATCCACAGCGGAGTCTTCGTCGAACGCCAGTACTGCACCTTCGCCGGGATCACGCACGGGCAGAAGACGCACGACTTCCTGACGAAGCTCGTCGAACGTGGCTACGCCCGGCCGACTTTAGTCGGCGCACTCCATCGCGGGCGCATGTTCCACACGCACTACAAGCCGCTGTACGCGGCCATTGGCCAAGCCGATAATCGTCACCGGAAGGCCATGCCTTTGGGAAAGATGGTCGAGCGGTTGATGGTGTTGGATGCCGTCTTGATGGACCGGACGTTCACCTGGTTGGGAACCGAGTTCGACAAGCGGAGCTACTTCAGGCGCCGGCTCGAGGAACGCCTCGAACCCCACGAGTTTCCGCGTCTGACGTTCGGCAGCGGCGATAAGACCCGGCACCGATACTTCCCCGACAAGATGCCTATCGGCATTCAGTCAGATCGGACCAACCATGTCTTCATGTATCTGGTTACGAGTCCGGTCCCCATGGACTTCCGACTGTTCCTGATCCGTCACAGCGAACTGCTTCGGTCGCTGACCGGCTGGACGATCCGCGTGCTGGTGCCGGAGCCATTCGCGAAGGCGATTCGAGTGTTCGGACACGCCGCGCGAGAGACACTCGCCACGCCCATCACACCCTCCATGGCGGAGGGCCTTCGGCAGTACTTCCACGAAAGGAGACAGCGGCAGGAAACGCCATCAGAACCGTCAGACCGTGGCTCCCGATCCGCAGCTCACGCCTATCG
>Ga0136611_10002286_pt1 | contig 13310 bp, 14 predicted proteins | sample AntDrymUQ2232306_2_FD_106645 | JGI IMG/M metagenome (GOLD analysis project Ga0136611, IMG submission 106645) | Polar desert sand microbial communities from Dry Valleys, Antarctica - metaG UQ223 (23.06) | ecosystem: Environmental > Terrestrial > Soil > Desert | place: Antarctica: Dry Valley... | reverse complement strand
GTGGTTCGGTGTCGAATTCTCGCTCCTGAACACGCAGACGAACGACACCTTCCGCAGCAGCGCGACCGTCGAGGATTACTCAGGCTATCAAGACGGCGAGTATTGGACCGAAGGCTCGCAATACGCGACCGCACGAATCCCGTCGGTGCCCGGTGGGCGTTACCTGCTGCTCCTGGATCCCGAGGCCGATCCGCAGTTTGATCAGCGCCCTTTCACCGTCACGGTGAAGCGCGGCGGCATTTACCCAGCGAACTTCTTCATCGCGCTCGCGCTGGTCGCCACTTATCCGCTCTGGACGGTCATGCGCCGATGGGCCTTTGAAAGCCAGCGCTGGTCGCAGAGCGATCACGCCCCGTCCTCCGAATGAACTGCCCATGAGACACCCGATCTATCTCGCGCTCGCGAGCGCCGCTTGCGCCTATCTCGTTTTTGCAAACGTGCGCGGCTGGAGCCCATTTTACTTCCTCATGCCGTCGCGCCTCCTCTCCGGCGGCTCGAGCCTTCACCACAAATAGCCCATGAACCCCATCGTCATCGCCAATTCCATCATCTACGCCCTCATCGGCATCGTCATCTTTGTCGTCGGCTTCATGATCATCGACCGGCTCACGCCTTACGATCTGTGGAAGCAGCTTGTCGAAGACAAGAACGTCGCCCTCGCGATCGTCGTCGGCTTCGCCATGCTCGGCATCTGCATCATCATCGCCGCGGCGATCCATTGAGCGCGTGATCCCTCAAATTCGCGGTGGTTGAGCGCCTGAAAATTTCCGTGGTGCGTTCGTTGGCCGCTTCGCCTCGCAGGTCTCCTCTTGCCTCGATCGCAGGCGAAATACCCCGAATTTGACATATGCGTATCTCTTCAACACATACGCATATGCACAGAACCAGCATCCTTGTTCCTGTTGCGCTCCGGGACGAGGCAGAGGCGGAGGCGAAGCGCCGGGGAATCACGCTCAGCGAACTGATTCGCCGCGAGCTCACCGCTGCCGTCCGCAGGAGCAAATCAACCGGGCGCGAGGCCGACTCTCTTTTTCGTCCTCGTAAACTGATGTCTATGGAGGGCGCAGGGGATATCGCGGCGCGACACGACGACTATCTTTATGGCCCCATTCGCAGCGGCCGCGGGAAGTGAAAAAGCTGCTCGTCGATACAGGCGCGTTCTTCGCGCAGCGCGATCCTTCCGACCAGTATCACGGGCTTGCCACGCGCGGGTTTCAAGAACTCGCTGGTTTGGGAGTCGCGGTCTTTTCAACCGAGCACATCCTCGACGAAACGCTGACGCTGCTCGCAAGGCGCGAGAGCTACGCCTACGCGGCGGAGACCGGCGCGGATCTGACCGCGAGCCGCGTGCTGCGGTGGCTCGACGCCACCGCTGCCGATTGGGCCGTCGCGCTCCGGCTCATGCAGAGTTATGCGGATCAGGCGGTCTCCTTTACTGACTGCATTTCGTTCGCCTTGATGAAGCGCGAGGGAATCAAGGACGTCTTCGGATTTGACCGGCACTTTCAAGCCGCTGGATTCCGGCTCTGGCCGCCGCAACGCTGAGTGATCAAGGCCGATCCGACTGCCGGGTAGCTTCTTCCCTTCTGATGACGCGGCGTTAGAACGTTTCCGCCATGCATAGTCGCGCCGCTCGGCTGCTCCTCCTCGCGAGCGTTTTCACGATCGCCACGTGCGGCCTCGTTTACGAGCTCACGGCCGGCACCCTCGCGAGCTATTTGCTCGGCGATTCGGTAACGCAATTCTCGACGGTCATCGGCGTCTATCTCTTCGCCATGGGCGTGGGATCCTGGCTCTCGAAGTTCGTCGAACGCGGGCTGCTGGTGGTGTTCATTCGCGTCGAGTTCATCATCGCGCTCATCGGCGGCTCCGCGGCGGCGCTGCTCTTTGCGCTCTTCGGGCATGTCGATTCCTTCCGCGTCCCGCTCTATGGGCTGATTCTGATCATTGGCGCGCTCGTCGGGCTCGAAATCCCGCTGCTCCTGCGCATCCTGCGCGACCGCATGGAGTTCAAGGACCTTGTCGCGCAGGTCCTGGCGCTCGATTACGTCGGCGCGCTGCTTGGCTCGCTGCTCTTCCCGCTGCTCCTGGTGCCGCACCTCGGCCTCGTCCGCTCATGCTTCCTTTTTGGAATCCTCAACGCGGTGGTCGGGCTCGCGGCGCTCTGGATTCTGCGCGATGAAATCCCGCGTCCATGGCTCCTGGGATCGACCGGGCTTTTCACCCTCGGGCTGCTCGGCGCTGGATTCGCAACGGCTGACGCGCTCACTACATGGTCGGAAAGCTACGCTTATACGGACCGCGTCATTTTCGCCAAAACGACGCGATACCAGCGCCTCGTGCTGACCCGCAGCGGCGACGATTTGCGGCTCTTCCTGAATGGCAACCTGCAGTTCAGCTCGCGCGACGAATATCGCTACCACGAAGCGCTCGTGCATCCCGCGCTCGCCCGACTGCCGCACGCGCGGCGCGTGCTCGTCATGGGTGGCGGTGATGGGCTCGCGATGCGCGAAGTCCTCCGCTACCCGCAGATCGAGCACGTCACCCTCGTCGATCTCGATCCCGAAATGACGCGCCTCTTTTCCGAGCAGGAGTTGCTCACGGCGCTGAACGCGAACGCCCTGCGCGATCCGCGCGTGCGAATCGCGAATACCGACGCGTTTACCTGGCTGAAGGCGAACCGTGAGAGATACGACCTGATTGTCGCCGACTTCCCGGACCCGTCGAACTTTTCCATCGGCAAGCTCTACACGACGACCTTTTTCGCGCGGGTCCGGGCGGCGCTCGCGGATGGCGGCGCGTTCGTGGTGCAGTGCACCTCGCCGTATGTCGCCCGCCGGTCATTCTGGTGCATCGATGCGACTTTGCGCGCGGCGGGACTGGTCACGGCGCCGTATCACGCGCACGTGCCGTCCTTCGGAGAATGGGGCTTCATCATGGCTGCGTTTGCGCCGCTCGAAGGCGAGCCGCGGCTCCCTGCCGGGCTGCGCTTCCTGACGGCCGCGAACCTTCCACAACTCTTCGACTTCCCGCCGGACATGAGCGCGGTGCCTGCCGAGATCAACCGTTTGAGCAATCAGGTGCTCGTCCGCACGTTCGAGACGGAGTGGGCCAATTACGTGCACTGATGCCGCTCAGCCGCCGCCGTTTCCTCGCTACGACTGCAGCCGCCGCCCTCGCGCCAGGCTGCTCCCGGAAGCGTGCACGCTGGACCGGCAGCATCGTGGGCGGCGCGCACGCCTCCGGCCACCGCCTGCGCAAGAGCAACGGCTTCCCTGCGCCGGCGCGCATCGAAGCAGTCGAGACCGTGATCATCGGCGGCGGGATTGCAGGACTCACGGCGGCGCACCGTCTGCGCAAGAGCGGGCGCGAGTTCGTCCTGCTCGAGCTGGAGCACGGGCCCGGCGGAAGTTCGGCATCCGGCGAGAACGCGGTCTCGGCTTACCCGTGGGGCGCGCATTACGTGCCGCTGCCAAATGCCGAGTCGACCGAGGTGCTCGCGCTGCTCGAGGAATTCGGCGTGATCACAGGGCACGATGGGGCGGGCCTGCCGATCTACGACGAGACGGTGCTCTGCGCGGATCCGATGGAGCGCCTCTTCTCGAAGGGGCGCTGGCACGAGGGATTGACGCCGCAGGTCGGTCTCACTGCGGAAGACCGGCGGCAATACGACAGCTTCTTCGCGCAGATGGAGACGTGGCGAGCCACGCGCGGGACCGATGGACGCCGGGCATTTGCGATCCCGGTCGACCTCAGCTCTCGCGACCCCGCGTTCACATCGCTCGATGCGATGAACATGCGTGCGCTGCTCGATGCCCGAGGTTGGACCTCGGCGCCGTTACGCTGGTATGTCGATTACTGCTGCCGCGACGACTTTGGCGCCGGGATCGAGCACGTCTCCGCATGGGCTGGCGTCCACTATTTCGCCAGCCGCGACGGCAGCGCCGCGAACGCTTCCCGCGAAGCCGTCCTCACATGGCCGGAGGGGAATGGCTGGCTCGCCCGCCGTCTCGCGGAGTCTTCCGGCGAGCGGATCCGCAGCGGCGCCGTCGCCTGGAATGTCGAGCACGACGAGCGAGGCCTGCGCGTCGATTATTTCGACACCGCGCGCCAGGAGAGCGTCCGGCTCGAGGCCGCGGTCGCAATCTGCGCCGCGCCGCGTTTCGTTGCACAGCGCATCATTCGCGACTTGCCGCCCGTGCCGGTGGAATACTCTCCCTGGATGGTTGCGAATCTGACGCTCGACACTCTCCCATCCGGCGACGGCGCGCCGCTCGCGTGGGACAATGTCATCGAGCAAAGCGAGTCCCTCGGCTACGTCGCCGCCACGCATCAGAGCCTTCGCCCCGTGCATCGTGAGACGGTCCTGACCCACTACTGGCCGCTCGATCGCGAGCCCCCGCGCGCCGCCCGCGAGCGCGCGCTCAGCCGCTCCTATGAGGATTGGTGCGAGCTGATCGTGAACGACCTCGAGCGCGTCCATCGCGGCATCACCGATCACATTCGGCATTTCGATGTCTGGCTCTGGGGTCACGGGATGGTCCGCCCTGTTCCCGGCTTCATTTGGGGCAACGCCCGCGCGCGGCTCGCCCAACCGCACGGTCCCATCGTCTTCGCGCATTCCGAGCTCAGCGGTATCTCGATCTTCGAGGAAGCGGCGACCCGCGGAGCGGATGCCGCCGCCTCGGCCCTCGCTCATCTCACCGCATGATGCCGCTCGCCCGTCACACGCTCTTGGAGCTTCACGGCTGCGACCCGGCGCTCCTCGCAAACCGCGATGCGCTTCGCCCCCTCCTTCTTGAGGCGGTGCACGCATCCGGCGCAACGGTCGTCACGGACGTCTTCCACAACTTCAGCCCGCACGGCGTCAGTGGCGTAATCGTCATCGCCGAGTCCCATGTCGCCATCCATACCTGGCCCGAGCACCGCTACGCCGCCGTGGACATCTTCTCATGCAGCCCCGTGCTCGATCAGCAGGCAATGGGGGTCGCCCTTCAAAAAGCTCTTGCAGCCACCTCGGCGAAAGCGCGCACCTTTGACCGTGGTGGCTAGCAGGTTGGGCGAAAGGATGCGCCCATGATCGAAACGAGCGGTATCAAGGATGGAGACGCCATCCCGCCAAAAAGGCGTGATTGGTCGCCGCGATGAAGGTCTGCAGCAGGCTGACGAGTTCCGCCACCGTGAACGGGCGTGCCTTGCTGTAATTGGGCGATGCCATGATGCGCAGGAGCCCGTTTTCCGTCAGCGGGCAACTGGCCCACCTTGGCTGATCCTTCCGCCACCACGCGTGAGCGCGGGCGTGAAAAGCGTGATCCTGATCCAGGAGCGCAATGAGCACATTGATGTCGAGCAACGAGAACACCTCAGACACACCTCAAACACCTTCCTCTTCCATGATGCGCCGAACTTTCTCCACCGTGACGATTTCGCCGCGCGATCGCAGGACAGGGATTCCGTTCTTGATGAGGAAGCCGGAACCGCTGTCCTCCGTCGCCGTGGCGGTGCCGTGCAAGGCGCGGCGGAAAAACTCCGACAACACTTTTCCCGCGGTCTTTCGCTCCTTCGCAGCGAGTTCCTTGGCCGCAAAGAGGACGTCGTCGTCAATGTCGAGCGTGGTTCTCATGATGCGTGATGATATCGCATCAAGTGCCCAACCAGCAAACATGGGTTTACGAGGTGTTGCGCCTATATGGGACGCGGGCCTTCTGCCGGTGCGGCTAAGGCGCTCGCAGCTATCGCTCGCCGGGCGACCCATAAACGCTTAACGAGCCAGACCATCACCACCACGCTAACGAGCAGCCAGAAGTAGAATGCGCGCGGAATGGCGCGAGCGGCTTCTGGAGGGAGATCTGCAAGTGAGAGTAAGGAACCAGGAGCGTAGAAGGGCATGCTCAGGGGCGAGAGCCCCACGACCCACGACGCTAGCGGGATCAAGCCGCTGATCGGCCCGAGCACCGCCCCAGCCATGATCGGCACAGCTCCGACGAAGATCGCCGCGAGCGTCACGGCCCGACCCCCTTTTGCTTCCAGCAGTGCCTGATAGCTGATGCCACCGGTGAGCATCACGGCGGCGAAGAACCCGAAGGTGAGTAGCGGTAATTCCTGTCCCGGGAACCAACGCGATTCGACAAGGGCTCGGGTAAACACGAACCAGCCCGCCGCTCCTGCCATCGCCATGATCAGGACCCACCAAAATCCAGTCGCAGGATCGCCAAGGATCGGCAGTGATGTGGCGCCTTGTTTCCGCGCGCGCCGCCACCCGCGGATCTGCCGCTCGGCAGATGGCGTGATGATGCTTCCCAGCAGCAAGATCAGCAGGAGGGTGACGAGCCCATACAGCCCCGACATCACCACGGCTTCCGTCGGTGACGGCGTCCAGGAAGAGGGAATCCGCGCCATGCGGAAGAATCCGCGGGATGGGAAGAGATCGCCCGGATCAATCAAAGGGAGCGCATTCCCGAGGAAGAGGATCTGGATCCACACGAAGAAGCCCGTTGCCCATAGCTTACCGAGTAAGTGCGACTCCGTCCGGCGCCATTTCCGGCAAAGCATCACCACGAATGTGAGGATGAGTCCGCCCTGGCAGAACAGGGTGAACACTACCTCGGAGAAGTTCAGGTTAAAGAACTTCACCGTCGGTGCGAGTTGCTGCGTGACCTTGACCATCGCGCCCGCGGACTTCGGCAAGAGCGCGGGCAAGCTCTCCTGAAAGAACGGCGTGATCGTGAGATACTTCAAGAAGACGAGGCCGAACTTCGCCATCTGCGGGACGACGGTGTAGAGGCAGAAGACCAACCCGATTGCCCCGAGGAATGCCCAGCGGCGGTTGCGCGCCACGGTGCCAGTGAGCAACCCCGTGAAGTGGTAGAGTAACATCGCCGAGAAAACGACGCCATAGAGCGGCAGCCAAATGTCCCAAGGCACCTGCCCGCGCCAGAGCGACCATGCGGTAAAGGGAACGGTCGCGAGAAACATCACATGCTCCCGGACCGGCAGACCGAATAGATAGCCGATCACCTTCGAGAGCGAAGACATCGGGATAAGCCGTTGATAGTCGATCACCCCCTCATCGCGCTCCGCGGTCATTCCGCCCGCGACCTGCGCCGTGCCGAACACAAACAAGATCACGCACTGCAAGACAAGCAGCGGAATGATCGCGGTGCGTGCCGCGTCCACGGGATCGGCCCCCATGTGCACCCCGATCGAGTTCACGAGAGCCACGATGAACCCGGCAACGAGCACCGTCATGAGCAACGAGATCCCCAGCCCACGCAGTCGCAACCGCGACTGGCAATACCGCCGAAAGATCGGATTGCCCCACGGCTTCCAGGCGGGATGCGCGACGGGCGGAGCGGTAGAAGGGGCAGGCTTCACGGGTTGGTCATGCGGGACAAAATCCAGAGTGGCGCTGGCAAAGCGGAGGGCTCAAGCCAAAGAACGGCAGTGTGGACGTGCACCGATCTTACGCTGGCCGTGTCGGCCTCTGCAATTTTGAGGGTCGCGTGAGTTGGAAGCTCCAGCTAACTACACTGAACGGGCCGGTGATCACCCCGATGAACAGCGCCAATCCGATCCTCAATAACCCCTACGTCGAGCCGCGTCGGCACTACGCGACCAGCCCGACGGGCGAGCTGAATTACGACGATACGCGGGAGGGGCGGCGTCCATTCACAGGACAGTTGCAGACCATTCCTGTCCGGCAGGAGCAGGGAGAATTGCTGACGGTTCAGGAATTAGCGGAGGAATACGGACCACTTCTGGTCAATCGATTGCGGGTCGAAGTGCAGCTCTGGCGCGCATACGGTTGGCCGCAAACTACCCGCATCACCCGCGAGTTGCTGCAGTTCTGGTTCGCGAATGAGAACCGCGCGGCCACTCAGAATCTCTTCTTTGCTCAGCAGGAAGCGATCGAGACAGCGGTCTGGCTGAACGAAGTTGCGGAGAAATCCAACGCCGGCACCTTCATCCTGCGGGAGCTGGCAACGGCGCAGGCAGGACAATCCGGACTGCCGCGCTTTGCGTTCAAGATGGCGACCGGCAGCGGCAAAACCGTCGTGATGGCCGCGCTCATCGCGTATCACTTTTTCAACCGCCGCGAATACGGCAACGACGTGCGATTTGCGGACAACTTCCTCGTCGTCGCGCCGGGGATCACGATCCGCGACCGCCTCGGCGTGCTGCGCGTCGATCGCCGAGACGACACCGCGGCGGCGGACTACTACTACCAGCGCTTCCTCGTTCCGCGGGCCTGGCGCCGCCTGCTCCACGAGCTGAATAGCCGGCTCGTCATCACGAATTTCCACGCTTTCGAGCCGAAGATTCTGCAAGGCAACAAGCGCTCCCCCTTCGACGGGAAAGTCGGCCCGAAGGGGAAGAAAGTGGAGGCGCGCGAGCAGATGACGCAGACGCTCGGGCGCATGCTCCGCGGCTTTCGGCCCGGCTCGCGCGTGCTCATCCTGAACGACGAAGCGCATCACTGCTATCTGCCCCGCGAGGACAAGCGCCGGATGGAAGGCGAAGACATCGAAACCGAAAACGCGCGCGCCGCGGTCTGGTTCAGCGGCGTGCGCGAAGTCGCCGCGCGCTTCAAACTCCGCGCCATCTACGACCTGAGCGCCACGCCGTATTTCCTCAGCGGCTCGGGCTACGATCCTTACGCGCTCTTCCCGTGGATCGTCTCGGATTTCGGCCTCATTGAGGCGATCGAGTCGGGCCTGGTGAAAATCCCCTTCCTCCCGACATGGGACGATACGCAGCAGCTCGACATGCCCGTGCTGCGGAATCTATACGATCACGTCCGTGAGGAGCTGCCGAAAGCTGGGCGCAAAAAGGCGCGCGCGCGGGCGAAAGAGGAAACCGGAGAGTTTGTCGAGGCGCCGCCTGTTCTTCCCGAGACCCTCAAGATCGCGCTCAAGAAATTCTACGATCACTACGAAGAAGACTTCCGCACCCGCGCCCGCACCATACCCGGACAGGGAGCGCAGTTGGAGCTGACCGATACGCCGCCCGTCTTCATCGCGGTGTGTAACAACACCTCCGTTTCCAAAGAGGTTTACAAGCATCTCGCCGGCTACGAAATCCCTGGCACGGGCGAGGGCGAAACGGAGGTGCGCCCCGGCGTCTTCGATCTCTTTTCGAATTACGATCCCGTCACCCGCCACCCGCGGACGAAGCCGCCGACGCTGCTCATCGACAGCGATGCCCTGGAAAATTCCGGGCAGATCGACGACGAATTCAGGAAGGTGTTCGCGCCCGAGATCGAGCTCTTCAAACGTGACTACGCTCGCGTCCACGGCGCCGCTGCCGCGGAAAGCATCACCGACTCGGAGCTCCTCCGCGAAGTCGTCAACACCGTCGGCCAGCGCGGCTCGCTCGGTCATCACATCCGGTGCGTCGTCTCAGTCTCCATGCTCACGGAGGGCTGGGACGCCAATACCGTCACGCACATCGTCGGGCTGCGAAAATTCGGCTCCCAGCTCCTTTGCGAGCAAGTCGCCGGACGCGCGCTCCGCCGCCGCAGCTACCTGCTTCGTCCCTACGACGAAGCGACCGGCGAAGAGCTGCCCGCCGACACCCGGCGCAAGCAGGGCGTCGTGTGGAAATTCCCGCCCGAATACGCCTACATCATTGGCGTGCCGTTCAAGCTCTTCAAAGGCGGTGGGCGCAACGCCGTCGAGCCGCCGGAGAACCTCACGCCCGTCCACCCCCTCGCCGAGCGCGCTGCGCTGGAGATCACCTTTCCAGTCGTCGAAGGCTACCGGCTCGATCGCCAGGACGGGCCGCTGACGTGCGATTTCTCCGGTAACGGCGAGTTCAAATTCAACGCCGCGAACATCCCGCTGCACACCCGCCTCAGCTCGCCCATCTCCGGCGACGAAACGAATCTGACCGCCGAGGACGTGCTCCAGCTCCGCGACGCTCCGATCATCTACGACATCACCCGCGTCCTGCTGCGCGACCACTTCTCCGACGAGCTACGCAACCCCGAGTTCCAGCGCTTCCTCGAGCTGAAGGAAATCGTCAGCGCCTGGTATCACACGAAGGTCAAAGTCATCGGCCGCGACGAGAAGTGGAAGAAGCTGCTCGCCTATCGCGACACCCGGGAAGCGGTCACCCACATCGCTCGCTACATCCAGCGCGGCGCGGATGCCGAGCAGCGCATCCGGCCGATCCTGAACTACTACAACCCCACGAGCTCCACGCGTTTCGTCCGCGGCCAGACTTCGCGCGAGACCTACCCGACACAGCACAGCCACGTGAATGTCGTCGTCCTCGACAGCGGCTGGGAAGGCCGCGCGGCCAAGACCCTCGACGACCTCGTCCCGGAAGGTCACGTCCTCTCCTGGGTAAAGAATGCCTTCCTCGAATTCCGCATTCCTTACACGGACAAAGAGGGCAAGGAGCGGCGCTACCTGCCGGACTTTCTCGTCCACTGCCGGCTGGCTGGCGGGGAGACAGCGATGGTTATCATCGAAGTCACCGGCTTCCGCTCCGACAAGGCCGAGAAGAAGTGGACCGTTGAACATCGCTGGCTCCCCGCGGTGAACGCCGTTCGCGCTCAGCATCAGTGGCTGGCATGGAGCTTCCTCGAACTCGATGGCGAAGAGGCCGTCGCCGATCTCCGCAATCTCCTGCTGGAAGAACTTGCGGAGCTCGCGGAAGGCTCCGCCTTCGGCCGGTGGAAAGATCGCGCGCTCGATGGCTTGGAATATCAGGAGGCGCTGCGGCGGGAGTGGGACCGCGAATGAAAGCCGTTTTCGATACCAATATCCTGATCGATTTCCTGAGCGGCTACGCCCCCGCGCAACAGGTGCTCCAAGCCTGTGGCGAAAAGATCATCAGCCGCATCACGTGGATGGAAGTGCTCGTCGGCGTTCGAGATGCCACCGATGAAAGCGCCGTCCGCACTTTCCTCGCCACCTTCCGGATCGCGGAAATCAGCGCACCGATCTCGGAAGCCGCCGTCCAGTTGCGGCGCACCGCGACTCCGCGGTTGAAGCTGCCGGATGCGATCATCTACGCCACCTTCCGCGCCGAGCGATGCTCGTTGATCACGCGCAACACCCGCGACTTTCCGGACACCTTATCCGACGTGAGCGCACCTTACTCCCGCTAGCCATGCCCAAACCCAATAAGCCCATCAAAGCCTTTCGGCACAAGGACGCGAAACGCGCTCACATCCCCAGCGGAGAGGAAGCCGGCTACGAGGGCGGCAATCCCAAGGTCCAGCGCGAGCAAACCCCTCGGGACTTCCCCCTCAATCCGGTAGTCCACCGCGGCCAGGATCCGGAACTCTTCTGGCTCGGCAAATACGGGGGAAGTGGCGAGGGGCCAGTGGCCAGTGGCGAGTCGAAGAGTGGCGGCGAAGCCGCGAATCCACACGCCACTCATCACTCGCCACCCGCCACTCTCTCCGTCGACATCCGCTCGCTCTACCGCCACGAGCACATCGCCCCCGAGACCATCATCAATGGGCTCTACAAAATGGTCGCCACTGAGGATGCGCAGCGGCCCGACCTCGCCGGCTTCTCCATCCCCGAGCTCTTCGGCCACGAGGAACTCGACGAAGTCTCCGACTACTACACGCACTCCGACGGCTGGACCAACCGGCTCTTTCAGGGCGACAGCCTCCTCGTCATGACCTCGCTGCTCGAGCGCGAAGGCATGGTCGGGCAGGTCCAGTGCATCTACCTCGATTCGCCCTACGGCTGCAAATACGGCCCAACTGGCAGATCCGCCTCGGCCAGCGCTCCGTCACCGACGGTGAGGATGACTCGATTTCCGCCGAGCCCGAGCAGATCAAAGCCTTTCGCGACACTTGGGAACGTAAAAACCCAAAGGTCGCGTAGCTTATGAAGCTATATGTGGGAGTAACAGATAAGGACTGGTTTTACTTTCTAAAGGAATGGAACGCTGTCGAAATGAACTTCTGGCGGCCGCGCAGCACCTCGGGATTTACAGCTATCGGGCCCGGCGAGCTCTTCCTCTTCAAACTTAAGTTCCCATCGAATAAGATCGTTGGTGGTGCGTTTTTGGTTCGGCACACCGTGCTTCCTCTGGACTTGGCGTGGGAAGTTTTTGGCGCAGCGAATGGATGTCCATCAATCGAAGTATTCCGTCATAAGATCTCATCGATTCGGAATGACACGGTCGCAAATCCGCATATCGGGTGCACGGTTCTAACATCACCATTCTACTTGGCCGATGACGTTGCTTGGCTTCCACCCAACGATTGGTCCGGCAACATCGTTATGGGTAAGTCATACGATACTGCCCAGGGAGAAGGCGCTCGGCTTCTTGCGGCAGCACAAAATACACTCCGCAGTCAGAACACATCATCTGAAACGCTGATTCACGAAGATGAACAACGATACGGAGGTGAAATGATGATGAGGCCCAGGCTTGGTCAGGGAGGGTTTAGGGTAGTCGTCCTGGAGAATTATGGACGGCGCTGTGCAATCACCGGAGAGAAAACCTTGCCGGTGTTAGAGGCGGGTCACATCAAGCCTTATGTTGAGCATGGCCCACATGAGCCTGCTAATGGACTTCTGCTACGATCGGACCTTCACACCCTATTCGATCGCGGTTATCTCACCGTCACGAATGACTATAGGGTCGAGGTGAGCCGCCGAATACGAGATGAGTTCTCGAACGGTCGCGAATACTACGCGCGCCACGGTCAGAGGCTTCAGATGCTCCCCTCGACGATCACTGAACGGCCGGGAAAGGAATACTTGGAATGGCATCAAACCCATAAGTTCCTCGGGTCCTAACTAGGCAGGTTGCGGTGAGGCACCGACGCGTTGGCAAGACCCGGCTGCTCAGCGCCACCCTTCCCTACTATCTGCTCTACGAGCAGCAGACCTGCGACCTGCGCTAGGGCTTCCAATACAAAAAGGTGCCCCACATCACCCTCGGCAGCATCGCCAATGGCGAACCGCCGAAGGAGGAGACCCTCTACGACCGGCCGCTGGACGACAATAAACGCCTCCGCGTCGCCGGCCCCTTTACCGTCGAGACGCTCCAGAACTACGAACCCATCTCCCCCGAGGAACTCGCCCGCCAGCGCGACAGCGACACCGAACTGGCCAGCTTCGAGGACCTCATCTTCGCGCATCTCCAGAGCGCCGGAGTGAAGACCGGCGACAAAGCCGAAAACGCCGTCTTCAACAGAATTGATCGGCTAAGAGCTTGTCGGACTTAAAGCGCTCGAAATTTTCCGGGTCAGGCGCTTCACTCCGGCATGGCCACCCGCTTCGTCAACATCGACCGGCAGACCCCGATGCTCCTGCCGCCGGATCTGCGCGACT
>Ga0136611_10002285_pt1 | contig 13312 bp, 12 predicted proteins | sample AntDrymUQ2232306_2_FD_106645 | JGI IMG/M metagenome (GOLD analysis project Ga0136611, IMG submission 106645) | Polar desert sand microbial communities from Dry Valleys, Antarctica - metaG UQ223 (23.06) | ecosystem: Environmental > Terrestrial > Soil > Desert | place: Antarctica: Dry Valley... | reverse complement strand
GGACCCCAGATGGCCCAGCGACGCTCTCAGCTTCCTCAGCGCCGCCCCAGCATCGTCACGCCGTCGACTGCTCACGGTCCGGCCGACCCCGTTCAGCAGCCCGGTTCTCGGCCAGACTTCTAGGCGCGTGGCGAAGTGGCGCGGTATGGCGCGGTTTGCGGTCATGCGGCTACCTCACTCTTCGAGGTCTCGGCAGCTTGGATGTCAGCCGGCAGGCCGTAGCAGACCCAGGCCAGGGTGCAGGCCGCGGAGCAAAGCACCATCTCCGAGCCGTCAGGCGTGGTCAGGGTCCAACGCCGATCAGTAACGAAGTGACGATCACCCCAGAGATCCGAGGTCGGGCACTTGACGCGAGCTGGGGCGGTCATTCCTCACCCTCCGACCAGTCAGCCGGGATCAGCCAGGAGTCAATCTCCTCCTGGGTCGGCTCGGGGTAGATCACCAGCATCTGGTCCCACATCCGCTCTTGCCGCAGCCGCTCGGCACACGGCGGGCACTGCGCGTCGTGGACACGCTCTTTCCATGATCGTAGCCGTCGCCGCAGCATCATTCGGAACCTCCCGCAACGGCTGCTTGGCGTATCCAGCGTGCCCAGTTCTTCCCGGTCTTGAAGTCCATTCGGAACTCGCCACCAGGAGGGCAGAGATAGCCGTCCGGGACTTCCTGCCACTCGACCGATGGAACGAATTGGCCACCATCGACAGCCAGCCGGTCTCGAGCGCCACACCCGTCACAACGGCCCCCTACGCGCTCTAGGGAGCCACAGACGCACCGCCAGGGCCGCGATAGGTCATCGGGACGCGTGGCCGCGTAGTCGAGCAGGTTCAGAGGTTCGGGGGCTGAATCACGAAGTTCGTGACCCTTAGTACGTACATCCACGGTGGGGGGGGTAGATCCTGAATCACGAACTTCGTGATTCAGAGGATTGAGCGCATCGAACTCCGCTGAGCGCATGACGCGTTCGCCGACCACTTCGCCGCAGTCGGGACAGTAGCCCTTGACAGCTACTAGGTCGTTGTCGTGAGACGGGCAGCGGCCCCATAGGCGGGACTTCCCTGCACGTTCCTGGGCAGCGGCCCGTTGCTTCTGCGCCTTCGTACTGGGCCCCCCCATCGTCAGGACGGCCGCCATGCTCTCCCGCACGGTTGCATGGAGCGGGATGACTTCGGAAACGGTAATGGGCTGCTGCTGGCCATGCTCGTCGGTGCGCCATTCGCGCGTCAGGCGTCGCTTGATCGGAGAGCCGTCTCGTGCCGCGAGATCCTGTATCCACGCACTGACCATGTTCTTCGTCATTCCTGAGCGCTCTTCGAGCACGCAGGACGGGAGCTTCGAGACACCACGGCTTGCCCGGCTATGCGTCTCCAGGATCGCGACGATGGTCAGGATCTTCGTCGGTGGCGACATCTGCTCCTTTGGCTGCGCCAGGATGTCACCGATCCGCCGCACGGTCTCGACGGCGGCTTCTTTCTCGGAGCGTTCGGCACGGATGATGGTCTGCTGCTTGGCGGCTACAGTACGGACCTGCACCAGTTCGCGTCGGAGCCGTGCGACGGTCTGCTCCGGCGTCTCGGTGGCCTCGACGTTGTCGCTGGTGGTCTCTGGGTCGTCATCGAAGACCACCGTAGGTCCGGAGGTCTCCGCCTTCCTTAGCCTCTCTTGTGTTGTCTGGATGGCGTTGGCCACGTCCTGGGCGAGCCAGGAGACGCCCCCACGGGCCTCGTCCCATTTCGAGCGGTAGGGGCCAGCGCGCATGATCCGCTCGATGGTCAGTGCCAGCTCGTCGCCGGTGAGACCTTGGCGGATTGCCTGGTAGGTGATCTCCTTTGCCAGTGCCCAGTCGTCCTCGGATGCTCCGGCGACGTGGAGGTCGTCGCGCATCCAGATTTCCGACATCGTGGCGGACCAGCGCCCGCCTATGACATCTTCGATGATGGCGAGTTCGCCGGGGGTGGGGTCGGTGACGCGCCCCGTCAGGCCAGTCTTGACGGCCGTGCCAGTAGCACGGACCCTCCCGGCCGTCAGCCGTGCGTGGAGCGCGTCCACGGCTGATTGCAGGGTGGGCAGTGGTGGTGCGGTCATCTCGATCACGGATGCACCGCCTGACCGGTCACGACGAGGAAGCGTTGATCGGCGTACAGCTCGACGCTGCACCCCTCGATCTTGCTGCGACAGCCGCCCACGGGGAGCGTGCCTCGACAGAAGCCCCGGAGGCCGGTGCCGCTGATGCTCTTCTCCCAGTAGGCTCCTGGGAACTGGGCGACGATCTCCCGTGCCCACGGTGCGATGCTGCTGTCCGGGCTGACGCACTTGTCCAGGTCGATGCCGATCACCCCGGCGCTGGCGTCCATCATGTAGCCGATGCCGTCGAACCACTCCGGGTGCGACTCGTAGGCCGTGAACGCTTCGCCGAAGGTGACGCGAGTCTTCGGGTCCGACCATGTGGCGTTGGTACCGGTCTTCGGGTCGCCGGGGCGCTTGTCCCACTTCCCGATCTTGTCGAGCTTCGCGCGGATGATGGCCGGGTACCAGGCCACCGTGTCCGTCAGCTCGCGCGGGATGGCGTCAGGGATGACCGGGAGCCACTGAGGCGTGTACGCGCTCATCGCAGCCCCCACGAGCGGCAGCGTGGAGGGAGTTCGGCTGCCCGTTCTGGACGCGCAGGGGTATCGACACCCCGGCCACGATCATGTACGATCATGGAGAGTTCCTTCGAGGTCTGCACCCTTCAGCCGGCAAGCAATCGGGGTGTGGGCCTCTTCTTTTTGTTCGCCGGCCAGCATAGTGGGCCGGGCTTGAGATGTCACGCCGGTGTGTGTGGCTTCGAGTGGAGCCAGGGGACCGTTAGCCTTGGCCGTGTCGTTGGTCAGCGCACCAGCGCGGTGCAGGCTCTCGCGAAGCATCTTCGCTGCCTGACGGCGCAGATCGCGGTCCTCGCGCCGTCCAAGCGCCTTGAGGGCTTCCATCTCGTTGATCGACAGTGGGACGTAGACCGCTCGGACTGGCATGAGCTGACCCCTTTGGGTTGGCTATGTTCCAGTCTCCCACCCTTATGGGGGGATGTCTCCTGAGGAACCTGTAGAGAACTCGGCGAACCTGACGATCTCGTCCTTGGTGATCTCCGGGTTGGATTCAACTGCCCGATTGCGCCGGTAGGTCACCCCATCTTGAGAGAGACCCATCTCCTCAGCGATCTGCCGCCACGTCACACGCCGAAACGGGATGCCCTCTTGCTGGGTGACGGCGATCATGGCGCGGGCAAAGTCGCTGACGTACTCCGCACGAGACCCAGGCGTCGGTCCCTCCCAGACACGCGGGATATCTTTGAGGATGCCGACTCCCTCTTCAATCTTGCGGAGATCACCCACGCCGTGGGGGTGCTCTAGCCCGCCTACGCGAATGTGGTCTTCTTGCTTGTTTGTTCCCGGCTCCCAGAGCAGTTCGGCGTAGACATCCGAGTTGCCCAGGAAGATCCGTCGCTGGTAGGCGACAAAGTCCACTGTGAGCAGGTCCCCGGTCTTCATATGGAGTGAGATCGTCCAGAGGCGGGCGGCTTCTTCTGGGGTTCTCTCCCCTGGTGGTACATGAAGCCCAAGCAGTTCTAGACGGTACCCGTCGAGGTCGGCGAGGGCTTCGGTGGGGGCGTTGCAGAATTGCGCGCTCTCAAACATCGCAGGAAGCTCAACGCGGACGCGCGTCGTGGGTATCGTGCCGTCGATGGGGGTTTGTGTCTCTACCCAGATGACCCGTGGCTCCGCCGATGGGTACCCGACTCTCTTCTGGATGAGCTTCGCGAGCTGCGGGTCAAACCCTGGTGGGAGGTGCAGGATTGACAACATGAGCATCTGATGGAGTTCAAGCTCGCGCAGGTGGTGTCTGAGCAGACCTCGATAGAGCGCTTCGCTCTCCTCGTCGCTCAGGGTTCCTTCGTCAGCGTCCCGTGGGTGGTCGCTCACGCCTCGACCTCGAACGCTTTCAGGAGCAGCAAGCGATCCGTGCCATACAACTCGGCCATCTGATCGATGCCCATCTCCTGACCCCCGAGTCCTGGCTGCAGTTCTCCTGCCAGATCAGCGAGTGACGGAAGGTCGATCTCGAGCCAGTCGGCCAACTGTTGCCAGGTCAGATCGGTTTGTGAGCGGTAGGCTGCCAGGACCGAGCCAACTGTGTCGGCGTCCTGAGTGGTGGCGTCGAGTTGGACGCGGGCCTTTGCGTCGGCGAGGGCCGTCAGGTGTGTACTGACGTTGGCGAGATGGTTATTCCATGGCTGGTTGTTCACGGCTACCTCGCCGGTTTCAGCCTGACTGGTCGGTCACTCACGATCGGTGGGTTCGCAGGCGCTCATCACAACGCGGCCCTTGCGGAGCGCCTCCACGAAGTGCAGTACCGTTTCGATTTGCTCTTCCGGTAGCGCGTCTAGCAACTCGTGGAGGCGCGCGCGTGTCGTTGCCATCACGGATCTCCTTCAGGTAGGCAGCCGCCCATTCGTGATGTCAACGAGCCGGTCGTAGTTCGCACCGTGCCGGTCAGCAATGGGGATAAGTTCACCCGGCAGCGGTGGCATAGGAATGGGCCGGTCGGCTTCGGTAGTAGTGACGGGTGTGGCTTCTTCTTCACTCTGGACAGGCTCAGAAGCCAGGGCTGCGAGTTGTCTGGTGGGTACGCCGAGAGCGGCTGCCAGGTCAGCGTCCGACTGTTTGTGATTGCTCTTCCACGCCTCGAAGTACTCTCCCAGCGTTTGGGTGCTTGGCATCGCTACACTCTCCCCACGTCGCCCCGTATGTTTGCGGCACTCGGGACCGGCGGGCGGCCTACGTCGTTAGGCCGCCGCTTTTCCCGCTCGGGTCTCCAGAAACCTGTCGAGATCATCCGGGCGGATTCGGTAGCCAGCTTTACCGCCGAGGCTCAGAGCTGGCAGCCTTCCTGACTTGATCCACCGCCATACGGTCTGGTCGCTCACTTGGAGTCGCTCACAGACCTGGCGCACGGTAAGCATGACCTCCATGCGTCCTCCTGCTAGTAGTCTAGACCTATCATAGCAAATCGGCTCCGGTCACCGGCTATCAGGATCGATCGACCGACCGTGATAGGTCTTGATAGAATACAGAAGCCCCGCCAGTGGTCAGACACCAGCGGGGCCGAGCACCAACGATCGGAGAGGATCGAAGATGGTAATCCAATTATCGCAGCCCCGCCCCGCCGCTATCGCCGCCGTGCTGGCCCGTTCCGCTTCGTGGACCCACGCGCGCCGTAAGAGTGACGGCCGTCCGTTTTTCTTCGTCCCGAGCACGACCAGCAACGCCGTCTACATGACCGACGCGACGGGCTGCACCTGCCCGGCCGCGCAGCGCTTCAGCGGCCCCTGCAAGCACTCGCTGGCCATCCGCCAGCGCCAGGCCGCTTCGGCCCTGAAGAAGAGCTACGCGGACCTGTACCCCGTCTGCTCGGTCTCGGGCTGTGACGAGGATGCCGGCCGCTCGGGTCGCTGCCTCGACCACAACCGCCGTCTCTTGGCGAATGACTGATGAGCGTCTTCAACGAAGGATGCGCCACCGGATCAACTCAGCTGGCTTGGACGCGTTGAACGCGGTCGTGGAGGTGGCATGTATCATGCTGCCCCGTGTTGTGGGCGATCCGGCCCGCACCGAGCACAGGGAGCGTCATGCAGACGAGAGACACGGTGGTCGCCGTCTTCGATGACCGAGACGATGCCCAAGACGCTATCGAAGCACTCAAGGCCGCCGGCATCCGGGGTGAGGATATCGGCCTGGTGGCGCGGAATCGGGATGAGGCCGCAGCCGTGGCCGACGAGACGGGCACCAAGGCCGGAGAAGGCGCGGCAACCGGAGCCGTGGCCGGTGGCGTGCTCGGCGGGCTCGGTGGTTTTCTGGTGGGGATTGGCGCCCTGGCGATTCCAGTGGTTGGTCCCGTGATCGCGGCTGGAGCATTCGCGACGGCCTTGGTCGGAGCAGCGGTGGGGGCCGGTGTTGGCGCTATCGCCGGAGCCCTCATTGGGATGGGGATCCCTGAGCACGAGGCCAAGTGGTACGAGGAGCGCGTCCAGGCCGGCGGGTGGCTGGTCAGTGTGAAGGCGTCAGGTCGCTACGACCAGGTGCGGGAGATCCTGCGCGACGAGGGCGGCAAGGACTACGAGGCAGGGACGAGCACGGCTGGCTATCGCTCATGGAATGAGGCCTCGCCAGAATTCCGTTCCCGGTATGAGAAGCAGTATGGTGCCGGACGCTGGGAGAACACGGAGCCGGCTCACCGCTTCGGCTACGAGGCATACGGCCGGGGCCGTGATCAGGGGACACAGGGCGACTGGCGCACGACCGAGCCCGAGCTGCGGCGCGACTGGGAGTCCCGAGGCGCAGGCTCCTGGGACGAGCACCGCTCCCACATCCGACATGGTTACGACTACGGGCGTGGACGGAGTAACTTCCGCGACAACGACGATGATGACACCAAGGAGATGGCCGGTGGTGCCGTCGCCGGAGGTGTGGCCGGTGCCGTGGCTGGCGGACTTGTTGGCGGCCCGGTGGGCGCTGCTGGCGGAGCTGCCCTTGGCGGGGCTGCCGGTGCTGCGGCTGGCAATGCGGCCGGTGACGCCGATGACAAGCAGGAGGATCCCGAACGGCGGCGACAACGCTAGGGCGCGCCCTAGCGTTGTCGCCGCCGTTCGGGATCCTCCTGCTTGTCATCGGCGTCACCGGCCGCATTGCCAGCCGCAGCACCGGCAGCCCCGCCAAGGGCAGCTCCGCCAGCAGCGCCCACCGGGCCGCCAACAAGTCCGCCAGCCACGGCACCGGCCACACCTCCGGCGACGGCACCACCGGCCATCTCCTTGGTGTCATCATCGTCGTTGTCGCGGAAGTTACTCCGTCCACGCCCGTAGTCGTAACCATGTCGGATGTGGGAGCGGTGCTCGTCCCAGGAGCCTGCGCCTCGGGACTCCCAGTCGCGCCGCAGCTCGGGCTCGGTCGTGCGCCAGTCGCCCTGTGTCCCCTGATCACGGCCCCGGCCGTATGCCTCGTAGCCGAAGCGGTGAGCCGGCTCCGTGTTCTCCCAGCGTCCGGCACCATACTGCTTCTCATACCGGGAACGGAATTCTGGCGAGGCCTCATTCCATGAGCGATAGCCAGCCGTGCTCGTCCCTGCCTCGTAGTCCTTGCCGCCCTCGTCGCGCAGGATCTCCCGCACCTGGTCGTAGCGACCTGACGCCTTCACACTGACCAGCCACCCGCCGGCCTGGACGCGCTCCTCGTACCACTTGGCCTCGTGCTCAGGGATCCCCATCCCAATGAGGGCTCCGGCGATAGCGCCAACACCGGCCCCCACCGCTGCTCCGACCAAGGCCGTCGCGAATGCTCCAGCCGCGATCACGGGACCAACCACTGGAATCGCCAGGGCGCCAATCCCCACCAGAAAACCACCGAGCCCGCCGAGCACGCCACCGGCCACGGCTCCGGTTGCCGCGCCTTCTCCGGCCTTGGTGCCCGTCTCGTCGGCCACGGCTGCGGCCTCATCCCGATTCCGCGCCACCAGGCCGATATCCTCACCCCGGATGCCGGCGGCCTTGAGTGCTTCGATAGCGTCTTGGGCATCGTCTCGGTCATCGAAGACGGCGACCACCGTGTCTCTCGTCTGCATGACGCTCCCTGTGCTCGGTGCGGGCCGGATCGCCCACAACACGGGGCAGCATGATACATGCCACCTCCACGACCGCGTTCAACGCGTCCAAGCCAGCTGAGTTGATCCGGTGGCGCATCCTTCGTTGAAGACGCTCATCAGTCATTCGCCAAGAGACGGCGGTTGTGGTCGAGGCAGCGACCCGAGCGGCCGGCATCCTCGTCACAGCCCGAGACCGAGCAGACGGGGTACAGGTCCGCGTAGCTCTTCTTCAGGGCCGAAGCGGCCTGGCGCTGGCGGATGGCCAGCGAGTGCTTGCAGGGGCCGCTGAAGCGCTGCGCGGCCGGGCAGGTGCAGCCCGTCGCGTCGGTCATGTAGACGGCGTTGCTGGTCGTGCTCGGGACGAAGAAAAACGGACGGCCGTCACTCTTACGGCGCGCGTGGGTCCACGAAGCGGAACGGGCCAGCACGGCGGCGATAGCGGCGGGGCGGGGCTGCGATAATTGGATTACCATCTTCGATCCTCTCCGATCGTTGGTGCTCGGCCCCGCTGGTGTCTGACCACTGGCGGGGCTTCTGTATTCTATCAAGACCTATCACGGTCGGTCGATCGATCCTGATAGCCGGTGACCGGAGCCGATTTGCTATGATAGGTCTAGACTACTAGCAGGAGGACGCATGGAGGTCATGCTTACCGTGCGCCAGGTCTGTGAGCGACTCCAAGTGAGCGACCAGACCGTATGGCGGTGGATCAAGTCAGGAAGGCTGCCAGCTCTGAGCCTCGGCGGTAAAGCTGGCTACCGAATCCGCCCGGATGATCTCGACAGGTTTCTGGAGACCCGAGCGGGAAAAGCGGCGGCCTAACGACGTAGGCCGCCCGCCGGTCCCGAGTGCCGCAAACATACGGGGCGACGTGGGGAGAGTGTAGCGATGCCAAGCACCCAAACGCTGGGAGAGTACTTCGAGGCGTGGAAGAGCAATCACAAACAGTCGGACGCTGACCTGGCAGCCGCTCTCGGCGTACCCACCAGACAACTCGCAGCCCTGGCTTCTGAGCCTGTCCAGAGTGAAGAAGAAGCCACACCCGTCACTACTACCGAAGCCGACCGGCCCATTCCTATGCCACCGCTGCCGGGTGAACTTATCCCCATTGCTGACCGGCACGGTGCGAACTACGACCGGCTCGTTGACATCACGAATGGGCGGCTGCCTACCTGAAGGAGATCCGTGATGGCAACGACACGCGCGCGCCTCCACGAGTTGCTAGACGCGCTACCGGAAGAGCAAATCGAAACGGTACTGCACTTCGTGGAGGCGCTCCGCAAGGGCCGCGTTGTGATGAGCGCCTGCGAACCCACCGATCGTGAGTGACCGACCAGTCAGGCTGAAACCGGCGAGGTAGCCGTGAACAACCAGCCATGGAATAACCATCTCGCCAACGTCAGTACACACCTGACGGCCCTCGCCGACGCAAAGGCCCGCGTCCAACTCGACGCCACCACTCAGGACGCCGACACAGTTGGCTCGGTCCTGGCAGCCTACCGCTCACAAACCGATCTGACCTGGCAACAGTTGGCCGACTGGCTCGAGATCGACCTTCCGTCACTCGCTGATCTGGCAGGAGAACTGCAGCCAGGACTCGGGGGTCAGGAGATGGGCATCGATCAGATGGCCGAGTTGTATGGCACGGATCGCTTGCTGCTCCTGAAAGCGTTCGAGGTCGAGGCGTGAGCGACCACCCACGGGACGCTGACGAAGGAACCCTGAGCGACGAGGAGAGCGAAGCGCTCTATCGAGGTCTGCTCAGACACCACCTGCGCGAGCTTGAACTCCATCAGATGCTCATGTTGTCAATCCTGCACCTCCCACCAGGGTTTGACCCGCAGCTCGCGAAGCTCATCCAGAAGAGAGTCGGGTACCCATCGGCGGAGCCACGGGTCATCTGGGTAGAGACACAAACCCCCATCGACGGCACGATACCCACGACGCGCGTCCGCGTTGAGCTTCCTGCGATGTTTGAGAGCGCGCAATTCTGCAACGCCCCCACCGAAGCCCTCGCCGACCTCGACGGGTACCGTCTAGAACTGCTTGGGCTTCATGTACCACCAGGGGAGAGAACCCCAGAAGAAGCCGCCCGCCTCTGGACGATCTCACTCCATATGAAGACCGGGGACCTGCTCACAGTGGACTTTGTCGCCTACCAGCGACGGATCTTCCTGGGCAACTCGGATGTCTACGCCGAACTGCTCTGGGAGCCGGGAACAAACAAGCAAGAAGACCACATTCGCGTAGGCGGGCTAGAGCACCCCCACGGCGTGGGTGATCTCCGCAAGATTGAAGAGGGAGTCGGCATCCTCAAAGATATCCCGCGTGTCTGGGAGGGACCGACGCCTGGGTCTCGTGCGGAGTACGTCAGCGACTTTGCCCGCGCCATGATCGCCGTCACCCAGCAAGAGGGCATCCCGTTTCGGCGTGTGACGTGGCGGCAGATCGCTGAGGAGATGGGTCTCTCTCAAGATGGGGTGACCTACCGGCGCAATCGGGCAGTTGAATCCAACCCGGAGATCACCAAGGACGAGATCGTCAGGTTCGCCGAGTTCTCTACAGGTTCCTCAGGAGACATCCCCCCATAAGGGTGGGAGACTGGAACATAGCCAACCCAAAGGGGTCAGCTCATGCCAGTCCGAGCGGTCTACGTCCCACTGTCGATCAACGAGATGGAAGCCCTCAAGGCGCTTGGACGGCGCGAGGACCGCGATCTGCGCCGTCAGGCAGCGAAGATGCTTCGCGAGAGCCTGCACCGCGCTGGTGCGCTGACCAACGACACGGCCAAGGCTAACGGTCCCCTGGCTCCACTCGAAGCCACACACACCGGCGTGACATCTCAAGCCCGGCCCACTATGCTGGCCGGCGAACAAAAAGAAGAGGCCCACACCCCGATTGCTTGCCGGCTGAAGGGTGCAGACCTCGAAGGAACTCTCCATGATCGTACATGATCGTGGCCGGGGTGTCGATACCCCTGCGCGTCCAGAACGGGCAGCCGAACTCCCTCCACGCTGCCGCTCGTGGGGGCTGCGATGAGCGCGTACACGCCTCAGTGGCTCCCGGTCATCCCTGACGCCATCCCGCGCGAGCTGACGGACACGGTGGCCTGGTACCCGGCCATCATCCGCGCGAAGCTCGACAAGATCGGGAAGTGGGACAAGCGCCCCGGCGACCCGAAGACCGGTACCAACGCCACATGGTCGGACCCGAAGACTCGCGTCACCTTCGGCGAAGCGTTCACGGCCTACGAGTCGCACCCGGAGTGGTTCGACGGCATCGGCTACATGATGGACGCCAGCGCCGGGGTGATCGGCATCGACCTGGACAAGTGCGTCAGCCCGGACAGCAGCATCGCACCGTGGGCACGGGAGATCGTCGCCCAGTTCCCAGGAGCCTACTGGGAGAAGAGCATCAGCGGCACCGGCCTCCGGGGCTTCTGTCGAGGCACGCTCCCCGTGGGCGGCTGTCGCAGCAAGATCGAGGGGTGCAGCGTCGAGCTGTACGCCGATCAACGCTTCCTCGTCGTGACCGGTCAGGCGGTGCATCCGTGATCGAGATGACCGCACCACCACTGCCCACCCTGCAATCAGCCGTGGACGCGCTCCACGCACGGCTGACGGCCGGGAGGGTCCGTGCTACTGGCACGGCCGTCAAGACTGGCCTGACGGGGCGCGTCACCGACCCCACCCCCGGCGAACTCGCCATCATCGAAGATGTCATAGGCGGGCGCTGGTCCGCCACGATGTCGGAAATCTGGATGCGCGACGACCTCCACGTCGCCGGAGCATCCGAGGACGACTGGGCACTGGCAAAGGAGATCACCTACCAGGCAATCCGCCAAGGTCTCACCGGCGACGAGCTGGCACTGACCATCGAGCGGATCATGCGCGCTGGCCCCTACCGCTCGAAATGGGACGAGGCCCGTGGGGGCGTCTCCTGGCTCGCCCAGGACGTGGCCAACGCCATCCAGACAACACAAGAGAGGCTAAGGAAGGCGGAGACCTCCGGACCTACGGTGGTCTTCGATGACGACCCAGAGACCACCAGCGACAACGTCGAGGCCACCGAGACGCCGGAGCAGACCGTCGCACGGCTCCGACGCGAACTGGTGCAGGTCCGTACTGTAGCCGCCAAGCAGCAGACCATCATCCGTGCCGAACGCTCCGAGAAAGAAGCCGCCGTCGAGACCGTGCGGCGGATCGGTGACATCCTGGCGCAGCCAAAGGAGCAGATGTCGCCACCGACGAAGATCCTGACCATCGTCGCGATCCTGGAGACGCATAGCCGGGCAAGCCGTGGTGTCTCGAAGCTCCCGTCCTGCGTGCTCGAAGAGCGCTCAGGAATGACGAAGAACATGGTCAGTGCGTGGATACAGGATCTCGCGGCACGAGACGGCTCTCCGATCAAGCGACGCCTGACGCGCGAATGGCGCACCGACGAGCATGGCCAGCAGCAGCCCATTACCGTTTCCGAAGTCATCCCGCTCCATGCAACCGTGCGGGAGAGCATGGCGGCCGTCCTGACGATGGGGGGGCCCAGTACGAAGGCGCAGAAGCAACGGGCCGCTGCCCAGGAACGTGCAGGGAAGTCCCGCCTATGGGGCCGCTGCCCGTCTCACGACAACGACCTAGTAGCTGTCAAGGGCTACTGTCCCGACTGCGGCGAAGTGGTCGGCGAACGCGTCATGCGCTCAGCGGAGTTCGATGCGCTCAATCCTCTGAATCACGAAGTTCGTGATTCAGGATCTACCCCCCCCACCGTGGATGTACGTACTAAGGGTCACGAACTTCGTGATTCAGCCCCCGAACCTCTGAACCTGCTCGACTACGCGGCCACGCGTCCCGATGACCTATCGCGGCCCTGGCGGTGCGTCTGTGGCTCCCTAGAGCGCGTAGGGGGCCGTTGTGACGGGTGTGGCGCTCGAGACCGGCTGGCTGTCGATGGTGGCCAATTCGTTCCATCGGTCGAGTGGCAGGAAGTCCCGGACGGCTATCTCTGCCCTCCTGGTGGCGAGTTCCGAATGGACTTCAAGACCGGGAAGAACTGGGCACGCTGGATACGCCAAGCAGCCGTTGCGGGAGGTTCCGAATGATGCTGCGGCGACGGCTACGATCATGGAAAGAGCGTGTCCACGACGCGCAGTGCCCGCCGTGTGCCGAGCGGCTGCGGCAAGAGCGGATGTGGGACCAGATGCTGGTGATCTACCCCGAGCCGACCCAGGAGGAGATTGACTCCTGGCTGATCCCGGCTGACTGGTCGGAGGGTGAGGAATGACCGCCCCAGCTCGCGTCAAGTGCCCGACCTCGGATCTCTGGGGTGATCGTCACTTCGTTACTGATCGGCGTTGGACCCTGACCACGCCTGACGGCTCGGAGATGGTGCTTTGCTCCGCGGCCTGCACCCTGGCCTGGGTCTGCTACGGCCTGCCGGCTGACATCCAAGCTGCCGAGACCTCGAAGAGTGAGGTAGCCGCATGACCGCAAACCGCGCCATACCGCGCCACTTCGCCACGCGCCTAGAAGTCTGGCCGAGAACCGGGCTGCTGAACGGGGTCGGCCGGACCGTGAGCAGTCGACGGCGTGACGATGCTGGGGCGGCGCTGAGGAAGCTGAGAGCGTCGCTGGGCCATCTGGGGTCC